>Ga0194111_10006970_pt1 | contig 12746 bp, 8 predicted proteins | sample TA2KigC300mmetaG_FD_146194 | JGI IMG/M metagenome (GOLD analysis project Ga0194111, IMG submission 146194) | Freshwater microbial communities from Lake Tanganyika, Tanzania - TA2015033 Kigoma Deep Cast 300m | ecosystem: Environmental > Aquatic > Freshwater > Lake | place: Tanzania: Lake... | reverse complement strand
CCAGAGAAACCCTGAGCAAGGTGGGGGCCAATCTCCTGGGGGTGGCCCTGAACAAACTCTCGGCCAAGGGTGCAGGCGGGTACTATTATTACTACTATTACTCCTCTGAGGGTGAAGGGAAAGAGCGACGGCGGCGCAAGCGACCCAGAGAAACAACCTCGCGTGTAGTTGGGACGATCAGACGCTGGATGGCCAACTTATCCGCAGGGAGTCGCAGCAGATAGAGAGGAACCTGCCGGTGGACAACGGGACGGCGAAAACAGGGGCCTTACCTGAAGCGCCGGACCTGAGGAGAGAGGGAACCAAGATAACCGGGTGGTTAGCAGGGCTGAGGAGAGTGGCCACCTGGGTGGCGGAGCGCGAGTTGTGGTTGCTGGCCGTGGTCGTCGCTATCCTCCTGTTCTCCAATACCTTGCCCCTCTCTCTGCTAGGCGCCAGCGTGATTCTGCTTCCCATTCCCTGGCTTTGTCGCCGGGTGGCCCAAGGGTATCTCAGTCGGTCCACCCAACTGGACATCCCCGTCGCAGCCCTCCTTGTAATGGCTCTGGTAGGCTTGTATCCCTCCGTGGAGATGTCCACGAGCCTGCGAGTCCTGTATAAGATGGTCGTTGAGGTAGCTCTCTTCTATGGACTGGTCAACGGTGCCCACTCCGAGAAGAGAATATGGGCAGTAGTGGCTATCCTTCTGATGGCCGGTACGGGAGCCGCTGTCCTTGGTCTGGTCGGAACTCAGTGGAATATGAGTAAGCTAGCGGTTCTTTTGCCTGTCTACAGGTGGTTACCTAACACGGTTATTCCTTTCCTGAACAAAGCAGGCTTCAGTGGCAACATCGTGGGTGGAGCATTGGCTATGCTCTTACCGTTCAATCTTGCCCTTTTTTGCTTTGGCTCAAGGCGACGTTCAAGGTTTTTGCTGGGGCTATCCCTGCTGATCATCGGGGCCACTGTACTATTGACCCAATCGCGGGGAGCCTTAGTGGGCCTAGTCGTAGCCTTTGTAGCGATGGCTATCTGGCGTAGCCGTTGGTTTGTCTTACTCGTCCCATTGGGTTTGATTGGACTTTTCCTAGGGAGCCGCTATTTTGGCGTACAGCAGATGGCGGACTTTCTGTTGATCAGTAATACCACCAGCAGCGCTCAGGGTAGGATCGAGCTGTGGCAAAGGGCTATCTACATGCTCCAAGATTTCCCTTACACGGGAATCGGCCTGGGCACCTTCTCCCGCGTGGCGCCAATTCTGTACCCCTTTTTCCTGATCGGCCCTGACACCGTTGTGCCTCACGCCCATAACCTGTTCTTGCAGATGGGAGTGGATCTAGGGATACCTGGGTTAGTAGCGTTCATCGCCCTCCTTACAGCTTTCGCCAGCACAGCCGTTGTGACCATCCGACGGGCAAGGGGCACCGAGTTCGCCCCCCTGGCCATAGGGCTCTTCTGTGGCTTTGTCGTCTATCTGATCCATGGCCTTCTAGATAACGTGACCTTCAGCACCAAGCCAGGGACGGTGATCTGGGCCATCCTGGGGCTCACCACGGCCCTGTGGTGGTATCTCAGATCTACCGAACAAGGGGCTAGTGGATGAAAGGGGCTCTCCTGCGTCTCTGGGAGGATGAGCGCCTATCCATCTCCATAATCTGCCTGCTGGCGCTAGCAGTCAGACTGGGCGCAGTGTTCTATTTGGGCGTTCCAGACCCGGCGGAGAGCTCGGAATCAGGCCAGGTGGCGGCCAGGCTGACATCTGGTCAGGGATACACCTTTGATTTCTATGGCTACCGAACGGCCAATCCGCTCCAATCATTTATCCCCCCGTTGTATACCCTGTTTGTAGCCTTTTTCCTGCGCTTCACTTCAGAGTCTGGGGTAGCATTGGTGGTAGCCCAGACTTTTCTCTCCAGCCTCACCTGTGTGTTGATCTATCACATCGCTAAGCGTCTGTCCGGGAGGGCCTTGGGTGCCCTCTCCGGGCTGGCGACGGCCTTGTATCCCGTCTTCATCATCCAGGCAGCCAGGGCCTTTTCCCTGACTGTCCATTCTTTCTTTTTAGCCTTGCTGCTGTGGCTCTTGCTGGGCTTGCTCCAAAGGTCACCTTTCATTACCTGGGTTGCCACAGGCGTCGTAGTGGGGTTGAACGCTTTGGGTCGCTCACTGATGCTGGGGGTCCTCGTAGGTATCGTCGGCTGGCTGTGGCTGAACCGTAAGATGATCCCGGAGTGGCAGCGAGCCACAGCGGTCATTGTGCTTTTCACCCTACTTACCCTTCTGCCCTGGACTCTGCGCAATTACTACCTGCACGGCCAGCTTGTGCTCATCTCCACTAACGGAGGCTTTACCTTCTGGAATGGGAACAACACCTTCACCACTGGAAATGCCTTCGACGTCTACGTTGGTAAGGCTCGGGCTTATGTAGGCACAGAGGTTGACGAAGCAGCAGGCGAAAAGGATATAATAGACCTGCGGCCTTATCCTTTGCCTCACGAGGTGGCCCCAGATGTACAGCGTTTGAGCGAGGTGGAGCTAGACAGAGCCCTGTACCAGGCCGGGTGGCGGTTCATCCAGGATAACCCTCGTCAGTGGCTGGCTTTGCTCAAGACGAAGCTGCTGAGCTTCTGGTGGTTCAGACCGCATATCGGGGAGTCCCGTGCCGATTTGGGGGAGTATGGCTTGGTCTATGATCCCCGCTGGATTACCCCTTACAAAATCCTTTATGTTGCCATCTTCCCTTTCTTTTTAGGGGGACTGGTCTTCTCCCTGCGTCGGTGGAAGACCTATGCTTTATTCTATTTTCTTTTCGCTTACCTGACAATCATCTATTTGGCCTTCAACGTGATGACCCGCTATCGTTGGGAGATCGAACCTTACATTTTGCTTTTTGCCCTCACTGCTATAGTGCAACTCGCATTGCGCGCGCTACAATGGGATAAGAAGCTGGTCTGGATGGGGAGTTCTTGAGAGACGTTCTCTAACAAAGGGGGGACACCAGAGAGAGGGTGGGCCGTGGAATGGGCCCAAAGGATTAAGGCCCAGGCAGCGGCAAAGATGAGAGGGCAGAGGGTTCGGCTAGCCCTGGGAACGGTGCTGAGCCTGCTGGGGCTAGCCTTGACCTTCCGGAACGTGCACCTATCAGGGCTTCTGGCAGCTTTGGCGGGGGTGGACTACGTCCTTGTGACCGTCGCTCTCGCCGTCAGTTTCCTGGCCTTCGGGGCGACGGCCATACGTTGGCAGTTCCTCTTTTATCCCCACAAGTCGCCGCGGTTCTCTCAGCTCTTGTCTGGTCTGCTGGTGGCCCAGTTGGCCAACACCGCTTTGCCGGCCCACCTGGGGATGGTGGCCAGAGCCTACTGGATCGGTGAGGTGGGCGGGGTGAGCAAAACCTTCGCCCTGGGCACCATTGTGCTGGAGAAAGTGGTAGAAGGGATAACCCTTCTGCCTTTCTTGGTTCTCCTGCCCCTGCTTCTACCTTTTCCGTCGGGAGTGCAGCAGGCCGGGTGGACCGTAGGTCTGGCCCTGGCCGCCCTGGGCCTGGTGATGGTACTGTTGAATCGCTACAAGGAGGCCCTGTCCAGGTTCCTGGTCACTTCTCTGAGTTCATTCGCGGGTCTGGTTTCATTGCGCCTGTCCGAATACCTGGCTTCGGTCCTCGAGGGCTTCAGCGTCCTGCGGGTCAAAGAATTGTGGGTTCCCATCTGGGGGTGGTCGGTAGGCATATGGATAGTCACCGCTTTGTCCTATTATGTGGCCCTCAAGGCTTTTCACATCCAGGTGCCTATGCTTGCTACTCTTCTGCTACTGATCGTCCTGCAGGTGGGGACGCGGGTGCCTGCTTTACCGAGCGGCATCGGGGTTTTCCATTACTTAGTTGTTCTCACTCTATCCCCCTTCCTTGTGGACAGGGATCTGGCAGTGAGCTACGCTTTGGTCTTACATGGGATGATCTTCCTAATCCCCAGCCTTCTGGGTATCCTCTGCCTATGGAGGGCCCACTGGGGACTGAGGGGACTGCAGAACCTGGAAGCTGTCCCTGGGTCGAGTTCAATTGATGAATGAGCAGATCCGGGTGTTGGAAGTAGTCGAAGCCACCACAGCAGGAGTTAAGAAGCACGTCCTATCCCTGGTGAAAACCCTGGACCAGGCCCGGTTCAGCGTAGCTGTCGCCTGTCCACGGGTGCGCAGCCAAGCCTATGGCGACACCAGCTTTGTGGAGGAACTGGCGAGGTTGGGGAGAATCCCTGTGTCCCTGGTAGAAATGCGACGGGAGATCCATATATTTGCTGACACTAAAGCGCTGGCAGCACTTTATCGAATAATCCAGAAAGGGCGATATCATATCGTCCATGCTCATAGTTCCAAGGCCGGGGTCTTGGGCCGGCTAGCAGCCCGCTGGGCAGGCATACCGGTGATCCTCTACACCCCCCATGGATTCGCTTTTCGAGGCGTACGTAACAGACTGCTCCGTTGGGCTTATATCCAGATCGAGCGTCTGTGCAGCCTGTGGACGGATCGGATCATCTGTGTCTCGCTCACAGAGAGACAGGAAGCTTTTGGGCACCGGATCGCTCCGGCGAACAGATTGGTGGTCATCGAGAATGGTCTGGATCTGGGAGAATGTGTCCCGCTTCCCGACCCTCAGACCAAGAAGCGGCAACTGGACCTGGACCCCGATGCTCCCATTGTAGGTACCATAGGGCGTTTGTCTTGGGACAAGGGCTTTCAATATTTTTTGGAGTCGGCCGTTGAGGTAACGAAGGCCTATCCAAGGGCCCAGTTCCTCATCGTAGGCGACGGGGAGGCGAGGAGGGACCTGGAACATCTGGCTATGGACCTGGGGATTTCCCCTCGAACGATCTTCACAGGCTTCCGTCCCGACAGCTTGGAGGTTTTGGCTCTGATGGACATTTTTGTCCTGGCCTCTCCCTATGAGGCCATGCCCTATACGGTCTTGGAGGCCATGGCTTCAGCCAAGCCGGTCGTCGCCATCGAGGGCACCGGGGCGCAGGACGCTGTTCGGCAGGGCGAGACAGGGTTGTTGGTCCCGCCTCGAGCCCCCGAGGCCCTCGCGGCCGCCATCGTGGACTTATTACGCGACAAGGCTAGGGCCCAGGCCATGGGACTTGCCGGCCGAGAGGTGGTGGCCTCGCGGTTCACTCTGGCGCAGATGGTCCACCAGACAGAAGAGTTATACACAACGCTTTGGGAGACGAAACTGGTGCCTGGCAGGAGGACAGCTTGATGAATCGGCAGCCCAGGAATCTGCATGTAGCTTTGCTAATCGCAGGGGACCTGGCCCTGACGGCATTGGCTTTGCTCCTGGCCGATCAGGGACGCCATCACCTGCCCATCGGCGACCTCATACCTGCGAGCACCGTCTATCTGACCTCCGTAGTGTGGACCTTGGTGGTGGCCATCTGGCTGACCGTGTTCCACCTCTGGGGAGCCTACGAGTGGCGACACCTGGGTGATGCCAGCGAGGAGCGCAAGGCGGTCTTTTTCGCCACCACCTTCTCCTTTTTCACCTTTGCCAGCTCCATCTATTTCTTGAAGATCCTGGACTTGTCCCGCCTGTTGTCCTTATATTTCTACCTCCTGGACCTTGGCCTTCTCCTGGGATTTCGTACCCTGATGCGCTGGGTCTTCTCGCGCCTCAAGGTGCCTGGGTATGGCACCAGGAGGATCCTGATCGTCGGCGTAGGCGAGGACGGTCTGGGGCTGGCCGAGCGCCTGACCCGCTGGCAGGAATATCAGTTGGTCGGTTTCCTGGATGCCGCTGACGTGCCGAGCACACGTCTGCCTGTCCCTGTCCTGGGGAGAGTAGCCGAGGCTGGACGGGTTATTGCGCAGTATGGCATTGATGAGGTTATTATCTCTCCCACAGCCAAAGGGCAGAAGGAGCTGGCCGACCTCATCTTGGCCCTGCGCGATCAGGCGGTGAAGATCCGCATGGTGCCGGATGTCCTGGAGATGATCACCATCCGCACGGGGATCGAGAATCTGCGGGGCATTCCCCTGATTAGCCTGCGGGAGCCAGCCATCACGGGCCTGAATCAGGTGCTGAAACGGGGATTGGACCTGGTGGGATCCCTGGCAGGGTTGGTGGTCTTAGCCCCTTTTATGGCACTTATTGCTCTTCTGATCAAGCTGGACTCGCCCGGCCCCGTCTTGTTCATCCAAGAGAGGGCAGGGCAATACGGCAAACCGTTCCGTATGTACAAGTTTCGTACCATGGTGCACAACGCCGAGGATTTGCTGGAGCAATTGATTGACTTGGACAAGCTGGAGCAGCCAGTCTTTAAACTTAAAGGTGACCCCAGGGTCACCCAGGTAGGGCGATGGCTGCGTCGCACCAGCCTGGATGAGTTGCCTCAGCTTTTTAACGTCCTCAAGGGCGAGATGAGTTTGGTCGGGCCCCGGCCCGAGGAGGTTCGGATAGTCCAGAAATATGACCCTTGGCAGAGTCAAAGGTTGCTGGTGAAGCCAGGTATGACCGGCTCCATGCAGGTTAGTGGCCGGGCCGACCTCCCTCTGGATGAACGGGTCAAGCTGGAGGTGGCCTACATCGAGAACTACTCGCTTTGGGAGGATATCAGAATCCTTTTGCGCACCATGCCTGCCGTGCTGTCGGGTAGAGGCTCATATTAGAGCCCGTTCCAGAATGGAGACGTCGCGGTGAACTTGGCGCATCACAAAGGCAAAGTCTTGTTTTTGCTCTTGGGCCTGGCCCTGGTGCGGGGATTGATCTACAGCGCCGCGGTTCCTCCCTGGCAGGCGCCTGATGAGCCTAGGCATTTCGAGTACGTTAAGCTGCTGTACGCGAAGGGCCGCCTCGTGGGCTGGGGGGACGTGACGCCTTCGGTAGAACAGGAAATCATTGCTTCGATGCGACGTTTTGACTACTGGCGCTACGGGCATAGCGATGCGCCTCCTCTGGCACCAGGTGAGTTGCCCACCAGCTTCGGCCAGATTTGGGCCTGGCCTGGCACCCAGCACGAATTGCACCAGCCCCCGCTTTCCTATCTCTTTTACCTGGTGCCTCTGGCGCTGACAGCCGGTCAGGATACGGCGCTGCAGCTTTACGCAATGAGGCTGTTATCAATCTTTCTAGGTGTCGCTGTGGTGCTCATCGCCTTCTGGATTGCAGACGAACTGTTTCCTGACAACTCGCTGCTGGCTCTGGCCATACCTACATTTGTGGCTTTCTTACCTATGCACACTTTCCTGACCAGCACGGTAAACAACGACCACCTGGCTGAGGTATTCGTTTGCTTGTTGCTGATGATCCTGGTTCGGGGATTTAGACGGGGCTTTTCCCTTTGGAGCCTAGGAGTGATTATTCTGGTGGTCGTCGGTGGCCTTCTGGCCAAGCGGACCGCTCTGGTGGCTGTGGCCATCAGCCTAGTCGTTCTGCCCCTCTACCTTTGGCGGCGGCCGGTTAGCCTGGGCTTGAACTGGCGTAAAGCGCTCCTGAGCCTGACTGTAGTGCTGGGGATTATGGCCCTGGTGGCAGCAATAATCCTGTACTGGAGCCAGACCACAGCAGCAGTGAACCGCATCGGTTCAGGGCAGGACTGGTTGATGAAGTTTTATCTATTTCTGCCTTCTGAGCAGTTCCCTGCCTCTTTGCGCTACAATTTAATCAGCCCGCAAGCGTTCCAACTCTACCAACAATATCTCTGGTTCCTCTTCCAAACCTTTTGGGCTCGTTTCGGGTGGCAGAATATCCCCTTGGCTAGCTGGGGATACTATACCTTGGCCGTGGTTAGCCTGATGGCTTTGCTGGGTCTAGGGCTTTTCGTCATCCGGGCACGCCAAAGGATGAGCCGCCTGGAATGGTGGCAGCAGAGAGTGTTGATCCTGTTTGCCTTCAGCATTGCCCTGGCTGGGGCTTTGGTTATCGGCCGCGAGATTCGCAATTGGGACCTAAACCTGGCGCGCGGAGGACCTGGTTGGCCCTCTGGACGATATCTGTTCCCAGTGATTATTCCCATTGCCACGCTATTTGTATTGGGTTGGTCTGAGTTGGCCCCGCAGCGCTATCGGGCAGCCTGGACAATGGTTCTGCCCGGCCTGCTCTTCCTGCTGGATAGCTTTTCTCTTTTGTTCTTGCTTATTCCCTACTTTTACAGGTGAGCCATGGGTTTCAAGCATCTATCCGCTCTTGTCCAGGGGTTGATCCTCTTCAGTGTTCTGGGCATCCTGCTTTTTGCTCTGGCCCAGCTTGTTCCTAATCTGGGCTGTCGCCGCCTGGATACTCTTGCGTCTGTCCCTTCGACGCTTGTTCCCCAAGTCTTCCTGCCCTATGTAGTGAAAAATGCTCAGGTGCCCAGCAGTACACCCACGCCTACGTTGACAGTGTTCCCTACGTCCACTAACACGCCCACACCGACGCAAACCCCTAAGCCGACGGTGACAGCCACACCGACGCTTATTCTGACAGACACGCCCACGCCTACAGCCACACCGACGCCTACTCGCACACCTACACCGACGTCAGTACCGGGTGTGTCCTCGGTTGGCATGTCTTTGAACACCAGCGACCCGGTGGCCCTCTCTCGGCTGCGGGCTGCGGGCGTGCGCTGGGTGCGTACCAGTATTGCCTGGTCCAGCGTCGAGCCCACGAACCTGGACCTCACCAACCCCGCCAACGGCAACTGGCCGGATAGCTGGTTCCAGACCCTGGTCAATACCTACGGCTTCACACCTGAGGTCATCGTCTGGAAGAACCCCAGTTGGGCGGCCGGCACCACCTGCGGCCCGATTAACCAATTGTCCGAGTTTGCCCAGTTCGCCCGTGCCCTGGCCGCTCGCTACGATGGTGATGGCGACTACAACAACGATGGCATGGTGGATGGTCCGGCCCTGCCGGAGGTGCGCTACTTCGAGCTGTATAATGAGCCGGACTTCGATCTGAACAATCCCAACGGGGAAGCGGACTACGGTGGCTGCTGGGGGCAGGCGCCGGCGGCCTATGGCGAGATGCTGCGGACGGCCTACCTGGCCATGAAGGCTGGCAATCCGCGAGTGCAGGTGCTCTTTGGTTCGCTTGCCTATGACCGTTTCACCGCTCCGTCCAAGCCGGGTTGGTATGGGGGGCCGACCGGTCCCTTCGACTACAAATTCACGGGCAATGTGCTGACCTATCTCTACAGCACGTACCCTGGCGATCCCAATCTGCCGTTCTTCGACCTCATGAACTTTCACAACTACAACGGTTTTCGCAATTACTGGGATGGGCCGACGATGCCCTATGACCAGGAACTATTGGGCAAGATGAAGCACATAAAAGACAATCAACTCTACCAGGCGGGTGTGTATGACCTGCGGAACAAGTCGTTTATGAACTCTGAGGCGAGTGTGCCCAGTGCGCCGTCGGATCAGTGGGCCGATCGGAGTGAGGCCTATCAAAGCGACTACGTGGCTCAGACGTACGTCCAGGGGATGGTGGCGGGTCTGGTAGCCAACCTGTGGTTCACGTTGGCGGATTACACCCAGGATGGGCGGTGCCCGGCTGATCTCACGGGGAACGACTTCAGGCTTTACGACTGGTTGGCGTATGGGGTGTTGTGCTCAGCCAGCATGGATCTGGCCAGCAATGCCTGCAGTCCGGACCCGTTGCCGAGCTACTCGTGTCCGGTGGATCTGGGGCCGAAGCCGGCGTATCAGGCGCTTCAGGTGCTGATTGTGGAGATAGGCGGGGCGAGTTATGATGTGCAGTTAGGCCCTTCGGAAACTGGCTCGTCAAACATCATGGCATTCCGGTTCAACAAGGCGAATGGGCGGAAGAAGGTGGTAGCCTGGACGGACACGGGGGAGTATCTTGGCAAGAAGGCGGTTTCGCCCTTGACGTGGGACATGGTGTTCAATGCCTCGCACTTTGGTGGGGAGTGGACGGGGCGGCTGCGGGTGGTGGACAAGCTGGGTAACGAGACAATTATGAACGATGGTGGTGCTGGCTCTATTACCATCCAGATCACTCAAAGTTCCATCTACCTAGAGGTCGCACCGTAACTTCGCCTGAATCTGCAGCGTTATATTTTGAGAGTGATCGTTCATGAGAAGACCGCCAGATAACTCGATCTATTTAACCTTCGTGATTGCCTCGTTGCTTCTGGTCACTATGTTCCCCCCAATACCAAGGGGAATGTCTTCTTTCCATGCTTCATCTGGTGATATAGACATTGCAGATGAATCAGCAGAGGCCATCATCAGAGGGAGCTTAATCGGCGTGACCTTTGCCGATTTCGCCCCTGCACAAATCAACACCCCTACCCAGACGGCCATCACACCCACGAATACTCCTGGGCCCAGGGGCACGGCTACGCCGCTACCAACGCCTAGTGATACGCCAACTTTCATGCTTCGGCCCACCGAAACACCGCCAGTTGTACCTATGCCTAGTAGCACCAGTACAGCGACATTTACGCCTGGGCCAAGAAGCAGTGCTACTTCAGGATGGCCAGAATCACTGGTTAGACCTACTGCGACGTCAACTGCCACGGTAAGCTGGGCTACTTGGACGGCCACTGTGGCGGGGACGGCGACGACCACAGCCAGCCCTACAGCAGTGGTCTTGCCGACATTACCGGGGACGCCCTCTTCGCTTTGGGATCGTCTCGCCGATGACAAGCCATCCATGTGGGGGAATAAGGGGTTCTATGTCCTGCTAGGTCTCATCTATGTAACGTTGCTTGGTCTAGTTCTGGCGCAAGTTATCAGTATCTCCAGAGGCCGGTCGTGAGCGGCATTGAAGTTGTCCAGAATTCACGCCGATTTCACATCAATTTTGACAACGTGCTTGGGCTGTGTTATACTGCGAGTGCCTTGAGTACCGCTCAAGCCGGGTGAATCAGATTGGCAAGGGCTAGAATTTGCTCTCGTCCCATTGCCACAAGAAGGAGCTTTGCCATGGTAAAAAAGATTGCCCTGCTTTTCACCACAATCGGGTTGATCTTTTCTGTGACATATGGGGCATCTGGTTATCTCAGCGATGCCAGCGAGTTGCCCCAGATGTCTACTATTGCTTTGAGAACAGATACTCGATTAATAAATTATTCTGCTGGCTCTTACAGTCTTAGCAGGCCCTATCGCAACATGGCAGTAGGCCCGTGCGCTGTGGATGTCAATAATGATGGTAAGGTGGACGTCCAAGACATTATGGAAGTGGCCAGCCACTGGCGGAGTACCAACCAGGCGGATATCGCTAAGTACGACCTCGACGGCGATGGCGATATAGACGTCGTGGACATCATGCTCGTCGCCAGCCACTGGGGACAGAGCTGTGTCGTGCATTCGGTTGGCATGTCTTTGAACACCAGCGATCCGGTGGCTTTGTCCCGAGTGCGGGCTGCTGGTGTGCGCTGGGTGCGTACCAGCATTGCCTGGTCCAGCGTCGAGCCCACGAACCTGGACCTCACCAATCCTGCCAACGGCAACTGGCCGGATAGCTGGTTCCAGACCCTGGTCAATACCTACGGCTTCACACCTGAGGTCATCGTCTGGAAGAACCCCAGTTGGGCGGCCGGCACCACCTGCGGCCCGATTAACCAATTGTCCGAGTTTGCCCAGTTCGCCCGTGCCCTGGCCGCTCGCTACGATGGTGATGGCGACTACAACAACGATGGCATGGTGGATGGTCCGGCCCTGCCGGAGGTGCGCTACTTCGAGCTGTATAATGAGCCGGACTTCGATCTGAACAATCCCAACGGGGAAGCGGACTACGGTGGCTGCTGGGGGCAGGCGCCGGCGGCCTATGGCGAGATGCTGCGGACGGCCTACCTGGCCATGAAGGCTGGCAATCCGCGAGTGCAGGTGCTCTTTGGTTCGCTTGCCTATGACCGTTTCACCGCTCCGTCCAAGCCGGGTTGGTATGGGGGGCCGACCGGTCCCTTCGACTACAAATTCACGGGCAATGTGCTGACCTATCTCTACAGCACGTACCCTGGCGATCCCAATCTGCCGTTCTTCGACCTCATGAACTTTCACAACTACAACGGTTTTCGCAATTACTGGGATGGGCCGACGATGCCCTATGACCAGGAACTATTGGGCAAGATGAAGCACATAAAAGACAATCAACTCTACCAGGCGGGTGTGTATGACCTGCGGAACAAGTCGTTTATGAACTCTGAGGCGAGTGTGCCCAGTGCGCCGTCGGATCAGTGGGCCGATCGGAGTGAGGCCTATCAAAGCGACTACGTGGCTCAGACGTACGTCCAGGGGATGGTGGCGGGTCTGGTAGCCAACCTGTGGTTCACGTTGGCGGATTACACCCAGGATGGGCGGTGCCCGGCTGATCTCACGGGGAACGACTTCAGGCTTTACGACTGGTTGGCGTATGGGGTGTTGTGCTCAGCCAGCATGGATCTGGCCAGCAATGCCTGCAGTCCGGACCCGTTGCCGAGCTACTCGTGTCCGGTGGATCTGGGGCCGAAGCCGGCGTATCAGGCGCTTCAGGTGCTGATTGTGGAGATAGGCGGGGCGAGTTATGATGTGCAGTTAGGCCCTTCGGAAACTGGCTCGTCAAACATCATGGCATTCCGGTTCAACAAGGCGAATGGGCGGAAGAAGGTGGTAGCCTGGACGGACACGGGGGAGTATCTTGGCAAGAAGGCGGTTTCGCCCTTGACGTGGGACATGGTGTTCAATGCCTCGCACTTTGGTGGGGAGTGGACGGGGCGGCTGCGGGTGGTGGACAAGCTGGGTAACGAGACAATTATGAACGATGGTGGTGCTGGCTCTATTACCATCCAGATCAC
>Ga0194111_10006968_pt1 | contig 12748 bp, 12 predicted proteins | sample TA2KigC300mmetaG_FD_146194 | JGI IMG/M metagenome (GOLD analysis project Ga0194111, IMG submission 146194) | Freshwater microbial communities from Lake Tanganyika, Tanzania - TA2015033 Kigoma Deep Cast 300m | ecosystem: Environmental > Aquatic > Freshwater > Lake | place: Tanzania: Lake... | reverse complement strand
GCGAAGCTCTGGCTCAGGTCTACGTCCAGATCACTGTTCGCCAGGAGTTCGGTGAGGAGAGCTACCTTATCATCGCCAAAGCACGAAGGCTCGATAGCTCGTCCTGAGTATCTCCCCCGATTGAGTTCCAGCCTGGTGCCCACCACGTGCTGCACCCCCAGGCGCTCCCCAATGCAAGCCAGCAATTCCTCGAAAGCGCCGGAGACCAGCACCACCTGGTGGCTTTCGGCCTGGTGTTGACGTAAGACCTCGGCTACGTCAGGGCGCAGGGAAGGTATGAGGGCCTGATCGGTAACCCAGTGGAAGATCTCCCGGCCCTCTTCGGGCCGCAGGCCAACGAGCAGCCAGGCCATGTCGTTGACCCACGAGCGGAAGAACCACTCCCGGCTCAGCAAGCCCAGGCGGTGCAGTGGCCACAAGGAGAGGTGAGTAACCAGAAAAGCATTGGCGAGAAGTCGCCGGCGGCGGTGCTCAGTGAAATACCTGCTGAAAGCGTGCCAGACGTGCTCAGTGCACAAAGTGCCATCGAGATCAAAGAAAGCGGCGATCATGGTTCCCCTTTCTAAGCTCAAAATCCAAAGCGCAAAGTCCAAAGGGCTCGGTCGGGAGACCTTCGCCCATCAACCGGTGGGGCTTCACCGCCGAGCTCGCCCGCACGGGCATGCAGTGCCCGTGCTACGAAACAGCGCCCGATGAAATCGGGCTTATCACCCGCTGCTCTATAGCACGACGACTTTATCGTCGGGCGGCTAGGCTGAATTCAGCCCGAAGGGCTTTGTTCTTTTAGCCCAGAGCTTCAGCTCGGGGCGACCTTTGCCCATCAGAGTTCACCAGCAAATAGTCGTCCCTCCCTCAAAGTCCGGCTCCAGCAGCGCCCGCTTGATCAGGCCCGGCCGCTGGCCTGAGATAAGCTGCACTTTGAGCTCAGGATGCTCCCGCACCAGGGCATACATGATGCGCACCTTGGTCAGCATCCCGCCTGTCACGTCAACGCCATGAGAGCCAGCCAGCATTTGCTCCACCTGGGCAAAGTTCTGACGCGAGATCTCTGGGATCAACTGGGCGGATTCGTCCCGCAGGGGATCGGCGGTGAAGACGCCTTCCACCTCGCCGGCCAGGACGATCCGCGTGGGCTCAAGGCGCTCGGCCAGGTAGGCGAAGACCTGCTCGGTGGAGATGATGGTGCAGCCGCGCACCTCGTCCAGAGCCACGTCGCCGTAGACCAGGGGCACCAGGCCGTGGTGTAGCACTAATTCGATGGGCTCCGTTTCCATGCCGATGAGCGCTCCATCCTGGCAGCAGGCCGAGGCCGAGGGCTGGATGGAGACGACGGGCACGCCCTCAGCCAGGAAGATGTCGGTCACCAGGCGGTTGAGGCGGGCGGCTGCCGCGCCTGTTTCAGCGTAGCCCCGCCAGTTGGGTGGGCCTGCTTCGAGGAGGCCGTAGCGCTGGGCGACGAAGTGGCCGAAGGAGCCGCTGCCGTGGCCGAGCAGGAGGCGTAAATCTGGATTCCGGTCCAAAGCGGACCTGACTTCACGGGCGGCGCGACGGATAACGTCTTGATGGACAGTCTCCTCTTGATTCTTATCGGTGATCAAGGAGCCGCCCAGTTTCAAGAAAACCAGTTCACTCAATCCTGACTTCCTCGCTCCCCTCCAGGCCCGTGCCTATCTCTGCCTCCTTGCCCAGGCCAACGACGCACCAGGCCAGGTTCGCCCTCAGGCCCGCCTCCTCGACCGCGGTAGCGACCTGGCCCATGTAGAAGTAGTGATCGGCGAAGCCCACCGTGCCTGAGCGGATTATCTCCGCGGCGGCCAGGGCTGTCCCCCAGCACACGTCCTCCTCCTGCAAAGCCGACTCAGCATCTTGCTCGAGATTAACCTCCCGTTGACGATTGACTTTGGCGTTTGGCATTGCGTCAGTAATTTTATCACAATTCGGCCCAAAAGAGAAGAAAACCCAGAACCTTGACAAATTACTTAGTTTCACTTATAATACTTCTAATTTTATTCTACTTTCATGTCCCCAAGGCGATGATGGCTTGAGGGGCGATGCCGCCACTTGATATGGGCTATCACGATTTGGGGACTGTTTTAATAGCGGTCGGTTCTGACTTTCCCTGAAGGCAGTGTGCGATGGGAATTGTGGACGTGAAAGAAGGCAAGCGGGAGAAATCGGATTTGTCTTTTTTCACTTTTGCTGTTATAATCCTCTAGAAGATCTCCCGGAAATGGGTAGTAGCCCAACCGCGTTGGGCGTCATCTGGCCTCAAGCCTGCACTGAGCCTGGCGAAGTGACGGCTACCCGTCAGAAAGTCCCCCGTTTGACTTTCCGGGAAAGCTCTTCAGAAGAGGGGAGGTGATGAAGGCCTTAGTTATGGTGTAACCAATCCATCCTGAGCTGGCTGCAGGATTGGGCTGCCTGTGGCTACTCGAAAATATCAAAGAACAAGGAGGAGAAAGGAAATGAAGAAGTCACTTTTGTTAGCGGTTTTGGCCATCGGTTTGGTGGCAGCGGCTTGTGCCCCGCCCACGCCGGTGGTCGTCGAGAAGGAGGTTCCAGTCACCGTCGAGAAGGAAGTGGTCGTGGTCGTCACGCCTACACCGGAGCCCACGCCTGTTCCCCTTCCAGCCAAGGTGAAGATCGGCGTGGGAATCGATTTCACCGGTGCCTTGGCGGAGTTCGGCGCGGCCTTGAGGAATGGTTCAGACCTGGCGGCGAAGCACTTTGCGGAGGCGGGCTTCCCCATCGAGGTCAAGTACGCCGATACGGAGACCAGTGCCATGCCTGGGGTAGAGGCGGCCCGTACCCTGGTGGACGTGGAGAGGGTTCAGGCCCTCGTGGGATCGTTGGCCAGTGGTGTTACCATTCCCATAGCGGAGTCGGTCTGCATCCCCGGCCAGATCCCTCAGATCTCCCCTGCCTCCACCTCCCCTCTGCTCAGTGTACTGCCGGCCGATGAGGGGAAGGACTTCCTCTTCCGAACCTGCCCCTCCGACGCCCTGCAGGGGGTGATCATGGGCAAGTTGGCCGCGGACCTTGGCTACAAGACGGTCGCGGTGCTGTACGTCAACAACGCCTACGGATTGGGGCTGGCGAAGCAGTTCCAGCAATCCTTCGAGTTCCGAGGAGGGAAGGTTACGGCGATGGTTCCTCACGACGAGGCGCCTGCGGCCACCTACGTGTCGGAACTGAGGAAGGCCGCCGAGGCTAAGCCTGAGGTTCTGGCAGCCATAAGCTACCCTGGCCATGCCACCGTCTACTTGAAGGAGGCCATAGAGGGGGGCTTTTTCACCAAATTCCTCTTCTGCGATGGCACCAAGTCCGTAGAGATGCCCGCGGCGGTGGGTCCGGAGCATCTGGCGGGATTCTTCGGCACCGTTGCTGCCCCCGCTATGGGGGATTCCTATAGCATATTCGTGGCTGAGTACATGGCGGTGTACGGCGCGCTTCCGCCTCTGCCCTACATAGACGGCACCTACGATGCCGTCGCGGTAATTGGCCTGGCCGCAGCCGCGGCTGAGGCGAGAGGTTTGTCCATCACCGGGGTCAACATCCGCGACATGCTACGCGTGGTGGCGAATCCGCCGGGAGAAACGATCACCCCTGGGGCTGAGAGCATCAAGAAAGCCCTTGAACTCCTCAGGGAAGGGAAGGACATCAACTACGAGGGCGCTGCCGGATCGGTGGACTTTGATGAGAATGGCGATGTGGTAACTCCCATCATGGTCTGGAAGTACGTGGAGGAGCCACCATACGTAGTAACGGAGCGTGTGGAGATAGTCATCCCGCCCAAGTGATCCAGGGGAGCGACAAAAAGAAGGCCGGCCACACAAGGTGGCCGGCCTTCTTTATTTTGTTGGCAAAGTGCTCGTAGTAACCGCTTCAGCGGTCAGAAAGCCGCTAAAGCGGCCACTACGAGCAGTCTAAAACCTGGATACGTATCTTTCCTCGCCGATGATGCCCCTGGGCCTCCTCAAGAGGACGATCACCAGTACGAGGCCGATGAGGATAAAACGAATGTGGGGGGCGCGGGTTTCAAAGCCGGGGGGAACCACTTTGAGGATAAAATAGGTGCTCCACGACCAGAGGGCCCAAACCAGGAAAGCCCCCAGGACCGCCCCCTTGTTGTTGCCAGTCCCCCCCACGGTGAGCATGGTCCAGATGATGAAGGTGCCGAACATAGGGGTGAAGAGACCTGGCTGGATGGCGGCCGAGAAATGGGCGTAAAGCGCTCCCGCTATCCCCATGATCATCGCCCCCACGACCAGGGATTGAAGCTTGAACAGGAACACGTCCTTCCCGTTGGCGCTGGCCATCACCTCGTCCTCCCTGATCGCCCGCAGCACTCTCCCCCAGGGAGAGCGAATCCCCTTCTCTACGGCGATGTAGATAAGCGCAAGAAAGGCGAGGACAATTGCCAGATAGAGGAAGTTGTAGTATTGGGGCGGAACCAGGCCGTGGAGGGGCTTAGGCAAACCAACCAGCCCCTCAGGGCCGTTGGCCAGCCAGGCCTCATTGTTGAAGAAGATGCGGATGGTCTCGGCGATGCCTATGGTGGAGATAGCCAGATAGCCCGCCCTTAACCGCAGGGTGAGGAGACCTATCAACAGGGCCAGCAAGCCAGAGGCTATGGCCGCCCCCATCACTCCTACCAGGAACGGCTGATTCAAGCCAATTGCCTGAGTGACATAGTCAGCAAGCACTCCGGTGGGCTTGGGGGTGGTGATCAGCGCAGAGGTGTAAGCGCCGATAGCGAAAAAGCCGGCTATGCCAAAGTTCAAAAGCCCCATGTAGCCCCAGTGGACGTTCAGTCCCAGGCTGAAGATGGCGTAGATGCCGGCCATGATGGCGAACGACGCCAGGAAGCTGAGAATCCCTCCGATTTCCATTTATCTACCTCCTTCCGAAAATCCCTTGCGGTCTGAACAGCAGGACGAGGACCATGATCATAAAGGCCACGGCTGGCTTGTAGGTGGGGAGCAACCAGGCTGTGGAGACCTGCTGAGCGATACCCATGACCAGCCCGCCCACCAGTGCGCCGGTGATGCTCCCCTGTCCTCCCAGGATAACAGCGGCGAAGAGGGGGAGCAGGAAGATCCAACCCATCTCCGGGCGAAGCTGGGTCTGGATGCCGTAGAGGATGCCAGCAATGGCGATCAGCGTGCCAGCGATCGCCCAGACCCACACGGTCATCCGTTCCGTGCTTATACCCACCACGCGAGCCAACTCGGGGCTATCAGCTAAAGCCCGCAGGGCCTTGCCCATCTTCGTCTTTGCCAGGAATAGGTAGATCAAGGCCACCATGGTCCAGGCCACAACCAGGATGAATATCTCATCGGGCCTGACCTTGATCCCCAGGGGAAGGAAAAGCATACGACGCACGCCTGTAAAGTAGAAGTGAAAGTCGGGGCCCCAGAGGACGTATACCAGGCCGCGGAGGGCGAAAGCTATTCCTATGGAGGCAATGAAGCCAACAATGGATGTAGCCCCCCATTGCCTCAAGGGCCTGTAAACCCAGCGGTCAATCAGGATGGCCAGGCCGATGGACGCCAGGACGGCCGGTATAACGGCCACCAGCAGCCCCCAACTGAAGGAAAAGGGCCCTACTTTTCCCTGGAGGAACCCCGCCCCGGAGAACAACGTTGCCACCAACAGGGCGACGTAGGCTCCCATGGTCATCTGGTCCCCGTGGGCGCAGTTAAATAGATCGAGAATGCTCCAGATCAAAGTAAGCCCTACGGTCCCCAGAGCGATGATGCTGCCCAGAACGATCCCATAGACGATTAGCTCAGGCATCTTCTACCTCCCTAGATAAAGCCTTCCTATTTCTTCGTCTTCCAACATCTCCCTGGCGCTGCCCTCTGCCCTCTTCTCCCCTCCTTCCAAAACATAGGCCCGGTCGGAGATCTGGAGGGCCTTATAGGCGTTCTGTTCCACCAGGAAGACGGTCACCCCCTGTTCGTTCAGCCTCTCGATGCGGTCGAAGATGATGTCCACCAGGAAGGGGGCCAGGCCCGTGGATGGCTCGTCCAGAAGGAGCAGCTCAGGATTCAACATCAGCGCCCGGCCGATGGCCAGCATCTGCCTCATGCCTCCGCTGAGCTCCTCCGCCCGGCTCCTCCTGCGGTCGGTCAGGTCGGGGAACAGCTCGTATATCTCCTCCATCCGAGGGCCAATATCATCCTCTCGAATGAAGGCCCCCATCTCCAGGTTCTCCTGGACGGTCAGGGAAGGAAAGATATTATACTCCTGGGGGATGTAGGCCATTCCCAACCGCACTATCCTCTCCGGCGGGAGACCGCTGATGTCCTCTCCTTTGAAATATATCTTCCCTTGCCAGGGCTTCAGGACCCCGAAGATGGTCCTCAACAAGGTGGTTTTGCCAGCCCCGTTGGGGCCCAGCATGGAGACGATTTGTCCCTCCCCCACCTCCAGGGAGAGCCCGTGGACGACCTCCATGGCGCCATATCCTGAGATCACCTTCTCCACTCGTAAGATGGTCATGACCCTCCACCTCCCAGGTAAACTTCTAATACTTGTGGGTCGCAACTGATCTCCTCAGGGGAGCCTTCGCACAGCTTCCTGCCCCTGTCCATCACGATGATGGGGTCGCAGACATCCATCACCAGCTCCATCTCGTGTCCGATGAGGAAGACGGTCTTCCCTTCTTCGCTCACCAGCCGTCGGATGTGCTCCGCCAGCGTCCGCCTCTCGATAGGGTTCACTCCCGCTCCCGGCTCGTCGAACAGGATCAGCTCGGGATCGGCCATCATGGTGCGGGCCAGCTCCAGGAGCCTCTTCTGACCCCCGGAGAGGTTGCTGGCGTATTCGTCCTTCAGGTGGAGCAATCCGACCGAGTCAAGGGCTTCCAGGGCCTTTTCCCTGATCTCGTTCTCCTGCCTCCTCACCAGTCGAGAGGTGAGCCAGGTCTTCCATATACGCTCCCCTTCCTGATCTGGAGGAACCAGCATCAGGTTCTCCAAGACCGTCATGAGCTTGAGCTCCCTGCTTATCTGAAACGTGCGGCAGAGGCCCTTCTGGAAGGTCTGGTGAAGGGAGAGGTTATCAATCCTCTCACCTTTGAAGTAGATCTCCCCTGCATCCGCCTTATAGAGGCCGGAAATGACATTGAACAGGGTGGTCTTTCCTGCCCCGTTAGGCCCGATGAGGCCGGTGATGCGGTTGGGAGCCACATTGAGGGAGATGCCGTCAACAGCTTTTATGCCGCCAAAGTACTTGCGGATGTCACGTACAGAAAGAATGGGAGAATCGTTGTTACCGCCCAAGGTGCACCTCCTTTCGATTGCGTCTTACTTAAACTCAAGCGCTGAATAGGGCTCAAACAGGGAATATTATACAGCAGTAGGCCGGATAAGTCAAATATTTTTTCCCAAAGTTGCATTTTGGTCCAGTATAGGTTATAATATTAATAACCCTTCACGTGCCAGGAGGCGAGCCGGTGAACGTAGCCAGGGAAAAAGACCTGGTGTTCTTGATGAGCAAGGATAGGAAGAGCTTTATGGTACGCCTGGAGCCAGGCGCCCAGTTGCAAACTCACAGGGGAGTGATAAGGCACGATGACCTCATCGGCCAACCGTTGGGTCGAGAGGTGCCGTCCCACCTGGGCTATCCCTTCCTCGTTCTACAACCCTCCACCCATGACTTGATCCTGGACCTCAAACGCACTACTCAGATCATGTATCCCAAGGACATCGGCTACGTCCTGCTGAAGACGAACGTGGGGCCTGGCAGCAGGGTGGTGGAGGCCGGCACCGGCAGCGGTGGCCTCACTCTGGCCCTGGCCCGGGCGGTGATGCCCACGGGCCGGGTTTAGGCACTTCCAGAAAAATAATCATCCCAAAAGCTATGGGGGGACAGGGGCTATCCGTACGAACCACTTTTCCAATCCAGGCAGACGCTCAAGTCGCTTCTCCAATTCCTCCATTTCCTTTGGGGTCAAGCGCACACCGGTTGGGTAGTCTTTGTCTACCAGCTTGACGACAGGATGTTGTCCGTTCCAAGTCATTGTCTGGGCAAAGTTCAGAGCAGTTTCGACTGTGTCCAGCAGACTGCCATTCCAGTGGGTTTCCAACACTCCCCAGACACGTTCTATGGGATTGTATTTGCTGTGGTAGGGTGGGTAGTAGGCCAGTTGAACGGCGACTTGGAACTCGTCGACGAACTCGGTGATCCTTCTCATAAACTGCGTGCGACGGCTGTGGTTTTCCCGCCCGTTATCTTGGTTGATCAGTAGGGTCCGGACATGGGGGAATCGTTCCCTCACCATCGGCCAGAAGTCGCATAGGCAGTCCACGATGAAGTCGCTGGTCACATGTGAGGTGGTGAAGTACAGGTAAAGCTCATCGTGTCGAGGCAGAAAGACTCCAAATGGTGTCAGTTTTGCGTCGGGCTTCGTATCGTGGTCCAAGGCTCTGATCTCGATCCGTGTCTTTCCCCCTCTGGACAAGAGTCCGATCAGCACGGTGGCTTTGGCATCCATGGAAAGGCGCAAGATAGTTTCATCTTCGTTAGCTTCTTGATGCAACTTGTGCAGTTGTTCGAAAATATCATCCGTTTCCGGGATCTTTTTTAGAGGTTGACACTTCCGAACGCTTCTGAGTTGATAGTCCAATTCGTTGAGTTTGACCCGAATGGTCTCTTCCGTGGGCAGCTCTTCGTCCGTGTAACCTTTTTGCAGAATCAGTTGCTTGCGTACCTCTTTGGCCGTTAGGGGCGTATAGAGGCGTGTCGTCTTGAACGTGGGATCTGTCTGGCTTTGCTCATCTGCGATGGCCTTGATGTCGTCCAACAGGTTGGGTAGGTGTTCTTCGGCCCGTTTGCGACCTCGTGCTGAAAAGGCATCTACATACGCAAAGCCACCTTCCAGTTCGTGCATGCCCTTGCGAATGGTGCAGCGATTCCAGTTGAGTTCCCTTTCAGCACGCCGCTGCCCACCTTTTCCCAGTAATTTGACTACCTTGGCCATAAAGGTGCGCCGCTCGTGGCCTTTCAGTATATTCGCAAGACCCTTGAATAACTCCTTCAGTTCGTCTGCCAGCGCCATCAACTTTCCTCCAGGGGAAGTGTGATGGCTTAGTAACCGTTCAGGGGTAGAGGCTAAGCTTCTATCCCGCAATTGCAGCACCGCCTTGGAGTAGGGATGGGGCTGGCCGTCCCCAGTTGGCTGCGTCACAGGCTTCGGTGAGATAATCCAACACGTTACGGCCCTGCTGCTTCAAGGTGGCGACGACGGTCATGATGCGCTCGGCAAAACGACTACCCGCTTCGCTTTGGGTGCCGAAGCTGCGATTGCGCCATAGCACAGTGGGACGGATCTGCCGTTCGGCCAAGTTGTTGGTCGGTTCTATGCCTTCCAGGCATACAAAGGTCCATAGGGCCTCCTCACGTTTCAGGATGTCGCGGCAGGTCCCGGCCGTTTTGTCATGATCGCAGGCCGCTCCTTGGCGCAGCAGTTCGCCGACCCGTTGTTGTACGGTTTGCATCTGTTCCTGGAAGGTGGTACGGGTCATCGTGCCCTCCCGCACCTCGTACCACCACTGAAACATCAAGTCCGCTTGGGTGAGGAGGGCCTGGCCAAGCTGTTGTGATTCGCCTCCCCGTTCGACGAAGGCTTGAAAGTCCCGTAGGAGGTGGGCCCAGCACAGTTGGCGCAGGCGGACAGCCAACCAGTTGTAGGCCGACCAGCGATCAGACCCGACAATGCCGTGAAAGGTTTCGCCCAACAGCTCCTTGACAACCTGACCACCACGGCTGAGCCGAATGAGAAAGACGCTGACCAGGGTGGTGGCTGCTACCCAGAGCCAGGCTCGCTGGTTGGCCTCACGCCAGCCGGTCTCGTCCACGTTGACCACGGGCTGGCTCTGCACATGCTGCCGAGCCTCGGCCACCGGTTCGCTGATGGCCTCACTGGTGCGCTGCTCCAGGGCCGGCACCGAGCCCAGACCCACATCAGCGTGGAAGAAATCGGCCATGACACCGGTGATGTCCCGCTTGCTCAGATGATAGCCACCGCTCAACAGCGAGACCATCGCTTGCAGGCGGGGACCGAAGGCCCCTCGGGGGACACCGATGGGTAACTGGGCGCTGGTCTCGGCCCCACATTCGGGGCAGATCAGGCTATGAAGGCGATACTCAATGGGTGTAAGTCTCAAATAGTGAGCCTATGCCGCCAGCGGGAGCGTGAAATAAGCCTCGGCAGTGCCGATAACGACTGTTTGCTGGTAATTTTCGCGGAGAAGTGTCCAGCCATGTTCCCAACGGTGGCTCTGAATGAGGCTGCGCAGGGTTAGGATAGCTTGCCCACCCTTGGCGCTCCAACGCATCCCAGATTGTTTCAGACGTTGGGTGACCAACGTCTTGCAGGCAGCTTCCACCACTCCGCTAGCGATTGGCAAGTGCTCGCCGACATAGGTGGCATAGTCCATACGGTGGCGCTGATTGCGGAAGTACGTTAACTCTTTGAGTAGTTTCTCTCGTTTAGGCCCGCGTGCCTTTTTGACGCGATAGCGCAAGTGCTCAATGACACGTTCTACGCCGCCGTCGGCTTCTTTAAGTAAGGTCTTGACTCGACTTTTGCAGCGGCCCGTGGGGGCCAAGAACGTTAACAACAGCAGATAATCAAGGCTTGGTTTTGGGAGCAAGGCGCACTGCTCCCATCCCGGCCACTTTGAGTGGCCAGGCTAGAAGTAACCGCCTGGGTTTTGGCAAGAGCCGTATCAGTAGCAGACCGCTGCCAAGAGCGGAGCCATCAGTTCACGCAGGGATTGTCCTTGAGTCAATCCTGCGCCGATGAAGCAAGCCAAAGCCCACAAGCTCTGTGCTTGGGTGGCCCGACGCCAGAACGGCGTGCTGCCTTCGAGTTCCATCTCGAGTTGACGTTGAAGCTTGTGCAAGAGTGCTTCGTCGTGTGGGGTGGCACGTAGTAAGCTATAGGTGACGGCGACGAGGCCAATATGCCGAGATATGGCCCGGAAGTCCCGCACCTGATACTTGTCCAACCCCTCCTCCTTACCCTCTTCATGATAGACTTCAACGGGCCAGCGATGGCGGCGGATGCGCGTGATTCCGACAGATTGCCAAATCAAGCGATTCGAGTTGTAGAAACTGGGCGAATCGGATAGGTCTGGCTGATTGAAGTTGATGACCAGGCGTTGCTTGCCGAAGTTATGGATGCGATGCGTGCGGCAGTAGCTGTAATAAACCTCCTTCTCGCCCTTGTAGGTAATGCCAATCTTGTGGAAAACCGGCTTGCCTCCTGCAGCGACCGCCTGGAGGTGCTCCTGCTTGAGCTGTTCGGCGAACTCCTCCAGCGTGAGTCGGCCTCTTTTCAGGATGACTTCATCGTCACCGGCCAAAGTGCCCACGTAGGGCAGTTCCAGCTCTTGATCCAGAAAACGGCAGAAGGCCGGTTGGGTGTACCAGTTGTCGAAGGTGACAGGCAGCTTCAATTCAGGGTTCTCATCCACCCACCGTTGCAACAACTGCCTGGCAATCAGCAACTTGCTCTGATAGAGCGCAGCCACTTCCGGCTGGCCTTGGTTTCGGCTCCACACGCCCAGCAGGTACTGACGCCATTTCTTGGGATTGCTTTCTTTGAGAGCGAATTTGCTTTCCCTCAGGCGGATGCCTGCGGCCTGCAAGCCCTGCTCGATCCTGTCCAGGTCGGCCGGTTTCCACAACTCGAAATGGAGGGGGTAGTCCGTTTGGTCGTCACTGTAGTGCAGATTGACCAGGTTGTGTGCCCAGGTATATCGCTTGTCGGTGGGATCGTAGAGAAAGGCGATTGCGTCGAAATGCCGCCCATAGTGTGTGAGCAGCGTGTCATCTACACTGAGCACCCCCGTGCGTTTTAGCCGCGTCCCTTCCAGGCTGTTCAACAGCGCCAAGCGTTGCTGATTCAGCGCGGCTTCCGAGAACGGGCTGGCCGTCAACAGGCGGTTGAGACTGCTTTGGTTGCGGCTTTCAATGACAAAGAGGCGATTGATGCCATCCACCGTCTTGTTCTCGGATATGATCAGCCCGCTCAGGTACCGTTGAAACTGCACCAGCGCTTCAGCCGAAAACACGGCCTCAAACCAGGGTGCATAGTGTTGGACGATCTGAGGAAATTCAACCAACGGCAACATAGCCCTACCTCCCATGCAAGTTTTAGACTGATGTTACCTCATGTTGGCGGTGTTGGCAAATCCTCTGCCTTGAGCATCTGGTTGTTAAAGTGCTACAAAGTCAAGTTATGTCACTGCAAAAGTCGAGGTCTTGAGTCGTTCAAATTCAGCTTTGCCTTTGGGAGAGAATTCTTCCCAAATCAAGTCCATGGCCTGTTTCAGATGGTCGCACGCATGATAGAAGTCCACCACCTCCCATATCTCAACTGGGCCAGCCAGCAGGCTCAAGTCCAGTTCGCCCAGAAAACGCCAATTATCCCGCGCCCCGTCCGCCAATTTGACCAGTCTCAAGTGTGGGCGGACAGCGAGAATCGCTCGAACTTCGGCCTCCAGTTCCTGGCACAGCGTCATCTTGTGGTATTCAGGCATGCGTCCATAGCGCACGGTATCCAGCCGCTCCCCTTCGCCATCATACAGACTGACCGTACCACAGCCAACTTCTTGATACCCCTTGGGGCCTTTGGGTTGTTTGTCGGGCATGGCGGACTGGGCCTTTTCAGGCGCGGCAGTGCGCATAGGGGCCATTACCCCGTCCAGCGAGACTGCCAGGGTCGTAGCCT
>Ga0194111_10006961_pt1 | contig 12757 bp, 10 predicted proteins | sample TA2KigC300mmetaG_FD_146194 | JGI IMG/M metagenome (GOLD analysis project Ga0194111, IMG submission 146194) | Freshwater microbial communities from Lake Tanganyika, Tanzania - TA2015033 Kigoma Deep Cast 300m | ecosystem: Environmental > Aquatic > Freshwater > Lake | place: Tanzania: Lake... | reverse complement strand
GGTGCGCGCCGAGAACGTCACCGCAGGTTTCGAGGGTCTGCGCTTCGAGGTGTGCCGCGGCGGCGAGCGATATCCGCTAAGTTCGCCCCTGCCGGGCAGGATGAACCTGTACAACATCCTGGCGGCTTGGAGCGCGGCCGCCACCTGCGGCGTGGCGCCGGAATTCATGGCCCGAGGCATCGCGGCCTGCGGCTCGGTGCCAGGCCGCTTCGAGAAGGTCGACCAAGGCCAGCCCTTCCTGGTGGTGGTGGACTACGCCCACACGGACGATGCGCTGCGCAATGTCATCTCGGTGGCGCGCGCGCTGGAGCCGCGCCGCGTGATTACCCTGTTCGGCTGTGGCGGCGATCGCGACCGCGCCAAGCGGCCGCTGATGGGCGAGGCCGCCGCCGAGTTGAGCGACTTCGTGGTGCTGACTTCGGACAACCCCCGCTCCGAAGACCCCTTGGCCATCATCAACGATGCGCTGGTGGGGCTGCGCCGCCACGATGTGCCGCACCTGGTGGAGCCGGACCGCGAGAGCGCCATCCGCCGGGCCATCGGCGAGGCCGCCGCGGGCGATATAGTGATAATAGCGGGCAAGGGACACGAGACCTATCAGGTCCTTCAGCACGGAACCATCCCCTTCGACGATCGGGAAGTGGCGCGGACGATCCTGCGGGAGTTCGGATACGGGCGCAGCAATGACGTGTGACCTGAGCCAGGCGGCGGGTGTGCTGGGCGCGGCGGCTGAGCCGCTCCCGGTGAAGGGGTGGAGTGTGGACTCGCGCACGCTGGCGCCGGGCGATTTGTTTTTCGCCCTGCGCGGGCCGCGCCACGACGGCCACGACTACGTGGCCGCCGCCTTCGCCCGGGGCGCCGTGGCCGCCGTGGTGGAGCGCGCGCTGGATTCGGCGGGCCCCCTGCTGGTGGTCCCGGATGCGCTGGCGGCGCTGCACGCGCTGGCCGGGTGGGTGCGCAGCCGGTTCGCGGGCCGCGTGGTGGCGGTTACCGGCAGCGCCGGCAAGACCACCACCAAGGACGCGATCACGCACCTGCTCGCGGTGGCCTTGCCGGTGGGCAAGAGTGAGGGCAATCTGAACAACCACGTGGGTGTGCCGCTGTCCCTGCTGCGGCTGCCGCCGCAAGCGCGGGCGGCGGTGATCGAGATCGGCATGAATCACGCCGGGGAGATCCGTCAGCTTGCGGGCATCGCCCGGCCCAGTGTGGGCGTGGTGACCAACGTGGGGTATGCGCACGCGGAGTTCTTCGGCTCGATCGAGGGCGTGGCTCGGGCCAAGCGCGAGCTGGTCGAGGCGCTGCCCGCGGACGGCGTGGCGGTGCTCAACGCCGATGACGCGCGGGTGGCGGCCTTCCGCCAGGCGCACTCGGGCCCGGCGGTCACCTTCGGTTTCTCCCCGGCCGCGGATGTGCGCGCCCAACGGATGGAGCTGACCGCGGAGGGCGCGCGCTTCCGGGTGGATGACGTCGAGTTCGAGACCGCGCTGGCGGGGCGGCACGGCGTACTCAACCTGCTGGCCGGACTGGCCGTGGCGCGCCTGTTCGGAATCCCCGCCGAAACGCTCCGCGAGGCGGTGCGCTGCTTCACTCTCCCCGCCATGCGGGGGCGGCGCTTCGGGCACCGCGGCGTGACCATCCTGGACGACTGCTACAACTCGAATCCCGAGGCCGCGCGCGCCATGCTGGAAGCGCTGGCGGCCACCCCGGCGCGGCGGCGGTGCGCGGTGCTGGGCGAGATGCTGGAGCTGGGCGAGCTGAGTGAGAGGCTGCATCGCGGCCTGGGCCGCGAGGCCGCCGCGCGCGGAGTGGACTTGCTGGTGACGGTGCGCGGCGCGGCGCGCTGGATCGGCGAGGAGGCCGTGCGGGAGGGTCTGCCCGCCGGCCAGGTCTGGTTCTTCGATGAACCGGCCGCGGCCGGCGCCTGGCTCGGCGGTCGCCTAGGACCGGGGGACGCCGTCTTGTTCAAAGGCTCGCGCGGCGTGCGCATGGAGCGGGCCTTGGAGAGATTCATGGAATAGTCCGCCATGCTTTACTGGCTGCTGTACGAACAGTTGTATCCCTTCTTCAGTCCCCTGCGCGTGTTCCGTTATGTCACCTTCCGCACGGCCTTCGCGGGAATGACGGCCCTGTTCCTGTGTCTGGTGCTGGGGCCGTGGCTAATAGGCAAGTTGCGGCAGTTGCAGATTCGGCAGTACATCCGGCCGGACGGGCCCAAGCATCACGGCAAGGCTGGCACGCCCACCATGGGGGGCGTGCTGATCGTTGTCAGCGTGGCCATCCCCACGCTGCTGTGGACCAACCTGTGGAACCCCTACGTGTGGATCGTCCTGCTGGGGATGCTGAGCTTCGCGGCCATCGGCTTCTGGGACGACTACCTCAAGGTGACGCGCCGCAAGAACCTGGGGCTGACGGCGCGGCGCAAGTTCCTGTTGGAATGCCTGGTGGCCGTGCTGCTGGGGGTGTGCCTGCTGGCCTTGCGGGCCGGGGGCATCTACGACACCCGCATCAACGTGCCCTTCTTCAAGGAGTTCAAGCCCGACCTGCTGATCCAGGCCCTCACCAGCAATCCCCTGACCTACCCGTTCGCCTTCATCTTGTTCTTCGTCTTCCTGATCCTGGTGATTGTGGGATCTTCCGACTCGGTGAACCTGACGGACGGTCTGGACGGGCTGGCCATCGGGCTGATGATCATCGCGGCGGGGGCCATGACCGTGCTGACCTACACCAGCGGCCACGCGGTGTTCGGGACCTACCTGGACCTGGCGCGGCTGCCCGGCGCCGCCGAGCTGACGGTGTTCTGCGGGGCCACCGTGGGCGCCTGCCTGGGTTTCCTGTGGTATAACGCCCACCCGGCGGAAGTGTTCATGGGGGACGTCGGCTCGCTGGCCCTGGGCGGCAGCATGGGAGTGGTGGCGGTGCTGATCAAGCAGGAGATCCTGCTGCTGTTCATCGGCGGCGTGTACGTGCTGGAGGCCCTGTCGGTGATCCTGCAAGTGGCCAGCTTCAAGCTGCGCGGCAAGCGCATCTTCAAGATGGCGCCGCTGCACCACCACTTCGAGGCGCTGGGCTGGCTGGAATCGAAGATCATCGTGCGGTTCTGGATCGCGGGGCTGGTGATGGCGCTGTTCGCACTGACCACGTTGAAGCTGAGGTGAGCGAGTGGAGTACGCGGGCAAACGAGTGCTGGTGGTGGGGATGGGCCGCTCCGGGCTGGCGGCGGTGGAGCTGCTGGCCGGGCAGGGCGTGCGGGTGCTGGCCACCGATGAGAAGCCGCTGGCAGAGCTTCCGCAGGCCGCCCCGGCGCTGGCGCGCGCGGGGGCCGACTTCCGCGTCCAGGCCCCCGCGGTGTTCGAGCAAGCCGAGGTGATCGTGATTTCCCCGGGCGTGCCCGCGGACCTGCCCGAGCTGGAGCAGGCCCGGCGCCGGGGTGTGCCGGTGATCGGCGAGATGGAGCTGGCCGGACAGCTTCTGCGCGGCCCCATCATCGGCATCACCGGCTCGAATGGCAAGACCACCACCACCGCCCTGACCGGCCACCTGCTGCGCGCGGCGGGCATCCCCACGCAGGTGGGCGGCAACATCGGAGCGGCGGCCTGCGGTATGGTGGCCGCCTCGCGCCCTGAGCAGTGGAACGTGCTGGAGCTATCGAGCTTCCAGTTGGAGACCGTCGCGAGCTTCCGCGCCGCCATCGGCGTGGCGCTCAACGTCACGCCCGATCACCTGGACCGCCACCACGACTTCGCCGCCTACGCCGCTGCCAAGGCGCGCCTGTTCGAGAGGCAGACGGAACAGGATTATGCCGTGCTCAACGCCGGCGATCCCACCTGCGGCGAGTACAGCCGGCGCACGCGCGCGCGGGTCTACTGGTTCAGCCTGGAGGGGCCGGTGAAACCGGGGATGTACCTGAAGGACGGCCGGCTGTGGTGCGAGGGCCGGGCCTTCCTGGAGGCGCGCCACATCCCGCTGCGGGGGCGTCACAATATCGAGAACACCCTTGCGGCGGCCTGCGCGGCACAGCTTGCGGGAGCGAGCCTGGAGGCTGTCGCGGAGGCCGCCGCGAGTTTCCCGGGGGTCGAGCACCGGCTGGAATTCGTGGCCCGCGCCGGCGGTGTGGACTTCTACAACGACTCGAAAGCCACCAACGTGGACGCCACTCTGAAGGCGCTGGACGCCTTCGAGGGCGGGCTGTGGGTGATCCTGGGCGGCAAGGACAAGGGCGCGCCCTACACCCCGCTGGCGGAGCCGCTGCGAAGCAAGGCGCGCGCCGTCCTGTTGATCGGGGCGGCCGCTCCCGTCATCGCGGAGCAGTTGCGCGGCGCCGTGCCCCTGATCGAGTCCGGAACCCTGGAAGGGGCCGTGCGCGCCGCCGTCCGCCAGGCCGCTCCCGGCGAGGTGATCCTGCTGGCGCCGGCCTGCGCCAGCTTCGATCAGTTCGACAATTACGAGCACCGCGGCCGGGAATTCAAGCGGCTGGTGCAGCAGCTCGGGGAGACCTCCTGAAGTGCGGCAAGTAAAGAGCGACTGGCTGCTGTTTGGGACCACCGCGGCCCTGACGTCCTTCGGGCTGGTCATGGTCTACAGCGCCTCGACCTACGCCGCCAAGCATCACTACAACTTCGAGGGTTACTTTATCCTGCGCCAGTTCCTGTGGTTCGTGCTGGCCTTCCTGGTGATGATGTTCCTCAAGAAGATCGACTACCGCAGGCTGAACAACGCCACCTGGGCCTTCGGCTCGATCGGCGTAGTGGTGGTGCTGCTGCTGGCGGTGTTCGCCCTGGGGGCGCGGGCGCACCGCTTCCTGCGCCTGGGCCTGGTGGGGATGCAGCCCTCGGAGCTGGCCAAGCCCGCGTTGATCATTTTCCTGGCGTACTTCGTGTCGCGCCGCGCCAAGGCCATCAACGACCGCCACACCCTGCTGCCGGCATCGCTCACTGTGGGGTTGCTGTCGGTGGCCGTGGTGATCGCCGACCTGGGGACGGCGGTGGTGCTGGTGATCACCGCCGCGGCAGTGTTCTTCCTGGCGGGCCTGGCCTGGCGCTACGTGGCCATGGTCCTGGCGGTGGGTTTCCTGGCTGGGGTGCTGGCCGTGGCCATCAAGCCCTACAGGCTGGGCCGGCTGGTGGTCTTTTTCGACCCGAAGTACGAGAAACTGGTGCAGTTCGAGTGGGGCCGCAAACTCAAGGAGTATCTGGACCGCTCGGTCCACACCCGCGACCCCAACTACCAGCCCCGGCAATCCAAGCTGGCGCTGGGCAGCGGCGGGCTGGTGGGGCAAGGACTCACCGACAGCAAGATGAAGCTGGGCTACCTGCCTGAGGCCCACAACGACTTCATCTTCGCCATCGTGGGCGAGGAGCTGGGGCTGGCCGGGACCACCTTCGTGCTGCTGGGCTTCATGGTGATCCTGGTGTGCGGCCTGAGGCTGGCCCGCATCCAGGAGGAGTTCGGGCGCTACATCGCCATCGGGGTGACCACCATGATTGTGGTGCAGGCCCTGGTGAACATGAGCGTGGTGCTGGGGCTGGCCCCCACCAAGGGGATTCCGCTGCCCATGATCAGCTATGGAGGCAGCTCCCTGCTGAGCACGCTGATGTGCCTGGGCCTGATGATGAGCGTGAGCGAGCAGGCGGGATGAGCGGGACGGTACAGCGGGTGTTCCTGATGGCCGGCGGCGGCACGGGCGGCCACGTAATCCCGCTGCTGGCGGTGGCCGAGGAGCTGCGCCGCCGGGGGCACGCGCCCTTCTTCGTCGGGACGCGCCCGGGCCTGGAATCGCGGCTTGTGCCAGCCGCCGGTTTCGAGCTGGAGTGGATCGAGATCGGCGGGCTGAAGCGCGTCGGCCTGGGGCGCACTCTGCGGACCCTGGGGCAGTTGCCGCGCAGCATCGCGCGGGTGTACCGGCTGCTGAAACGGCGGCGTCCGGCGGCGGTGTTCAGCCTGGGAGGTTACGCCGCAGGCCCGGTGATGCTGGCGGCGCGGCTCCGCCGGATTCCCCTGGTGCTGATGGAGCCAAACGCCATGCCCGGCATGACCAACCGCCGGATGGGACGCTTCGCGGCGCGCGCGCTGATCAGTTTTCCGGAAGCGGCCCGCTATTTCCCCGCGGGCCGCGCCGAGGTAACCGGCCTGCCGGTGCGGAGCGAGTTCTTCGCCCTGCCGGCCAAGCCGCGTGGCGACGTGCTCACCATTCTCATCACCGGCGGCAGCCAGGGCTCGCGCCGGCTCAACCAGGCCGCGCGGGAGGCCTGGCCGCTGTTCAGCGCGGCGGATTTGTGGGTGCGCCTGGTCCACCAGACCGGGCCGCAGGCCCACGTCGAGATGGCCCGGGCGTTCGCCGAGACGGAACTGGAGGGCGAAGTAGTGCCTTTCATCCAGGACATGCCGCTGGCCTTCGCCGCCGCCGACCTGGTGATTTCGCGTTCCGGCGCCGGGGCGGTGGCCGAGCTGGCGGCCGCCGGCAAGCCCGCCATCCTGGTGCCATTCCCCTACGCCGCCGACGACCACCAGCAGCGCAACGCCGAGGCGCTGGCCCGCGCCGGAGCGGCCCGCCTGGTGGCCGACGCGGAGTTCACCGGGGCGCGGCTGGTCGAAGAGGTCCGCGGCCTGCTCACGGAGCCGGGGCGGCTGGAGCGGATGGGCGCCGCCGCGCGCGGGCTGGCCCGCCCGCGGGCCGCCGAACGGGCGGCGGAGGCGCTGGAGGAGGCCGCGGGGCATGCGCGGGAGCATTGACAAGGGACCGGGAAGCGGGAACAATATACTAACGAAATGTTTTTGAAGCCCCAGCACCTGCATTTCACCGGCATCGGCGGCATCGGCATGAGCGGCCTGGCCGAGGTGCTGCTGGAGCTGGGCTTCCCCATCTCCGGCTCAGATCTCAAGCTGACCGCCGTCACCGCGCGTCTTGAGGCGCTGGGGACGCGCGTGTTCGAGGGACACGCGGCGGAGAACGTCGGCGCGGCCAAGGCCCTGGTGGTCAGCTCCGCCATCGACAAGGACAACCCGGAGGTGCAGGAGGCGCGCAGGCTGAAGATTCCGGTTATCCCGCGGGGCGAGCTGCTGGCCGAGCTGATGCGCCTGAAGTACGGCATCGCGGTGGCGGGCAGTCACGGCAAGACCACCACCACCTCGATGCTGGCCGCCATGCTCAGCCACGCGGGCAAGGACCCCACCGTCGTGGTGGGGGGGCGGCTGAAAGCCATCGGCGGCTCGAATGCGCGGCTGGGCCGCAGCGACTTCCTGGTGGTGGAGTCGGACGAAAGCGACGGCTCGTTCCTGAAGCTGTCGCCCATCGTGGCCATCGTGACCAACATCGACCGGGAGCACCTGGATCACTACGCCTCCATCGAGGAGATCCGCGCGGCCTTCGTCGAGTTCGTCAACCGGGCGCCTTTCTACGGCGCGGTCATCCTGTGCCTGGACGACGAGCAGGTGCAGCGGATACTGCCGCTGGTGAGGCGGCGCACGATCACCTACGGGACCCGGGCGCAGGCCGATTTCCAGGTGACCGATATAAGCGGGGGCCACTTCGCCAGCGCCTTCCGGCTGCGGGCGGGCGAGCAGGACCTGGGCGAGTTCAGCCTCCAGGTTCCGGGTTTGCACAACGTGCTCAACGCCGCCGCGGCGGTCGCCGCAGGCGTGGAGCTGGATCTGCCGGTGGACGCCATGCGCGAGGCGCTGGCGGAGTTCAGCGGTCCGGAGCGGCGCTTCCAGGTGCGGGGGCAGGCCGCCGGGGTGACGGTGATCGACGACTACGGGCACCATCCCACCGAGATCCGGGCCACGCTCTCCGCGGCGCGGCAGTGCCACTACCGGCGGGTGCTGGCGGTCTTCCAGCCCCACCGCTACACCCGCACCTTTCACCTGATGGACGAGTTCGCGCGCTGCTTCTGTCAGGCCGACGCGGTGTGGGTGACGGACATCTACGCCGCCTCGGAGCGGCCCATCGAAGGGGTGAACGCGGCGGCGCTGGTCGAGCGCCTGCGGGCCTTCGGGCACCGGGGCGCGGAGTACGCGGGAAGCCTGGAGCGCGCTGCCGAGATGGCGCTGGCCGCGGCCGGAGAAGGGGACGCGGTGCTGACCCTGGGCGCGGGCAACATCTGGCAGGCGGGGGAGAGCATCCTGGAAGGGCTGCGCCGGAGGGAGGAACATGGGGCGTAGGCAGAGCGCGCAACTCGAGCTGGAGCTTCCGGCGGAAGCGCCCGAGGCGCACCCGGCCCCGATGGGGGAACCGGTGAGGCGCCCGCGCGAGCGCCCGGAAGCTCGCCGTCAGCAGCCCCGGCGGATGCGCCTGTGGCTCGCCGTGGCGGCCTTCGGCCTGGCGCTGCTGGGGGCCGGCATAGTGTTCTACCAGGCGGACCAGTTTCTGGCCAGCGACCCGCGCTTCACGCTGCCGGGCGAGGCCGGCCGGGCCGAGGGATCCGGAGTGCGCATCGAGGGCGCCGTCCACGCTTCGCCCGCGCGGTTGCGCCAGGCCTTCGCCGCCGATTTCGGCCGCAGCGTATACCTGATTCCGCTGGAGGCCCGCCGCCGCGCCCTCGAGCAAGTGGGCTGGGTGCGGGAGGCGCGGGTGGAGCGGCACTGGCCCCATCAGGTGGTGGTGCGCATTGTTGAACGCGCTCCGGTGGCCTTCCTGATGCTGCGCTCGCAGGCGGGCGCCTTCTCGCGGATGGCGCTGATCGATGCCGAGGGCGTCATCCTGGAAGCGCCGCAGCGGGCCGAGTTCGCCCTGCCGGTTCTGCTCGGGGTCTCGCCAGCGCAGCCCTTGCTGGCGCGCCGGGAGCGTGTGGACGCGCTGCTGCGCCTGCTGCGGGAGGCCGGGCCGGCGGCCAGCCACATCTCGGAGGTGGATGCCTCCGACCCCTCCAACCTGAAGGTCCTCGCCATCCTGGAGGGGTTTCCGGTGAGGCTGGTGCTCGGCGATGCCGGCTTTCGGGCGCGTCTGGAGAATTTCCTGGGCAACTATGCCGAGATCCGCCGCCGCCTGCCTCAGGCCACCACCTTCGACTTACGGCTGGAGGGGCGCATCACGGCCGCCAAGGGGGGCGAGGGTGTCCGATAAGGCCATCCTGGGGGCGGGTCTGGATGCGGGCAGCGTTCAGACCCGCTGCGTGGTCTGCTGCCTGGAGGGCCGGCGGCTGCGGTTCCTGGGCTACGGGCAGGCGCCGTCGCAGGGATGGAACCGCGGGCGGCTGGCCGACCATAACGCCGTGTCCGCCTCGATGCGGGAGGCCATCCAATCCGCCGAAGCCATGGCCGGGGTGTCCCTCGGATCGGTGGTGCTGGGCATCGGCGGCGACACCGTCAGCGGTCACAACAGCCGGGGGACGTACGAGTTCAGCTACCAGAGCGAAATCACCCACGCGGACGTGAAGCGCGCCATCGATCGCGCGGCCCGGATGGTGCTCCCCAACGACCGCATGATCCTGCATTTGCTGGCGCAGGACTTCGCCGTGGACGACAACCCCGGCCACCGCAACCCAGTGGGCATGATGGGCTCCAAGCTGGAGGCCTTCGTACACATCATCATGGTGTCCATGCAGGAGCACCAGGAGCTGGTGGGCGCCGCCAACCGGGCCCACGTGGAGGTTGAGGACAGCCTGTTCGAGCCGCTGGCGGCGGCTTACGGCGCGGTGCTCCCGCGGGACCGCCGCGAGGGCATCATCATTCTGGACATCGGGGCGCAGTCCACCGAGATGGCGGTCTACTACGGCGAGGCGGTGATCCATTCCGGCGGGATGCGACTGTGCGGCGACCACTTCACCTGGGACGTGGCCCGCGGCCTGCGGCTCAACTACCAGGAGGCCGAGGCCGCCAAGCAGCAGTACGGGTGCGCGGTCATGGACCACACGGCGGCCAATAGCATCATCGTGCTGCCGGGCTCCAACGGGCGCGAGGCGCGAGAGCGCCCGCGGCGGGACCTGAACCTGATCCTGGAAGCCCGGGCCAAGGATCTGTTCGACTGGGTGCGCGATGAGATGGTGCGCATCTCAATGGACCAGAGCGTGGTGGGCGTGGTGCTCACCGGCGGCGCCGCCCGCCTGGCCGGCATGTGCGAACTGGCGGAGGAAATCCTGGGTTGTCAGGCCCGCAATGGCCTGCCCGTGGGCATTCAAGACTGGCCCCAGGAACTGAATACCCCGGCCTGGACCACCGCTGCCGGTCTGGCCATGTATTCCGCGCGGCGGAAGTTCCTGGAGGGGCGCGAGCGGGGCGGCAGCGGTCTTCTGCGCGGTTGGTGGGGGTGAAAAATGGCGGTACTGGAGGCGGGACTCGACACGCTGAAATACGAAATCGAAGAAGAAGAGGCTCCCCACCGGGCCAGGATCAAGGTGGTGGGCATCGGAGGCGGAGGGACCAACGCCGTTGCCTACATGATGAACGCAGGCCTGGAAGGCGTCGGCTTCTTCGTGATCGACACTGATGCGCAGGCCCTGGCGGCCTCGCCGGTGCGGCAGCAGGTGGCCATCGGCGCCAAGAACACGGGCGGGCGCGCCGCGGGCGGGGATCCCTCCGTCGGCCGGCAGGCCGCCCTGGACGATACCGAGCGCATCGTGGAGGCGCTCCAGGGCGCCGATATGGTCTTCCTCACGGCCGGCCTGGGCGGCGGCATTGGCACCGGCGCCACGCCGGTGATCGCTTCGCTGGCCAAGCAGTTGAACGCGGTGACGGTCGCGGTGGTTACCAAGCCGTTCAGCATCGAGGGCGCGCGTCCCATGAGACAGGCCGAGAAGGGCTTGGCGGAGCTGGCCGCCACGGTGGATACGGTCATCGCCGTCCCCAATGACCGCTTGCTGGCCCTGGCGCCGCGCGGGGCCACGGTGGTGGAGGCCTTCCACATGGGCTACGACCTGCTGCGGCAGACGGTCGAGAACATCGTCGAGCTGAACACCGCGGCGGGCCTGATCAACCGGGACTTCTCGAACCTCCGCGCCATTCTCCAGGGCACGGGATGCGCCCGCATGGGTACGGCCGTGGCCCAGGGCGAGAACGCCGTGGTGGAGGCCGCGCGGCAGGCCATCAATTGCCCTTTGCTGGAGGAAACCGGCATTCGCGGCGCGCGCAGCGTCCTGCTGAACGTCACGGCCTCCAGCCGCCTGGGGCTGCACGAGCTGGCCGAAGCCTGCGCCCTGATTCGCCAGGCCGCCGACTGCGAGGACGTGGAGCTCACCTTCGGCATCGTGCTCAAGGAGGCCATGGGCGACGCGGTAAAGGTCACGGTGATCGCCGCGGGCTTCCCCCGCAAAGAAGCGCCCGCGGCGGGCGACCAGAGACCGCTCGCGGAGGAACCGGCCGTGTGGACGGCCGAGCCGGAGCCAGCGCCCCAGCCCGAGCCGCCCCCGCCCGCCACAGCGCCGCCCGAGCCACCGCCGCCGGACCTGCCCGAACCGGTAGACGAGTTCGACATCCCGGCCTACGAGCGCCAGGGCAAGGTGCTGTAGCGCGACGCGGCGACCTGACGCTGGAGCGCGACAAGGCTGTCGCGGACGCGCCGACCCCTACACGTCCACGTGATGGGCGAAGTAGCGGTTCAGGGCGGCCTGGTGGGCGGCCGAAAGGCGGTCTGAGAACTTCCGCATCTCGTCGGCTGGCATGGGCTTGAAGCCGCGGGCGATCTCGACGTTCTCTTCCAGGTGCTCGGGCTTGGGCATCCCGATGACCGCGGCCGCCACCGGCAGCGACATGACGTAGGGAATCAGTTGCCGCGGCGTAGCGCCGGTGATCTTGTCCTGGGCAAAGATCTTCATGGCGGTGACGCCCATCTTCTTGCGATTGGCCACCGGCAGGACCAGCTCCTCGAAGCTGGTCTGGCGAGTGAACCTCTCACCGGAGCCCAGCAGCGCGGCGTTCAGCGCCATCTGCGTACAGTCGAAGTCGTGGCGCTCGAGGGCGGTCTTAAGCGTGGCGGCCTTGGCGTGACAGGTCACACCGATGAACCGCGCCACCTTCTGATCGCGCATCTTGTAGAGGACGCCCAGCAAGCCGTCCTGGGCCTCGATGGCGGCCAGGTCCTGGTCGCCGTCGAGACTGTGGATGTGCATCAGGTCCACGTGGTCGGTTTGAAGCCGCTTGAGGCTGAGCTCGATGTCCCGCATGGCGTCGTCCGCCTTGCGCCGGGTGATCTTGGTCACCAGGAAGACCCCCTTGCGGCGCGTGGCCATCACCTTTCCGACCAGTTCCTCGCTCCTGCCGTTGCCGTAGGAGTGGGCCGAGTCCACGTAGTTGATGCCCAGATCAAGCGCGCGGTTGAGGACCTCGATGGCCTTCTCATCGGGCTTGTGCATGAGGAAGCGGCTTCCGGCCCCGAAGGCCAGAATGGTGACGCGCCTCCCGGTCCTCCCCAGCGTGCGCATAGGGATGCCCTGCGAGGCCCCCAACAACGACGGGGCCACCGCGCCGCCCAGGGCCGTGGCCTCCAAGAACCCGCGCCTGGAAATGCCCATGAAACCTCCTTGTTCGCGCTACGGCCCCAGGGTACCACAGCCAAGCCGTGTGGTTCATCGAGGTGGTGAGCCAGCCAGGGGGCTAGCTCGCGGGTCAGGGGACCCGCCCCACGGCGTGGCGGCTCACTCCACGGTGACGCTCTTGGCCAGGTTGCGCGGCTGGTCCACGTCGCAGCCGCGGCGGACGGCGATGTGGTAGGCCAGCAACTGTAAGGGGACGATCTCGAGCACCGGCAGCAGCAGCTCCAGCGTAGAGGGGATCGCGATGACGTAGTCGGCCGCGCGGGCCACTTCCTCATCCCCCTGGTTGGCCATCG
>Ga0194111_10006960_pt1 | contig 12758 bp, 8 predicted proteins | sample TA2KigC300mmetaG_FD_146194 | JGI IMG/M metagenome (GOLD analysis project Ga0194111, IMG submission 146194) | Freshwater microbial communities from Lake Tanganyika, Tanzania - TA2015033 Kigoma Deep Cast 300m | ecosystem: Environmental > Aquatic > Freshwater > Lake | place: Tanzania: Lake... | reverse complement strand
GGCGACCGGCACGCGGCCGATGTACTTCTTCTCGTGGTAGCGCTCGAAGACCGGCTCGCCGTCGAGGAGCACGTTCCGCGCCCAGCAGACGAGGTCGAGGCCGACCTTGACCGTCTCCATCCCGCGTTCGGTGGGGACGATGTTGGTGATGGGCCGCTGCCGCTCAAGCTTGTCAACCGTCAGGTCGGGCTGGTCGTGGGCCACCAGGCGCAGTTCGACCTCGGCCCCGCCCGCAAGGGTTTCGAGGACGAGGACGACGACGAGGACGAGGACGATTGAAAGAGGCTTCATCTTGTCTCAATGCGTGAGGGCGAAGAGGATCCAGTTGGTGCACTGCTGGTAGATCATCTCGCGGTAGCGGTTGTCGCCGCCGTGGCCGATGCCTTCGCCGATGGGGTTGGAGGCGGTGGGCGGCGTCGAGATTTCCCAGGCGCAGCCGTCGTCGTTAGGGCTGAAGAAGACGGCCGGGCGGTCGTCGAGCAGGAAGTAGAGCCAGGGCCGCGTGAACGCCTCGCCGGGCCACGGCGTGGGGTAGATCATCTTGAAGGTGTCGGCCACGCGCGGGTCGGTCTTCAGCAGCCAGACAGGCTCGGCGCCGGGTATGAGCTTCGAGACCTCCGGCCGTACGCTGTCGGCGAACGGGCTGCCGCGGAGGTAGCAGTCGTCCAGGTAGAGCGTGCCCCCGCGCTCGAGCCACCGCTTCAGGTTCTCCGTCTCCCGCTCGTTCAGGCTCCAGCGGGTGTGCGAGGTGAGGTAGACGATGGTGTAGTCGAAGAGCTCGTCGGTGGCGAGGTCGAGGCCCTCGTTGTCGGTGTAGACGGGCAGGTCGGTGCGCTTGTTGACCTGGTAGAGGAGATAGGGGATGGCGGTGGGGTCGGCATCCCAGTCCACCCCCGGCATGGCCGGCTTGATGCGGCGGATGGCGATCTTGTTGCGGCGTTCCTTGGCCTCGGCGGCCGAGCGCTTGCGGGCGTCGCTGGCCGAAAGCTCGGTGCGATTCATCTCCCCCGCCCGCTCGGCCCAACTGCCGCCGCAGGAAGAAGAGTCGAGGACGAGGACGACGACGAGGACGAGGCCGATTGGAGACAGAATCCTCATGTTCACTCCGCTCCGGAGAGAAGCCTGAAGTAGTCGCCGACGGCGTCCTCCGAGCCGCTGGGCCAGGCTTCGTCAGCCACGCGCGCCTTGAGGTCGTGCCTAGCGATCTCGTGCTTGGGCTCGGTGCGGACGGTGCGGACCGGCTCGGCGAGGAGGTCGGTCTCGCGCTTGATCCTCACAAGGCCGCCGAGAAGGGCCTGAGCATCGAAGCCGAAGCGTTTCTCGGCGAAGGCCGCAAGGTCGGGGCGGACGATCACGATCTCGACGGGCTGGGCGCGGCCGGTCCGCGGGCCGGTCTCGCTGTTGTTGTCGCGGGCCGCCACGTTCAGCGTGATGCGGTCGCCGGGCTCGAGGGGCGGGCTGAGGCCTTTGAAGAGGTCGGCGAACCTGCCCCGCACGCGGTCGCGCGGCGGGTCGAAGCGCTGCGACACTGAGCCCTGGCGCACCGGCCGCCCGAGGAGCGGGTCCAGCCCCTCGGCCTTGTAGTCGAGCGTCACCTCTGCCACCCCGAAGTCGTCCTCGGCCACCCAGCCCAGGGCGAAGGCGGCGGCCTCCTCGGCCATCATCGTGAGCTTGCGGTTCCGCAGCAGCACCTGCACGGTTGGGGCATCATCGGCTTGCGTGGCGATCTCGAAGGAGAGCGGCCGCTCCATCTCGAAGCCCGGGCCGCAGGCGCCCGTGAGGTGGAGAGTCGCGCGGTCGGGGCGGGCAATGGCGACCGAGAAGTGGCCGAACCGCCCGTTGACGGAGACCTGGGTCCACGAGCCGTCGAGCCACTCCACGCGGCAGTGGTCGGGGTGGAGGTCAGTCGTGGCGGCGAAGCTCACGAGCACGTCGGTGCCCACCAGGCCCTGGAGCCGCGCGACGTAGCCGACGAGGGTGCGCGGCGCCTGCCCCGTGTAGGCGGGGTAGCCCAGCTCGTAGTGGATGGCGCTCACCGTCGGCAGGTCGCCCACCGTCACCGTGTGCTCCGCGCTCTTCCGCCCGGCGTAGTCGAACCGATACGTGAACGACTCGTCGGCCTTTGGAACCGTGAACGACGCCTTGCGCTCGCTGAGTTCGAGTGGGTGGTGCCGCGGCTGCTTCGTCCCGGCGTCGGTGCAGACAAGGGTCACGGCGCGGCGGCGAGCGCCCTTGGCCTCGACGCGGAGCGTCACTGGCCGGCCGCGCACGACGGCCACGTCGCCCGGGTATGCCACGAGGGTCACGGGGAAGAGGCTGTCGAGGGCGGCGGCCCAGGCGTCGCGCAGCCGCTCGATGCGTGCCATCACCGCGCCGCGGGCAAGAACCAGGCAGAGCACGCACGCGAGGGCCGTGGCAGCCGCGCCGCGCAGCAATCGCCTCGCGCGGCGCAGGTCGAGCAGGCGACGGACGTTCATCTCGTCCACCACCCGCGCCGTGCGCTCCACCAGTGCGACCACGAGGCCCTCTGCATACCCCAGCCCCCTCGCCCCTCGCCCCTCGTCCCTCGCCCCCTCTGCCTCGGCCACCTCATGGCCGAGCTGGAGCGCGCCGATGAGCTGGTTGTCCAGGCCGCCGTGCAGCGACTCGATCAGGAGTGCCTCCTTCTCAATGCGAACACGTCGGAGGCCGGGCGGGACAACTCGGAGCGCGAGCGTGGCCAGCGCGGCGAGCACGGCGAGCGCGAAGGAGCCCAGGAGCGGCCACGCGGGCAGCCGCACCGCCCAGTCGAGCGCGAACCAGGCCAGGAGCGACCCCGGCCCGATGATCACGAACCAGGCCAGCCCCGCTGCCACGGCCCAACGCTTGCGAAAGAGGCCGAAGCCCCTGACGGCGGCCATGACCGCCGCCAGGGGATTGCGGATTGCGGATTGCGGATTGCGGATTTCAGAGGAAGTCAAGGCAGCATCACTCCTCTCCTCCGCAGCTCAATCCGCAATCCGAAATCCGAAATCCGAAATGGGTGCTCATACCATGCCTCTCCGCTTGCGGATGAAGCAATCTACGGCTACGAGCGCGAGAACGATCACGAGCGTGGCGGGGAGGTTCCAGAGGGCGATGGTGGCGGTGGTGGTGAGGCGGCGCGGGGCGAGGGCCAGCTCGGCGGGAAGCGCAGACGCCTCGTCGGGGGTGAAGACGCGGCCGCCCGTGGCCTTCGCAAGCTCGGCCATTGCCTCGGGCCTGGCGCGGGGGTCGTCCAGCTCGTCGTCGCCCTCCCCCGCGACGATCTCATCGCTGCTCGTCTTGCCGCCGAAGGTTGCAGCGACCTGCCAGGGGCCGGGCTCGTTGAGGGCCACGCTGTACTCGTAGAGGCCGGGCGCGTCGCGGCCGTCACGCGGATAGATGCGAAGCACCTTGCCCGAGGGGCTGGTGACGGCCACGCGCAGGTCGGCCTCGCGGATTGGGTGGAACGCGGGGTCAACCAGGCGGGTCGCCAGAGTGATCGTTTCGCCCACGGCGGCGCGGGACTGGTACCGGAGCACCTGCGGCGCATTGGGCGCGATGCGCGGGTCGGGGGCAAGGAACCGCACGGCGTTGCCCCAGAAGCGGCGGAAGTGGTCATCGCCCTCCGCCGGCCGCTGCATCTCCCAGCGCCACGTGGTGTCCATTGCGAGCGAGAGGACTTTGCCCTTGCCGACGTTCTGGATGGCCATGACGGGGAGCGATGCCGGACGCGTGACGCGTGAGGCGTGATCCGAAGCCTCGGCCTCAGCAGCTTCCCGGACTGCCAGGAGTGTCGCTCCCGGCTTGATGCGCTCGACGCGGTTGCAGCCGTCGAGGGTCGGGAGGTCGAGCCAGGCCTCGCGGTTGGCCTGCGGCTCCCAAGCCAACTGCATGACGGGATGGCTCAGGCCCAGCGGCGTGGCGATGGCCTTGAAGGGGTGCGGCACCTGCGGCTGGCGGGCCGGCTCGACGGCGAACGGCAGGATGGCGGCCAGCGGCGAGCCCTGGTACTGCCCTGCGGCGTAGACGCTTTGCCCGCCAAGCGTGACGAGGCCCCCGCCGCGCCGCGCCACGAAGTCCACGAGCCGCTGCATGCGCGCCTCGGTCACGTCCCCGCCCGCGCGGAAGTAGGCGCGCGGGATGTCGCCCAGGATGATCACGTCGTACTGGTAGAGGTCGGCCTCGCGGTCGGGCAGGCCGTCGGCAACGTCTTTGTGGCGGAGCGCGCCCTGGGCGTACCAGCCGCCCTTGGGCAGAAGCGTGAGGCTCGCGAACTCCACCACAGGGTCGCGGGCCAGCCAGTGGCCGACGATCTTCCGCTCGTCGCGCGGGATGTCCACCGCCAGCACGCGTATCTTCGCGTCAATCACCTGCACCTTGTGCTCGGAGGCGAGGAGCCGCGCGCTCGCGGCGTCCCGCACGCCGTCCAGGACGAAGCGATAGGTTCGCGTGCCTGCCCGCGACGGCTTCACAACGAAGGGCACCGCGACGGGCTCCTTGCCCAGGCGGACGTTCTCGCGCGCCGCGATTGGCTCTTTGCGGCCGTCCTCGTGGAGGAGCACGCGGACGGCTTGCTCGCCAAGCTCTGTGGCTGAGAGCGACGCCGTGAGGCGCAATTCGTCGCCCAGCCGCGCGTACGATGCAGCCTCGGAGACTTTCACTCGTGCGACCCTCGGCGCCCCAGCGCTGCCAAAGACGACGGGATAGACGGGCAGCCCGCGCGAGGCGAGGAGCGGCGCGACCAGGCTGCTCCGCGTCCCCGCCGTGTCGTTGCCGTCGGTGAGCAGGACAATCGCCTGGAGGTCGCTCTCGCGCCGGGCGACATCCTCCACTGCGGCGATCAGGCGGGTCATCCCCTCAGCCGTGGCCGAGCCGTCGTCGGGGCGGAGCCGCCAGTCGAGGGCATAGGGCACGACATTCGCGCGCTTGCCCAGGGCGGCCATGGGGCCGGCGGCGAAGGCGCGCGCGGCCTCGAGCCGGCTCCGGCCCGATGCGTCTCGAAGCCCCATGCTGCCCGAGGTGTCGGTGAGGACGGCCACGTTGGGCGGCAGCGCGCGCTCGAGGGTCAGCCGCAGCTCGACCTGGCAGAGCATGGCTGCGAGGAGAGCGAACCCGGCCAGCCGCACGGCGAGGAGCGCCACGCGGGTGCGCCAGCGCACGACGTTCTGCGGCAGGAGGTTCAGCGCGGCCACGGCGGCCGCCACCACTCCCAGCGCGGCCAGCACTGCGACGCCGACGGGCCGAGCGGTACAGAACCCCCAGCGCGTGGTGCCCACCACCGTCCCAGGGGCATCGAGGCCGAGGAGCCAATAGACCACGCTCATTGCCCGGCTCCTTCGGTCCGCTGGCGCTCGCGGCGCGCATTGAGCAGCCACCCCACGCCGCCTTCGACCGCATAGGCCGCGATGAGGAGCAGGACCAGCAGCGGCCAGAGCTCGCCGCCTGGCAATTCGAGTTCAAGCGGCTCGGCCACCGTTGCCACCCGCATGCTCTGCCCGAAGAGGCCGGCCAGCTCAGACTCCGCGATACGAACGGTGCGACTCTCGCGCGGGTCGTGGTTCACGGCCAGGAGGCGACCGCCCGCGGCCCGCCGCCCGGCGCCCACCGACGGCTTCTGCACCAGGTAGTTGCCCACGGGCAGGCCAGGCACCAGCAGCGTCCTGTCGCGTCCTACGGCGAGCCGCATGGGCGGCTCCGACGAGGCGAGCGGGGCAAGCTCCAACTGGTCGAGGAAGGCGAAGCCCGGCTCGGAGACATCGAGGACCGCGGGCCGCGCGGCGGTGAGGAGATCGGGCCGGCGCGGGCGTAGCTCCCCAGCGAGGTAGCCCACGAGTTGCCACATCAGGGCAGGGAAGACGCGGGTGCGGGCGAGGCTGCCGCGTTCGAGCTCGAAGCCGAAGGCCAGGAGCGCGGTGCGGCCCTGGCCCACGGGCATCTCGGCCGCCAGCACCGAGCCGTCGGTGCCCAGGAACATCGCGCGGGCGTCGGGGGCGAGCCGCCGAAGCTCGCGGAGCGCGGCGAACCGCACAGCCGTCAGGTCGCCCTTGAGCCTGTCGCGGAAAGGGGCGAGGACCGGGTGCTGGCTGTCGGCGTGGCGGATGCCGATTGGCGGGTCGAGCGCCCGCTCGTTGCCGACCTCCGCGGGCGACAGCGCGGCGAACGTGCGGCTGAACTTCATCGCATTGGTGTCGGCCGAACAGACGAAGAGCACCGCCCTGCCCTGCCGCACGAAGGTGTCGAGGTCCCTCAGCGCCTGTTCGCCGAGCGTGCTCACGCCGTGGAGCACGATGGCGTCGTACTTGCTCAGCGGCTGGGCGGCGAGGGCCTCGGGCGCGACGGCCGTGGTGTGGATGCCGGTGCCGTGGGGCTGGCCCAGCTCGCGGCCGGGGTTGAGGGCGAAGCGGAGGATGCGGACGCCGTCGAGCGTCGGCTCCTGCTCGCTCTTCGCCGTCACAGGCAAGATGCCTGTGCCACCGACCTCAGTGCCCTTTGGTGGCACAGGCGTCTCGCCTGTGGCCCCTGCCCCACTGACGATGAGGACGCGGCGGGCGTCGGCAACGTCGAGCGGCACGGCGAAGCGGTTGTCGGCGGGCAGGCCGTCGTCGCCGTCGAGCCGCACCTCCACCATCGCCTGGCCGGCACGGGAGGCGCGGAGGGTGAGGCCAACGTCGGCCTCTCCCCCGGGCGGCAGGGCTATCTCCCGGACGGCCGGCTCGCGGCGCTCGCCGACGGCGAGCTGGAGCTTGGCCTTCCGCTCGGCGGCGCCGCTGTTGAACACGCGGGCCACGATGCGGGCGTCGTCGCCCATCTTGGCGCGCAAGCCGCGCACGCCGGCGTCGAGCACCGCCAGGTTGTCGGCCTGGCCGCCCGCGAGGTCGAGGAACACTATATCGAGCTTGCGGCCGAGCTCGCGCTGCGCGTCCTGCACAACCCGCAGGTCATCGCTGTTCCGCGTCTCGAAGGCTGAGGCCGCGAGGTCGGTGAGCACTACGATCTGGGAGCGAGCCTCGCGGCGGCCCCACACCAGGCCGCAAGCTGTGGCAACGGCGCGCACAAGCCCCCGCCCCGCACCATCGGCGGCATCGAGGCCCGAAAGGGCGTGGAGAGCCCGTTGCGGCGATGGCTGGAGGGGCACGACGCTCTCGGCGTCCTGCCCCGCGGCAATGAGCGCGCACTGGCTGGGCGCGGCGATGGCGCGGAGGAGCGCCTCGGCTTTCGCCTTTGCCAGGGCGACGAGCGGCGCCCTGCGGCCATCGGCGCCCGTGCCCAACGCCCGCATGCTGGCCGAGCAGTCCACCACCACCACCAGGTTGCGCGCGGCCCGCCCGAACGGCGCCCAGCCAGTGAAAAGCCGGGCCATCGCCAGCACAAGGAGGGCCAGCACCGCGAGCCGCAGGAGAAGCTGGCCCACGTCCACCAGCCGCATTGCGAACACGTTGGTCCGCTCGTCGGCCCGGAGGAGCTGGATGGAGGGGAACTCCTGGACCTGGTACTTGTGCCGCGCGATCAGGTGGAGCGCCACCGGAATGGCCAACCCCACGAGCCCGAGCAGCATGCCAGGAAACAACAAACCCATCTCACTGTCCCTCGGAGAGAGGATGAATGGATGGGTGGATGGGTGGATGAATGTCAGAGAGAGCCGGCTGCCAGTCTTTCATCCATCCATCCATTCATCCAATCATCCCCCCTCGTCACGTCACCGAGCCCTCTCTCTCCGATAGAGCAAGTAGTCGCGCAGCACGAGCTCGATCGGCTGCGAGGTGTCCACGAAGCGGTAGTCTGCGCCGCAGGCCACGGCGCCGCCCTCGATGGCGCGGCGGAAGCGTCCGAGGCGCTCAAGGTAGAGCGGCCGCTGCCGCAACGGGTCGCTCATCAGCGCCCCACCCGTTTCCATGTCGCGGAACGTCGTGAGCGGCTTGAATGGGAAGGCCACCTCGTCGTGGTCCATGAGCTGAATCACGATCAGGTCGTGCCCTCGGGCGGCGAGGTGGCGGATGCCGTCCACCACGCTGCGCGGCTCCCCGTAGCAATCGCTGATGAGGAGCACGATGCCGCGGCGGGTGAGGCGTCGGCCGATGGCCTCCAGGACTCGTGCGAGCGCGGTCTGCCCCTGCGGCTCGATGGCCTCGAGGCGCGACAGGAGCGTGTAGAGGTGCCGCTGGCCCTGCTTGGGCGGGATAAACTCGCGGAGCTCGTCCCCGAACGTCGCCAGCCCGGGCGAGTCCTGCTGCCGGTGCGCGAGGAAGGCCACCGACGCGGCCAGGTAGCTAGCGTACTCCAGCTTCGTGAGCCTGTCGCGCGCCGCCGCACCGTAGGCCATCGAGCGGCTCGTGTCGAGCAGGCACACGACGTTCATGTTCGACTCCATCTCGAACCGCTTGACGAAGTAGCGCTCGGTGCGGGCGAGCATCTTCCAGTCAATCGTCCGCGGCTCGTCGCCGGGCGAGTACTCGCGGTGGTCCACGAACTCCACGCTGAAGCCGTAGAACGGGCTGCGGTGCCGCGAGGCGTACATCCCCTCCACCAGCAGGCGCGCGCGAAGCTCGATGTTCGCAACGGCACGCAGAATCTTCGGATCAAGGAATCGCATACCGGTCATCAGGGGTCCCGTGATCTGTCCGACCGTGCCGCGTGCCGCGTCCCGCGTGCCCAGATGAAGGCCAGGATCTGTCCCTTCTTGGCACGCGGGACGCGGCACGCGGCACGGATCAACTCCTCGTCTCTGGCACTGCCTTCAGGATAGCGTCCACCACGTCGTCGGTACCCACTCCCTCCGCCAACGCCGTGTAGTTGGTCACGAGGCGGTGGCGCAGGACGGGGTGGGCGACGGCGCGGACGTCGGCGATGGTGGCCTGGAGGTTGCCGCGCAGGAGCGCGCGGCTCTTGGCCCCCAGGGAGAGATACTGCCCGGCCCGCGGGCCGGCGCCCCAGGCCAGGTACTTGCGGCTCGCCTCCAGCGCCGCCGCGTCCTTCGGGTGAGTCGCCTCCACCAGCCGCACGATGTAGTCGAGCACGTGGTCGCTGATCGGGATCAGCCGCACGGCCTCGCGCAGCCGCAGCACCGCCGGCCCGTCGAGCACCGGCTGCGGCTCGCCAAGACGCCCCGCCGTCGTGACCTTGATGATCTCCTTCAGCTCGGCCTCCTTCGGGTAATCCACCCACACCATGAACATGAAGCGGTCGAGCTGCGCCTCGGGCAGCGGATACGTGCCCTCCTGCTCGATCGGGTTCTGCGTGGCCATGACCATGAATGGCTCGTCGAGCGGGTAGGTGGTGCGGCCGACGGTGACGTGTTTCTCCTGCATGGCCTCCAGGAGCGCGGCCTGGGTCTTCGGCGGCGTGCGGTTGATCTCGTCCGCCAGCACGAGGTTCGTGAACACCGGGCCTCGGACGAAGACGAACTGCTTCCGCCCCGTCGCGTGGTCCTCCTCCAGCACGTCCGTGCCCGTGATGTCGGACGGCATCATGTCGGGCGTGAACTGGATGCGTTTGAAGCCGACCGCGAGCGTGCGCGCCAGCGTGCTGACGAGCAGCGTCTTCGCCAGTCCCGGCACGCCCACCATGAGCACGTGGCCGCCCGCGAAGAGCGCCACGAGCACCTGCTCCACCAGGTCCTCCTGTCCGATGATCACCTTTCGGATTTCGGCCAGGATGCGGTCCCGCGACGCCCGCGCCTGCTCCACCAGTTGCGCGTCCTGCGCGCCCCAAAGCTCCTCGCCCATAGCAGCTCCTCAAGGAATTGCTGACTGCTGATTGCTGATTTCAGGAGAACCGGTCCGGCCTCTTCTGCTCAATGGTAGCCGCCAGGCCCGCGAAGGTCAACCCGACTTAGGGCGGAACCTCGGTGCCCAGGCCCAGGCGTTCGGCGTTGGCGAGGGCTGCGCAGGCGGCGGCGAGGTCCTGGACCGCGATGCCGACGGACTTGAAGAGGGTGATCTGAGCGGGAGACTGGCGGCCGGGCTTGCGGCCGGCGATGAGCTCGCCTAGCTCGGCGTGGATGGACTCGGGGCCGATGAGGCCCTTCTGAATCGGGATCAGCAGGTCGCCCGCCTCGGCCAGGGCCGCGGGCAGATGGTCCACCACTACCAGCGCGCGGCAGACGGTTTCTTCGGGGACCTCGCGCACGTGCGGCTTGTAGGAGCCGACGGCGTTGATGTGCGTGCCGGAGGCGATGTCGGAGTCGGAGAAGACCGGTTCGCGGGAGGTGGTGGCCGTGCAGACGACATCGGCTCCCGCGAGAGCCTGAGAGGGCGAAGCGGCCACGCTCACGGCGATGCCGAGCCGCTCCGCCATTTCGGCGGCGAAGGCGGCGGCACGCCCTGCGTCGGGGTCGTGGACGCGCGCCTCGCGGGGCGGCCGCACGGCGCACACGCCCTCGAGCTGGGTGCGGGCCTGCGGGCCGGCGCCGAAGATGGCCGCCACCGCCGCATCGGGCCGCGCAAGCAGGTCGGTCGCGGCACCCGACGCCGCGCCCGTGCGAATCGCCGTGAGCGACGCGCCGTCCATGACCGCCAGCGGCGCGCCCGTCGCGGCGTCTAGCACCACGACGATGGCCTGGATGAGCGGGAGGCCGAGGGCCGCGTTGCCGGGATAGATGGTGACGATCTTCATGCCCATCCGCCCCTCGGCCGGGATGTAGGAGGGCATGAAGAGCGCATCGCCGTGCGGCGGGAGCCCATTGCCGGCAATGGGCGCGGCCTCGATGTAGATGCGGGGCGGGGCCACGGCCTGCCCGTCCGACAGTTGGCGGAAGGCGCTCCTCATCGCCTCAATCGCCGCCGCCATCGGCAGGGCCTGGGCCACATCGCGGGCGGAGAGGAAACGCAACGTGCGGTCGGGCATCATATCTCCCATGGCGGCACTTGGTCAAGCCCAAGGGGGATGATTGGATGGGTGGATGAATGGATGACTGCCTGACACCCATCCACCCATCCATCCATCCATTCATCCATCCATCCCCTCCCGGGACTGGATGGGCCTCAAGGCGCGAGCGGACGGGGCCGCCGCCAGGCCGCCGAGGGCGGTGCAGCGGAGCTCAGCGGGCAACATGCGGCCTGTGGCGTAGACGGCGTCAATCGTCTCGTCCAGCGGGATCGGGTTGGCGTAGCCGCCCAGGATCAGGTCTGCACACAGGAAGGCGTTGGCGGCCGCGGCCGCGTTGCGCGTGTGGCAGGGAATCTCCACCACCCCCTGCACGAGGTCGCAGGCCGAGCCCATCGAGTTCTGGAAGGCGATTGCCGCAGCGTCGGCGGCCTGGACCGCGCTCGCGCCCGCGGCATCGGCCACGGCAGCGGCGGCCATGGCCCCTGCCGCGCCGATCTCCACCTGGCAGCCCGCCACCTCCGCCGCAAACGTCGCTCGGTTCGCCACGACCACGCCGATCGCGCCCGCCGCGAGGAGCGCCAGGACCGCTCGCTCGCGGCTGACGCCCAGCTCCTCGATGAGGGTGGCGAGCACTCCGGGCAGCACGCCCGCCGAGCCGCCGGTGGGCGCGGCGCAGACAACCCCCCCGCCGCTGCTCACGTGCATGGCAGCCAGCGCGCGCGCCGCGGCACGCGCGTGGAGGCCCCCAGCGGCCAACCGACCCGCGCGCTCGGCCTGGAGCACGCTGCCCGCGCTCGGGCCAAGGAGCCGCATGGGCGGCGGCGAGTCCAGCCCGCGCTCGACGGCGCGCACCATGATGTCCAGCCGCCGCCCCATCTCGGCCAGCGTGTCGCGCTCGGGCAGCGCAAGGAGCCGGGCCTCGTAGTCTAGAGCAGTTTGCCCAAGCGAGATGCCACGCTGAAGGCTGAGAGCAACCGCTTCGGCGGCCGACGCGAAGCTCGGCTCGCCCGGCGCGACCAGGAACATCGGCTCGCACGCCCACACTGCTCGGACGCCCCGGAGCGCCGCCAAGCGCGCGCGTGTGTCTGGCGTCAATGGCGCGCGTCGGCGGACACACAGCAGCGCCACGCCATCGCCGGCCGCACTCCTGCCCTCCCCCATCATCGCGCCATCGGCACAGAGAAGCCCCAGGGCTTGCTCGACCGCCTCGGGCTCGGCCTCAACCGCCACCTCCCAGGCGTCGCCCGTGAAGCTCACGGGCCAACTGCCCAGCCGCACGAACTCAACTGCCCCGCCGCCCACGGAGTTGGCCCGCGCCGCGAGCCGCCGGCCGTCCGCGGCCGACAGCTCGATCTCCACCGCGTTCGGATGGTCGGCGCCATCGAGGGACCGGGTGGCGAACCCGATCTGCATGCCCGCCTTGGCCGCGGCCTCAAGGGCGTGGGGGAACCGGTCGTCGGTGATGGGCCAACCGAGGAGGCCCGTGGCGAAGGCCAGGTCGGCCCCCTGGGCATGGAAGCACTTGGCATAAGAGCCATCGGGGTCAAAGGCAAAGGACGCCGCCACCGGCTCGCCGCCGAGCAGGGAGCGCGCCATGGCCGCAATGTGGAACGCCCCGGCCGTGTGCGAGCTCGACGGCCCCCGCATCACCGGCCCAATCACGTGGTTCAGAATGCTCGCTACGCCCATGCGGCTCCTTCTGCCTACGTAGCTGCACTAGAGATACCCTGCGCGGCGAACCGTGTCAAGGGTCGTGCCCCCCTCCTCAATCGTCCTCGTCCCTCGTCCTCGTCCTTCGTCCTCGACTCTTCTCCCCCCCCAACCAGGGGAGTCGAGGACGAAGGACGAGGACGAGGGACGAGGACGACGAAGAAGGGATGGGGCTTGACACGTACGGGCGCGCATGGGTATCATCCCTCTTGCACTCAGCT
>Ga0194111_10006955_pt1 | contig 12764 bp, 13 predicted proteins | sample TA2KigC300mmetaG_FD_146194 | JGI IMG/M metagenome (GOLD analysis project Ga0194111, IMG submission 146194) | Freshwater microbial communities from Lake Tanganyika, Tanzania - TA2015033 Kigoma Deep Cast 300m | ecosystem: Environmental > Aquatic > Freshwater > Lake | place: Tanzania: Lake... | reverse complement strand
ATCGCTAATCTGATGTCGAAAATGCCAATCTTCCTGATCCACGATGAGCAAAATATCAATATCCGAATCTGGTTCGCTGTCGCCCCGCGCTTTCGAGCCAAACAATATCGAGTCAAATATCCTATACCCGTGGTCTTCGTATAATCGCGCTAAAAATGAGTCAATAGCAGCTTGCTCATGCGGCTGGAGAAGGGTAGTAAAATGCTCCCTGAAAGCACTCATGACCCCACTGTTCTTGCTTCTGGCCAACCTCTTTGTCGCCAATAGCGCGTTAGCAGCGTAGAAAACCGCGTAATAAGCCCGGTTCACGGCAGAAGCATATAAGCCGTTATCCAGCATAAGCTGCGCAACATCATTTACCACTCAACATTCACCATTCCGCCCATGATATAATCACCGCCATTATGACTAAAGTAACTTCCATCCCCAAACCTGATATCGAAACCGCCGAAGAGCCGCTCCTGGAAACTTCGCACGAAGGGCCGGTTGAAGAAGCGGCCGCCGCGCCCGATGACAGCAAAACCTTGATCTTCCAGCGCTCTCACGTATACGCCGCGCTGCTCCCCCTGGCTTTCGTCGCCGGACTGGCGGTAGGCTACCTGTTCTGGGGCCGCGCTTCGGCGAAGACAGTCGCTCCGGCTGAAGCGCAAAACCCGGCCGCGCAGGCTCAGTCCCAGGAAGTGCAACGCTACGATGTCCCCGAAGACGATGATCCTGTCTGGGGTCCCGATCAGGCATCCATCACGATCATCGAGTTCAGCGATTACGAGTGTCCCTATTGCCGAAAGTGGCATCTCCAAATCTGGCCGCTGATTCGAGAGGCTTATCCCGATCAGGTGCGCCTGGTCTACCGAGATTTTCCGCTCACCAACATCCATGCCAACGCCATCCCCGCTGCTGCGGCTGCCAATTGCGCTGGGGAGCAGGACGCCTATTGGGAATTCAGCGACCTGCTCTTTAGCATGGAGCTGGAATTGAGCGCTGTCTCATACGAGCAATATGCCAGCGGTTTGGGCCTGGATATGGGGGTCTTCTCTGAATGCCTGGAGAGCGGACGCCAGGACGAGGAAGTTCAGGGCGATTATGAATATGCCGCCAACCTGGGTGTGCGCTCCACGCCGACATTTTTCATCAATGGCATTGCTGTAGTCGGCGCGCAGCCCTTCGAGGTTTTCCAGCAAGTGATCGAGGCCGAACTGGCCGGGGAGATTCCATAAACAGCGAATTTGAAGATACGCTGCGCGATGGCATCACGGCGGCAAAAAGCGGGAACGAGAAATTAGCCCGGCGATTATTGGAACGCGCCGCACAAATGCAGCCAAACGACGCCCGCCCCTGGCTGTGGCTGACCGAAACTACCACCGACCCGGCCGAAAAACGCCAATACCTGGAATCAGCCGTGGCAGCCGAACCTCACAATATGGCCGCGCGCAGGGGATTGGCGCTGCTCGCCGGCAAACTACGCCAGGACGAGCTGCTGCCCCTCGGCGCAGGCATCCAGCCGCGCCGGGAGCAAAGCCCGCTGGACGCCCATACCGAACAGAGATTTGTCTGCCCGAAGTGCGGCGGTCAGGTGGAATTCGATATCCACACACAGAAAGTCGCCTGCCTCTACTGCGGCTTCACCCAAGAGATCGAACCGCAGCGCGCCGCGGGCGTCTCCGAGCAAGTCCTGGATTTCGTGCTACCGACAGCGCGCGGCCATCATTGGGCCGAATCCCAACACTATCTGCGCTGCGCAAGTTGTGGCGCGGGAAGCCTTTGGGAGGCATGCCAAAGCGCCTTGAGCTGCCCTTACTGCGGCTCGAATCAGCTCATCGAATCCGAAGAGACCGCCAACCTGGTTGATCCGCACGCCATCGGGCTGATGGAGGTAGATGAGCATAAGGCACGCCAACTGGTCGAAGATTGGCTCGGCAAGGGCTGGTTCTCGCCCGATGATTTGATCAGTTCTACTCGCAAAACCACCCTGCGCCCGGCCTACTATCCCTTTTGGACCTTCGACGGCACGCTCGAATTGCACTGGCGCTGCGAGGTCAACGAAGGCGACAGCGACGCCCCCAACTGGGGGGCTCGCAGCGGCGTCGAATACAGGCTGTTCGATGATATCCTCATCAGCGGCAACCGGGCGATTTCAGCAAAAGAAGTCAAAGCGATCAGTCCCTTCAAGCTGAAAGACATCGTCGAATTCCAACCCCAATACCTGGCTGGCTGGCCCGCCCTGACCTATGACATCCCCCTGGCGCAGGCTACGCTGGACGGGCGCGAGCAGGTCATCCGTGAGGTGCGCCGCAGCCTGCATCGCCGGGTGCTGCCCGGCAAAGAGAAGCGCAACCTGACCACCGGCGCGGTCAACTGGAGCGGGATGACCTTCAACTATGTGCTGCTGCCCCTGTGGGTTGGACGTTATCGCTACAAAGGGCAGGATTTTACCTTCTGGATCAATGGACAAACCGGCGAGATCGGCGGAGATAAACCGCGTGACAGGCTCAAAGCCGCGGCCATCATCGCGAGTATCCTCTTGACGATCGTTGCGGTGATTGCCTTCTTGCTGGTTCTGGCTGCCGAAATGGGTTGGCTGACATTCTGATCATGAATTGACAATTGCCAATTACTAACTGTCAACTTATAATCCTCCAACCTCCACCTTCCACCTTCCAACCTCCAACCTCCAATCATGACCCTACCTCTCGATTTCCAATCCATCATCATCAAGCTACAAGATTTCTGGGCCGCGAAGGGCTGCCTGATCTGGCAGCCCTATCACAGCGAAGTCGGCGCGGGGACGATGAACCCGGCCACCACGCTGCGCGTGCTCGGCCCCGAACCCTGGAACGTGGCCTATGTGGAGCCGTCCATCCGCCCCGATGATGGGCGATATGGCGAAAACCCCAATCGTTTCTACCAGCACATCCAATACCAGGTCATCCTCAAACCGGCCCCGGAGAATTCTCAGGAAGTCTACCTGGAATCGCTGGTCGCCCTGGGGATAGACCCGGCCAGGCACGACATCCGCTTCGTGGAAGACAACTGGGAATCGCCAGTCACCGGCGCCTGGGGCCTGGGCTGGGAGGTCTGGTTGGACGGGCTGGAGATCACCCAATTTACTTATTTCCAGCAATCCGGCGGGCAGACTCTCGACCCCGTCTCCCTGGAGCTGACCTACGGCATGGAGCGCATCGCCATGGCCCTGCAAGGCGCACGCGATTTCCGAGTCCTGAAGTGGAATCAGGATCGCACCTATGGCGATGTTTATCTGACCAACGAACAGGAGTCGAGCAAATACGCCTTCGAGCTGGCAAACGTCGAACGCCTGCGCCAGTTGTTCGATCTCTACGAAGCCGAGGCGCAGGTCTGCCTGGAACACCGCCAGGTTTTGCCAGCCCACGATTACATGCTCAAGTGCTCGCACACCTTCAACATCCTCGACACGCGCGGCGCCATCGGCGTCACCGAGCGAGCCGGGTTCTTCCGCCGGATGCGCGGTCTTTCGCGGCGCGTCGCCGAGACTTATATCGAGCAGCGACAGCGGTTGGGATTTCCATGGCTGGGTGAGCAGTTAGCAGTTAGCAGTCAGCAGTCGGCAGTCAGCGCTGCATCGCTTCCCACCCCCCGCTCTCCGCTCCCTGTTGACCGCTCCCCGCTCCTCGTAGAAATCGGAACCGAAGAGCTACCCCCTGCCGATCTCGAAAACGCCATGACTCAACTGCGCGCCAGCGTCCCCGCCATACTCGCCGATATGCGCCTGGAACACGGCCAGGTAAATGTCTTCGGCACCCCTCGCCGTTTGGTAGTTCACGTCGAAAAGCTGGCCCCGCTGCAGAACGACCTAGAAGAACTGGTCAAAGGTCCACCAGTATCGCGAGCCTTCGACGCCAATGGAACTCCCACCAAAGCTGCCGAGGGCTTTGCCCGCTCCAAGGGAGTCTCCGTGGGTGAACTCGAAACCCGGGAGATAGAAGACGGTGAATATGTGGTTGCCGTTGTGCGGCAGGCAGGCCGCCCGACCCCTGATGTGCTCGTCGAAGCCCTGCCCAGGCTGATCGCTGACATCCGCGTCGCCAGGACCATGCGCTGGAATGCGACCAACGTGGCCTTCTCGCGCCCCATCCGCTGGCTGATGGCCTTGCACGGCGAGAGCGTGATCCCCTTCGAATATGCCGGGTTGATCGCCGGGAACGCCACCCGCGGCCTGCGCTTCAACGCCGCTGATAACCTGATCGTCGAACACCCTGCCGATTACTTCGAGATAATGCGCGCTCAGGGCATCCTGCTCGATCCGCAGGAGCGGGCAGACAGCATCGAGAGACAGATCCACGCCCTGGCCGAGAAAGCGGGTGGCCAGATTCTCGACGACCCTGATTTGCTGCTCGAAGTTACCCATCTTGTCGAGGCGCCCACCGCCTTGCTGGGCGAGTTCGACCCTCATCACCTGGAGCTGCCCCGTGAAGTGCTCATCTCGGTGATGAAGAAACATCAACGTTACTTTCCCATCTCCCCCTCCCCTGAAATCGGGGTAGGGGCCGGGGGTGGGGGTCTGCTACCTATGTTCATCACCGTCGCTAACAAATCTCCCGAAGGTTTGGAACCTTCGGGAGGCTATTCGCTGATTATCCGCGGAAACGAGGATGTCCTCCGCGCCCGTTTTGCAGACGCTGCCTACTTCGTGCGCCAGGACATGAGATCGAAGTTGGAAGACTTCCTACCTCGACTAGAAAAATTGACTTTCCAGACCGAGCTCGGCTCGATGTTGGACAAGGCGCGACGGGTCGAACGTTTGGCGGGCGCGCTGACCCCCATGCTTGGTCTTACCCCCGAGGAGCAAGCAACCACGCGCCGCGCCGCTCAACTCAGCAAAGCCGATCTCGCCACGCAGATGGTCGTGGAGATGACTTCTCTGCAAGGCGTGATGGGCTGCGACTACGCTCTGCATTCTGGCGAAACCGGGGAAGTAGCTGCCGCCATTTTCGAGCACTACCTGCCACGCTCCGCCGGCGACATCACCCCCACCACCAAACCCGGCCTGACCGTGGGCCTGGCCGACCGCCTGGATTCGCTGGCCGGTCTGTTCGCCGCCGGGCTGGCCCCTTCGGGGAACAAGGACCCCTTCGCTCTGCGCCGCGCCGCCCTGGGTCTGGTCGGCAACCTGATCGAGTGGAAACTGCCCCTCGACCTGCGAGCAGCCCTGGAGGTCGCCGCGAACAACCTGCCCATAGAGGCCTCGCCCGCTTCACAGGCCGAATGTCTTGCTTTCATCGTCGAACGTCTGCGCAATATCTTCCTCGATCAGGGCTATGCTCATGATGTCGTGGATGCCGTAGTTGTCGCCCAAGGCCACGATCCGGCTCTCGCCGCCCAGGCTGTAAAGGAACTCAGCATTTGGGTCGCCCGTGACGATTGGGACGCCATCCTGCCAGCTTATTCGCGCTGCGTGCGCATAACACGTGATTACGTTTCACGTTTCACGTATCAGATGCTTCCGGACACCGAGCCTTCAGAAAAAGCCCTGTTCGCAGCAATCGAGGTTGCCGAACAGAAACTACGTGACGCGTTGCACGTGACGCCTGACACTTTCTTGAACGCTTTCACCCCGATGATCCCAGCCATCAACCAGTTCTTCGATGATGTTTTAGTGATGGTCGAGGATGAAAAAGTACGCGCCAACCGTCTTGCGCTTCTGCAGCGAGTAGCTGCGCTGGCGGATGGCGTCGCTGATATGAGTAAATTAGAGGGTTTTTAGGCACTACCGCAAAAGTCACTATGAGTCATGGGAGGCAGGGAGCACTTTCCAGCGCTGGACAAGTTTTTGGAGTTGCTTTTCGGATTGCCGACCCCCACGAATGCGACCATGACCACCAGGGGGACGACCAGGTTCTTGAAAGTGAAATTCTGCTTGAAGGTGTTGGTTTTCATTCTGCCTCCTCGAATGGCAAAGGTTTCACCCATTGTAGGCAAAATGCCCCAGCCTGCCATTGCCCATTCAGACATATTGCGTTGTCCGTTCGGACATTGTCCGACTGGACAATACACATACCGCACAAGTTGGCTATAATAAGCGTGGAGATTTTATGAATAGCAACGCGTAAACCGCTTCCATCTTCGACGAAAGCCTCAAGCAGAACCGCCCGCTTTACTGGGTGTTGATGGTCGCGATCGGTTTCCTCTATTATTGGGCGCTCAAAAACGTCCCCGCGCTTTCCGAGCCGACTCATTTCATCACATTCACGACCCTCATGTTGATTCATGCCCTTCTGCATTGGGCAGGTCCCATTGTGGCGGCGCGTCGGCAATGGCTGATTCCTTACTTCATCATGCAGGGCGCGTTGATTTTCGCCATCGTTTACATGGCGCCTGGCGGCGGTTTCATCTATGGTCTCTATTGGGCAATGGGGGGCGAAGCCGCAATGATCCTTGTGGATCTGCGCGCCGCCAGTATCACTATCGGGGCTTACATGGCTTTGTCTGCAGTCAATTTCGGATTAACGCTCGGATGGGATCAACTTCCATCGCTCCTCGCCTACATCGCGCCAATGACGTTCTTCATCCTCGTCTACGCATTGATGTTCCAACGCCAGGCCAAGGCGCGGCGACAAACCCAGTCGCTTCTCGCGGACCTCGAGGCGGCTCACCGTCAACTGGCCGAATACGCCGTTCAAGTGGAATCCCTCACCCTCGGACGCGAGCGCGAACGCATGGCGCGCGAACTCCACGATACGCTCGCCCAGGGACTGGCTGGCTTGATCCTGCAACTCGAAGCAGTGGACACGCACCTAGCGCGCAGCCAAACCGACCGCGCCCAAAAGATCGTCGCTCAGGCCATGTCCCGCGCCCGCTCCACCCTTGCTGACGCGCGCCGCGCCATTGACGACCTGCGCGAGGAGCAGGCCATCGTGGACGTGGAATCCGCCGTCCGCGCCGAAGCCGAACGATTCACTTCCGCAACGGGAATTCATTGCAACCTCGACTTGGAAATCACCTCCCACATCCCCGATTTTGTCGCAGAGCACATCTTGAAAATCGTCTCGGAGGGATTGACTAACATCGCCCGCCACGCCCGTGCCAAGAACGTTGATCTCCAAATTGATGCATACGATGGCAGACTCTACTTGGAAATCAAAGATGATGGCTCTGGATTCGACACAAACCAGATCGGCAAGAGCGGTCGTTATGGCTTGATCGGAATGCGCGAGCGGTCCCGCCTCGCGGGAGGTACACTTGAAATTCAAAGTAAGCCGAATGAAGGAACAACTCTGAGACTGAGGCTGCCGCTTTAATTCTGTCATTGCGAGCGAAGCGAAGCAATCTTCACCTGGGCGAACGGGAGATTGCTTCGGCGGGAGAGCACCGCCTCGCAATGACATGTGACCAGAAAGGACTCGAATGATCCGTGTATTGATTGCTGACGATCACGAAGTAGTGCGTGATGGATTGAAACTTATCCTCGAAACCGAGGAGGATTTCGAAGTCATCGGCGAGGTGGGCGATGGAGCCACAGTCGTCCAACTGACGGAAGAACTCCAGCCCGATGTAATTCTGATGGACTTGCGTATGCCTGGCATGGACGGCCTACAGGCCATCGAGAAGATCCATACTCAGAGGCCGAATATGGCGGTCGTGATCCTCACCACTTACAACGAAGACGATCTGATGATTCGGGGATTGCGCGCCGGCGCGCGCGGCTACCTGCTCAAAGACACCAATCGCCAGACGTTGTTCGATTCCCTTCGAGCCGCGGCTCGAGGCGAGGCGCTCTTCCTGCCTGAGGTCATTGCCCGTGTGCTGAACCATTCCACGGGGGAGAGGCCGCGCGGCGAGAATTCCGTCCTGACCGAGCGTGAACTCGAAGTTCTGAGAGCCGCTTCGCTCGGTGAGCGTTCGAAAGAGATAGCAATTCATTTGGGAATTTCAGAACGCACAGTCAAGGCTCATCTGGACAGCGTCTACAACAAACTGGGAGTCGACTCGCGCGCCGCGGCCGTCGCGACCGCTTTCGAGCGGGGATTGCTGACGAAGTAGTTACGTTGAAGGCATCCCGTCCAACCGTGGTGGTTCCGGTGCGGGCAACGTCTGCAAAGATATGGCGGATGATCAAGCCGTATCGGGCGGAAAAGCGCTCCACTTCATCCTGCTCCTGTTTGACGCTCAACTCTTGCGCCAACCCGCCTGAATCGCGCAAATACACCCAGACCGTGGAGCCGACGAAGAGCCAGGTGCCGAGAGCCGGAATGAAACTGCGGATCATCTCCAGGCCGACCCTGTCAATTTGCGCCCTATAATGTGCCAGTAGTTTGCGCCCAAAGTGTACCACCACTTTGCGGCCGGATGTGCCAGTTGAGATCGGCAAACTCCTGAAGAGGAAGATGAACGACGGGAGAAGGTGTTGTCCCCTTCGGGGATGCTTCGCGATCCGCGATGGGGCTGAGGGTGGTCCGCTTTGGGAAAGATGAGGTGGTGAGGGACTTGTCCACGGTGTTGGGGAAGATTCGTGAACACATTTCCAGTAATTTTCATGGTTGACCCTAAAAAATATTTGATATAAAATAGGGCGGATATTGAAGGAGTTTGCCCATGTCCACACCCATTTTCAAACGAACCGTTGTAACTGAAATTTCCAAGTACCTGCACTCGGACGATATCGTCGTCATTCACGGCGCGCGGCAGGTCGGGAAAACTTCCATTTTGATGTACTTGCAAGATCAACTCGAATCAGCGGGTGAACGCGTTTATTACATTGACCTGGAGGATAGCCGCTTCGTGTCTACATTGGATAAGGGCGTGGATGAGTTTGTCACGTATTTGGGCGAACAGGGATTTGACCTGTCCATGTTCAAGAAATCGGGGAAGAAGCTTTTCGTATTGATTGACGAAATTCAGTATCTTGCAAATCCATCTTCCTTTTTGAAATTATTGGCGGATCATCATCGCTATTTGAAAGCTATTGTTTCGGGATCATCCAGCTTCGAGATGAAAAGCAAGTTTAAGGACTCGCTGGTCGGCAGGACGGTCAACTTCGAGATTTATCCGCTGTCGTTTCGGGAATTTTTATTGTTCAGAAACATTCCGTTCGTCCCAGCCGAGCGATACACCGAAAAGAAAACCGCCGAATTGAAGTCTCTGTTTTCAGAATTTGCGATGTATGGTGGCTACCCCAAAATCGTGCTGACTCCCGAAGTCAGCATGAAGGAAAGGTACCTGCAACAGATCATTGATACGTACATCCGCAAGGACATCCGCGACCTGGCGGAGATCAAGGATGTCAGCAAGTTCAACCGCCTGCTGGAAGTCCTGGCTTCGCAAAGCGGGAATCTGTTGAATGTCAGCGAATTGAGCGTCACCTGCTTGCTCTCGCGTGAGACCGTTGAGCGTTATCTGTTTTTGTTGGAACAGACCTACATTGTTCGGCTTGTGCGCCCATATAGCCGTAATCTCCGCTCGGAACTGACCAAGACGCCGAAGATTTTTTTCTATGACACGGGTCTCATGCAGATGCTGTGGCTAAAACAACTGCTAAGGGAAGTGTTAGGATCGGTCTTTGAAACCAGCATATTTGCCGAATTGATAAAAACACAGGGCGCGGACAATGTATTTTATTGGCGCACACAGGACAAGAAAGAAATTGACTTTATTCTTCGATCAGGGAAAGATATTATTCCGATTGAAGCGAAGTTAAGTTTTCCCCGAAATATTCCGACAGGGATCCTTACTTGGAAAGACACCTTTGGCGTTGAGGATGCATTGGTCGTTGGATTGAATGGGACTTCAGGAGAAGTTGGATTTATCTATCCATGGCAGTTGCCAGAGTGAATCCAACAAGCGGATACAGGCGAATAAGCTAGGAGTCCACTTTCGGAGGCAGCAAGTCATTCAGAGATTCATCGTCGATTTTTACTGTCACAGGGCGGGGCTGGTCGTGGAGGTGAATGGGGATGTCCACGACTTGCAGAAAGAGGAAGATGAACGACGGGAGAAGGTGTTGTCCCCTTCGGGGATGCTTCGCGATCCGCGATGGGGCTGAGGGTAGTCCGCTTTGGGAATGATGAGGTGGTGAGGAACCTGTCCGCGGTGGGGGGGGAGGTCAAAGATTTGATTTCGGAATAGCAGAAATCAGCGCACGCAAAGCCTTATTCACCTGCTCGGATGATTTGAAAACTTTCGCCACATCAGGTTCGATCATGACGATTAGGGGTTCATCCTTCATCCGCGCGGCAAAACGGTTGAGCTTCGCCTTTTTATAATCAAAACGATACTCAGAAGCCATTTCCTGAACTTTACGGGGTTTGGTTGTGGGCGTTTTCTTCATAGTCTTTGATTTCCTGCCGCGTCGCTGGACGCGCGCTAATAATCCGAACAACATCTTCAATTCTTTCCACGAAGCACACCAAAATCATCCGTCGCAAAGTAGACATCCCAATGATGATTTCATGATGTTCCTGTTCCGAATGGGTCTCGTCATCGAAGATAAATGCAAGCGGGTCTTTGAAAACGGTGACCGCTTCATCGAAACTGACGCCGTGTTTACGGATATTGCTCAATGCTTTGGCGGGATCCCATTCGAATCGCATGGTTATATTTTACACCAGTTCATGTTAGCAGGGATTGCGGGATTCATCGGCGATTTTTTGCTGTCACCCCGTAAAGATCACACGGGGTCTTCGACAAGGCGGGGCTGGTGGTTGAGTTCGATGGGGATGCCCACGATATGCAGAAATGGGAAGATGAGAGGCGGGAGAAGGTGTTGTCCGAGTTGGGGTTGCGGGTGGTCCGCTTTGGGAATGATGAGGTCGTGAGAGGACTGTCCGCGGCAGTGGGGAAGATCAAAGAAGCAATCTTGCTAGACAAGAAAATCTATGTATACTGGTGATTGCCCACATCGTCTAGGGTGGCTGAAAGAGGTGGTGGGGGAAAGGTTGGACAGCTAACCAAGAGATAGTTGTTGCGCATTGCCAAACAGCGCTCAGGCCACGCAGTAGGATGTAGGGGCCATCCCGATCGGTTTTCAAGCCGAATTTGCCGCCGAGTTTTCGTAGCCACAGCACGGCTTTGGGTGGCCAGTGCTTTGCCAGGGAGAAAACGTACTGAGCGGCCAAGAGGACCAAGGCAAAAATGCGGCGCATGCGCTCGACAGTATGGACACGCAGGTCTTCGACATCCAAGCCTTGCTCCTGGTCAAAGCGATAGCCATGCTCAATGCGGCCGCGCAGTCGCCAATCGGAGTAGACCTCTTGAGCGATGGTCACAGCGAGGATGGGGATGTTGGTCAGCAAAGTGAGCGTGTTGGGATGCAGATCGTCTTCGGCCACCAGAACCCACAGTTGCTGGTGGGTTTCCGGTAGCCGGACAAGGAACCAGCCCATTTTGAGGTTGGCGAGGCGAGTGCGCCCGGCATGGTGGAAGGCAACCTGATAGGTGACCTGCCAAGGAACACAGTCAACCAGGTCTTGCAGATGCTCGGTCTCCCAACGGTCTAGGCGGGGGTTGTACACTTCCACCATGCGGTTCATGTGTTTCGCAGTGATGATGAACTCATCGGGTTCCAAAAAAGCGAAGTTTTTCTGGTCGTCTCCACCAGAATCCATCACAAAACGCAGCTTTCGGCCCGGAAAGACCCAGCGCGTGGTACGGATCGCACGTTGAATCTCACGGTTCTCACTGATGAAGTCGGCTGTTTTGTACGAAAACCAGTTCGCATACGATGTGGCCGGCACGACCGTGTTGACCACCGTGGCCGTGATCGCCGGATAACCATGCGCCAAACGGGCTTCACCTTTCAAATCTGGCGGCGTACTCTTGCGCACAGTACTTACCCCCTCCAGCTTTTTCGTGTATGGCTTCTCGAAGTTCACCGGGTCCACTGCCACCACGAGACGCTCTGGATTCTCTCCCGCTACTGTCCGTTGGGCGACCCGGTATAGACCTTTGAAAAGCCGATGATGATTGAACCGCTCATTCCACACGAACCGATAGATGCGTTTCGCCCCCGCATAGCAACTCCTCTCCTGCCGCGGTGTGCTTTGCGCCATCGCGGCAATTACTGGTGTCTCCTGTGCCAGAATGCCGCGTACCGCTTCTGGCACTACTCGCCGCAAGCGTTCTTCCGGCAGCAACTCTGTGACAGGCAAAAGAAAGTCGCTCATCGTCTGTTCCAACTCGGCAACTGGCATCTTGGCGATGATTTCCTTCAGCGGTATATTCAACATGGCTCTGCCTCCTGCGTTTGGTTTGTGGGCTAACAAACCTTACCACAGTTGGCAGAGCTTTTCCTCTTCTCATCCACTTGTGGGCAATCACCAGTTAATCGAGATTCTGTACCCGGATCAACACGGATTGCACGGATGTTTGATATTTTTCATCCGTGATTATCCGTGAAACTTGTACTGAGCGAAGCCGAAGTATCCGTGTCCAAGAAATCGGTGTCTCATCTACAGTGTTGAATTATACTCCCTGGCTATTTGCAGAAGGTTCTCCCAGGCGCCTTTGGGCAGGGAGTAATTTTCGCGCGCCATATTATGCAATAGCTCGCTGAAACTGAAACCGGCGTTGATGATCTGGTTGATCTGATCGCCGACCCAGTGATCCTTCAATTCGACATCCGGCGCCCATTCATGGTCCAGAATTTGCTCCATCAATTCAGCATAGGGATAGGGCGGGAAACGCTGGCAGAACAGCCCCTCGACGATGAAACCGAACAACTTCCTGGAGCGGTCAATCCAGCCCTCGGCATCGCGGGCGTTGTCTTTGCCCTTCTGTTTGACCAGGCGGATGTC
>Ga0194111_10006954_pt1 | contig 12765 bp, 8 predicted proteins | sample TA2KigC300mmetaG_FD_146194 | JGI IMG/M metagenome (GOLD analysis project Ga0194111, IMG submission 146194) | Freshwater microbial communities from Lake Tanganyika, Tanzania - TA2015033 Kigoma Deep Cast 300m | ecosystem: Environmental > Aquatic > Freshwater > Lake | place: Tanzania: Lake... | reverse complement strand
TTGCCTTCCTTGACGGAGCGGAAGTTGTAGGCGGGGGCCCAGCCAGCCTCGCTGACGACGTAGGAGAGCTTGATCGCCCCCTTGGCGGCCTCACGCTTCTCGAGGAACACAAGGGCCTCGGAGACAGTGCGGGACGCCCCTGCGGTGAGCTCCGAGCGCTGCCGCTGGAGCAGGGCGAGCTGCTTGGCCAGCTCGCGGGCCTCGGTGTCGAGCTTGAGTGACTCGGTGAGGGTGTCGTCGCGCTGCTTGAAGGAGAACTGCGAGGTCTTCTCGAGGGCCTCGTAGTTCAGGACCCCCTTGGCGAGGTCGGCCTTAGCGGTCGCCGCGGTGAACTCGTCGAGCTTCGCCAGGTAGGCCAGCCGCTGGGTGAGCAGCTCCTGCCGCTTCTTGTTCGCGGCCACCCTGTCCTGGACCAGTTGGATCTCCTGATCGATCTTTCGGACCTCCTCGCGGGGCTCTTCGCCGATGGCGCGCTGGCGGAAGCGCACGGCGCGCACCTCGATGCCCGCGGCCGCCTCGGCGAACAGGCTGTCGGGCACCACCTGGTCGGGCAGACCCGTCACCACCAGCTCGACCGAGCCCGCGGCGCCCTCGACCGGCACGGCGCGGGTCACGAGGGCCTGGCCGCGATAGAGCGTCACCGCCTCCACCTTGCCCTTCACGCCTGGCGGCTCAGCCGGCGGCGCCGCCGCCAGGGCCACAGCCGACAGAGCAACCGCCGCCATCGCCAATGTCACACACCTCATCGCTCGCCTCCTAAGAGAAGAAGGTTCCGCGTGCAAGTATGCACGCCCTACCGATCGGGTGTTTTCGGTCCCGAATCTGGAATCTGGGATTTGGAATCTGGAATCTCCGTGAGGCACGGGCGGCCGATGGCCACGTGCTGGCCCGTGATGACGCCGCGGCAGATGGCCAAGGCCGACGCGGCGAACGGGGTAGTGACGAGTGGGTCGTCCTCCTTCGCGTCGGTGTAGATGTTCCGCCACGCCCCGTCCTCCTTCTGCCGGCCGACAAGCTCGTCGGCCAGGGCATCTGCCCACCGCACGCCGCCCGTCGCGGTGAGGACCTCTTTCGCGTCGAGGGCGATCATCGCGTGGGCGAGGGACCAACAGTAGTAGTAATACGTGGCGTTCCTGAGAATCTCCCTGTCGGGAGGGAAGTCGCCGGGATTCTCGTCCACGGCGAAGTTCACCTCCAGCCAGCGTCGTGCGGCGGCGACGCGCGGGTGGTCGCGTGGCAGGCCGCAGCGGATGAGCGCGCGAAGTCCGTCGGCGGTCATCGTGCCGTAGGAGCGATAGCGGCGGAAGCCCCACTTGTCTATCCCCGCCACGCCGGCCTTGTTCTGAAGCGGCTCGCTGGGGATGAAGAAGAAGCCGCCATCGTCGTACATCGGGTCGCCCTTCGCCGGGTTGTCGTTGAAGTTCTGGCAGCGCTTCACGAAGGTGAGGGCCTTTTCGTAGATGGGGTCGTCGAGCGGCACCTTGGCGGAGCGGAGTGCGGCGATGCCGTAAATGGTGGCCACGAGGTTCGACTCGTAGAAGCGGCCGCCGTCGCCGCCCACACCGGCCCGCCTGGGCACGTCAATCGAGAAGCCCCAGCCGCCATAGCGGAGGTCCCTGAACTCCCAGCCATTGGCCTCGTTGAGCTGGCGACCGCGCAGGTAGGCGAGCCAGGCGGCGCGGGCGCGCAGGTGCGGCTCGTCCTGCTTCTCCAGCACCACCACGCGGCTGGCCGCGCCGGCGGTGAACACGGGGAAGTTAAGGCCGTGCGGGCCTGGCTCGATCTTCCCATCCTTTGTGACCAGCTTCATCATGAAGCTGGCCCCGCGGTCGAAGGCCGGCCGCACGCCCTCGCCGCCCTGGGGCAGGAAGTAGAGGCACGACAGGACGTGCGGCGTAAGCTCCGGCCCGTCCCGGAAGGCGCCGTAGACGGGCGAGCGCCATGCCCCGTCGTCCGACTGCTTGCTCACCAGGAACCGCGCGGCGGCGGCCAGGCTGTCGTCAATGCGGCGGACTCGTTCCTCCGTGGCCTTCTGAGGCACCGTTTTGGCCTGGGCCTTCGGCTTCTCGGCCGAACAGCCGGCAAGGGCGACAAGGAATGCGAGAAGCCCCGACGCCGGATGGGTGGGGCTTCTCTGAAATCGGCAATCGGAAATCGGAAATCGGAAATGGGTCATTGCTTCTTGATCTTCGCCGCCACGGGCACCGGCGCCCTGTCCACCGTCAGCACCAGCAGCGCGGCTGCCGTGCAGAAGGTGCGGCCCGTGATGCAGTGGTGGCCGCTCCAGCTCCCGTCCTCGTTCTGCACGCGATTGAGGTTCGCCGTGATCTTCTCGTCCCACTTCTTCCACTCGTCCCCGCCCTTGACGACGAGGCTTTCGCCGATGTTCATGTAGCTGAGGAACTCCTCGCCGCCGTTGGAGCCGAAGCCCTGGATGAAGCGGTCGTCGTCGAGCTTCTTCACGATGGCGCTCTTGGCCTCCTTGAGGGCGCGCTCGTTGTTGTCGAAGCGCTCGAGCAGGTCTTTGGCCTGCTTCCGTTCGGCCTCGGTGGGGGCGTTGGCCGCCCGCTGCTTCAGCTCGTCGCGCTTCGCATCGTTCGTGTTCGCCGAATCCTGCATGGCGCCCAGGTTGGCGGCGCCGGAGTAGAGCTGGACACCTGCCGCGCCCTCGGTCTTGAAGCCGCCGGTCCCCCTGTCGAACTGGCCCGCGGCGTATTGCTCGGTGCGGGCGCGGACCTCCTCGCTGACCTTGACGCCCGCCTGGGCGGCCTTGTTGAGGGCCTTCACGCCCATCGCCTGAGCGAGGGTGGGCGCCCAGCCGTCGCTCGCCCACGTGCCGTCGCTCTTCTGGTTCTTCTCGATCTTGTCCATCACCTTGTCGAGGGCGGCCATCAGCCGCTTGCGGCTCTCCGCGTCCGGCATCGCGTCCTTCACCTCGGCCAGCACCTGGGCGGCCATGAACGTGTCCACGTACTGCCCGAGCTTGCCCTGGACCCGCGTGCCGCGGGTCTTGGTGATGAAGAGTGACGTGGAGTCGCTCTCCTCGATTTCGGCGCAGAGGTAATCGAGGGCTTTGCGGATGGCCGCGGCGTGTGGGCCGGCCTTGGGCGTGCTGCCCGCGCGGATGAGGGCGAGGGTGCAGATGCACGTGTCGGCCACGCTCGGCGTGTCCTTGAGCGCCAGCCCCTGCCCCATCTGCCTCGATTCCTCGCCCTGGCCCCAGCCGCCGCCCTTGAGTTGGGACTTGACGAGGAAGTCGAGGCCCTTCTGCACCTGGGCGCTCAGGGGCTTGGACTCGACCGCGGGCGCCCATTTGGCCGGGGCCGTGCTCTCCTTCTTGGCTTCCTGCGTGGCCGAGGGCTCGGCGAGGGCGCCCATCAGCCCCCAGGCCGCCAGGCTCAGGGCCACAGCCACCATGACCACCAGCTTACACCACCTCATTGCAGGCTCCTTTCCTGCCTCCCCGATTCTACCATTTCAGACGCGAATCGGGAAGGCGTGGTTCCGCGGCGTTACAGTCCCGTTACGGAGCGCCGTAGGGACACGCGGCTCGCGTGTCCCTGTCCCTGGCCGACAGGCGAGCCGCCTGTCGCCACGCGCCGGGAACAGGCTACGAACTGCGTTCGCTACGTTCCCGATACCCAGCCCCCTCCCGAAGGTTCCAATACCTTCGGGAGGGTACATGGCGCGGGCTACCCTCCCGAAGGTATTGGAACCTTCGGGAGGGCGCGGAGCGCAGGCAATCGAGGTTTCAGCGCCTGCGTTCGCGTCACGGGGCGCCGAAGTAGTGCCAGTCGCACTCGAACGAGGCGGCCTCGCCCTTCTTCAGCGTGGCCTCCCATGTGACCTCGGAGAACGGATTGGCGGCCATCCACCACCAGGGCCAGCCCCACCAGTACCACCATCCGTAGCCGTCGGCGTCCACCGGGGCCTCTTCCTGGGCGTTCAGGCTCATGATCTTGCCGTCAGCCGTGGCCTTGTTGACGGTGCCGACGAGCTTCCGCCGCACCACGAGGCGCACCTCGCGGTCCTTGAAGTTCGTCACCGTGTACTTGCTGTGCAGGCTCACCTTGCTACACGAGACGCCGTGGATGGTGAGGGCGTTGTGCTGGCGGGCGGTCTCGGTCTCTTCCTTCTTTGTGTTCAGGTCGGTAGCGATGGTGACGGGCAGCTCGACCTTGTTGCCCGCCGATGTGAACGGCAGGAGTTGTTGGCCGAGCACGGTGCCGCCCTTGAAGACCGTGGCGGGGCCAGTCGTCCAGGGGGTCTGGCCAGTGTTCGAGAGGCGGAGCTTGTGCATGGCCTTTGCTCCGCCCAGGGCGCGGGTGAGCTGGCGCTGGCGGTCCTCGCCGCCGCCGATGTGGCGCCACAGCTCGCGCGGGGGCACGAACGGGATGTCCCACACGTAGGTGTGCTCGTAGGGCACGGTCACGTCGAGCAGGTGCACCTCGGCCCGCTCGCCCTTCTTCAGGCTCACGCCCTGTTTGTGATAGAGGAAGAGGTCCTCCTGCTGCCCCTCGGAGGGGATAGCTGGGCCGCCGCGGACGGCTGGGCCTTCCGCAGCCTGCATGGGCGCGGCCGCCTGCGACATCAGGACGTTGCTCAGGTCCGGCTCGCCGCCGCGCCGGCCGCTGGGATCGGGCGGGGCGAAGTAGTGGCTGAGCTGGAGCCCCACGTCGCGCAGCGCGAGCGGCGAGAGGTTTTCCTTCATCAGGAAGCTCGGCACGCCCACGACCAGCCGCAGGTTCGCGTTCTCCATGTCCTCCAGCTCGTTGATGATCGTGCCGTAGAGCGACACCTTGGCCTTCTTGTCGTCGAGCAGCTCCACGCGGTAGTCGGGAATCCAGCGGACGCCCTTCTGGAGGTAGACGAACCCGACCTCGTGCTTCCCGCTGGCCGGCTTGCCTTTGGCCACGACGCGCAGGGCGATCTCGCGCACCTGCTTCTTCTCCGTGCGCTCCGTGGCGATCTCCTTGCCCGCGATGGCCACGCTGCGGATGTTCTCGCGCTGGATGAGCACCATGCCCTGGTCGGACTCGAGCATCACAAAGGAGCCGACGCTGCGGACACGCTCCTCGCGGGTCTCGGTGATGGCCGCGGAGCCGATATAGCGGCCCCGGTAGTCGTAGCGTTCGGGCGTCGAGCGCGTGACGGGTGTCTCGCGCTCGCCCTCGTGCTCGAGGAAGCCGCGGAGGACGCCAGTGTGGGTCTGGGCGGCGCCCTCTTTGCCTTGCTCCACGATGGTCGCCCGTTTCCCTTTGTTGGCCTGGATCATCTGCTCCAGGGAGAGGCAGGGGACGGATTCGCTGGCCTCGACGAAGCCCGCCTTCACGAAGTCCACGCGGGCCTCTGCGTCGCCGCTCACGAAGGCCCAGAAGGTGCCCAGCACGGGCGCGGGCACCTCGCGCGTGCGGCACCAGCCGTCCTTCAGCTCCGCCGCGCCGCGGGCCATCGCCAGCGCGTGGCCGTCCTTGAACACCGTCACGTCGGTGACCTTCGGCGTGAACTCCGGCGTCTCGGCCGCCCACGCGGCCGCCGCCACGGCAATGCCCAGAGCTGTCAGCCATCGTCGCACGTCAACACTCCTTTCAGCTTGGTAGGGCGTGCATACTTGCACGCGGAACGACGAAGATGGTGTGCATGTATGCACACCCTACGCGTCGAGGATCAATGCCGCACGTGGAACGAGTAGCGGCACGTGACCTCTTTGGTGGCGCCTGGCTCAACCGACAGCTCCCAACGAATGGTGGAGTGGCCGTTGAGCGAGGGGTGGCCCTGCACGTTCCCCCAGTCGCCCGCCTGGTAGTCGGTGATGGCGATCTTGCCGTCGTCGGACGCCTCGGTGGCGTTGCCGCCGAACTGGCAGGCGAGGTAGAGGGTGATCGGCTTCTTCTTGTAGTTCGTGACGCGCAACGCGCCCTTCTTGGTGATCTTGGCGTAGTCGTAGCCCTGGAAGTTCACGGCCTTGACGATGCGTTCCGTCTCGCTCTCCTCGTAGGTGCCGCGAACGTCCACCGCCACGGTGAGGGGCACCTGGCACTTGCCGCCCACCGACGTGTAGGTGAGGAGTTCCTGGCCGATGGGCAGATAGCCGTCCACCACCAGCGCGCTGCCGGTGGTCCAGGGCACGGCGGTCTTGTTGAGCAGCTCAACCTGGTGCCAGACCTCGTTCCTGAGGAGCCGGATGGGCGAGGCGTGCTTGCCCGCATCGGGCAGGGCCTCGGCGCCGCCGCGGGCGAGGTGCACGTCCCACGTGTGGATGCTGCGGAAGGGCACCTTGGCCGAGATGACGGGCACCGCCGCCCGCTCGCCCGCGCGGAGCGAGAGCTTGGGCACGTGATACACGAAGAGGTCCTGGGCCTGCTCGGCTCCCAGCTCGGGCGGGATGGCTGGCACAGCCGGCCCCTCGACCTCGGGCTGAGGCGGGGCCACTCGCGCGCCCCGCGTCTCGCCGGCCCGCTGGGAGAAGAGCACGTTGGACGCGGCGGAAGGGTCCATGAGCTGCGGCGCCGCGCGGCGCAGGGGGTCCGAAATCCCGCCCGACAGGGTCAGCGGCGAGGCCAGGTTGCGGAACCGGAAGCTCGGCACCCCCACCACTAGGTCAACGGGCACGCCCGCCAGGTCCTCGGCCTCGTTGAGCACCTCGGCCTGCATCGCCAGATCGGCTTCCTTCTCGCCGAGAGACACGCGATAGGTGGGTATCCAGCGGATGCCTGGCCCAAGGAAGCACACGTCAACTTCCACTCCGCCTTCGGCCACCTTCGGGTCGAAGTCCAGGACCAGGCGTTTCTCGGTCTCCTGCTTGCCCTGCCTGGCGATGATCTGCTGGCGGGAGACCATGCTGAGGAGCTTGCCCTTGACGGGCACGACCCAGAAGGAGCCGAGGATGGCGTTCTCGGGCAGCCCCTCGATGTAGGCGCGGCCCGCGCCGTCCACCTTGCCAGTGGCCTTCTTCACGAGCATGCAGTAGCCATCCTTGAACACCACGGCGCGAGCCAGCTTCACATCCAGCTTCCCCTCGCCGTCCTCCCCGGCCAGGGCAGCCGCCGCGAACGCAATGGCCGCCGCCCACAACGCTACGCTCTTGCCCATCTCGTCGCCCCCTTTCCTATGTGCCCTCCCGAAGGTATCATCCTCCCTCCCGAAGGTTCCAATACCTTCGGGAGGGTACGTGGCGCGGATTACCCTCCCGAAGGTATTGGAACCTTCGGGAGGGGGTGGGTTTCACTTCGCTGCGGTGATCAGGACGTTCTGGCCGCCGATGCGGATGAGCAGTTCGCCGGGGAGCGAGGCCACGCCCTGGCGGTCCTCGCGGACGAGTTGCTCGACGAGTTGCCAGTATTCGGGCGAGCCGAAGGCGACCGTGCGGTCGGGCCTCAGGCCCTTCGCGGCGTCGGCCGCGGCCTGCGAGTCGATCCACTGCCTTCCGCGGTGGAAGAAGGCCCGGTCGTTCACCTGCTGCACCGCCGCGGTCTCCACGCGGTTCATCGTCGCATCGTAGTAGTCGTTGCGGTAGTTGAGGATGGTCTGGCCGCGCTGCTCCTGGCGGTTGAAGTCCTGGTTGATCGAGCCGATACCCACGCGCGTGTTCATGGCCCGCTGCTCGAGGTTGGCCTGGGCCTGCTGGTTCAGGGCGTCGCAGCGCGTGAGGTCCGTGCCCTCGCGTGCCAGGAAGGCGGTGTACTCGGTGAGGATGCCGAACTCGGCGGAGAGGCGGACCACCTCGCCGACCAGCTCCTTGAGCTTGGCCTCCTGCGCGGCGACGGACTGGCCCGTGACCTCGGCGATAGCATCGAGGATCATCTGGGTCTTCGCGTTGCGGGCCTTCTGCTGGATTCGCGTCGGGCCGATGTCGGCCCCCAGCTCGCGGATGCCGTCAAGGAGAACGGCTATCTTGCGGCTGGCCCACAGACGCGGCACGAAGGCGTTGCGCGTCGTCGCCTTGCCCAGGTCGAACGCGAACGGGAAGGCCTGCTTCTTGCCCAGGTAGTTCCCGCTCACGGAGAAGGTAATTGGCTGGTCGCCCACGTATTGCCCGAGCACCACAAGCTGCTCGCCCTCGAAGAGGTCGGGCAGCCTGCCCGGAATGACGTCGAGAACCCGACCGGGGGCTGACACGTTGTCGGGACCGACGACCTCCAGTTTGGTGTCGGCCAGCACGGGGCCGGCCAGCCTTTTGAACACGCTGGACACCTTGACCTCCACGTTCTCCTTGGGGAGGACGAAGGTGGACGTGGCTCTGGTTTCGAGCGCCACGCGTTCGAGGAGCGCGGTATTCACGTCGGCGCCCACGCCGAAGGTGAAGACGCGGCGGCTGTGGACGTTTGCCTTGCGGGCGGCGTCGCGGATGGCCACCTCGGCGGTCTGCCCCACCGTCGGCAAGCCGTCTGTGAGGAACAGCACCATCGGCAGGAAGCCGGCGGCGGGTTTGGGACGGAGGGCCTCGATGAGCGCGTCGTGGATGTTCGTGCCCCCACGGGCATTCACGCCCTCAAGGTACTCGCGGGCCTTCGCCACGCTCTCCTTCGTCTTGGCCACGGGGCGGTCGGCGAACTGGCTGACCTGGTCGTTGTAGGCGATGATGTTGAATGCCTCGCCCTCGTCCAGGCCGGCGAGCACCTGGAAGGCGGCCTCACGCACCTGCTCGATCTTCTCGCCGTTCATCGAGCCCGAGCGGTCGAGCACAAGCGTCACCTCCCGCTTGATCGCCGGGGCGCCCTCGTCCCGCCTCGCGGGCAGGCCCGCCAGGAGCAGGAAGTAGCCGCCCTTCACCTTCGGGTCGGGATAGGCGAACAGCGTGGCCGACAGGCCGGCCTCCTCGACCAGATAGGAGAGGCGCAAGGCCCCGGGCGCGGTCCGCGACTCCTCGGCAATCTCCACCTCCACCTCGGTCGGCGACAGCCGCTTCATCTCCAGCTTATGGCTCGGAGAATAAACGGTCGAGATGGGGGCTTTGGATTTGATCCGCACCTTGACGTTCCAAGGGATGGTGTAGTAGACGCTCTCGGTGCGAGGCAGCACGTAGTCCACGCGGCTGCCGTCGGCCGTCACCAGGCCCTCGTAGGTGAGCCGCACGGCCTGCTTGTCGCGCGCCTCGACGGGGAAGACGCTGGAGCGGACGAGGCAGGAGCCGACGAACTCCAGGAGCGCGGGGTCGCGCATCTTCGACACGATGCTCTGGTAGATTCTGCGGGCGTCGTCCCTGGCCAACACCTCGGCGGTGGCCTCCGCGGCGGCGCCCTGGAACGTGAAGCCGCGCACCGCCACCCCCTCGGGCACGGGCACGAGCAGCTCGGCCTCCTGCCGGGCATCTGTGGGGTTCATCAGCGCGATGTCGAGGCGCGTCGTCGCCACGCGCTCGGCGATAACCACGTCGGCCGCCACCTCGGTGATCTGCACCGGCTGCCGCGCCTCGCCGGAGAACACGCTTCGCTGCGGCACCACGAGGTTGGAGGCCAGTGGCCGCGCGCTCCGCATGCTATGGCCCGCGATGCCACCGGCCTGAGCCACCGCGGCGCACCCCAGGGCTATCAGCCAGCCGATTCCACTCTTGCGCACTGAGCTCATATCACACCTCCTCTGGCCGGCCGCGTGCCGGCCGCCGCGCGCATATTCTACCCCACCGCGGCCCAGAACATCGTAAACCCTTTGTAACAAGGGGCCGTGGGCACACCCGGTTGCTCAAGGTTGGGGAATTGCTTCAGGACTGCTGAGGTGCGTCTGCTCCCAGGCCTAGGGCAGCCCGGGACACGTCCCTGACCCTCTGCGCCGTGCGAACGGCCTCCCCGGCCGCGTCGGCATCCGCGATCAGGCCGGGATAGCGCGCCTCCGTCCCAAGGACCGCAAGGCGGTCCAGGGTGTCCCGCAGTTCCTCCCACGACGGCTGCAATGGCAGGGCCAGATCGAGCAGGAGAGCCAGATCGTGCGTCTTGCGGAAGCTCACGCCGGCCTCCGCGAGCACGGCTTTCAGGTACTTCTCCGCGCACTGCTGGGCGTGGAAGCAAGCCGCATCGTAGTTGGGGTTCTCCGGGGCGCGAAGCTCGCGCCCGGCGGTCCGCCAGTCGCCCTCTGCTTTGGCCACCCACTCAGCCGTGCTTGGCTTCATACAGCGGCTTCCCGTGCTCCGTGATCTCGCGGAAGAAGTCATCACCCATGTCCAGTCGCGCGCGCAGTTCCTCCGGCGAGCGCACCATGAGGTCCACCGGAAAACCGGGCCGGAGCCGGCTGCGAATGGCCGCAGCATGCTCCCAGCTTCGCCCCTCGTGGGACGCGACGACCAGGAGGTCCACGTCAGAGTCCTCCGTCGGCGTCCCATCCGCGTGGGAACCGAACAGAATGATCCGCTCGACGCGGAACACATCGGCGATCTGACGCGCGAAGTCCTGGATTTGCCCCGTTGTCACCATGTCGGCTTCCCTTGCGTTCAGTGTAGCAACCGGCAGCCCCGCGTGTCAAGGCACACTCTCGGCCCACGCGTATTTGACCCCGCCCGCGGGAATGGTACAATGCTGGGACGCCGCACCTGGGCGGCGCGACCCTCACTCGAAAGGAGACGGCGGCATGCGTGGCAATGTGGCCCGAACTCTGGCGGCGCTGGCCGGCGTGGCGCTCCTGCTCGCGGGGTGCCTCGACTCCAAGGCAGTGCTTACGGTGAATCCCGACGGCAGCGCGACCCTGGAGCACACGCTCTACCTCAAGAAGCAGCCCGATGACAAGGAGCTGACACCCGAGCAGATGAAGGCGAACGTGGAGAAGGGCGTCGCGCAGCTCGGCGAAGGCGTCGCCGTCGCCTCCGTTGCGGCTGCCGCGCCGCGCGAGGGCTGGCGAGGCTACAAGATCACTTACAGCGTGGCCGACATCACGAAGCTCAAGATCGGCTACCTGCCACCCATCGGCATGGGCAAGCAGGACGAAGATGACCTGATGCGCTTCGAGTTCAAAGCCGGCGCAGTGCACCAGCTCACCATCGTCCGCCCCCCCATCAAGGCGGGTGAGGAGAAGGAGGAAGGCAAGGATGACCTGGACGCCGAGATGGCCGCCGCCTTCGAGGGCGCGGTCCTCGAGTTCCACCTCGCCGTCAAGGGCACCATCGTCACGACCAACGCCGACCACGTCAACGCCGCCAAGACCGGCATCCTGCTCTTCCGCGAGGACCTGGGCGGCCTTGTCAAGGACAAAGCGGCCCTTGCCACCGTCAAGGCGATGAGCAAGATCAAGGACGCCGCGGTCCTTGCCGAGAAACTCAAGGACGCCACGGTTCAGAAATACGTCCAGATGCAGTCCCAGCCGAGCGTCGTGGTCACCTTCAAGTAGGCCCTCCCCTGCCCTCTCAGAGCCCCCGGTCCGCTGGACCGGGGGCTGCCATGTCCAGCGCCCCCGGCAAGCTCAGGGCCACTCACTTAGTGACCGTGGCATCGCGCGCGATGGGCTGAAGCTCGATGGCGTGGTTGGCGCAGCGGACGGCGCAAAGTCCGCAACCGTCGCACTTGTCAGGGTTTATGGCGAAGCAGCCATCCTTCTGCTCGACGGCTGAGTAGATGCAGACCTTCTCGCAGAGGCCGCAGCCGACGCCGCAACCACAGGCCAGGCAACGACTTGCCTCGCGGCGGGCCGATGGCTCGTCGAGTTCCAGCTCCGCCTCGGCGAACTCGTTGACCCGAACGGAAGGCTCGCGCTCTGGGATGATGACGCGCGGCTCGTCGGGCTTCTCAATGTGGCGGGCCAGGGCGGTACGGGCCTCAAGGGGCCTAGCGATTGGCGATTGCGGATTTCGGATTGCGGATTGGGGGCCGTAAAGGAAACGCCCAATGGCGGCGGCGGCGCGCCGGCCATCGGCAATGGCCTCGACGACGGAGCCAGGGCGGCCAGCCGCGTCGCCCGCGGCGAAGACGTTGGGGAGGTTGGTGGCGCAGGTGGCTTCGTCGGCAAGCACTTTGCCGCTTCCAGTCGCAAGTCCTTGGGAGGCAAGGGCATCCGTGTCAGGGTGCTGGCCCGCGGCGACAAGGATGGTGTCCACCTGGAGGGTGAACTCGGCGCCTGTGACCGCCTGGCTCGGCCTCCGGCCGCCGACTGGTCTGGGCTCGAGGTAGCCGGCCACGCAGCGGAGGCCAGCGACCCGTCCGTCGTCCACCACGACGCTATGGGGGAGGGAGAGGTACATGATGCGGATGCCTTCGGCTTCGGCATCGGCGATCTCGCGCTCGTGGGCGGGCATCTCGGAGCGGGTGCGGCGGTAGACGACGTAAGCCACGTCCGCTCCTAATCTTAGGGCGCAGCGGGCGGCGTCGAGCGTCGTGTTGCCGCCGCCCACAACCGCGACACGCTTGCCCACCTCCGGCCGCTGGCCCAGGTTGACCCGCCGTAGAAAGGTCACGGCGTCCAGAACCCCCTTCGCGTCCTCGCCCGGCACACCAAGCCTGCCCCCCTTGTGGGCGCCCGTGGCGACGAGGATGGCGTCGAAGCCGTCCTTGCGAAGCGAGTCGAGCGTGAAGTCGCGTCCAAGTGCTTTGCCCGTAAGGATTTGGACGCCGAGGCGCTTGATGGCGGCGACCTCCTCGTCAACAAGGTGTTTGGGCAGGCGGTAGTCGGGGATTCCGACACGGAGCATGCCGCCCGCCACACCGAGGGCTTCGAAGACGGCGACAGCGTGGCCGGCGAGGGCCAGTTCGTGGGCGGCGGCGAGGCCGGCAGGGCCGCTGCCGACGATGGCGACCCGCTTGCCGGTCGGCGGCGCCGTGGCTATCTCCTGTTGTAGCAAGGGGATCT
>Ga0194111_10006952_pt1 | contig 12765 bp, 11 predicted proteins | sample TA2KigC300mmetaG_FD_146194 | JGI IMG/M metagenome (GOLD analysis project Ga0194111, IMG submission 146194) | Freshwater microbial communities from Lake Tanganyika, Tanzania - TA2015033 Kigoma Deep Cast 300m | ecosystem: Environmental > Aquatic > Freshwater > Lake | place: Tanzania: Lake... | reverse complement strand
CTTCGTGGGTGGAATTCAAGGCCAGCACAACCTCGGAGATTCCGCCTTGCTGAACCCTGGCGATCAAGGACTCGATCTGCAAATGCTCCGGCTGCACCCCTTCGAGGGGAGCAATCAGGCCACCGAGAACATGATAGGCCCCGTTGTATTGCCCCGTGGATTCAATGGCCATCAAATCCCGTGGATCGGCGACAACGCATACGGTTTCATGCTGGCGCTTTGGGTTGGCGCAGACCGAGCATAGCGCATGGTCGCTGAAATGAAAACAGCGTTCGCAGTACCGTATTTGATCCACCAGTTTGTGAAGAGCATCCCCCAAACCCTTGGCCTCCGCGGGATTCTTTCTCAGAAGGTGCAGCACCAATCGCAAGGCCGATTTGCGTCCTATGCCCGGAAACTTTGCAAAGGCATCCACCGCATCCTGCACCAATTGTGAGCCCAGATTCATCGTCGCCAAAAATAGCACCCCCCGCGGTTTAACTTCGCCCTAGCCCTACGCTTTGAAACCAAGATCCTAACCTTGTCCCCCTACCTCGTCCTCGGTCTTATCATCGCCTACTTCGGTATGCTGGTCCTCGTGGCCTGGCGTACCGGCGGCTCTCAGGACAACCAATCCTTCTTCGTCGCAGGCCGGCAGGCGCCCTGGTATTTGGTCGCCTTCGGGATGATTGGCGCTTCGCTGTCCGGCGTCACCTTTGTCTCCGTCCCGGGGGCTGTAGGGGCAGCGGCAGGTAACAACGGATTTTCGTATTTCCAGTTGGTGCTCGGTTATTTTGTAGGGTACCAGGTCATTATCCACGGTCTCTTGCCCCTCTATTACCGGCTCAACTTGACCAGCATCTACGGGTACCTCCGCTTACGCTTTGGGCCCTCGACGCATTATACCGGCGCCGCCTTCTTCATCCTATCGCGCACCATCGGTTCTTCGTTCCGGCTCTATCTGGTATCCATGATCTTGGATCAATTGGTATTGGGCCCCTTGGGCCTTCCCTTTTGGCTGACCGTCACGGTCACGGTCGCCCTCATCTGGCTCTACACCTTCCGCGGCGGAATGAAAACCATCGTCATCACGGACACCCTGCAAACCGTGTTTCTGTTATTGGCTGTTATTTTCAGTGTTAAGGCAATCGCAGGCGAATTGGGCTGGTCCTGGAGTGATTTGTTTAGTTCGCTGATTCAAGGCGACTTGCGGACAGTATCTGCCCCCGCTATCTCGAATCCTGCCGGGACGGGGACCCCCATGTCGCAGATTTTCTTCTGGGATCAAAGCGCCCGCAATTTCTGGAAAATGTTCTTGTCGGGAATTTTCATCACAGTGGTCATGACCGGCCTTGATCAGGACATGATGCAGAAAAACCTGAGCTGCAAGAGCCTCAGCGATGCCCGCAAAAATATGTTCTGGTTCAGCATCGTGCTGGTGGTGGTGAATTTGCTCTTCCTGGTTTTGGGTTACCTCCTATACGCCTATGTCGAGGCCAAGGGCATTACCTTGCCTGCCAAAGCGGATATGCTCTTCCCGACCTTGGCCTTTGAACATTTGCCGGTAGTGGCTGGGTTAACCTTCATCATTGGCTTGATCGCTGCGGCCTATTCCACGGCAGATTCCGCCCTTGCCGCATTGACCACATCCTTCTGCGTGGACTTCCTGGGATTCAACGAAAATAAGGGCGATATCCGAACCCGAAAGCGGGTCCACTTGGGCATGTCGCTGATTTTGGCCTTGCAGATTATCCTCTTCCATTCCCTGCACAACGAGTCTTTGATTACCCAGCTGTTCACCGTGGCCGGTTATACCTACGGTCCCTTGCTCGGTATGTTTACCTTTGGTCTTTTCAGCCGTCGAAGCGTTCGAGATCGCTGGGTTCCTGCCGTGGCGATGATCACGCCCTTGCTCTGCTACATACTCAAAACCAATAGCGCGCGTTGGTTAGGAGGCTACGAATTTGGTTTCGAGCTCTTGATCTTGAACGGAGCCCTCAATTTTGCAGGACTCTGGCTTCTTTCTTTACCATCCACCAAACCATCCAAACAATGACCACTCCGAACGAACAAGAACGCATCCAAGACGCCTTCGAGCAGAAGAGCTGGACCGAAATCAAAGCCTCCTCCTCGTGGCAGATTTTCAAAATCATGGCGGAATTTGTGGAAGGCTTTGAGAAATTATCCCGCATTGGGCCTTGTGTGTCCATTTTTGGTTCAGCCAGGACCTTACCAACCAACCCCTATTACGGTATCGCCGAGGAAATTGCCGAAAGGCTGGTGCGCCAAGGGTACGGGGTGATTACCGGAGGCGGCCCCGGTATCATGGAGGCCGGGAACAAAGGCGCCCGCAATGCCGGAGGGAAATCCGTGGGCCTTAACATTGATTTACCTTTTGAGCAATCGCATAACGCCTTCATTGATGCGGACAAACTGCTCAATTTTGATTACTTCTTTGTGCGCAAATTGATGTTCATCAAATACGCTCAGGGTTTCATTGTTTTGCCCGGTGGCTTTGGGACCTTGGATGAGTTGTTCGAGGCCTTGACCCTCATTCAAACCCACAAAATCGGAAAATTCCCCATCATCCTGGTGGGAGCCTCGTATTGGGGGGGTCTGATGGATTGGATTCGCCAAACCTTGCTCCTTTCGGAACATAATGTTAGCGAAAACGACTTGAGCCTCTTCGAAATCGTGGATACGGCCGAAGAAGCCGTGCAGCACATTGAGGATTTCTACAGCCGTTTTGTCTTGAGCCCCAATTTCTGAGGCTTTGAGTTGGTGTCGGTTCCGTAATCTGGGGGTCCTTGTCGGGTCCCTGTGGGGGTTGGTTGCCGCGGCCCAGCCATGGATTCATCCAATCGCCGGGCGTCCTTTGAGCTCCGGGGTCTTTGGCGAGTTGCGCACCAACCATTTGCATAGCGGATTGGATTATAGAACCGGTAGCGAAATCGGTGTGCCCATCCTTGCGGTAGCCAACGGGCATGTGGCCCGCATCAAAACATCGGCGACAGGCTACGGCTTGGCCCTGTACCTCGACCACCCCGGCGGTTACACCACGGTTTATGCGCATTTGGACCGTTACGCCTCCCCCATCGCCGAGTGGATGAAGGCCCGCCATTACCAGTATATCCAATTCGAATTGGACATGGCCTTGAAACCCCATGAACTCCCCGTCAAACAAGGGCAAATCATCGGATACAGCGGGAATTCCGGAGGCTCTGGTGGACCGCATTTGCATTTTGAAGTCCGACACACCCTCAGCGAGGACATCCTGAATCCACAACATTTTGGGCTTCGCTTAATTGACCATGCGGCCCCGTTTGTGCAATCCATACAGCTGGTTCAAATACCGGGAATTGGGTACAGCGACGAGGTTCTGGGACGTACGGTTTTGTATCCGGACCAAGAGCCCGCCGCCAAGGTTCGCTCCAAAAAGAAACGCAAAGGCAAACGTTCCTCAAAGCGCAAAAGAACCGCGTCGAACCCCCTGCGAAAACCCAATCCAACCAAGGCCACCTACCTGCTGACCAGCGAGGGGTACCCGGTGGACACCCTCAAGCATCCTACCCACCTCCTGCGTTACCCGGCTTACCTCGAATTGATGGCAAGGGACCGGCAGGACTCCAATGAATTAACCACCGGTGTTTACCGAATCGTAATCCTGCAGAACCGGGACACGGTCTACGACTTTCGCGCGGATCGTTTCCATTTCGATCAGACCCGCTATGGAAATTCGGTCATGGACTATTTAGCCCGCATCAAAGACCGATCGCAAAAGCATCGTTGCCAACGAAGCCCCGGCAATTTGCTCACTATGTATGGAAATACCATGCGGAACGGGCTTCTGTTTCCCTCCGGTCAAGGCCAAATGGACTCTGTTCAGGCATGGTGTTATGATTTCAACGACAACAGTATCGGCTACGGATTCACCATCGCCCCTGATACTTTGGGCCCATCCACCACCAAGCCCTATCTTCCACGAAGCCATGCCCCCCACCAAGGCCTAAGCCGTACCGTAGGCGGATTCAAAGTCAATCTCCCTCCTGGCACGGTTTACGACAGCATTTCTTTACAGATCAAGGCCTTACCCGTAGGTCGAGGTGCAGTATCCCAACACGAATACTTGCTTCACGATCCCCGTATTCCTGTTCATCAAGCCTTCGAAGTCTGCCTTCCCGCCAAGCCAGGGCGCCTGCATCCCGGCCTCAGAAACAAAGTGTTGTTACGAACAAGGGGGCTCAGTGGACAAATCGCCCATTTAACCGGACGTTGGGAAGGTGACCACTATCACGCGCAGGCCAAAATGTTTGGTCGTCTGGATTTGGTTCTCGATACGGTACCCCCAACGATCCGTAGCCTGCTTAAGCCCAAAGAACTTCGTCGCCAGCGGGGTCAATCCTTGTACTTCCGCATTCAGGATGGGATGGCCGGCATCGCGGATTATCGCTTCTGTGCGGGCGATGCGTGGATACTCCCTGCCTACGATGCCAAAAACAATTTGCTTCAAATTCGCCTTGACGAATGCATACCCCTCGGAAAACAAAGTATGGAATTGCTTGTTACGGACAAGGTAGGCAACAGCAGGGTCCATCGCTTCCCCTTGGAAATCGAAGACTTTGCACAGCCCACCGACAACACTTCCAAACCTTAACCCGTTAATCTTCTAAATATGAGCAGACCTACCATTGGTGATCAAGCCCCTTCCTTCCAGGCCCAAGACCAAAACGGCCAAATCCGCACCTTGAAGGAATTCAAAGGCCGCAAATTGGTGCTGTACTTCTACCCCAAGGACGATACCCCCGGCTGCACCGCCGAAGCCTGCGATCTCAGGGACCACCACGACCGTTTCCTTCAGGCCGGGTACAGTATTCTGGGGGTAAGTGCCGACAGCCCCGCATCGCACACCAAGTTCCGAACCAAATACAACCTACCCTTTGATTTGTTGGCCGACCAAGACCACAGCGTTCACGAAGCCTATGCAACCTGGGTGGAGAAAAGCATGTACGGCCGCAAATACATGGGGACCGACCGTGTCACCTTTGTGATCGACGAGCAAGGGAAGGTGGAGGAGGTCATTACCAAAGTGGACACCAAGAACCACAGCGCCCAGATTCTGGGCTAAGCCTTGGACTAACCCATCTTGGGCTAAGCCTTGGACCAACCCATCCTGCGTAAGATGGAGTCCATCACTCCGTTCATTTCCGGCGATATTTTCCATCGGTAAAGAATCACTACGAACAGGGTGATCATCCCCGTTCCCTGCCAAAACATGGTCCATAACAACCCCCACGAGATACCCACCCCTTGCTCCGAACGGTTAGGGAGCGGAACCAAGGCCCCCATCGCCACCCCTACCGCATAAACCCCGAACAGCAAAGCCAAAGCCTTGAGGGTCTGATGATTGAAAGGCTGTATACCCAACCGAAACCACAAGAAACCTCCTTTCAAGAGGTTGAACAAGAGAATGGACAAGGTGCTCCCGGCCGCTGCACCGGTCAAGCCATAGACGGGGATCAAAAGGTAGTTGGCCGTGAAAGAAATCATTCCCAACAACAAGATCGAAATCAAATTGAAGCGATAATACGGGGAATTCAAAATAATCTCCGTATTGACCCCGTTGGACATATCAAACCATCGGGCCAATCCTATCCATAACACCACCCACTTACCCTCCAGGTACAGCTGCCCGTTGGGCATCAATTCAAAGACCGCATCAATTTGGGTCCATACCAACACCAGCAAAATCCCGCCGATAAGCATTTGATTCAGCGCCGCCTGACGATGCAATTGGGCCAGTGCCTGGAAGTCCTTCGCCTTCCACGCATGGGTGATCAGGGTCCCCGCAATTTGAGAAATGGAACGGCGCGGCATTTCGATAATGGTCCCGATGAAGAAGGACAGGCTGTAGATCCCTGTGGAGGCAAGACCCGCCAACCATGCCAGCATCAAACCGTCAATCCGCTCGTTGATGACCACCCCAGCTCCTCCGACAATCATCCACATCGAATACCTGGCCATGATGGGCCGAAGAGGCCTGCGAACCCGCACATAGGCCGGGTTCAGGTAAAGAACCCCCATACCATGCAGGTATCCCGCCAACAACAAGGCCGAAACCCCGTAAGATGCGCACATCCCCCAAAGGAATCCATCCCAACCAATCGCACCGCGGGCATACGCCAAAGTCAAACCCGTCAAGGCCAAACGCAATCCAATCTCCCGCAAGAGGGCATTGACCACAATCCTGTAATGCAGCCTTGCCCATATTTCCAGCACATTCTGCAGCATCATCATCCCCGTCAGCGGCAAAATCATGCCCCAATACGCGTTCACCGCTGCCGATTTGTCAGCAAACAACCCTTCCCATACGCCTTGAAGTCCGAGGAACAAGCCCCCAAAGCCCAGCAAACCCAAGGTCACTACGCCCAAAGTGAAAAGCAGGAAGCCGTTGTGCTGCCTTTGCTCGTCTTGGAAATAAGGGAAGAAGCGGGACATGGCGCTTTGCATTCCCAATTGGGTGAAGATGGACAGGCTGAGCGCCACCCCCAACAAAAGCTCCCGCAAGCCGATGAGTTCCGGATTCAGGTAGCGCGGGAAAAAGAACAAGAGATTCAAAGCGCCCAAGCCTACCCCGACATAGGTCAAGAGGGTTGATTTGAAGCTTTGGCGAATGACCAGTCCCACGGCACAAACCTACAACAAAGCGCCCAAGTCCCCCTTGGAAGGTCTATTTTTGGGAGCATGCATGTGGCCATCCTGGGTTGCAGGGGAATTCCCAACCATTACGGCGGTTTTGAGCAGTTTGCAGAGCAGCTGGCCACAGGGCTGGTCCTTGAGGGCCACAGGGTCACGGTGTACAATTCCTCCCTGCATCCGTACCGAGAGAAAAGCTGCCAAGGGGTAGAAATTATTCATTGTTACGACTTGGAAGATCGCTTAGGGACTGCAGGACAATTTGTGTACGACCTGGGGTGCATTCTGGATGCCCGACGAAGGAAATTCGATGTCATCCTGCAATTGGGCTACACCAGCTCTGCGGTCTGGTACGGTCTGCACCCCCGCGCTGTACCGGTCCTGACCAATATGGACGGACTGGAGTGGAAGCGCAGCAAATACGGTCCTTGGGTCCGGCGCTTCCTGCGTTGGTCCGAAGCAAGGGCCGCCCGGTACAGCCAAGCCTTGATCGCGGATTCCTTGGCTATTCAAACCTACCTCCATGAAACCCACAGGAAGCCCTCCACCTACATTCCCTACAGCGCGGTCGTTCGCGATGACCTCAATCCTGAAGCCGTCCATACCCTAATGAATACCTACGGGCTGACCCCGGGCGCTTATCATTTGCTCATCGCCCGCATGGAACCGGATAACCATATTCATACCATCCTGGAAGGCCACCAAGCAGCCAGCGCAGCTTCAACCTCGACCTTGCCCTTGATCCTGGTCGGCAAGCCCGCAAACCGCTACGCCCAAGAGCTGCAGGCAAAGTACCCCAATGTCAATAATCCCAACCAAGCCCATCGACGTTGGTTGGGAGGCGTCTATGACCAGAATGCCGTAGAAATCCTCCGACAGAACGCCGCTTGGTATTTCCACGGACACAGCGTGGGCGGCACCAACCCCTCTCTTCTGGAAGCCATGGCCTCTGGCTGCAGAATCATGGCCCATGACAACCCCTTCAACCGTGCGGTCACCGGAGAAGACGCCTACTATTTCCGCAACAGCGATGAGATCCGCGACCATTTGTTGGCAAAGACCAGCCTCAGCGAAACGCAAATCGCCAACAACCGTCGCAAAATCACCGAACATTACACCCCGCATGGGATCGCCCATGCCTACCAAACCCTGCTGGAATCATGGGCGCAACACCAGACCAAGCGATGAGCAAGATCACACCCCTTGCAGTAAGGCTTGTTTTGGCCCTCTGTGTTGCGGGAGTATTCTTTCCTTATTCTTGGCAAAATTTGTTTTTGCTCGCCTTACCCATCTGCGCTTGGATGCTTCGCCCTCAAGGAGAGCCCCTGGCGCGTCAGGGGATATGGGGCTATTCTCAAATATTGTTATGGCTTTGGACCCTGGCCTCATTGGGCTGGAGCGATAACCGAGGCGAAGGGATCACCGAAGTACTCAGCAAAGCCCAATGGCTCGTTTGGCCCCTGGCCTTCATGGCCTTGCAACCGTGGCTAGCGGAGCAACGCCGATGGTTCGCTCGCTGCATCTGGATGAGTGCGGTCCTTGTTACCGTGATTTGTGTGGGCGATGTCCTCCTGCGCAGCAGCGGTCCTTCGTCTTGGTTCCAGGACATGGTGTACGAGAACCTAGCACGAGCCAGCGGTTTGCACCCGATCTACCTCAGCATGTGGATCTTGCTTGCCTTGGTTGCCTATGCCCAGGACCAAATTTTGGCGGGCCCGGTCAGGGACTTGCCTTCCCCTAAGCCATCGCCAAGGGCATACGGTGGGCACCTCGCCTATATGCTTTTCACAGTAGTCATGGTCACCCAGCTTTCCTCCAGAATGGCCATGCTCACCGGCCTTGCCATGGTAGGCGTTTTCTTGCTCATCCTTATCCGACTTCGGAAATTTCGATGGTGGATGACCGTAGGCCTGGCCTTCTTGGTCCTCCTACCTTGGTTGCTCATTCAAACCAACAGCGTGAACCGTTCACGCGTTAGCGAAATGGTGGACCTTCAAGCCGACCATACCTCCAACCGTTGGGGAGGTCGATCCCTTCGTGTAGCCAAGTGGAAGAATACCCTAGAATGTTACGCCGAGAACCCCATCCTTGGAACCGGCGCAGGCGACTTCCAAACCGAATTGAATAAAGTCTATCGACGAAATGGTTTGGAAACCGGTTACATCAACCAATTCAACAGCCATAACCAGTACCTGCAAACCTTGGCTACGCTGGGGCCCTTGGGATTCTTCCTGCTCCTGTTGGGTTTGCTATCCGGCCTGTGGTGTTCGTGGAACAATCAAAAGTGGGAAGCGCTCATGGTCTTCGTGATTATCCTGTCGTCCATGCTGACCGAAAGCATGCTCGAAAGGCAGAAAGGCCTGTACATCGTGGGTTTGCTTGGGAATGGGTATTTTTGGGGCATGCTGCACCGCGGCAAATCCGCCCTACGAGACAACACCCAAGACCCCAAGAACCATGCTGCTTAGAAGCCGTCACACCGTCCCACTGGCTTGGGTTGATTTGTTCCTCATCACCGTGGCCTACGGCTTGGGGTATTACCTCCGTTTCAAGGAATGGCAGAACCTGGTTAACTTGGATTTCCTGGCCTTCGGTGGGTTGCTTTGGTTGTTATGGATATCCTGCGCTTTGGTGGTTGGACTTTATTCCATCGCCCCTTCTTCGGATCCATTCAGGAGACTGTGGCTTTGGTTTCGCTGTTTCGCGCTTTTTGCGGTGGCAACCTATGCCTTCAACGGACTGATCAAGGTCTATTATTCCCGCATCCTGATTACCTTGATGCTGGCCGTCACCGCTAATTTGCATGTGTTATGGCATTGGCTATTCCCGTATATTCTGCGCAGGCTCCGTCCCCAGCAGCATTCAGGAGCCAAAGCAGTTTTGATCGGCAACGATCTCCCCAGCGAGTTTACGGTCATACAGCACAAATCTATCGTAACGCTTCCCGAAATTTTGGGGTATTTCGGAAATCCCCAAAGCACGACGTTTGCGTGTTTGGGTTCCGTGGATGATTGCTTGGAACAGCTTCCTTCCTTGCTTCGTGCCGAAACCATCTCCGACCTCTATTGCTCCGCATCCTTGTTCAAAGGCAATGATTTTCATAATCTTAGCCGAATGGCCGCTGAGCATTTCGTGAATTTACATTTGGTTCCCGATCAACAAGAAATCCCCTTAGGCCGTATCGAAATCGATTATTTGGGGCATATTCCGGTTTGGAGCCTTCGCCCCTTTCCCCTAGAAACCAAGAACGCGCAAGCCCTCAAACGTTTGATGGATGTGCTGATATCCTCCACGGTAGTGGTGGGTATCCTGACTTGGTTGATACCGCTGATGGCGCTATGGATTCGATTGGATAGCCAAGGACCTGTGTTCTTCGTGCAGCGACGCTCCGGCAAAGACAACAGGCCCTTTCGATGTTACAAATTCCGAACTATGCGGGTCAATGCCGAGGCGGACCTCGTGCAGGCATCTGCCAACGATGCACGCATTACCAGGATTGGGACCTTTCTGCGGAACAGCTCATTGGACGAATTACCGCAATTCTTCAATGTCTTGCGTGGCGACATGTCCGTGGTGGGCCCCAGACCACATATGCTCTCGCATACGGAATCTTATTCCCAAATAATCGAGCGATTCATGGCCCGACATCGGGTCAAACCCGGCATCACCGGTTTGTCCCAGGCTTTGGGTTACCGCGGTGAAACCCGTGCCAAACAAGACATGAAAAACAGGGTCCGGATTGACTTGCTGTACATTCAAAATTGGTCTCCCCTGCTCGATCTCAAAATCATCGGCATGACCGCCCTTAGCCTACTGCGTTCTTTGCGAGGAGCTGCTATGGAGCCCATTGATGGCCCAAGCGGAGCAGATAAAGGCCCCCGGATCCCTCGGGACTGAAGCGGTCTCTGTCCCAGCCCAAACCTACGGACCAACCCTGGCCTCGGTACCGGAATTGCATCGTCACCGTGCTGCGGCGATGGTCATAACGATCGAGGCCCCAGGCCTTGAAACCCTGTACTTCCCCGGGTACTGGGACCCACCACTCCTCGGCCCATTCCACTGCACGACCCTTGGCCCATTTGTAGGCCAAGGCCCCTTTGTGCCTACCGTAGGAACTGAGGAGCTCCACCCCCCCTGCAATCCCAAAATCCGAAAATTGTTGTTGCCATCGTAGGCGATACCCTGCATTCCATTTCCTCCATTGCCAAGCGACCTTAGCATCCCCAAATATCCGTGGGCGCACCTGAGACCATTGAGGTAAATTCCGCCAAGCTAAACGCGTTCCTCCCCCCAAGGATCCTGTAAGCGTCGCATCTTTGGCTTTCCATTTATACCGATACTCTCCCTTCAAATCCACCTGCAAACGATCGACACCCCAATAGCGATAACCATCCCAAACGGCATGCTCCGCTTGCAGTCGGTCTCCTTGAAAGCGCAGTTCCGGTTCCAAGGCCAAATTCCACGCGGCCCTTCGGAACACCGTATAATTTCCCTCCAACCACAGGGCAGGACTACCCTGGGCCAAGGCAGCAAGCGGGCCCATACAAGCACCCAGGAACACAAGGTGGCCAAGGAGCCCCAAGAATCCCCGGCACCAAATTCCTATCCCTGCTTTACTCAAAATAATAAACCTTGAGCTGAACGGTATCCCGTAACAAATCCACACGCACCACTTGATAACGGTGCACCGGCAATCCCGTGCGAGCCTTCAAATCATCGATAAGCTCTTGGTTGGAAGCCCCTTGCAGCATCTCTGGTTTGTCGTAGAGAACGGATTTGACCGATTCCCGACGGTAGAGTAAATTGCTTTCCAACAGAGCTGTAATCCCCAAGATACCCCCCAAAACCAGCGCCTGCATCCACCAAGGCATCTGCGCCACTGCCGTAAAGACCCCAAAGGCAATCGCTAAGAACAGATAGGTCATGTCCTTGATTGAAATATCCTCGGTCCTGAACCGCAACATTCCAAAAACAGCAAACAAGCCAAAGGCTGCTCCCAGCGAAAACTGAGAACCGTTCAAGCTGTAAGAAAGCAAAAAGATTACCAAATTGGTCACGATTAACGTAAAAAATAAATCCCTGGTGCGGTAAACCCCAAAGTAAATCCCTCGAACCATCACCCAAACTGCGATCAAATCCATGACCAATCGAGCCAACAAATCAATTAGTAAAGCATTCTGTAACATAAATTATATCTTTAAATAATTTGGCTGTTTTGTACAAGGCAGGCCTGGCCTACCCAGTCCTCGTAACGCTTCATCTCGGAGCAAAGTCCTCCATGACCTTGGACCATACCGGACCAAATCTGCATGGTTCGGTGGTATTTGCTGAAGGCACAAGCCTTGAGCAAGCGCTGGGTGACCAAGGCATCCACAGCATGCCTTTCTCTGCGGGCCTGTTTAAGTTCCACCAGGGTCCACTTCGGAAATTCAAGACGCATTCCACCCAGCCATGCTTGTAATTGGGTATCCAACGTCAATCTGGAGCCGGCTGCAGGATCCCAAAGCGTTGTTCGCTGGTAGGTTATATGCATCGAAGGTTCCAAACAATACGAAGGACCTGGCTTCTGGCGTCCATCTCCTAGCAAGAGCCCGAATGCGCGGTTTGCGAGGCCTGCAAGCTCCCCATTCGAGGTCGTGACTTGGTCCATCGTCATGCGCCGCTTGTCCTGGTAACCTCGGGGATGTTTGACCTTCAATTCCCAGAACGACAACCCGTTGCCTTGGTAGGTTCGGCGACGGAATTTAAGGCGGCGAGGAATTCCCCTCCGGTGGTCGTTATAAAAATCTTTGTTGGGCTTATCCCAGTATTCGTTTTGATAAACCTGATGAGATAACCCTTGAACGTTCACATAACAATGGGTCGCACCGAGGGCCTGCAAGAGCGCATCCATTTGATCGACTGAACAAAGGAATTTGCGATCAAATCGCTTCATCAAAGCGGACCTCGACGGAAGCTCGCTGAATTCGATTGCCTTCATGCCATGAGCCTTTATACCTTGGTCAACTTATTTCTTGATCCATAGGGTATCCAACTGCACTTGCTCTCGACGAGATTGGATTTCCACATCAAGCCATACCGGTTCCTGGTTGG
>Ga0194111_10006943_pt1 | contig 12770 bp, 12 predicted proteins | sample TA2KigC300mmetaG_FD_146194 | JGI IMG/M metagenome (GOLD analysis project Ga0194111, IMG submission 146194) | Freshwater microbial communities from Lake Tanganyika, Tanzania - TA2015033 Kigoma Deep Cast 300m | ecosystem: Environmental > Aquatic > Freshwater > Lake | place: Tanzania: Lake... | reverse complement strand
AGGCCTCCGGCCTGTGTCTGCCACAGGCGGGACGCCTGTGCCACCGGAAGAGGCAGGCGCACCCTCGCAGGCCGAACTGGGCTTCATGGACCTCTGGTATCCCATCCAGGTCAAGCAGAAGGACCGCGTTGGCCGGCCCGACATTGACTCCTTCGAGGCCGTCATGGTCCGCGAGGAGCGCACCAAAGGCTTCTTCGTCGCCTTCGACTACTCCCGGGACGCCCTGGCCGAGATCGACGCCTTCTTCCGCCGCTCCGGCAAAGCCATCGTCGCCCTCACGGTCACGGAAATCCTCGATGAGCAGATTGCGATGAAGCTGGTCTGATGCGAACGGGAGATTGTCGTCAGCGCCCCCGACGGGGCCGAGATTCAGGCGGACCTTGGGGGCATTGGATCCCGAATGGTTCCGGGCCGAGGATCACATGAACTCAGTCCTCTGGGCCTTGGACAATGACCTCGGCGGTGCAGCCTTTGAGCGCCTGTGTACAGATCTGCTGTACAGAGAAGGATATCATGATATCGTGCCCATAGGGGGTCCGCACGACCGCGGCCGCGATGCAGAGATACGGACGTGGAGAGGAAGCAGCGCGGCGAGCCACGTAACCTTCTTCCAGTTCTCGCTCCAGAAAGACTGGGAAGGCAAACTAAAGCGAGATCTGCAAAAGGTCAATGCCAGCGGTCATAAGGTTGACCGCTTCATTTTCGTTACAAGCCAAAGAGTGACCGGAAGCAAAAGGGACCAGCTATCGGAGTCAGTGGCGCGGCGATTTGGGTGGGAACTGATCATCCTGGATAGGGAATGGTGTCGCACCCGCCTCGAGGTGGCCCACCCCGATCTGGCGGTTAAGTACTTCGGTCTCGCGCTCCCGCCACAAAAGGAATCGCCGCTAACGGGTTGCACGCCAACAGTACCTGCCGGCCGGTCCGGACAAGGCGCATGGTCTCTCTTCTCGCAACAACGCTTCGAAGAGGCAGCCATCGAGTTCAAGCGCGTACTCGCGGCTAACCCGCTTGACTTGCAGAGCTTGAACGCCCTATCATGGTGTGAATACGCTCTTTGCAGGTACGACGAAGCAATGATAAGCATCGACCGTTGCATCAAGGCTGGGGGCAAGAACCCTCCGAGCATGAGAATAAAGGCTTGCATTCTGGCCGAGAGTGGCTTGAGAAATGGGAGCAGACCCAACCTCGTCCTCGCAAGGGACATCTTCCGCAAGATCGCAGCGAGAAGCTCAATCTGGGCGGACCATTACAATCTGGCAAACACACTTGCGGAGCTCGGAGATCTTGATGGCGCGCGTCGGGAATTCCTGACCGCTCTTGCCGCCAAGCCCGATGAGGCGCGGGTTTGGAAGAACCTTGGTTCCGTTTACTTCCGCATGCGGAATCATGAAGAGGAATTGCGTTGCTACGATCGGGCGCTGGCAATCGAGCCGAGGATGTCCGAGGCCCTGATTAGTAAGGGTGTGACCCTTCTGACCGTCTTCAGCAGGCCCAAGGAATCCATCGGTCTCATTAGGCAGGCAATCTCTTCGGACGCCACCCTCAGGTTGGCGTGGCCGCACGCATGGTATTGGCTGGGGGTGGCTTTGGTAGGATGCGGCGAACTGGAGGGGGCGCTTGCAGAGATCGAAGCTGGTTTGGGCATTGCCCCCGACCACCGTGGGCTCTTGGACCTGAAGGCTCGGGTCTTGAGCAGGCTCTGGCGCCGCGAGCCGGGATTCGCCCAGCAAGCCCTGGAGTTCTTCGAGTTCAGAACGGAAGCGTTCCCAGAAGACTCAGAGAGTGCGGGCGAACTCGCTCGCTTGTATGCGTCCACCGGCCAGCAACAGCAGCTCTTCAGGATCCTGGCAAAGTACCTGGAGTGCGAACAGGACCAGGTGGCAGAGGCAACTCGCTTGATGGCAGAGAGCCTTGACCAAATCATCACAGCTGTGGGAGTAGTTCCTGCGTACAAGAGATTCCGGGAGAGTAGCCCGATTTCCCACTATCTCGAGACCATGCCTAAGGAAGGCATCCATCCAGAGGCAGACTTCGAGGCCGTCATGTTCTGTGTCTGTGCAGTTCCGTTCGGCATCGGGTACGCAACGCTTGTCGGGATACCATTGCCAGAGCGGGAGAAGGCATTGGGAGGGGTGTGTCTCTCGATCTTTCAGTCACTGAGGCAGTCGATGCCGCGCCTTGCGGAGAAGCTCGTGACGGCAGACGAGCTTCTAACAAAAGAACAGAGGATCAACGCCATGGCGAGTGTCGTTGCCGGATGGCCCTATATCGCTCTCATGGAATACAGCAGGCAAACTGGCTTCCTTTGCGGGGTCTTGGGTTTGAACGACCGCCAACTGAAAGACCAATTCGGGATTCTCGATCTCGGCGCATTTCCGAAAACTATTGCTCTGGCGGTGGTTCCCGGTCTGAATCGGAAGCTCAAACTGTTCAAAGAGTAGCCCACTAAGGCGGATCGTCCGGGCACCTTTACGGCGCCTCTTGCGCTCTTCTCTCATTCGGACCGGGTGCTGGCTCTCGTGGTAGCCCGCGAAGGCGGGCGAGGCCAGCCGTAGCCCAGGGCGAGTCTGCGAGCCCTGGCATCGCAGGGGCTCACGGGCTCACGGGGTCAGACCTCAATTTTCTATTTTCTTTTGTGCGCGAAGCGGCGTCGAGCGCTCGCGGGGTCAGACCTCAATTTTCTATTTTCTTTTGTGCGCGAAGCGGCGTCGAGCGCTCGCGGGGTCAGACCTCAATTTTCTATTTTCTTTTGTGCGCGAAGCGGGGTCGAGCGGCCGCAGTCACGACAGGCTGACGCACGTCCTCGTGCCCCGTGAGCTGCTTTTCTCTGCGTGCTCTGCGCCTCTGCGTGAGGTCGTTTGCTTTGGCTGGGACGCTTTGATCTGGCTCACCCATCGAGATAGGATGGTGCGGGTTTTCCCATCCGCGGCCATCCGCGAAATCCGCGGTTGATGCTCTTCTCTGTGGTTTGCTTCTGTGCTACAAACGTCCAGAATCGTGTCTTTCGCAAAGAAATCCGGGAGAAGAGGGATCGAGGACGAGGACGACGCCGAGGACGAGGACGATTCCCGGCTGTCGTCTGTCATCTGTCGTATGTCTTCTCTGGCTGCGGCTTGCCGCGATGGGCCCTCTGCGTCCTCTGTGGTGAGGCATAGCCTATGGCCAAGCTGCCGCGCGTGGCGGTGATGTTCAGGCTGGCGGGGGCGGACTTCCGGACGCGGGGGTTCCTCGCCGGGATTCACCGCTGGGCGGAGGACCACCCAGGCCGGTGGGAACTGGTCCATGATGCGTCCCCACAGACGCACCTGGGGGACTTCCAGGGCGTGCTGGGCCGCGGGTCGGAGGTGGTTCTGGCCGAGGCGCGACGCCTGGGCGTTCCCTATGTGGCCGCCGCACTCGTCCCCGGCCGCTCCGTGCTCCTCAGCATCCTCAACATCAGCCAGCCATCCGTCTCCGTCACGAATGCCACCGGCACCAAGCCCGATGGCACGCCATACATTGACCTGGCGCTGTATGCCTCGGGTGGGGTCCTCGATCCCGCAGAGGCGGTCAACGTGGCCATTCGCTTCGCAAACCCATTGCGGCGGAGCTTCACTTTCGGCCTCATCGTCGAGGCATCGGTCTGAGGATGGCGGAAATGCACTTGACACCACAGAGGCAGCGTGCTATCTTGAAAGTGACCTTGAAGCCGGCTGGGCCGGCGCAGGTCGCCTTGCGCGCTGAAGGGTCTGTTGGCATGAGGTCCCTTACAAGACGCTTTGCATTCGTCCTGACCCTCTGCCTCGGCACCACCGCGCTGTCCGTCGGGATATACAACCCCGACTTCAGCGAGGGTCTGAGCGGCTGGACCACCTACGGCCAGGTGAGCGACGGCACCGAGTATTACGACCCCGACATCGTCCGCACCGACGGCGGTTACGTCAGGCTCGACCTGGGGGCCGTCATGGACCGGATAGGCGACACCGACGTCCTGATTGCCTTCGACCTGCTCGGAGCGATTGACGGCTTCGCCACGCAGGTGCGCATAGACAACGTGACGCTCATCCCCGAGCCGGCCACGTTGGCGCTTCTCGCCCTGGGCGCCCTGGGCATCCTGCACCGGCGCCGACGTCCCCGCTGAGACAGAAGGAGTCCCCCCAATGGCAGGCCCAGACGACACGGAGAGCCTACAGCCCGAGCCGCAGCCCGTGCCAAGAGGCCCGGTCCTCAACCTCCGCGAGCACGACCTCAAGACCGCCTACGCCAACACCTGCGTGTTCGTGAACACGCGCGAGGAGTTCATCCTCGACTTCGGCCTCGCCCTGCCCGCGCAGGGCACCCCCGACCGGCCCCAGATCAACATGCTTGTCAGCACGCGCGTCATCATGAACGTCCCGGCCGCCAAGCGCCTCGCCATCGCACTCTCGCAGGCCATCCAGCGCTACGAGAACACCTTCGGCGTCATCCCCCTCGAACAGCGGCCCATCCGCGCCCCCTGAGGAGGGCCGGCCATCGCCCTGACCCCACGCGACAGGGGAATCCTCCGCCGGCTCGCCGCGCGAGCTCGCCATCGCCCGCGGCTGCCGCATCGAGCTTGTGATGAAGGACGTCCACACCCTCGGCAACCAGCCCGAGCGCCTGCCCCGCTGGGTCGCCCTCGCCCGCGAGGCGGTTGACGACGTGGCTTGAGGGGCTTGGGGTCACTCGCGCGAAGCGTCGCGCCGGCTTGCTGTGCGCCGCATCCTCTCGAGTTCCTGCCGCAGCGGCTGCCAGTAGGCCCGGTCCTCGTCACGTATGCGCCGCTCTTCCTCCCCCAACTCCCTTTCGAGCGCGTCGTTGCCTTCGCGCGCCGCCGCGGCAAGCCAGGGACGGGTGGCGACTCGCGCCGCTGCGCCCGGGTACGCCGCGGCCAGCTCCCTGAGGTACCCAGGCGTCCGCAACTCCGCCAGCCACCACGCCACATCCTCATCGGCGGCCCCGGCTTTCCGGGCCAGGTAGTCGCCCTCGACCAGCCTGCGGACGTGGCCCCAGTCCTTATCGCGTTGCGTCTTCTTCGACTGCACCAGGTCGCGAAGGGAGAGAATCGGGACCTCGCCCACGCCGGGGAGCTCCACCTTGCTGCGCCGCTCCCACAGCGCGGGGAAGGGGTCGCAGCCGCGCAGCACCGACATCACGTCGAGGCGGACCCCCGCCGCCTCGGAATGTCGGCAGCGGAAGTGGCACGCGTGGCCCCGATGGAGCGCGGCCGGCTCAAGGGCAGGCACGAACACCTGCTCGGCATCCAGCTCGCGCAGCGCCCGGCGCAGGGCGTGGAGGTTCTCGTCCGAGAGCAGCACTACGATGTCCGCGTCGCGGCTGAACTCAGTCGCGCCGTACAGAATGCAGGCCTGCCCGCCGGACAGGAGGAACCGCACGCTGGAGTTCCTCAAAGTCGAAAGGACTTTGTGAATCGGGTTCTGGGTCAAGGGAGCCCCCCATGCCCAAGTAGAACTCCCAGAGCTTGGTGGACCACGCCCACCGCTCCTGAGGCGTCATCGCCGCCCACTCGGCGGCTTCATCCACGAACTCGTCGCCTCTTGCCGCCATTGCACACCTCCCGGTCTATTCTACACACCTGCCACGGCGCGTCAAACCCGGCGCCCCTCCTGCAAACGAGCTTGACACAGGCTCCCGCAGGTGTACCATTGGGAACGCGGGGCGGCTCAGCGACACTACCGAACGAGGGTCATCAACCCGGAGCGATACGGGCCATGAAGACGCTGATCCAAGTGCTTCTGCTGGCCGCTACGGCGACTGCGGCGCAGGTGGATGGCCTCAAAGCGTTCCATCGCGCGGGGCAGACGTTTATCACGTGGAACGACCCAGAGGACGCCTTCGGCGAGAAGCCCGTCACCTGGGGCCAGCTCCGCGAGGCGAAGCCAAAGACCCGCTATCGCGTCTATCGAAGCGACAAGCCCATTGCCGCGGAGGGCCTCAAGCAGGCCACGCCCCTCGCCGAAGTCCCTGCCCTCTCGGGCTTCAACGCCAACTCCTGGTCGCTCGAACGCCTGATCAACCAGACGGTCTTCTCGAATGAGGACCGCGGCGAGCTGATGAGATACGGGCCGTTCAAGGGCTGGAGCAGGGACTCGCCCGAGGGCGGCAAGCTGGTCATCCCCCGCTTCGGCATCGAAGACGGCAAACCGCTCCCGCCGGGGACCGGCCTCTACGTTCACTCGGGGACCGCCAAGGGAAACGCCTACTATGCGGTGGCCGCTGTGGCGGATGGTGCGGAGAGCGCGCCGGCGGCCCTCGCCCAGCCCGTGGCCGAAGAGCCCGCGGTCTGGGAGCCCGTGGAACAGCCCTCCGGCGGCGGCTTCGGCTTCGACTTCCGGGGCACCCGCCGGTTCTACGTCACCTGGGTCGCACCGCCGCTCGCGCCGGGGCCCATGTACTTCAACTGGTCGGTCCTCGTGCCGCCCGAGTGCAAGGAGCCTGCGCCCGTGGAACTCTACTTCCACGCGCCCGGCTACTCGTATGCCCGGCCGCCCGTGAAGTTCATCGAGCGGAGCATCCAGATTTGCCCCCACGACTTCCCCTTCAGCGGTTGGTACGGCTACAAAGATGAGGGGGGTGGTGACAGGGGCGGTGGCATAGGCGTCCCGCCTGTGACCGTTAGGCCCTACTCGATTCGCCGCATCGAGGCCTTCCTCAAGTGGGCGCAGGGCAAGTTCCCCGTTGACCCGCAGCGCATCATCCCGGTCGGCGGCGATGGCGCGGCGCTGATGGCGCTCTACCGCCCGGAGCTCTTCGCCTACGTCCTCATCACGGGCTTCGAGGCGCAGCAGCTCGACCCCAAGTCGGCCGACGCCTTCCGCCAGGCCTGGGGGGACGCCAGCCCGGAGATCAGGGACGAAGCCGGGCGGGGCAACTGGGACTGGGCCGACCTCGACGTGCTCCTGTGCGGCAAGCAGATGCCGGCCGTCCTGGGCAAGACCGACCCGCCCCCGCCGCCCGAAGACTACGGGCCGGGCAACAAGCTCGAGCTGCCCCTCTTCGTCTGCCGAAGCTACAGTTGGGGCCGCAACCCCGACTACGCGAAGGGCCGCGGCCGCTTCTACTACGCCCTTCAATCCACCCGCCACGCCCTCCACGCCCACTGGGCCTGGGGCGGAAACCTGACGGCGCCCGAGAAGTTCAGCGGACTCTGGCAGGGCCTCGACATCACGAACACCACGCCCGTCCCAGCCATCGCCTATTCCTCCGAGGACAAGGAGGGCGAGGGCGGCGGACACCAGAACCACGGCTACACCTGGAGCGACGTGAAGGAGGACGCCGGCACCTTCGAGGTGGCCATCCAGGGGCCGCCGAGCACGTTCGACCTCACGCCCCGCCGCCTCTTCAAGCTGCGGCCGAAGCCGGGCGACAAGTTCCGCTTCGAGGCCTCGAGCCAGGAGGTGCCCCACTGGGCGCGGCGCAAGAAGCCCGAGCCGAAGTCCGGCACCATCGCCGCCGACGCCAACGGCCTGATCACCCTGAAGGGGCTGGAGACCGCGACCGGCTACAAGCTGGTGGTCAAGATTGCGAGGGAGAAGTAAACGATGAAGACGCCCTCTGTGCTCTTCTGCCTGTTCCTCGCCGCTTCGGCCCTTGGCGACATGGCGACCCAGCGCTTCGGCGCGGCCAGCGTCGCGCCCGGCGGCGGGGGAGTCGTCGTCCGCTTCGACCTGGCGGCGCTGCCGAACGACGCCAAAGTCGTTCGGGCCAGGCTCGTGCCGTTCGTCAAGAGCGATGGCGTGCCGCAGAACGAGCCGATCGTCATCCACGCCCTCGACAAGGATGGGGCGACCGCCATCGGCAAGCCGCTCGAGCTGGCCCAGCCGCGGTTCGTCACGTTCGACGCCACGGAGGCCGTCCGGCAGTGGGCCTCGGGCAAGCTGGCGAACAGCGGTCTCATCGTCCGCGGCGCAGCGCCCGATTCGCGGCGAACCTGTCTGGATGTGACCTATGAAGGGAGTCCCAAGGACCCGCCCCCGCCCGCCACCGGGCTGAAGGCTATCTACCGCGCGGGACAGGTCTTCCTCACGTGGACCGAGGCCAACTGCCCCTTCGCGGGCAAAGAGGTCGTTTTGTGGAAGGAGCTGAAGGCCGACCTCGACCGCATCCGCGGCGGGAATGGGCCGGTCACAACCTACCGCATCTACCGCCACACGAAGCCCATCACGCGCCAGACCATCGCCCAGGCCGAGTTGCTCGACGAGGTCGGCCAGCACTCGGCCTTCGACGAACGCGAAATCAAGACCGAATGGAAGGGCGAGCAGATCAAGAACGTCCGCGTCGCCGACGCCCCCGTGCCCCGCATCGCAGTCGAGGAGAAGTCCGAGCTCCCCATCGGCACGGGCGTCTGGGCCACCACCTGCCGCAAGGACGGCGGTTTCTTCTACGCAGTCGTGGCCACGGTGGATGGCGTTGAGAACACCGTGGCGCTGAACGAAGGGAACACGGCGGGGCCGCTCCGCGAAAAGGTCGCGCCCACCGAGCCTGTCTTCTTCCGCGAGCAGCCGCTCCAGTACGAGAAGCGCGCCCAGCACTGCTACGTCTGGTGGCTCGACCCGCCGCTGGCGAACCTCCCGTCGTTCATCCACTTGAGCGTCTCGCCCCCCATAGCGGAAAAGGAGGCAGGCGCCTCTCCCTCTTCCCCACTCGCCCCTCGTCCCTCGTCCCTCCGCCCCCTCTTCATCTATAACTGGTGGTGGGGCAGCGGCTGGAACCGCGCGGCCCAGTACCCGATGGCCGAAGCCGTCGGCTTCGTCATTGACCAGAACTGCATGCAGACGCGCGGCGTCCACGACGGCTACGGCACGCTCAAGGCCTGGAGCCAGGGAAAGGTCCAGGGCTGGTTCGTCCGCCAGTTCCGCGCCCTCCTGCCCTGGCTCAAGGCGAAGTACGGCGTGGACGACGACCGCGTGTTCGCCCTCTCCAGCGGCTGGGCCTGGCAGTATCCAGACCTGTTCGCCGCCACGTTCGAGTGCACGACGATGAACATGAAGCGCAGCCCGGCGGGCAACGAGTGCAAGCGCTACTGGGGCGACCCGCAGAGGCCCGCCCCAACCGAGTGGGGGGCGAGCGCCTGGGAGCAATGGAACGCCCCTGAGTGGATTCGGAGCAACCCCACGGTCGAGCTCCCCCTCATCACCTACGCACCTCGGATGCACACGGGCGACTTCGGCATCCTCGACAAGCCGCCCCTCTACCGCGCGCTCCTCGACACCAAGCGCGCCTGGTCGGCCTGCTTCGGCGAGGGGCCGCTCATCGGCCACAAGGACCCCGACTGGATGTTCGCGCTCCGCCGCTCCGACAGCGTGGCCGCCTTTGGGAACTGCTCGCTCGACGACAACCCCGGCATCGGCTTCGGCGGCGACCCCGGCGGCCAGATGAACGCCTGGCTCGCCTTCGAGCCCCGCACCCAGGTGGACTCCCCCGACCGCTGGGAGATGACCCTCTACCTCGTGGCGGGCGACAAGCGCGGCCGCGGCGGCGCGCCCCTCGATGCCTGCACCGCCGACGTCACGCCCCGCCGCTGCCAGCGCTTCAAGCCCAGCCCTGGCGCAAAGGTCACCTGGACCAACACCTCCCTTGCCGACGCCAACCCCGTCCAGACCGGCACCGCCATCGCCGACCAGTGGGGCCTCGTCACAGCCCAGAGGGTCATCATCTCCAAGGGCAAGAACCGCCTCGCCATTCTGCCAGCCAAGTGATGCAGCCACTCGGTGAGCCGCAGCCCCAACCGCCCAGAGGCTCACCTGCGCGCGCAGGAGGTGAGCCTCTGGGAGCCCTGCGAATGAGCGCCTCCAACCTCCTGTAGGCGATCCTCGCAAGGATATCCTCGGACTCCCCCCGCATCCTGCTGGGCCATCGTCCCCTCGATCGGCAGCTCCGTCATGATCACGTAGCCGTCTTTGGTGAGCCAGGGGACATCAAGGTGACTCAATGGTCCGCTTCGCCTTGCAGGCATGTTCTCCTCCTCACGGCGGTGCAAGAACCTCCCATCCCGCTGTCCGCTGCTGCGGCGCCCGGACACCATAGCATGCCCTCGCCGGAACTTCCACACCCGCTCGGACCAGGTGCGCCCTGGCCGCGCCGCTGCCATCCGCGGTGGCGCTCGCGCGCAAGCTGGAAGAACTGGTGCAATTCGCGTATAATGACACCAGTACGTCTTCGCCACTCTACCAACGCTGGCAGCGTCATGACCAATCAAGCGCCGGAACTCACGGTTGAGTTCATTCGACTGAGCGTCGCCCCAGGCGCCTACGAACTCTCCCTGCACGCCGACGACGAGCGTCTGAATGATGCGCTAACGATGGCCGACCTCGAGGAGGTGCTCAGGGCCCCCGAGCTGCTGGAGGACTACCCCGACGACCCACGCGGGCATAGCTGTCTGGTACTTGGCTATGCCAGTGGGCAGCCCGTCCACGTGGTCTGCGGCATGACCCGACAGCACAAGCTCTTTCTCATAACCGTCTACCGCCCCAAGATGCCCAAGTGGCGCGACGAACGAACCCGAAACCGATAGGAGGGCTAGCTATGGCCCGAAGCTACTCCGACTGCTACTTCTGCGGCGGCGAGGTCAAGGAACAGCGAATTGCCCGAGAGGTGTGGCAGCACGGCAAGCTCCACCTGATCGAAAACGTCCCCGTGGGGGTCTGCCAGCAGTGCGCCCAGAAAGTCATCCTCCCGCAAGTTGCCAAAGCGATTGACCGTGTCATCGCCGGCGAGATGCCGCCCGATCACCTCATCCAGGTCCCCGCCTACCGCCTGCCTGAGCCCGAGCCGGTCTCATGAACCGCCCGCGCTCTGTCTCGAACCTCGCGGTCCCAGGCACCCGCAGGCGAGGCAGTTGAGCCAAGTGACCGAGAATCCTTACGTTTGCCGCAGGTCGAAGGGAAATCCGATGACTGACATGCCCCCAACGAAGCCCGTTGAGCTCAGGGTTGTGGGTGCCTCCCAGCAGGTTCGCGCGAATGTGCAGAGGTTCAACCGTGACGCCGGGGTGTTCCCCGACCGCGCGCGCTGCCTCATGCGGCAGACACAGTACTGGGTCTGGGACCCCGACGTGAATACATTCGGCCCATCGAAGTTCGTCGGCTTCAGTTCGATGACCTTCGACCGCTATGAAGTTGCCGTTGCGGGGTACGCGGTCGGCGACACATTCGATGGTCACGTGACTCAGTGCTCGATCCGGCAGGCGCTTGGCGGCAACTATGCCGCGGACCCCGTTCTCTCCGAACTCCTGGTTCGCTGGGGCGAGGAGGCAATTGGTTCCGGGGTGTTCGATGGCATTGACAGGACGAAGTGGCAGTTCGTCAGGTTACCCCAGTCGCGCAACTACTGGGGGGGATTGCTAAACCCGACGTATTACGACATCGATCACGCTCTCAAGTGTGTGGAATATGACACTTGGACTACCAAGGGGAGTGATGTGAAGCGGGGCGACCGTCTTCTGATCTGGCGTACACAGAAGAACGGAAAGCGGGGTGTTGTTGCCATTGCTGATGTCCTCAGCGCTCCGGAGATTATTGAACCGAGTCCTGAGGCGCGTCGCTTCTTCTTAGATGACTCTCGGATGGGACCGCAAGATAGGATCCGGATCCGCTACCATGTGCCCCCCAATGCACCACGGTGGCTCGACGAGGATCAGAGCGGCGTCCTATCAAGACTAGCGGTCGCTAATGGGCGCGGCCGCCCGATCTTCCGTGAGAAGCCGGAGGACTGGCACAGTGTCCTGCATCTACTGGGCGGCTGGCCGCAGGAACAGAGCGCTGATGCCATCGTCGAGGCCGCCGCGGACGCGATAGGGGCCGCTGAGGGGCGCCCCAGCAGAGGGCAGGGATACAGGATGGACCAGAAGGCCCGCAAGGCCGTTGAACTACACGCCATGCGCGAGGCCGACAGGCATTTCCGCGAGGAACTCGAATACGAGGTCGAGGTTGTGTCAGAACGGAAGCCATTCGATCTGCTCTGTACAAAGGGCGGGGAGGAACTACATGTCGAGGTGAAGGGAACGACGTCGGTGGGCGAGGAGGTCGTTTTGACCGCCAACGAGGTGGAGCACGCGAGGGCGAACCCCGGGCGTACCGTCCTATTCGTTTTCCACTCGATCCAGGTCGATCAGGAGAACGGACAATGGGTGGCCCGAGCAGGGATGCGGCGGGTCCTGCGCCCCTGGGACCTGTCCCTCGGGACGCTGAAACCTCTGGTTTACGCGTACACGTTGCCGAGGAGCTGACGTGCCTGGCACGTCACAGAAGCGGAAGAGCTTCTTGTTTCAGGGCTTACGATGGGGCATCGGCAAAGCGGCGGTGTTGACAATCGCCCTGGGTGTCAAATCTCCAATCCTTCAATTATTCCTTCTTGAGTGGGCTCGGGGGTCGTGGGCTCGGGGGTCGCATCTTCATGTGTCACTTGCCAGGGCCGGGGTGTTGCGTGTAATACGAACACTATGTCACGCCCACTTCGTGGGCATCGCGCGTTGGGGGTTGGATGGCCTCGGGCGGCCCCTTGAAGGGCGTGTTGCGCCAACAAGGGTCCGATCCGAAGAATGCGTCGCTGCTTGTGAAAGAGAGCACAATATAGGACTTAGGTGGGGGCAACTTGCGCTCCCTGGGGGCCAGGTGGGGCGGAAGTTGCCTCCGGCGACCGTGGGGAAGAGCGCCGGCCGGCCATACTTGTTCACGCCACCGCGGCGGTGGGGAGGGTGAACGGGAATGGCGGGAAGGCCCCTTAGCCGCCCGGATCGCCAAAGCACTCAT
>Ga0194111_10006941_pt1 | contig 12771 bp, 10 predicted proteins | sample TA2KigC300mmetaG_FD_146194 | JGI IMG/M metagenome (GOLD analysis project Ga0194111, IMG submission 146194) | Freshwater microbial communities from Lake Tanganyika, Tanzania - TA2015033 Kigoma Deep Cast 300m | ecosystem: Environmental > Aquatic > Freshwater > Lake | place: Tanzania: Lake... | reverse complement strand
CCATCGTTGTCGGGCACTGCAGGGGAGCTTTCGGCGGCAAGGCGGTCAAGGGGATGGACTACCCTGGGGATTGGATCACCATCCCGGTCACCCTTGGCGAGAACACCTGTTTGAGCGACTCGCTCCAAGATCGCGGGCAACTGGATCTGGTCCGCGATTATGCGGTCTACTGGATCCCCGACCCGCCGGCGACCACGGCCTCCGCCGACACGTCGTCGAGCCCCCCCGGCAGCGGCGTCTCCTGAATCTCCCCCTGGGACTGGGTCCAGTCCGGGAAGATCCACTGTCTGGAGGCGGGCAACTACACTCTGAAGATCGTCATGCTCGTCTACGGCACGGCGGAGGTCGACTGCATCGACGTGCGCGACGGCATCGTTATCCCGACGCGGTCGGTCACCTGGGGCCGCATCCGCTCGCTGTTCCGCTAGCGCCTCTTCGCCATCATGCGGGTGATTCCCGCGGCGACCTCGGCTCCCAAGAGGAAGACGAGCCCCGCGAAATAGACCCAGAGCAGGATCGCCAGGGCCGATCCGAGCAACGGGTAGGCGCGGGTGTAATCCCTATGCCGCACATATGCCGACAGGAGCTGTTTCGTAGCTTCCCATAGCCCGGCCGTGAGCCATCCGCCGACCAGAGCGGCGCGCCAGGGGACCTTCTTCGCCGGCAGCAGCCGGTAAAGGAGGGTCACGATCCATCCGGCCGCGAACAGGCCGGTCCCGAGCTGCACGAGACGCCAGTTGGCCCGCCCCCCGAAGTCGTATTCCCTGCGGAAGGCGTCGAGAAAGACATCCCCCGCGAGCGAAGCGAAGACCAGGAGGGAAACCCCGCCGACGAGAAGGAAGGAGACGAGCCGCGAGCGAAGGAAGCCCAGCACTTGCCTCCTGAACGGCACCGGCCTGTCCGTGACATGGGTGTCCCAGACCACCTGCAACGAGCTCTCGAGCTGGCCGAAGGCCCCCGCGGCGGCAAGGAGCAGAGTCCCGATTCCCAGAAGCCCCAGTCTGCCGCGGGCCTCCTCGGTCGCGATGAGCGCCTCGACGGCGATGCGCGCGACCTGGGGGGAGACGCCGTCCGAGAGGAGCCGCGAGAGCCCGTCCCTGAACGAGACCGCTCCGCCCCACGACGCCAGCACGAATCCGAACACCGATGTCAGGAGGATCAAGAGGGGCAAGAGCGAGAAGATCCCGTAGAAGGCGATCGCCGCGCCGAGCTGGGTGCATCGATGCCGGTGCCATCCCCCCCAGACTTCCACGAAGAGCCGCCCGAGCCAGCGCAGGGCTGCAAGGAGGCCCCGCCCGCACCGGTCGGCGAAGCGCCCCGTCGTCTCCATCTCAGGGGAGAAAACGCTCTGTGTGAGAGAGCTTCGCAGGGAGGTATTCCTCGATCACGTAGTTCAGTCCCCACTTGGCCAGCGCCTGCTGCTCCGCGCGCACGCCCATCTGGAGGAGCTTCTCCATCGCGCGCCGCCACTCGCGGTGTTTCTGGAAGAAGGGATCGTTCTTGATCGCGTCGCGCGCCCGCTTGATGTCGACTTCCTTGAGCGGGTGGGTCGGCAGCTTGTAGTCGACAATGTCCTGCGGCGTCACTCCGAGGAAGCGGGTGTGGGGCACGCAGAAGAACTGGTTGATGTGCGCGGCGTTCCCCGACCCGACCTTGAGCGTCCGGTAGATGTTCGAGATCCCGTATGGATCGCAATCCACAAAGGCATAGACCGGGAGCTTTCGTTCGTCGGCCAGGCGGCGGATGAATCGCCGCGTGGCCCGCGTCGGCACACCCCCCATCGACACGAGGATGCAGGAGGCGGTCTTCCAGAACTTGTGGCTCTGCAGCCTCTGGAACATGCCGCCCGTCTCGATGGCCAGAACGAAGCGGGCCTCGGTCTCGAAACCGAGGTGCTCGACCGATGACGGGATCGAATAGGCTCCGGACCCGAACCGCGTGCAGTCGATCCGCTCAATCTCGCCGGTCTCGAGATCGGGGTCGAGGACCACGAGGTCCCCCGCCACGGCGCCGCCGTGCTCGTCCGGGATGAAGCGGAGCTGCTCCCGGTTGATCTCTCCCTGCGAGAAGAGGGCCTCGATGTCGTCCATGACCGTGTCGGACTCGACCTGGTCGTGGAACATCGCGTCGCCCCAGTTCTTGGACTGATAGTAGGCGTCCCTCTTCGTCGCGAAGTCGTTGGACTCGATCAGCTCCTTCGAGAGGGACATCATCCGCAAGGTCTGGGCGAAGGTCTTCACGGTGTTGACCGTCAGCGTCCTGACCTTCTTGAGGCGCCCGATCTCCAGGTATCCCTTCTTCTCGGAGTAGGAGACATTGCCCAGCGACCGCACGGGGAACTTCATGTCCGGCTTCTGCCGCTTGCCGATCCGTTTGTGGACTTCGGCGGCGGTAGAGATGATGAGGTCGACGGTCTGGCGATCCAGCTTCCGGTTGCGTTCGCGGACCGTCTTGAGGACCCCCGTGTCGAGCTTCTTCATCTCCGATTCCCCCTCATCACGCCCAACGCGCCACGTGAATCGCCGGACGGATTCGCACAGGCGCGCGTCTTCACGCCGGCGGGGGGATCTCCAGATCCCGCGGCGCAGATCCGCGCCGGCGCGCATCGCTGCCCGCTTTGCGTGACACGCCGATCGACGGATCTGCCGCCGCGATCCCCGATGGAGTCGGAATCTCGCGAGGAGATCCGTCCTTCGCAGGGATCATGCCAGCGGCAGCGCGCGCGGTGCCACCGGCGCACGGCGACGTCGTCCTGTGGACCCGCGGCCCGACCCGCTCCCGCAGCCCCGCGCCGCGAACGCGACCATGGCGGGACGAAGGGAAGCGGCCGGCTCGCCGCCGTCCGCAGCGGAGTTGCGGCGGGGCTCATTGATCTTGCTCCTCCTCGCCCCTGCTCTTCTCGAGGATCTGTGTCAGGGTCGCGACTGTCCGCTCGCGGTCGGCGTCGGTCAGAGCCAGGATCTGCTGCAGGGCGACTCCGATGAGGGGAATGTACTTTTTGATGTACGAGCGCTTCTTTCCTTCCTCGTGAGCCCGCCGGGTCCTGTTGATGTGCAGGGCGAGCCGCCTCCCGCACTCCTGCAGCGCGAGCCGGATCTCCTTCAGGATCTCCGGGTAGTGCGCGATCGACTCTTTGCTCTCGGACGTGAACGGGACCCACGCGGACACGATGTGCACGAGGAGAACCGCGGGACCGACCGGCAACGCCCCTCTCGGCTGCGTCACCTGGTAGTTCTTCCAGTCCGTGCCGATCGCCGACTTGGTGATGGCGCAGGCGGACTGCTGGTAGAGCAGCGGAACGCGATTGGCGTAGCGGTAGAGGGTGACGGGCTCCTCGGCGGGCTGATCGCCGCCCCAGGCGATCCCCGCCTCGACGAGAAACGGATTCCCCCGATAGACGGTCGGCGGCCGGCTGACGACGGCGTAGAAGTCGGCCTGAACCTCCGCCATGAGCGCCTGCTCCAGAAGCTTCTCCCCGATCGGGACGATGCAATTCGTCGGCGGCGCCATCAGCTTCACCTGGTTCATCGCCTTGTGAAGCCGTTCGGCGCTGTCCAGCGCGATCTTCGACGGTTTCGTGGAGGGGCCGATCTGGGCCAGCTTCGCGATCTCGTCGGCCGCGCGCGGCGACACCCTGGAGAACTCAGCCTGCAAGAAGGAGCGGAGGTTCCTCGCCTCCGAGGTCTTGAGCATCTTGAGCAGGACGCCCAGCTCTACCCCATACGGGTGCGGCTGGATCTCTTTCGGCTCGGGGGGGAGAGCGTTGCTCACGCGCTCAAAGGTGATCGGCTCCGGCGTCCCGTCCGAGCTCGGGGGCAGATAGACAATCCGCGCGTGAGGATTGGCAATGGCGACCTGCCGCAAGTATCCCTCGACCGAGTGCCGCCCTCGCTTGTAGGTCCCCGCGAGCTCGATCTCCACCCGCGTTCCGTGCTCCACGTCCCACTCGATCTCCCTTTCCTCGAGGATCTCGGGACGATTGCGATGGGTGTCGATCCGCAGCTCGAAGTGGTGGGCCGGCTGCCGGGACCCCGTCCTGGTCCGGATCGTCATCGGCCGGCCGCTCGTCAGCATCCCGTACATCCCCGCCGCCGAGATGCCGATCCCCTGCTGTCCCCGCGATTGTTTCAGAGTGTGGAACTTGGACCCGTAGAGAAGCTGGCCGAAGATCTTCGGGACCTGGGCGCGCACGATGCCGGGGCCGTTGTCCTGCGCGATCACGCGGTAGCGGTCCTCCGAGATCGGCACGATCTCGATTCCCAGATCAGGAAGGATCCCCGCCTCCTCGCAGGCATCCAGGGAGTTGTCCACCGCCTCCCGTACCGTCGTGAGCAGGGCCTTGGATGGATTGTCGAACCCCAGGAGGTGGCGGTTCTTGGCGAAGAACTCGCTGACCGAGATGTCCCTCTGGCGGGTAGCCAGATCGGCTGCCGAGCGCCCCGCGCGCGGGCGGGCCGGGGGCTCCGCCACGGCCACCGCTCCCTCGCCCGCGCCGACCGCCCTCTGCTCGGCGCTCGCTGCGGGGAGGGTCTGCCGCATCGACCTTCTCGCCGGAGGATCGGGGGCTGCGAACGCAACCTCGAGCTGCACCCCGCCTGTCCGCTTCCTATTCTTCGCTGCCACCTTGAGTGCACCTCCAGTCCGCGGCCTGCCGGTCGACTCCAGTAGAGAGAAACAGAAAAAGTGAAGGCCGCCAAGGTCGAATTGGCCCGCGCCGCGGGGCTGAGGAAGACGGCGGGGTCGCCGCCAAGCGCCCCGGAGCCTAGACCGGTCGAGCCGATGCCCCCCGGAACCCCAGGTCCGGGCAATCCCCCGAAGAGCGCCAAGCAGTCCGCCTCGCGAGCGACAGGCGCTCATTGTACAAATCCGTCCCTTTTTCCTTTGACAGAAGCGAGAAGCGCGCCAATACTGCCTGCAATGCGTCACTGAACGCAGGAATGCGCGCAGACGGCGCGCTTCACGTTGCGCGGGGTTGTTGAGGTCCGCACGAATGTCGGACCACCGTGCACAGGTCCAAGCGAGGCGGATCGCTTCGCTGAGTATGGGAGTGTCCAACATGCCTACAAAGAAGAGAGTCAAGGCACGGCGCCCGAAGCGCCTCGACAAAGTCGCATTGAAAGCCCGCGAGGCTGCGATCATCGCGGATTTGAGGGCGGGCAACCTCAGCTATCGCAAGATCGCCGCAAGGCACAAGGTGTCCCTTCCGACCGTGAACGCGAAGGCGCGCAAGGCCGGGATCCGGCGGCCGCGCGGAAGAAGGCCGATGGTCGCCGCTCCGGTCAAGGCCGTGACGGTGGCCCCGAGGAGAAGGGCGAAGGCGGCCAAGATGGTGGCCCCGATGGCGAAGGTGGCTCACCGTCCCCGCAAGCGGGGCAGGCCTCGGCGGGTGGCCGCGCGCGCGATCCGCGTTCCTGCGGCCAGCGGCGCCTTCCAGGAGGCCTTCCGTCAGATGGTGCTTCACTACTATCCGAGGTTGACGCTCGCGCAGTTCGATCGTCTGGCAAAGGTGATCGCGAAGGCGGTGAGCTGAAGAGCCGATCCGTCTGAGATGTAGGGACGAAGGCCCGGGTAGGCCTCAGGATTTCGGGGGGGCCACCCGGGCCCGTTCCCTTGCGGGCGGCAGCGTTTGCCAGATCCCGCCCCCCTCGTCTAGACTTCCATCCATACTTGATCTTCGCGGCGCTCCAACCGGAGGGAGGTCGTCACTTGAAGCCTATCTTGTTCAGCGGGATTCAGCCCAGCGGGGACATCCACGTGGGGAACTTCTGCGGGGCGATTCGCAATTGGGTCCGCATGCTCGACTCCCACGACAGCATCTACTGCATCGTGGACTACCACGCGCTGACCCAGCCGTACGAGCGGGAGCTTCTGGCCCGCCGCACTTTTGACGCCGCGGTGACCAATATCGCCGCCGGGCTCGACCCCTCGCGATGTCGGCTCTTTGTTCAATCCCACGTCCCACAACACACCGAGCTTGCATGGATCTTGAACACCGTCACGCCGATGGGCGATCTCTCGAGGATGACGCAATTCAAGGAGAAGTCCCAGCGCGTGGAGGCGGAAGCGTCCATCAATGCCGGACTCTTCACCTATCCGGTCCTCCAGGCCGCCGACATCCTCCTTTACAAGGCGGTGGCCGTGCCGGTCGGCGAGGACCAGATCCAGCATATCGAGCTTTCCCGCGAGATCGCCCGCAAGTTCAACGCCCGTTTCGGAGAGATCTTCCCCGAGCCGGCGCAACTGGTCCCGCAGACGGGCGCGAGGATTCTCGGCCTGGACGGCAAGACCAAGATGAGCAAGTCGCTCGACAACTACATCGGCCTCTTGGAGGACTCGAAGGCGGTATGGCAGAAGCTCGCCCCGGCCTATACCGACCCGGCGCGGGTGCGCCGCTCCGATCCGGGCACGCCCGAAGTCTGCAACATCTACTCCCTCCACCAGAGCTTCTCTCCCGATCGGGATCAGGAGGAGGTGGCGCAAGGTTGCCGCAGCGCGGGGATCGGGTGTATCGATTGCAAGAAGATCCTCCACCGGAACATGATGGACGTCCTCGCCCCGATCCAGGAGAAGGCCGCGGGCCTCCGGGCCAAACCCGAGTCGGTCGAGGATGTGCTCGAGCGGGGGGCGCGGGAGTGCGGAGAGCTGGCTGAGCGCACGATGAAGGAAGTCCGGGGCGCGGTCGGAGTCCGACCGCCCCGATAGATGGGTATGACCGAGTCTGAGAGGCGAGCGGGCGCTCCGCGAGGCTCGCGGAACCCTCTCGCCAGGAGGTAACGATGGACCGACGCGCCTTGCAGCAGTCCCTGCTGGAGCTGGTACGAAAGACATCGGCGGAGTTGCCGGACGACGTCGCGACCGCCCTCATCCGGGGGCGGCGCAAGGAAGTGAAGGGCACGACCGGCCACTACGCCATGGGTGTCATCCAGGAGAACTTCGAACTGGCCCGCGCGAAGAGCCAGCCGATCTGCCAGGACACCGGATCGATCCTCTTCTTCGTCACGGCTCCGAAGGGATTCGACCAGGCCGCCTTCAAGGCGGCCGCCGACGCGGCCGTGAGCGAGGCCACAAGGGTCGGCTATCTTCGCCAGAACTCCGTCGACTCGCTTACCGGCAAGAACAGCGGGACCAACCTGGGCCCCGGCAGTCCCAGCTACCACTTCGAGCAGGGCAAGAAGGCGGGCATCGACCTCCGCCTCATCCTCAAGGGCGGCGGGTGCGAGAACGTCGGCGCGCAGTACTCCCTCCCCGATTCGCGCATGGGCGCCGACCGGGATCTTGCCGGCGTCGAGAAGTGCATCCTCGATGCCGTGAACCAGGCTCAGGGAAAGGGATGCGGCCCCGGGATCCTCGGCGTCACGATCGGAGGCGATCGGGCGACGGGCTACCTCCACTCGAAGGAGCAGTTCCTCCGCAAGCTCGACGACAGGAACCCGAACAGGGTCCTGGCCGCGCTCGAGAAGCGGATTGTCGAGAAAGCCAACGCCCTGGGCATCGGCCCGATGGGATTCGGCGGCGGCACGACCCTGCTGGGCTGCAAGGTCGGCGCGCTGGACCGGCTGCCGGCCTCCTTCTTCGTGACCGTCTCGTACATGTGCTGGGCCTACCGGCGTCAGGGAGTTCTCCTCGACGCGCGCGGCCGCATCCGTCAGTGGCTCTATTGACGGGACTCGCGCAACGTCCCTCTCAGGCGAACACCTATCGCCCAGGCAAAGGAGCGAATGATGAGACTCGAAGCGCCGTTCACCGAAGATAAGATCCGGGCCCTCAAGGTCGGGGACATCATCGACATCTGCGGCATCCTCTACACAGGACGCGATTCGGTCCATAAGTACCTGCACGAGGGGAATCCGCCGCCTGTCGATCTCTCCAACTCGATCATCTATCACTGCGGACCGGTGGTCGTCAAAGAAGGGAAGGAGTGGGTTGTGAAGGCGGCCGGGCCGACCACCTCGATCCGAGAGGAACCGTATCAGGGAGGCCTGATCGGGAAGTACAACCTGCGTGGGGTGATCGGCAAGGGCGGGATGGGCGCCTCGACCCTCGCGGCCTGCCGCGAGCACGGCTGCGCCTACCTGCACGCCATCGGGGGAGCCGCGCAGGTTCTCGCCGAGAAGGTCAAGAAGGTCCGCGGCGTCTATCTGCTGGAGCGCTTCGGCAGCCCCGAGGCGATCTGGGAGCTCGAGGTCGAGGACTTTCCCGTCGTCGTGACGATGGACGCGCACGGAAACAGTCTGCACAAGGATGTTCACGCGGCATCGACCGCGAAGCTTCAGGATCTCTTCCGGGAGATCGGGCAGAAGCAATAGCGGCGGGCGGGTGACCGCGTTCGGACATCTCTGGCGCTCGAGCCGGACCCTCTCGCGGAACGCCCGCCTCTATCTGATCGGGACCTTCCTGATGGGGCTCGGCCACGGGAGCCTCTGGGTCCACATGAACCTCTACTTCCGCACGCTGGGGATGGGCGAGGCGACGATCGGCCGGATCCTATCGGCGGGAAGCCTCGGAATGGTCCTGATCTCGATCCCCGCCGCGCTCTGGATCGACCGCTTCAGCGCGCAGTCGGTCTTCATGCTCGCCGCGGCCGGATTCGCGGGGGCCTTCCTCGTTCAGCTCTTGCTGCCCTATCCCGGCGTTCTGATCTTCGCGGCGATGGCGACCGGAATGCTCTTCACGGTCCACTGGGTCGCGGCGGCGCCGTTCTTCGTCCGCAATAGCACGGCGGAGCAGAGGACGGAGCTGTTCGGCTTCGCCTCCGCGGTCGAGACCCTCGCGACGGTGCTGAGCGCCTTCGGGGCGGGGCTGGCGGCGAAACGGATCGCCGAGCACCTCGGCAGCGAGGTCCTGGGCCTACGATATGCCCTCTCGGGCGTGGCTTTCCTGACCGCTCTCGCCGTGATCCCGTTCGCGCGGATCCGGAGCGCCCCCCCGACCGCGGAGCGCCGAGGTTGGCGCGCGTACGTCCTGGCGCGGGACTATCGGCTGCTCGGCAAGATCTGCCTGCCGTCTTTTCTCGTGGGATGCGGCGCCGGGCTCACGATTCCCTTCCTGAATCTCTACTTCCGCGACCGATTCGACCAGGATCCGCAGCAGATCGGGTCGTTCTACGCGGTCGCGCAGATCTTGATGATGGCGGGATTCCTTCTCGGTCCGCTCCTCGCGCGCAGGCTCAATCACGTGCGGGCGATCGTCACGACGGAGCTCCTGTCGATCCCCTTCTTTCTGATCCTGGCCCTGGCGGACCGGCTCTGGCTCGCCGTCCTGGCCTTCTGGTTTCGCGGCGCGCTGATGAACATGAACCAGCCGGTCTCCTCGGCCTTCGCGATGGAGATCGTGCCGGCCGATCATCAGACCGCGACGAACAGCCTGCGGATGCTCGCCTGGAACCTCTCGTGGATGGTCACGGCGCCGCTCGGAGGATGGCTGATCGAGCGTTACGGATTCACGCCGAACATGGTCGGGACGATGGGGCTCTACCTGGCCGCGGCCTCGCTGTTCTGGATCTTCTTCAGGCGCTTCCGCGTCGAGCAGGAACGCCCTACGTCGGGATCCACGCGATCCGGCGGTTGATCGTCCGTCCCGTCGAGGTCTTTAGCCGCAGGAAGTAGATGCCCGAGGCCATGCGCTGGCCGGAGTCGTCCTTGCCGTCCCACGAGAACTTCCTGGACGGTGCGGGCCCGGACCAGATCGAGCGGACGCGGCGCCCGCCCACGTCATAGAGGTCCAGTTCGATATTGTCGGATCCGGGACCGTCGATCACGAAACCGATCCGATCTCGCGAGGGGCTGGGGCCCACGGTGAAGACAAGATCATCGGGCTCCGGGATCAAGGTCGTGTCCGGAGGCTCCGTCCCCACGGCCCAGCGGTACGACTGGCGATCCATCTTCCCCAGCCGATCCCACAGCTTGATCGTGAAGGCGTAGACGCCGCTGTCGGGAGCGGATCCGCTCAGGACTCCTGTCTCCTGATCGAGCGCCAGGCTGTCCGGCAGTGGGCTCGCGCGGTCGACCTCCCACGCGTAGGGCGGACTCCCCCCGCGACCCACCAGGGTTGCCGCATAGAGTTGTCCCGCGACGCCGTCGAGAAGATCGGTGGTCGTGATGTTCAGGCCGTACGGAGCCGTCTCCCGGTGGCAGAGAACCCAGCGGTCGGGATCGACCGTGACGCCGATGGCCGGCCCGTCCAGCTCGAACTCGAAGTCGATGTGATCGGGATCGTTCCAGATCCTCTTTCGGACTGCGCCTCCCCCATCGAGCGCGATCTCCAGATCGAGCGGCATCGTGAAGAACCCCGCAGTCTGCTGCTTCTGGGCGATATGGATCGCCACCGAAGGCGTGGTCGGGTCACCGAGCGGGAGGTAAGAGACCTCGTATCGGGGCCGGTCGACGCCGTAGATCCACGAATCGAAGAACCAGTCGAGGGACCGCCCGCCGACCTGTTCCGCGATCGACTGGAACTCCTCCGTCGTGGTCGAACGATACTCGGTCGCGGCGCGGTACGCCGCCAGAACGTCGTAGAAGAGGGAATCGCCAAGAACGCCGCGCAGCATGTGGACCGCCCAAGCCCCTTTGTTGTAGATCGTGTTTGAGTCGAACAGGTAGCGCGGATCATAGAGGGGTCCGCTCGGGTCCCAGACCGCCTGGTCGCCCACCATGTAGTCCCTGTAGGCCGAAGGTCCGCCAAGGTGCTCGAACCAGAGCGCCTCCGCGTGGGAGGCGAACCCTTCGTTGAGCCAGATGTCCCGCCAGTCCGCCGGGCTCGTCATGTCTCCCCACCACTGGTGCGCCAGCTCGTGCACGAGGATCCAGTCGTAGTTGTGCCCGCCGGTGATCAGCATGCCTCCGTAGCTGGTGTTCGTCTGATGCTCCATCGCCCCGCGCCAAGGGAAGAGGGCATGGCCGTACTTCTCCCGGATGAAGGGGTAGGGGCCATAACGATCCGCGAAGACGGCGATCGCCGGCGCCGTGATCGACAGGTCTTCCTGGGCCTGCGCGAGCTTGTCGGGGTAGACGAAGTGCTCGATCAGCATCGTGTCCCCCTCGGCCGACACGTAGCGATCCTCGATCCTCTCGTAGACAGTGCCCGTCACGCTTACCAGATAGGTCGAGATCGGATAGGTGTGCTTCCAGTGATAGGTGCGAGAGCCGTCCTCGTGAGGGATCTCCTCCACGAGCAGACCGTTCGAGGTGAGGACGAATCCCTCAGGCCCGCGGAGCAGCACATCGATGCTGTCGGCCTTGTCCACGGGGCGGTCCTTGCAGGGCCACCAATCGCGCGCCCCCTCCGGCTCGGAGAGGCTCCAGATGAGAGGGATTCCGTTGTGCGAGGCCCATCCGAAGGCAGTCCCCCCCGACTCGCGCGGATGCCCCTGGTAGTGGACGCGGATCTCGGCCTCCCGGCCCGTCTCGAGCGGGGAGTTCGGATGAAGCGTGAGGTAGCCTCCCGCGTGCGTGAAGGCCGCCTCCTGGCCGTCGAGGAATACGGAGTCGACCTCCATCTCCTCTCGCAGATCGAGGGGGACATCGCCGATAGGTCCGTCGATCACCCGAAGTCGGATAGTCGCGTCGCCGAAGAGCCTCTCGTTGTCGACATCGCGAAGATCGAGCGAGAGCCTGTAGTAGGTCGCGTCATAGCTGTCCTGCAGGGCGGTCTGCGCGGTGGCCGGCTGCTTCCGGCTCTCAACCCAGCGGGCCCGGCGTTCCAGCTCCTGCCGCTGGAAAGCGGCCCGCTCCTCGGGATCGGGAAACGGCGAGGTTCTCGTTTCGGCCGGAGACAGTCCCGCGACCGCAAGGATCATGACACCGGCAGCGACGATCGTTGTAAGTCTCATCCTTCCGCCACACCCCCCGGCAAGCCCGGCACTGGTCAGCATTGTAGCCTATGGCGGCGGGGCCATGGAGCCGGCGCGACCGGCCGATCCCCGGCTCCTAGGTCCTACGGCTTCCTCCGCCCCGCGCGTCCATGCCGGCAATAGGTCTCCATCGCGCGCATCGCCCGATCGATCTTGCGGAAGGTCGGAATCCCCCCCTGCTGCATGACACGGACGCAGGCGTCGTAGATCGCGCCGGAGTCGATGGAGGCGACGATCGGCTTCGGGGTCGAGCGGAACAAGCGAACCAGCTCGCGCGGGAGCGATCCCTCCGCGTGCGCGTTTTCCTGGTGCTCCTTGGGATCCGGCTCCAGGGCATCGAGGGCGGGAGTGATCGGGATCGGCGAGACGACGATGACATCGACGCCCGGATCGTCGATGAGGGCCTCCACAGCGCGCACGAAGGCTTCCGTCACCGCCATGGGCGTCGCATCGATCGGGTTGTCCGCGTGGGCGATCTCGGGCAGCGCCTCCTCGAGCTTCCGCTTCGTGCCTTCCGCCAACGGCGCCAGGGTCAGATCTCCGAGCATGTCCATCGCCGCCGAGCATTCGAATCCCGCGTTCGAGATCACGGCGACCCTCCCTTCCCCCGGCGCCCGGCGATCGAGGAGCGTGAAGGTCTTGACCAGATCCTCGAGGTCGTCGAGCGTCTCCGCCACGAGAGCGCCCGCCGAGGCGAGCAGCGCCCTGGCGGCCGCGTAGTCGCCGGCCAGCGAGGCGGTGTGACTGGCCGCGGCCTGCGCTCCGAGGCTCGTGCGGCCCGCCTTGGCGGCGATCACGACCGTCCCCCTCGCCTTGTGCTCTCTCACGAGCCCCGCGAACCTGAGGCCGTCGAGCGGCTCGAATCCCTCGATGTAGCAACCGATCACGTGGACGGCGTCGTCGCCGAGGTAGTGCTTCATGAA
>Ga0194111_10006936_pt1 | contig 12776 bp, 12 predicted proteins | sample TA2KigC300mmetaG_FD_146194 | JGI IMG/M metagenome (GOLD analysis project Ga0194111, IMG submission 146194) | Freshwater microbial communities from Lake Tanganyika, Tanzania - TA2015033 Kigoma Deep Cast 300m | ecosystem: Environmental > Aquatic > Freshwater > Lake | place: Tanzania: Lake... | reverse complement strand
TCCTCAGAACGATGGCGGCGAAAACAACGGGCCCAAAAAATGCCTTCATTGCCCGATATCCGCCATCAATTGGCAAAATGCTTGATGAGGATGCTGATTTGATCATTTATCTGTCGGAGTAGTATTAGGATTAAGGTTTCAGGTTCCTGGATGTTTCCTAACACCTGAAACCTAACACCTAACACCTAACACCTAACACCTGAAACCTGAAACCTTTCACAAAAGCTCCTTCCGCAGGCGGTCCAACGCCATCTGGGCCGAGAGCACCTTGATTTCCTCCCGGTTGCCATGGAAGAGATAGTGAAACCACTCCACGCCCCGGGGGGTGACCAACCCGATGTACACCGTACCCACGGGCTTCTCCGGGCTGCCGCCGGTGGGCCCGGCAATGCCCGTTACCGACAGGCCGACGTCGGCCCGGAACACCTTCTTAACTCCCTCAGCCATGGCCACCGCCGTTTCCGCGCTCACCGCGCCGTGGGCCCCCAGGGTTTCTTCCGGAACCCGGAGCAGGTCCATCTTGGCTTCGTTGCTGTAAGAAACCACCCCGCCCCGGAAATAGTCTGAAGAGCCGGAAATATTGGTGACCCGGTGGCCGATGAGCCCGCCGGTGCAGGATTCGGCCACCGCCAGGGTGAGGCCCTGGGCTCTTAAGAGCCGGCCCACCAGATCTTCCAGGGGCGTCTCCTCCGGCCCCAGCAGGGTGTCCCCCACCTCCCGGGCCAGGGCTGCAATCAGGCGCTCCATGTCGGCTTCCAGGGCCTGCCGGTCCTGGCCCCGCAGGGTCAGGGTCAGGTGGTTTTCCGGGAAATTGGGGTAAAGTCCCACCGTCACCCCCTGCTGAAACACCGCCAGCCGGGAGACCACTTCCTGGAGCATGGTTTCCGAAATCCCGAACAGGCGCAGGGTGCGCTGCACCAGGCAGGCCTCGCCCCCGCACCATCCCACCAGGCTGGGAAGCACGTAATGGTCAAACAAAAGCTGCATCTCCCGGGGCACTCCGGGCAAGAAAAAGAGCCGGGTGTTGTTGTGCTTCAGGGAAAAGCCGCAGGCCGAGCCCCCGGGGTCCAACACCACGGCTCCTTCGGGGATCAGGGCCAGCCGGGCGTAGCGCTCTTCCCAGGGGATTTGCCGCTCTTCCAAGCACTTTTTGATGCGGGCCAGCAGCGCTTCATCCCTCCAGAGCCTCAATCCCAGGGCTTGGGCCGCGGCGGCCGCGGTGATGTCATCCTCGGTAGGCCCCAGCCCCCCCGTGATGATAATGTACCGCGACCTGGCAAGCCCCTGGCGCAGGACCTCCTGAAACAGGGGCGCCCGGTCTCCCAGCATGGTGATGCACTGCACCTCCAACCCCGCTTCGTGGAGGCGCCGGGCCGCGTACCGGGCGTTAAAATCCGCCACCCGGCCGGTGATCAACTCCGTGCCGGTGGCGATGATTTCTCCGAGCATGAGGATCCTTTAGAGGTTTATCCACAGATTACACCGATTAACACAGATAAAATATTAATCTGTGAAAATCTGCGTCATCTGTGGATAAGAACACTTCCAAGACCAGCCGCGCCATTACCCCTGCCATCACATCATCAATCACCACTTCCAGGCTCCCCGACGGCCCGCGGCTGAGCCAGCGGATGGGCCAGGGTTTAAAGATATCCAGGAGGCGAAACACTAAAAACCCGGCCAGGGCGTTTTGCCAGGTGAGGGCCATCCCCGCCAGGGTGATGAGCTGGCCCGCCACTTCGTCGATGACGATGGCGCCATGATCGGGACGCCCTAATATCTCCTGGGCCGGTCCCGCGACCCACAGGGCCAGGGCCAGAACTGCCGCCACCCCCAGGCCGTATCCTAAGGGGCCGGCCTGGGATAGCCCCCACCACAGCGGCAGCGCCACCAGGGACCCCCAGGTGCCCGGAGCCACGGGCAGGTAGCCTGCTCCCCCCCAGGTGGCCAGGGTCACTATCAGCCGCCGGGACGCTGGATTTATCTCCGATTTAACCATTTAACATCTTCCGAATACATGGATTTAAACCCATTGTCAATAATCCAGACCTGCGATTAAATTCTGTGGGTTGGCGTCTCGGAGTGGGCCTTTTTCACCCACGAATACTTGGGATGGAAGGGATTAATATCTAAAAGATGTTACAAAACGGAAAAATATCTCCTATAATTCAGGATATGCGGCAGCAACATCAGGAATTTGCTATACCCCAACCCCGCATCATCCCCCGCCCGGAGCACCAGGTCTCCAGGAAGGATATTTCCCTGGAGGCCCTCAAGGTCCTGTACCGCCTCCACCATGCCGGCTACCTGGCCTATCTGGTGGGGGGCGGCGTCCGGGACTTGCTTCTGGGGAAAAAGCCCAAGGACTTTGACGTGGTCACCGACGCCCGGCCGGGGGAACTTCGCAAGCTTTTTCGCAACAGCCGCATCATCGGCCGCCGCTTCCGGCTGGTCCAGGTCTTTTTCCGGGGCGGCAACATCGTGGAGGTCTCCACTTTCCGGCGCCGGTCGGAGTTTGATGAAACCGAGGAAGGCGTCCCGGCCCGGGACAAGACCTACGGCACCCCCGCGGAAGACGCCTTGCGCCGGGACCTTACCATCAATGCCCTGTTTTACAACATCGCCGACTTTTCCCTGGTGGACTACGTGGGGGGACTGGAGGACTTGGAGAATGGGCGCATCCGGGTCATCGGCGACCCCGGAGTGCGTTTTGTTCGGGACCCGGTGCGCATGCTCCGGGTGCTGCGCCACGCAGCCCGCACCGGCTTCGCCATCGACCCTGGGGTCTGGGAGGAAATCCAAGCCTTGGGCCATCTCATTCGCACCTGCGCGCCGGCCCGGGTGCGGGATGAGGTCCTGAAGGATTTCCGCAGCGGCGCCGCGGGACCGTTTTTCGACTTAATGCTGCGCTCCCGCCTGTTTTACGCCATCTTCCCGGCATGGGACTCCCGCCTGGACCGCCGGGGCGAGAAACGCCTGGTGTCCCTCATGGGCCGCCTGGACCGCCTGGTTAAGGCAGGCTCCACTCTCTCCGACAGCCTTTTGTGGGCGGTTTTTTTTACCCCTCTCCTGGAACAGGAATCCCGCCCCAGGGGTTTTAAAGAGCTCAGGGAATTCATCCATGAAAAAGTCCCTGAGGCCCTGGGCGGGATTGAATTTCCCCGGCAGCGCCGGGACGACGTGGCCCTGATGCTGGCCCTGGAAGAGATAGTGGCCAACCTGGAGCGGGAGAAACGCTCTATTCCCGTCCGCTACCAGCGTCTGACGGCCTACCCCGAAGCCTGGCTGTTGCATCAGATCAAAGAATCCCCGGAGGAAAAACTGCTGGAGAAGTGCCAGCCTCTGGAAATTCCGGCCCGGCCCCCTAAACCCAGACCCCGCCGGGTTCGAAAAAGGCGGCGGAGGAAGGGGAGGGGTGGAGGGGAAAAGAAGTCTGAGGGAGAGGGCTAAGGGCGGTTGGCGGTTCGGCGGTTTAGCAGTTTGGCAGTAGTTTTGTCCCTTGAAATTCTAACAGCTAGCCCGCTGAACCGCTAACCCGCTAAACCGCCGCTAAAGTCACCCGCTTAAACCGCCGCTTGCCCACTTTAAGGAGATAGGTCTTGCCGGTGGGCAGTTCCAGGTTAACGTCGCTCACCTTCTCCCCGTCCAGGTGCACCCCGCCTTGGTTAATTAATCGTTTGGCCTCGGAGGTGCCGGCGGCCAGCCCCGCTTCCGCCAACAGCCGGGGCAGCCACAGGGCTTCCGGGACCTTCAGGGTCACCTCCTCGATTTCCTCCGGCAGGACGCGCTCCCGGAAGACCCGGGCAAATTCCTCCGCGGCCTGCCGGGCCGCATTCTCCCCGTGGTAGCGGGCCACCAGGGTCACCGCCAGGTCTTCCTTCACCTGGCGGGGGTGTTTCTTCCCCTGGGCCAGGTCGTCTTTCAGCCGGGCCAACTCCTGGGGGGTGATGTCCGTGAGCAGTTCATAGTACCGGAGCATCAAGGTATCAGAAATGCTCATGATCTTTCCGAACATCTCCTGGGGCGGCTCGTCAATCCCCACGTAATTCCCCAGGGACTTGCTCATCTTCTGCACCCCGTCCAGGCCCTCCAGCAGCGGCATAGTGATGACCACCTGGGGCTCCTGGCCGTACTCCCGCTGGATTTCCCGGCCCACCAGCAGGTTGAATTTCTGATCCGTGCCCCCCAACTCCACGTCGGCCTGGAGGGCCACGGAGTCGTATCCCTGGATGAGAGGGTAGAGAAATTCGTGGATGGCGATGGGGGTATGGGAGGCGTAGCGCTTGGAAAAGTCGTCCCGCTCCAACATCCGGGCCACGGTGTGCCGGGCCGCCAGGCGGATGAGGTCCTGGGCGGCCATAGGCTTCATCCAGCGGCTGTTGAAGTCGATGACGGTCTTCTCCGGGTCCAGGATTTTGAAGATCTGGCGCTCGTAGGTAGCGGCGTTGGCCTTCACTTCCTCTTCGGTTAATGGCGGCCGGGTTTCGCTCTTCCCCGAGGGATCGCCGATGAGGCCGGTAAAATCGCCGATGAGGAAGATCACCTGGTGGCCCAGGTCCTGGAAGTGCTTGAGCTTTTGGATCAGCACCGTGTGCCCCAGGTGCAAATCCGGTGCGGTGGGGTCGAACCCGGCCTTCACCCTTAAGGGGACCCCAGTGGCCGCAGCCTTCTTCAGCCGCGCTTCCAATTCCTCTTCCCGAATGATCTCCTGACAGCCCTGTTTTATGAGGGCCATCTGTTCCGCTACGGGCTTCACGTAAACCAATCTCCTAAATCTGGTTGGCGGTGCATCTTCGATTCTTCAGAGGATTGGGGCCGGGGTGCACTTACCTTGAGGTGCACAATAATGGTGCGTAGAACATCTCCTACGGCTCCACCCGAATCCGTCCCTTTCCCGTGTCCGTAACCTCGCCGATGGGGGCGGCGTCCATCACCCCCGCATTCCGCAGCCGGGTCAGCAAAATTTCGTCATGGGGAGGGGCCACCGCGATGAGCAGGCCCCCGGAAGTCTGGGCGTCGCTGAGGAGGTCCACGTCCACCGGGCTTACCCCGGGGTCAACGTGGAGATGCTTTTCACAAAACCTCAAGTTGGCCTTGCTGCCGCCGGGAATGAGCCCCATGGCCGCGTATTCCCGGGCCCAGGAAAGAACCGGCGCCCGGGAGGCGTAGATGGTCAGTTCCACCTTACTGGCTGCGGCCATTTCCATGCCGTGGCCCAGGAGGCCGAAGCCGGTGATGTCGGTAACCGCATGGACTAACAACCTTTCCAGGGCCTCGGCCGCGGCCCGGTTGAGGCGGCTCATCACCTCGATGGCCGCGGCCTCCGCCTCCTTGGAGGCCAGGCGGCCTTTCAAGGCCGTGGCGATGATGCCGGTGCCCAGGGGTTTGGTGAGAATGAGCACGTCCCCCACCTGCGCTCCGGCCTTGGTGAAGACCTTATCGGGGTGCACCACCCCGGTCACCGCCAGGCCGTATTTCAGCTCCGGGTCCTCCACGCTGTGGCCGCCCACCAGCAGCGCCCCGGCTTCATGGACCTTGTCCATGCCGCCCCTTAAAATATCCTTGAGCACTTCCGGCGGCGTGGTCCTCAGGGGAAAGCAGGCGATATTGAGAGCAGTCAGGGGCCGCCCTCCCATGGCATAGACGTCGCTCAGGGCGTTGGCCGCGGCGATCTGCCCGAACTTATAAGGGTCGTTGACGATGGGGGTGAAAAAATCCACCGTCTGAATCAGGGCCAGCTCGGGGCTAAGACGGTAAACCCCGGCGTCGTCGGCCTGCTCCAACCCCACCAGCAAGTCGGGGTGGGTATGGAAAGGGAGGCTTTTCAAGACGTCCTCCAGGACCCCTGGAGGTATCTTGGAAGCTCACCCCGCGGCCCGGACTTGCTCGACCAAGGGGATTTGACTTTTTTCCGTTTTCAATCTTTGCCTCTTTATAAAGCTATCAGCTTTCAGCTTTCAGCTTTCAAAGGAATTTTTTATTTGTTAGCTGACTGCTGGCGGCTGGAAGCTGACAGTTAAAATCCCAGCCACCGCACCTCCCGGTCTTTCCGGGGAGGCACCGGCGGCACCTTGGCGGAGTAGCCGATGGGGGTGATGGCCAGAAGCTGCTGGTCGGTTTTGCCAAGAAATTCCAGGAGATCCTTTTCCACAAACAGCACTCCGGTCATCCAGCAACTTCCCAAACTCTCGGCATGGGCCGCCAAGAGCAGGTTCTGCATCAGGGCCGCGCCGCTCTGGATAATGGCCATCTGCATCTCCGGGTCGCGAGCTTTGGGGACGGTCACCGCGATGACCACCGGCGCGCCGCCCAGGTTCTTGAAGAACCCCCGGACCACTTGGCGGCGTTCTTCCGTCAGCCCGGCCTTCTCCAGGACCGGCTCCATGTAAGGTATGGACTTGCTGCACAAGGCCACAAATTCATCCCGGGGCTGGCCGGCCAGCACCGTGAGCTCCCAGGCCTGGGCGTTGGTCCCCGACGGGGCCCACAGTCCCGCGTTAATGACGCGTTCCAGGGCTTCCCGAGGCGGCATATCAGGTTTATAAAACCGATGGCTGCGACGGTTTAAGATTGCCTCGTAAAGGTCCATATATCCTCCGGGTGAGCAGTGAGCAGTAAGTAGTGAGCAGAAAAAGAAAGGCTATTTTATACCTCCAGAGCGTTTTTCATCATATCAAGGCCCTGAGGTGCATAAAAACTGAAGAATCCATTATTGACGTATGAACCTTTAAATACGTACTGCTCACTGCTCACTGAATCTTGCAGGAGCCTCCTGCCGGGATGCCGGACGGGGAACGGGATACGGCCCCCGCCTCCACTCCCAGATCCCGGAGCGCGTCCTTGAGCGCCTGGACCACGGCGTCAAACTTATCGGAGCGGTAAGTGTCCCACCCCCCGCAGCCGCAGTCCGCCATTTTGTCAAAGACGTTTTCCGTATCGATATAATTCACCAAAGCCTTGGCGGCATCTTTTAATTTAATGACCTTTTCATCCATCGCCAACCTCTCGCTTATGTATCAGCCGAACTATTCTTGATTTTTACCGAAAACCGAAAACCAACATCATCCCGCCGCCAGGCTGCGGTAATGGCCAGCCTCCGCCACCCTCCCTCGCTTCTCGCAACCCTGGGCATACACCGCGCACCTGGCCGCCAGGGTCTGGAGGGCCGCTTGGCGCTGCGGCTCCGGCAGGGCCGGGTCCTTCACCAGCTTGTCCAGTGCCCGGATGCGGTAGCGATCCAGTCCCCATTGGCGGGAAAGCTGGTCTTCATGCCCTCCCCGTTTGATGACCAGGGCTTCGTCAATCAGTCCCACGGAGTAGCGCCAGGTGAGGCGCAGCCACAGGTCGTAATCTTCCGCGGCCGGGAGACTTTCATCAAAGCCGCCGTGGTCCTCAAAGAGCCGCCGGTTCAAGACCACCGCCGAGGGGCTGACCAGGCAGCGCTCCAGCGACGGCAAAAATATGTCCCCTCCGGCTTTGCGGCAGTGCCGGGGCGGGTTGACCCGCACCCCCCGGCGGATCCAGATTTCCTCCGTCTGGCAAAGAAGATATTCCGGATGGGCCGTGAGATATGCCATCTGCCGGGCCAGCTTCTCCGGGAGCCACCGGTCGTCGGAGTCCAGAAAGGCCAGCCACTCCCCCCGGGCCGCGGCCGCGCCCAGGTTCCGGGCCGCGCTGACCCCACCGCGGACGGCGCGGCGCAGCAGCTTAATTCTCCCCAGAAACGGACCCAGGGCCTCCAGGGTGAGGTCGGTGGAGCCGTCGTCCACCACCAGCAGCTCCAAGTCCCGGTAAGTCTGGGCCAGGACCGAATCCACCGCCTGGGCCACCCAGCCCGCCCGGTTATAAGTGGGGATGATGACGCTGGCTCGGGGCATGATATAGCAAAGTTATCAAAAATTAAGTAAAATTCAAGTTGAATAAATTCAATTATTTTGCTAATCATGAAATCAAGGATAGAGGAAATAAACCAATAATGAGAATCTGACCCAAAGACAACCGACGAATATGATAAGGTTTTCGGATAAGGAAATAGACAAATTAATCAAGGAGCCCAAAGTATTACCTGTTAATTTTCAGGAAATTCTTCGCCTTCGTTCGAAGCGAGGACATAGTGAGCGTGATATAGATATTAAAGGCGATGATGGAAGTGACTTCCGGTTAATATTGCGTCAAAATAAGATAAATCCATTGGACTTTTCTGTTATTCTTGCATATTCCCCGCAAGAAACTACACAGGAATTTCGGCTGTGTCGCTATAACGGAAAAAGCCATCAACACACCAATTCTATTGAAAATGTTTCATTTTATGACTTTCATATTCACAAAGCCACCGAACGTTATCAAGATATTGGATCAAATGAGGAAAGTTATGCCGAGCCTACTTCGCGTTTTACTGATTTGAACAGCGCACTTCATTGTTTGTTAGCCGATTGTAATATTCAAGCACAAAAGCAAAACCATCCCACTCTTTTTGATGAGTTATAATTATGTATCCAAACGATATTGAAAGCGATTTTCGCAAAAAAGTTTGTTCAGAGATATTCTTAGTAAGCGAAGGCTTGAAGCGGTATCGAGTAGTTCATCCATTTCTCTTCGAAGACGGAGACCATTTAGTTATTCTATTAAAACAAGAGAATGGCAGATGGATGTTATCTGATGAAGGGCATACCTTCATGCACCTTACCTATTTTTTGGACGATAAAGACTTACAGCGAGGCACACGGCAGAAAATTATAGATAATGCTCTTTCTTCTTTTCGCGTACAAGAACGTAACGGAGAATTAATATTGTTTGTTGATAATAATCTCTTTGGGGATTCATTATTCTCTTTTGTACAAGCCCTTCTCAAAATAACCGATGTTACGTTTTTAACCAGGGAACGTGTCCGCTCTACGTTTTTCGAAGATTTTAAGCAGTTATTATCAGAAAATGTAAATGAGGAAAGACGGACCTTCAATTGGAACGATCCACATAGGGACCCCCAAGGCATGTATAAGGTTGATTGCCGGATTAATGGCTTGCAACGACCTCTTTTCGTTTATGCTTTAGCTAATGATGATCGCGTTAGGGATGCCACTATCTCACTTTTACAATTTGAAAAATGGGGCTTATCATATCACTCGGTCGCAATATTTGATGATCAAGAGGAGATAAACAGAAAAGTTTTGGCGAGATTTAGCGATGTAGCAGAGAAACAATTCTCAAGTTTGGGCGGAAATAAAGAACGGATTATAAAATATCTAAAAGAAGCCATGCCAAGCTAATTTGATCATGTTCTTTTCAAAAAGTTTTCCTTAATTAATTTCCCCCTATAATCATTTGGTCCCCGAGGCCATCCGTGGTAGATTATTACAATCGCCTGTATCAGGAGCCGTGCATGATCCCACGTTACGAACCCCGCCGCCTGGAAGCCAAATGGCAGCAGTACTGGGAGGAGCGGCGGTTGTTTAACGCTGATGAAGACCCTTTCCGGCCCAAGTATTACGTCCTGGAAATGTTCCCCTACCCTTCGGGCCGCATCCACATGGGCCACGTGCGCAACTACACCATCGGCGACGTGGTGGCCCGGTACAAGCGCATGCAAGGCTTTAACGTGCTCCATCCCATGGGCTGGGACGCGTTCGGCCTGCCCGCCGAAAACGCCGCGTTTGCCCACGGTCTCCATCCCGCCAAGTGGACTTACGATAACATCGCCTCCATGAAGGCCCAGCTTCAGACCCTGGGCTACAGCTACGACTGGGCCCGGGAGCTGGCCACCTGCGACCCGGACTACTACCGCTGGGAGCAGCTCGTGTTCATCGAGATGTTTCGCCGGGGTCTGGCTTATAAAAAAGAAGCTCCGGTGAACTGGTGCCCCCGGTGCCGGACGGTCCTGGCCAACGAACAGGTGGAAGGCGGCCGCTGCTGGCGCTGCGACGAAGAGGTGCACCTCAAGGAGCTGTCCCAGTGGTTCTTTAAAATCACGGCTTACGCGGAAGAACTCCTGGCCGACCTGGACCAGCTCGCCCACTGGCCCGAACGGGTCGTCACCATGCAGCGCAACTGGATCGGGAAATCCCTGGGCGCGGAGATTTACTTCCCCCTGGCCCAGGGAGGCGAGCCTATTAGGGTATTTACCACCCGCCAGGACACCCTGTGGGGCGCCACCTTCATGAGCCTGGCCCCGGAGCACCCCCTGGCCCTGGAACTAAGCCGGGGGACTTCCCAGGAAGCGGCGGTGCGCCGCTTCGTGGATCATTGGAAGGCCATGGACCGCAGCAAGGGCGCGCTGGAGGAGGCCACCAAGGAAGGGGTGTTCACCGGGAGCCACTGCCTCAATCCGGTGACCGGCTGGCAGATGCCCATTTACGTGGCCAACTTCGTGCTCATGGAGTACGGGACTGGCGCGGTGATGGCGGTGCCGGCCCACGACCAGCGGGACTTTGAATTCGCCCAAAAATACGGCCTGCCCATTAAAGTAGTGATCCAGCCGCCCAATGAGGAACTTAAGCCCGAGACCTTGACCGGGGCTTACGAAGACGAAGGTTTTCTGGTGGGATCGGGAACCTTCACCGGCATGGCCAGCGCCCCGGCCCGGGAAGCCATCGCCCTATTCCTGGAAGAAAGGGGCCTGGGGAAGAAGGCCATCCACTACCGCCTCCGGGATTGGGGCATCTCCCGCCAGCGTTATTGGGGGACGCCCATTCCCATCATTTACTGCGACCGCTGCGGCATGACGCCGGCCCCGGAGAAAGACCTCCCCGTAGTTCTCCCTCTGGACGTGGAGATCACCGCGGTGGGCCGCTCCCCCCTGGCGGAGCTGGAGTCCTTCTGGAAAGCGGACTGCCCCGCCTGCGGCGGCCCCGGGCGCCGGGAAGTGGACACCATGGACACCTTCGTGGAGTCCTCCTGGTATTTTCTGCGCTATTCGTGCGCCGACTACCGGGAAGGCATCCTGGACCAGGCCCGGGTGGATTACTGGCTGCCGGTGGACCAGTACATCGGGGGCATTGAACACGCGGTGCTGCATCTCCTCTACGCCAGGTTCTTCACCAAAGTCCTCCGGGACCTGGGTCTGGTAAAGATTGGCGAACCCTTCACTAGGCTCCTCACCCAGGGCATGGTCCTCAAGGACGGGGCCAAGATGGCCAAGTCCAAGGGGAACGTGGTGGACCCCGACGATATGATCCAGCAGTACGGCACGGACACCACCAGGCTGTTTCTCCTTTTCGCGGCCCCGCCGGAGAAGGACCTGGAATGGAGCGACCAGGGAGTGGCGGGGGCCTCCCGGTTCCTTAACCGCTTATGGGCCTTGACTCATTCTCTGCTCCCGGAGCTGGCCGAAACCATGCCTTATCCGGGCGCCGGTGATGACTTGTCCCCCGAACTCTGGGAGTTCCGCCACAAAGTGCACCTGACCATCAAGAAGGTGACGGAAGACATCGAGGACTCCTTTCATTTCAACACCGCCATCGCCGCGGTGATGGAGCTGGTAAACGCTTTTTACCTGGCCGCGGAAAAACTTCCCCGGGAGCTTCTCACCCTGCAGGTGTTCCGGGAGGCGGCGGAGGCCATCCTGCTCCTGATCAACCCCATGGTGCCCCACCTGGCGGAAGAACTGTGGCAGGCCCTGGGACATACAACCTCGGTGCAACTCACCCCATGGCCACAACCCCAGCCCGAGGCTTTGGTGGCCCCGGCCTTTACCGTGGTCATCCAGGTCAACGGCAAGGTGCGGAGCCGCATGCTAGTCCCGGCCGCGGCCACCGAAGCGGAAATTCAGGAAGCGGCCATCCATGACCCGGTTATCCAGAAATGGATTCAGGGCCGTGCTCCCCAACGGGTGGTTATGGCCCGGCGCAAGTTAGTGAACATCGTTATTTAAAGGTGAGAAAGATGCGTACGGATAGTCTGGGGCTGAGCATAATGGTTCTCTTAACTCTGCTGGGGTGCGGCTACCGGCCCCTGGGATCAGCGCCGGTCACGCCTGAGCCTCCCACCCTGGCCATCCCTCTCTTTGTCAACCGCTCCACCGAAGTGGGCCTGGAGGCCATCCTGGCCCGGGCCTTGGTTAACGCTTTTGCCGTAAGCAAGGCCGTCAGAGTGGTCAACAGCCCCAACGGGGCCGACCTGGTGCTGGAAGGGAAGGTGCGCTCCATTGACAACACCTCCGTGGCCTTCCAGGACGTGACCCGCTCCACCGTCCGCCGGGTGACGCTGCGGTTGGAGATAGACCTGCGCCAGCGAGGGGGCAAGGTCTTGTGGAAGGACAGCATGGTCATTCAGGAAGACTACGTGGTGGACCCCAACTATCACATCGGGGAGGCCACCAAGTCGGAAGGCCTGCGCCGGGCCGCCTACACCATGGCCCGGAGGGTGATGGATAAAATCCTACTGGTTATTTGAGGTTGCTTGTTAAAGGGCCAGGTCTTCCTGCTTGAGATAGGGGTTTGCGGTTTGGGATTTTCCATTGATAGATAAATTTTTTTAGGTTATTAATAATTCCATAATCCAAATGCTCACAAGACAAGAATTACAAAAGATTGCCAAAGCGAGACTGCAAGATGCCGAGGCTCTTTTTCAAAGCGGTAGATATGATGGCTCGATTTATCTTTGTGGATATGCTGTGGAAATCGGCTTAAAGAATAAAATATGTAAGACTTTGCGCTGGAAAGGTTTCCCATCAACCAGAAGCGAATTTGAGAACTTACAGACTTTCAAAACCCATAATTTAGACATTTTACTCAGATTATCAGGTGTTGAAGATAAAATTAAGAAAAATTATTTATCACAAT
>Ga0194111_10006934_pt1 | contig 12778 bp, 8 predicted proteins | sample TA2KigC300mmetaG_FD_146194 | JGI IMG/M metagenome (GOLD analysis project Ga0194111, IMG submission 146194) | Freshwater microbial communities from Lake Tanganyika, Tanzania - TA2015033 Kigoma Deep Cast 300m | ecosystem: Environmental > Aquatic > Freshwater > Lake | place: Tanzania: Lake... | reverse complement strand
CCGGATGGGGAAGCGGCCCTGCATCTCCGGGATGAGGTCCGCGGGTTTGGAGGTGTGAAAAGCCCCCGAGGCGATGAACAGGATGTGGTCGGTGCGCACCATGCCGTATTTGGTGGTAACGGTGGAGCCTTCGACGATGGGCAGCAGGTCCCGCTGCACCCCTTCCCGGGACACGTCCGGCCCCTTGGCATGGTCCCGGCCCACGATCTTGTCGATCTCATCCAGGAAGATGATGCCGCTCTGCTCCACTTTACGCCGGGCTTCATCCACCACCCGGTCCATGTCAATGAGGCGCTGGGCTTCTTCCTGGAGGAGGATTTCCCGGGCCTCGGAAATCTTAACCTTGCGCTGCTTGGTGCGGGACGGGAAGATATTGCCGAACATCTCCTTGAAATTAATGTCCATTTCCTCGATGCCAGCATTGGAGAAGATCTCCACGATGGGCATGGTCCGCTGGCTGACCTCCAGATCAATGAACCGCTCGTCCAGCCGACCTTCCCGAAGGAGCCGCCGCATTTTCTCCCGGGTGGGATCGGCGCTCGCAGCCTTCACGGCTTCATCATTACTGGCCGGCGGCCGGGAGGCCGGGGGCAGGAGAATATCCAATAAACGCTCCTCCACCACCTCCTCGGCCTTGGCCTTGACCTGTTCCCGGGCCTCGGCCTTCACCATGTTGATGGCCAGTTCCATGAGGTCCCGGATCATGGATTCCACATCCCGGCCCACGTAGCCCACTTCGGTGAATTTGGTGGCCTCGATCTTCAGGAAGGGTGATTGGGCCAGTTTGGCCAGTCGGCGGGCGATTTCGGTCTTGCCCACCCCCGTGGGGCCGATCATGATGATGTTTTTGGGCGCGATCTCATCCCGCAGGCCTTCGGGGATCTGCTGGCGGCGCCAGCGGTTCCGCAGGGCGATGGCCACGGAGCGCTTGGCCTCGGCCTGGCCGATGATATATTTGTCCAGTTCCGCCACGATTTCCCGGGGGGCCAGGTGATCGCCCCGCTGCAGCCGGGGCACAGGTGTCAAGGACTGATGCAATTCAATAACCATAATGTATCATTCAGCAACCCGGCAAAGGGCTACAACTCCTCGATGGAAATTTGGTCGTTGGAAAAAATACACAAGTCGGCCGCGATAGTCATGGCCTCCCGGCAGATTTCAGCGGGCGGCATGTTCGTGTGGCGCAGCAAGGCATAGGCCGCGGCCTGGGCATAAGCGCCGCCGGAGCCGATGGCCATGACCCCCTCATCCGGTTCGATGACGTCGCCGGTGCCGGAAATCAAGAAAAAATTGTCTCTGTCCACCACCAGCAGGAGGGCCTCCAGGCGCCGCAAGATCTTATCCGTGCGCCAGTCCTTGGCCAATTCCACCACGGCCCGGGTCAGGTTGCCCTGGTGTTTCTCCAGCTTGGCCTCGAACCGCTCGAACAGGCTCAAGGCGTCGGCCGCGGCCCCGGCAAAACCGACAATGATCTTGCCGTTATAGATCTTGCGGACCTTCCGGGCCTTGTGCTTCATGACGGTGTCGCCCAGGGTAACCTGGCCGTCCCCGGCCACCGCAACCTGGCCGTCCCGGCGCACCGCCAGGATGGTAGTCGCCCGAAAGGAGGATTGCTGTTTTTCGGTTTGCAGTTTTTGGTCTTCGTTCATGCTCTTTCTGTCGCCCTATCCATGATTATTGCCGGGATTAATGATGCTGCCTAAACAGGTGTCCAAGCACCGCCTGGCGGAACTGTGGGTTCCCAAGTACAACTTGAAAACCAGAACAAACCAACTTATAACTAACCACTGACCCCTGACCCCTGACCACTAACCACTGACCCCTGCCCACTCACTTGCGCGGGTGCGCCTTGTCATAGACCTCCATCAAGAAATCCAGGTTCACGTGCAGATATTTCTGCGTGGTGGACAGTTGGGCGTGTCCCAGGAGTTCCTGCACGGCTCGCAGGTCAGCCTTGCCCTCCAGGAGGTGGGTGGCGAAGGTGTGCCGCAGGCCATGGGGAGACAAGGGCTGCCCTAAGCCGGTTTTGAGGGCCCATTTCTCCACCAGCCGGGCCACGCTGCGGGTGGTGAGGCGGCCCCCCCGGTGGTTGAGAAAAACCGCGTCCTGACCGGAGGCCGGAGAGTCGGGGGTGAGCAGCTCCCGCCGCACCCGCAGGTAGAGGGTCAACGCCTGGTGCGCCTGGGGGCCGATGATCACCAGGCGCTCTTTGCCCCCTTTGCCCCGCACTTTGGCCAGCTGCTGGGCCAGGTCCAGGTCCTGGAGATTGAGGCCCACTAATTCCGCCACCCGCAGCCCGCCGGAGTATAAGACCTCGAGGATGGCCCGGTCCCGCAATTCCAAGGCGGTGTAGCCGGAAGTCTGCTCCAGCAGATGAAAGACCTCGTCGATGGTCAGAAACTTGGGCAAGTGGCTCTCCAGTTTGGGAGTGGGGGCCAGGGCCGCGATATTATGGGGCAGTACCCCCCGGCGGACCAGAAAGGTGCAGAAGGTGCGCAGGGCCGCCAGTTTCCGGGCCACCGAGGTCTTGCGGTTGATCTGCCGCCGGGCCGCCAGGTAGGCCCGCAGGTCCTGATAGGTCAGGGCGGCCAGGGACCGGGGCGGCTGCCGGGTGCTTAGAAACTCTATAAACTGACGGACATCGCTCAGATAATTGCGCACCGTGTGGGGCGACAGGGAGCGCTCCACCTGCAGATGACGGGCAAAAGCTTGTAATGAGGCGTCCATAGCCACTCGGCGTTCTCGGCGTCGCGGCGGTGATTTGTTATCGCCACGCCGGAAAAATTGTTAACTTCCCCCTATTTTTTCCGATCAAGTGGAAACCTGCAAACATCGTAAAAAATGTATTTTTATATTATTTTTATTAACAAATCAAACTTTTTATCTCGGGTGGGAACAAAAAAGGGCGGCATCGCGCCGCCCCTCTAGAAATGTTCTTGGCTCCCTCCGGGTTTAATAGGTGAAAACCCTGGTTTTGGTGGGCACTTCCAGATAGGCGTCCAGTTCGTCCTGGATGGCCTGGCGCTCCGGGCTGTTGAACCATTCCTGCCAGTCCTCGTAGTTTTCCCAGGCGCTGATGACCAGGTAATGGTTTGGGTCATCGAAGGCATGCAGCGTTTCGCCGGAAATATAGCCGGGCTGCTGCATCGCCTTGACCCGGAGCATTCTCAGCAGACGGGCGATCTCGCCGACATTTCTCCCTTTAATCATACGTTCCATCATTACTTTAATCATGGCCTTGTCCTCCCATGGGAACCGGTTAACGCCAGCCAACTCCATTCTGCCCTATACATAAATTAACGCCGATATCTTGTAAACTGCAAGAAAAATCTTGGGGCTAACGTGAGGGGGCGTCATTTCCTTCATCGTAGGCGGTGAGCTATCAGCATTCAGCTTTCAGGAAAAACAAGGAGTTAGGCAAACTAATTGAGGAACCAGCATCCTGCCATCTTGGAATAACTATTTGAATTTAAATCATTAGCTGACGGCTGTGAGCTGACCGCTGAACGCTTACCCTTCATTATCCTGGATTAATTGGAGATTGATATGGCGGCGGCGCAGGTCCACCCGGGCCACCTGCACCGTGACCCGGTCGCCGATCTGGAAGCTGCGGCCGGTGCGTTTGCCTTTGAGACGCAGGCGGGCCTCCTGAAAGAGATAATAGTCGTCGGGCAGGTCCACCAGGCGCACCAGGCCCTCGGCGAAGATTTCCTCCAGGGAGACGAAAAAGCCGAAGGCCGTGACCCCGGTGATGACCCCGTGAAAGATCTCGCCGATGTGCTCCGCCAGGCAGCGGGCCTGCATCCGGGCCAGCATTTCCCGCTCCGCGGCCACCGCCACCCGTTCCCGGGCCGTGAGTTCCCGGGCCTGTTCCTCCAACTGATCGACCAGCTGCGGCCCCGGGCCCTGGCCCTGGAGACGGTCCAGGAGCAGGCGGTGCACTATGAGGTCGGGATAGCGCCGGATGGGCGAAGTGAAGTGGGTGTAGCACTCCGAGGCCAGGCCGTAATGGCCGACGTTCTGGCCGGAGTAGCGGGCCTGTTTCAGGGAGCGCAGGAGCATCACCTGGATCATATAGGCCACGGGCAGGTCCTGGATGCTCTCCAGGAAGTTGACCAAGGCCCGGGGATCCCGGTCGGCCTCTTTGGGGAGGACCAACCCGAGCTTAGCCAGGAACTTCCGGAAAACCGCCAGCTTGTCCGCGTCCGGGACGTCATGTACCCTGAAAATGCACGGGTCCCCCAGATACTCGGCTACGGCTTCGTTGGCCGCAATCATGAATTCTTCGATGATCTGGTGGGAGAGAAGATGATCCAGCCGGCGGATGTGATAGGGTACCCCCTGTTCGTTGAGCAGGACCTCGGCCTCAGGGATGCTCAGGAGCAGGCTGCCCCGCTGCCGCCGCCGCCCTCGCAACAGGTGGCACAGGTCCGCCATCTGGGAGAGCATCTTGGCCAGATTCCGGCGGCCCCGGCTCAGCTTGGGGTCTCCCTGGAGGATCTGCTCAACTTCGTCATAGGTGAGGCGGGCTTTGCTGCGGATGACGCTGCGGGCGAATTCCCTGCTCTTAAGGCGGCCGGCCCGGTCATAGGTGAGGATGGCGGTGACGGCCAGGCGGTCCACCCCGGGGTTGAGGCTGCAGATGCCGTTACTGAGTTCATGAGGGAGCATGGGCAGGACGTAATTGGGGAAGTAAACGCTGGTCCCCCGTTGGGCCGCCTCCCTATCCAAGGCCGATTCTGGCGGGACATAGCAACTGACGTCTGTAATGGCGACGTAGAGCACCGAGATCCCGCCAGGTTTTTTGAGGAGCGCCACGCCATCGTCAAAATCCCGGGCAGCCTGCGGGTCGATGGTAATAAAAGGAAGGCGGGTGAGGTCCAACCGCCCCGTCCGGGCCGACTCGGGCACCTCCTGGGGCGCGTCCTGGGCCTGTCGCTGGGCCGCCGGGGAAAATTCATGGGGCAACTCGTGTTTCAGGATGACCACTTTCACCTGAACCGCGGGGTCTTCCGGGGGGCCTAACACCTCCACGATTTTTCCCAACGGATTAAGCCGGGCGCTGGGGTAATCGGTGATCTCGGCCACCACCATCTGGCCCACCTGGTCGTGCAGGGACGGTGCCGCCGGGATAACCAGATCAAATAGAAGATGTTCGTCGTCCGGCGCGACAAAATACCGGCCCCTTAACTCCTGGAGAACGCCGACGACCTTCTTGAGGCGGCGCTCCAGGACCCGGATGACCCGGCCCTCTTTTTTGCCCCGCCGCCCCCGGCGTTCCAGGCGGACCACCACCTTATCGCCGTGCAGGGCTTCTTTGAGATTGCCGGGATTGATAAAGATATCCCCGGCTTCCGGGGCCTCCTCCGGGGTGACGAAGGCGTAGCCGTCCGGGTGCATCAAAACCTGGCCCACCGCCAGGTTCATGGCCGCGGTGAGGCCGTAGCGGCCACCCTCCAGGGCCACCAGCTCCCCGGCGGCCAGCAGTTCCTGGAGATGCTCGTCCAGGGGCAAACGTTTGGCGCGCCGCTGGCCCAACAGATCCGCCAGTTCCGTTATCAAAAGGGGATGCTGGGCCTCTCGAAAGACCCGAAGGATTTTTTCCAATACAGACCGGTGTCGCCGGCGGGTTTTTTTCATAACAGTCCTTAAGCTCTCCTCATATAAACGCATCCGGCCGGATAAAGCAAGTTGTTATTGGCAACAGGAGGAAATAGACTACTCCCTGAGGGTATATGGTGAACAGGTCCTGAAAGGAGGGAGGGGCCAGATGCCTGGCCCCTTTTCGTGGGATGATATGGAGGTTGTGACCTTCATCAAAACGTTTAGGTGGTATAAAGGGGTAGCCGATGAATCAGTTCCCCGATTAAAAAGCCGATTTGGGGTTGGCTTTTACTCTGGACAAGAAGCACTCTGTTCAAAAACTAAAACAAATTAATCTTGGCCACTCCACCTAATTGTTTGTTAACTAATGACTGCATAATCCATGCCATTGGGAAAAATATTAAATATTAATTAAATATCAATAAGATATAATATGGGTTGTTAATTGTCGATCTGGAAAATGTTCTGTTTGCCGGACATCCGGTTCAAAAAATTATACCGGTCTGGAAAAAATACCAATCTTGTTTTGTAACAAATTGATTATATTAACAAAAATAATTGCCATCACAGATTATGGCCTCATTAAAGCGTCCAGATTTTGAAACAGAGGGATTACAGTTCATTCCTCCCAATGTTCAAAAAACCGCATTGTATCAGCCCCGAAGAGGAAACTGGAAGCTTCCAGGCATCGGTTTTCAAGCAGGGGGAAAGGTGAATAGCTTCAAAGCACGGCATGTTACGCCGGGGCAGCTCAATTCTTCCAAGTTTTTGCCAGGGGCGCCGGTAACATTTGAATTCCGCCGGCAAAAGTGCTACTATGCCAGAAAACCGTATAGATTCCTAACCGAAGTCAGGGAGGGCTGATGCAATCAATTTTAACCATATGCACACCGCGACGAGATATTTTAGAGGGGACTTTTAATCCAGAAATCTTTACAGCCAGTTTAAGCCAGGTGATAGATTTTTATCGGGGCAAACCTGGGATTATCCACTCCCTTTATACCGACGGGCGGCAGTTTTTCCAGGATGCCACCTATCCCACCGATAATTTAAAGTTAATTTTTGCTGATGTTTTTCGCCGCTTAGCCGGTGATAACGCCGCGCCGGCCATTCATCGGCTGGAGACGGCATTTGGAGGCGGCAAAACGCACATTCTCATCGGTCTCAGCCATCTCGGTTTTAAAGGGGCTGAATTGGCCTCCGCGGTTACGGAGATTATCGGACCGGAAATCTTGCCGGAACCGGGGAGTATCCATGTGGTGGGCATAGCCGGAGAGGAACTGCCGGTCCATAAACCCATGGGGCGGGCTCTCCTGCCCTACACTATGTGGGGAGAAATTGCCTTCCAGATCGGGGGGGAGAGGCTTTATCGGCAGGTCGAAACCGAGGCTAACTCTCATGCTGCTCCAGGAAAAGAATTCTTTGAAACCGTTTTCCGGGGCCGCAAAGTTCTTATCCTGCTGGACGAGTTGGCTCAATATGCCGCCAGGCTCCAGGCGGCCCGTCCTGACGGCGGGGCGAACCTGGCTGCTTTTCTGATGTCTTTACACGGTTACGCCCGCACTCATGCCGGCCTGGCCATTGTTCTCACGCTCGCCAGCGCCGCCGATGCCTTTGCCAAGGAAACAGAGAAGTTGCGGGTTTTAATTACTAAAGTTAAGGGAGAAGAGGTGGACGACGAGCAGGCCTGGGAGATAGCCCAGCAGGCGGAAAAAGACCTGCGCAGCGTTGTGGCTCGAGACGCCACCACTTTGGTGCCGATCCAGGCGGCGGAAATCTCCCGCATTTTGGCCAAGCGTCTTTTTGAGGACATCGATTATCAGGGAGCCGCAGAAATTGCCGATGCCTATCTCCAGATGTATCAGACCCATGCCGCGGTTTTGCCGGATAGAGCCTCGCACCATGCTTTTCGGGATATTTTAGTGGCCCATTATCCTTTTCATCCTACTTTTATCAATTTCCTGAATGCTAAAATGGCCACCATCGAAACGTTCCAGAGCACCCGGGGGGTGCTGCGGGTGTTGGCCCTGGTGACCCGCAGTTTATGGCAGAAAAAAATTAAGGCGCCCATGATCCATGCTTCTCATATTCCCCTGACCGATGCTCGGACTGTGGACGAAATCCTGGGAAGAACCGGTGGTGGCGATCTGCTGCCGGTGCTCAATGCCGATATCGGCGGCCCGGACTCATCCATCCTGGCCCCTGGCCAGAGCTATGCCCAGATGGCAGATCAAAAAAACCCCCACCCCCTGGGTCTGCCTCTCTATGAATACACCTGGAAGACCGTTTTCCTTCATAGCCTGGTGGGCCGGTCCGAAGGTTTGGGTTCCAACCTGTTCGGGATCACGGAACCGGAGACTATTTTTGCCGTGGCCTGCCCTGGCTTAACTCCTCCTCAGATCAGGATTGCTCTGGATAAAATCGAGGATCTTGATGAGGGGGCTTTATATCTCCGTTTTCACCACGGGCGTTATTATGCCAGCCTGGAGCCATCGGTAAACCTAACCCTGAATACTATTCGCCGTTCCCTTACCCGTGACCAGGTTGACGAGCTGATCAAAACTACGGCCCGTAAAGTGGTCACCAGTGCGCAAGGCACCTTCCAGGTGGCCCACGATGTATCTCTGCCGGAACACATCCCGGACAATGATAAGAAGCCTTTTTTAGCCATGGTGGCTTTAGACGCCGACCAGGTCAACGTTGAAGACTTTTTCATTTCCGTTGGCGTGAACCGCCCTCGTCATCATCAGAACCTGGTTTTTCTGCTGGTGCCGCAAACCGTCCGGGCAGAAGGGGAATTATGGACTGAAGACAGGCTTGCCAGAGCGCAGGATATGGTCAATCGGTTGGAGGGGCTGGCCCGCACTATTCTGGCGATGCGGAAGCTTAGAACCCAGCCGGAAAATTACGGTATCAGCACCGCTAAATTACACGAATACGATTTTGACCGGAAAATGAAAGAGCGGGAGGTAGGTCTGCTCACCACTGCGACTCAGGCATATGATTCGTTATGGTATCCATCGGCCACCAGACAGATCGTCCGTCGGGAGATCAAAGCCGGGGCCGGGGAAGCCGGCCTGGCCATTGTGGAGGAAATAAGCCAGACTCTGATTAATGAAGGCGAACTGCTTACTGCCGAACTGGCGGCAACACACGAAAGATTACTGGCCCTTAAGAATCTATTTTTCGAGACTTCGGAAACCCCGAGTTTAACGAACCTCCGAGCCGATTTTACTCAGAAGCGGCATTGGCCGGTCCTGGTAGATGCGGCTATCTTTGACCAGCTTATCCGTGCCGGTATTCAGCGGGGCGTCTGGGCCATGTTCCGGCTGGCCACCAGCGAAAGCGTCTCCCCTGAGGATTTTTATAGCCGGGACACCGAGCCTGTGCCCTTTGATGTAGATCTGACCGACTCAGGATGGTCTCTGATTTCCCTGGCCGGTGCCAATAAGCGAGGCTGGGGACCGGCGGTTGTTGATAAAGAGAAAGTCAAGGAAGTTATTCATAAAATTGTGGAGGCCGATGAAGCTCTCGGCGTCACCCAACTGTTGACCAAGGTAGTCGATTCCTACGGGGAAGTGAGTGAGGCGGCGGTGCTGGATGAGCTGAAATCCCTTGTGCAGACTGGCAAAATGGCAATGTATCACGGGAATACCGCACAGTCCCAGAAACCGTCTGATCTGCTCTGCGGTCGTGGCGCCCCCCTCATTCATGTCGATAAAACCCACATAGTTGCTACTCCTGCCACCGTGGCTAAACGCGGCTGGCTGGAGGCCCCCCCCAAGGCCTTTACCCTGAGCGGCACTGAAGGCGCTAAGCGTCTGTGGCCTCTGCTGGCCAAATTAGGAAGTTTCTATTCCAGGGGGGCCACGTCGACCATCCGCTCCCTGGACCTGGTGGATTTGGAGATATCCCGGGGAGGCCGCCTCCGTCTGATCCTGGAGGATGTTCCCCCCGAGGGCATGAAGGCCCTGGACGAACTTTTTGAGGTGTTGGCCCATGTGGCCGAAATTGGCGCCGCAACCGAAGCCGATCTGGAAATTGCCGAACCTGACGACACTTGTCTGCTGGTGAAAGAGTTGAAGAAGATGTAGGGTGGGCATTGCCCACCCTACCGAAGATAGCGGTAACAAAAAATGAAATCTAACAAAACAGGATTTGATCTTCTGGAATATTATCAGCACCGCCTCGCCCCCCTGGTGACCCAGGCCCCTTACGTCCTGCGCCTGACGGAGTGGAAAGACTACCCTCCCCCGGTCATGGTCATCAAGGAACGCCGGGAAGTGGGCGCTCCTTCAGCCAGCAAAAATCAAGGCACTTTAACTTTTCCTCCCCGAAGAATTTTAGTGGAAATCGGGCATCTCTATGGCGCCGCGCAACGTCATTGCCTCCCAATACTGCGTCAGATTATCGGACAGGCCAGGGACAACGCCGATATCCCTCTGGAGCTGCAAAGGTATCTTACCAAAGCAGGTTTGCGCCTCCATCTCAGCCTGCCCCTGGATGAGGAAGTTGGGGCCAAGCTCGGTCTCTTTTTTCGGTTGCAACTCAGGGTCAAGGAGCTGGAACGGGTCGAGCTCATGGCCCGCCGGGTGGCCACCTTTACCCGGGAAGAGGCAGCCTATTGGCTCTCACGCACCACCCGTTTCGGACCCGATGCCAACCGCTGGGCTATATCTGGTTTAAGACTCATGTTAGGAGGACAGCCTGGTGACCCGGCTGTGCTCAAGATACTGGAACGATTGCGATTTCCAGGATAAAATCTTAGTACAGCTTTTTATAATCACACTAACGTATTTAATTGCATTTGATAGTTCTCTCTGGCATGTTTCCCTTAGGGGGTGGACAATGCCAAGAGAGAGCCCATATAAAATAGTTCTATCTGGGGAGGAGGCTCGGGAACTATCTCGGCGAGCGGCAAAATATATGTTGCCATATTTCATAGTTATTCGCGCCAAGATGATTCTCCTTGCGGCCAAGGGACACAGTAATGATGCAATCGCCAAACAACTTAACACCTGCCGAGAAGTTGTTAGCATGTGGCGAAAACGCTTCTTTGAAGAACGTCTCCAGGGACTCGAAGAGCGTCCTCGGCTTGGTCGCCCCAGGTTTTTCCCCCCCTGATCTGATCGTACAGATCAAAGCTCTTGCCTGTGAGATGCCAACAGCATATCAGGCCCCTCTGGCACGTTGGAGCATTGCCGATTTGAGCAGACAGGTTCGGCAATCCGGTCTTGTGGCCACAATTAGTGACAGCACAATATGGCGTTGGCTCCATCACCTGCATTTCGGACGCATAGGCACGTGCTGAGCTATAATCAGAGTAATCTCAGTTGGTTAGGTTGCTGTCAAAAATCGGTCGTGTGCCTATGTTTCAGTAGTGGTGGGATAGATGCTTAAAACAACTTTAGGCATTGGAATTTCAAGAGATTTGAGAGTTGAAAGCAGGTTTGGGGAGGGTTCATTCCGCTGAAAGAATTGAAAATTAGGGGTCTGGAACTCGGTGGCCTGGAGGGTGCTCAGGTCGTCTCTGAGCCGCGCCCAGGGGAGCTGACAGTGCCGTTCTGCGGCTCGGGCCAGCAACAGGGCCAGAACACAAATCTTGATATGCGCTTCAATCCGCTTCTTTGATTACCTGCTCCCGGTGCTGCCGTTGACGTTTCGCCTCCCGGGGATTATAGCAGACGATATAGCGCCGCCGACGTTCGCCATCGCCGACGAGCACTTCTTTGGCATGTAAGTTTTCGGCAATAATTTTGTAGCGGCCAGACCGCGGCAGCACTTCCTCCTTGACCTCGGCAACGCTGCCCAGCCGCACCGCCAGAAGATATTTCCCACAGGCCTTGGCGAGTTTCCGGCGATTGTCCTGAGAATTCATGCCGGAGTCAGCCACCAAGAGGGCCCGACCCAATTGCCAATCCTTTAAATCCGCTTTGACTTTGGCCACGGTGTTGACATCGGTGGTATTGCCCGGGAAGACCCAGCTGCGCACCGGCAAGCCATCCCGGGTCACCGCCAGGGCAATCACGACCTGGGGATTCCAGCCGCCGTTTTTCGGGCGACCGAAGCGGCGCAGGCCATCAGTGTCCTCTTCGTCAAGGGAGAACGCCGCCGTGGTGGTATCGTAGAAAATGAGATCAACATCCAGATTGAAGAGATGAGCCGTGCGAAAAAATACCGCCTCCTCCACGGCGGCACTATGGGCCTGCAAAAAATCCATGGCCTCATACATCTGATCTAATCTGAGGCCTTGACAGGAAGGTAAATGCACCTTGCTGAGCCAGCGATCCCAGACGCCCAGCTTCGACTCCGGCTCACACAAACGGTTGGCCGTCATGGCGAAGAGCGCCCGCTCATAGGCCTCGTTATAACCCTGCTGTTTGATTATTTTTTTGAGCGCCGAGGCGATCCCCAGCCGTTCCCAAAGCACTTCCAGAGCCATTGCCGTGCCAAGTTCCCGGGTTTGGATAAGCTTGACCTCGTCGGGAAGCATATCTTGATCTCGGACAGCCCGCTTATCCTTCTGGGGTGCAGTGAGCTGCTCATTGACTTCCACCCCGCACACCCGGGCAATGGATTTGCACAAGCGAACCAGACTGCTCCGATCTAATTCATCGGCCCGGCCGAAATTATGGATGATCTTGGCCACCGCCTGATTGCTCTGCTGATTCCAGACATTATGGGCCAATTGGTAATATTCCACGACGGAGCCGTCTTTGTTCTTTCGTTTTGTGGTACGCAAATACATGCCTATTATTTAAGCATATACTATCTCTAAAAGTAAAGAATAAAATTACAAGTCGTGTGCCTATGTATTTGGGCCAAAAGCACCCCCTTTAAATCATAAAACCCGCATAAATCCTGGACTTTATGATCTCACTACCCCTCAAATATGACTATTCATCCCCCTGATGGCCACCCAAAATCCCCCACCTGTGGCCACTTCAAAATCCCCCACTAAGCGGGCCTGATTTCCAAGAAAAACTGCCCGAACGGCGACAGAACGTACAAGCTCTCATTTGTTGGCATCAGACAGATGGGAGAGAGAAGGATGAACGTTTTGAAGCCGGATTTGCAAACGACGATCAAGACATTGCTGAGTAAAGGCGTGAGCCAGAGGGAGATTGAGCGAAAGACGGGGATCGATCGAAAGACCATCCGAAGATACGCTCAG
>Ga0194111_10006928_pt1 | contig 12789 bp, 11 predicted proteins | sample TA2KigC300mmetaG_FD_146194 | JGI IMG/M metagenome (GOLD analysis project Ga0194111, IMG submission 146194) | Freshwater microbial communities from Lake Tanganyika, Tanzania - TA2015033 Kigoma Deep Cast 300m | ecosystem: Environmental > Aquatic > Freshwater > Lake | place: Tanzania: Lake... | reverse complement strand
AAGTCTCCCTCGAATCCAAATCATTTTCAGTAATTCTTGAAACCGGAGCCCTCATCAACATTCAACGAGCAGTTCCCTCTCCCCTGGTGGGAGAGGTCGGTACGACTCGAAACCGAGGTGGGGGTGAAGGGGAACTGATCAAAATAAAAATCGGGCGGATGGAGGCCCATAAACTGCTCGTCTTCAATATACCTCTTGACCTCAATCGGGTCTCTGTGGAAGATCTTTGTTTAATTCCTGGAATTGGCGAGTCTTTAGCCGGAGAAATTGTAGTGTATCGAGAAAGAAGAAAAGGATTTCGCTCAGTCGAGGAACTGAAAAAAGTGAAAGGGATTGGTGACAAAAAATACCAATCCTTTAAAAACTTCTTTATCGTTGGAAATTAACCCAGATGTTGCATAATTTTTGCTCAAACGGGAAAGGGCGATCCGTTCGGAAAGGCTTCGAGGCGAACCTTTTTTCGTATGAGCACAACCGTTTCGTTTCCCTGCCGGAATTCACTTTGAGTGAAGTCCCCCGTTTTCCATAAAATTATAAAAAACCGCCATTCGAAGCCTTGTAGGGCGGATTGCCCTTGCCCGTTTTTGAAACTGGCGGGTTAACTTCGCAGCTCCTTATTTAGCCAGCTCTATCGCCTTCTCAAAGGCTTTTTCCATATCAGGGAGATGACTCATTTCGGGAACAACCTGGATATATCGAACGACTCCTTCCTTATCTACGATTACAACAGAGCGTGCCAACAACATGGACCCTTCTACGAGAAACCCCGTGGAACGCCCGAAGTCACCCTGCTTGTAGTCAGACAGGTATTGAATATTCGTAAGTTTGGCCACTTTGGCAAAACGTTTCTGGGCAAAAGGCGTATCCCTGCTGATGGTGATACGTTTAATGCTACCCGGGAGTTTATCACCTTTCTCTCCCAAATAATGGGTCTGTTCTTCACATACCCGAGTATCAATAGAAGGAACAATGCTGATAAGAAGGACCGAACCTCTCTCCTTAGACAAATCGATCGGATTCGTAGTCGTGGCATCCACCAACTCAACCGATGGAAGGGAATTTCCCAAGCTTATTGGCGTTCCAAGAAGCTTGACCGGCTTCCCCCTCAAATTCACCTGGTCCCCGGGAATGGCCGATGATCGATCCATTGGAAGGTCAGGTCGGGTTGTTGCACATCCAAAGGCTAAAACCATTAAAATGCCTGTAAAAATCAAAAAGAACTTCTTACCTAACATACCCCATCTCCTTTCCATGTTTTTCCTAATCACCTTCCCTTTCCCCAAAAATAACCATACTTTCATTCGAATTCAACAAAACCGTTTGATTTCAAATTTTCAATAATAAAATGTTTCTTGAGAATGGGAGAAATTGCCTGATGGATGGATCCCTTCCTAAACCGGGGGGTTTGACTTAAGTCAATGATTTATTCCGCAGATAGGATTATTTGGTGAATAATATATCAAATCGATCGATTTTGAAACCATTGGAAGGAGGTTCTTTATGGAGAAGAAGTTAGCACGAAATCTTTTCATCTGGGCTACACTCATTTGTTCCGCTGTTTTCATCTGGCTCACCATCGACACCCATAGGGCTATCCCCAAGCGGACCAACACCGACAAACTCACCGATGAGGCTGTCCTGGGAAAACGGGTCTGGCATAAGTACAATTGTAATGACTGTCACACCATCCTCGGGATCGGAGGCTACTACTCTCCGGATGTTACCAAGGTTTATTCCACCCGTGGAGAAACGTGGTTGAAGACTTTCTTGAAGAATCCGGAATCTCCGGATCCCCTGAGAAGGAAGATGCCTAATCAAAAACTTTCTGACAATGAAATAAAGCAACTTATCACCTTTTTTAAATGGGTGGATGCCATTGACACCAATGAATGGCCTCCCAAGCCCATCACGGTGGCAAAAACGACAGGAGATCCATTGGAAGAAACCGCCCTGATTTTAAAGGGGAAAGCTATTTATAATCAGAACCGATGCGATCTCTGCCATCAAATCGGAGGAAAGGGAGGTATCATCGGACCCGATCTCTCAAAGGTGGGCGGCAAACGGGATACTCAGTGGCTTTCAAGGCTGATTAAAGACCCGAAATCGGTCAATCCTGGCACGCAAATGCCTGCCTACCTGCAACTTTCAGAGGATGAGGTTCAGGCGCTGGCCAGCTTCTTGGGAGGACTCAAATAATTGCGGATCTTAGATTGCGGATTTCGGATTTAAAACCCTTCAAAAAAAAATTCCGCACTCCGCACTCCGCAATCCGAAATCGGAAAAGGAGGAAAAACATATGACTTACGAATCGCAAAAGGTTGCCATTAAATATTTCGTCATCTCCGCCATCTTCTTCGGGCTTCAGGTCGTCGTTGGCCTGCTGCTGATCTTGAAGTATATCTGGCCGGACCCCTTAATCGGGATTATCCCCTTCAATACCGCACGGGCCATCCATACCAACCTCCTTGTGGTCTGGATGCTCTTCGGCTTTATGGGCGGCACCTATTATGTCGTTCCGGAAGAGTCAAAAACAGAGTTATATAGCAAAAAGCTGGCTGATCTCCAATTCTGGCTTCTCCTCATAGGAGGTCTGGTTGGGGTGATCGGATTTCTTTTCGGCTGGACCGCCGGCAGGCCTCTTCTCGAATTGCCAGTTGAATTGAAATGGGCAGTGGTCATCGTGGCTCTGATCTTTATCTTCAATGTCTTCATGACCATGATCCGAACTAAGAAATGGACGGCCGTCCAGGGTCTTCTCCTGGGGGGTGTTGTCATGCTGGCGGTCATGTGGCTTTTTGCGATTCCTTTCTTTAAAAACCTCACGTTTGACTACTACTACTGGTGGTGGGTCATTCATCTCTGGGTGGAGGGGGCCTGGGAACTGATTGCCGCCTCGCTCATGGCCTTTATTCTGCTCAAGATCACAGGGGTGGAACGCCAGATCGTGGAAAAATGGCTTTACATTGAGGTGGCCCTTGTGCTGGCTACTGGAATCATTGGAACCGGTCACCATTATTATTGGATCGGGACACCGGGATACTGGCTCTGGTGGGGAGGGATATTCAGCGCCCTCGAAACCGTCCCGATCGTACTCATGGTCTTTGATACCCTCAGGCACGTAAAACACAGAAAAATTGAGATCCCCGATCGCCTGGTCCTCTACTGGACCATCGGGTGTGCCCTGTTTCATTTCTTCGGTGCCGCAGTCATGGGAATGGTCCACACGCTACCTCAGGTTAATCGATGGACGCATGGAACTCAGGTTACGGCCTCCCATGGACATTTGGCCTTCTTCGGCGCTTATGCCATGCTCATCCTGACCGTCGTCTATTATGCCCTTCCTAAACTGAAAGGAATTAGCCAGTATAGCCAGAAGAGAGGGTTCTGGGTATTCTGGATCACGGTGAGCATGATGCTGATCATGGGGTTGGCTTTTGGTGTGGCAGGAGTGATTCAATCCTACATGCAGAGAGGATTGGGCATCGATTTTCTCACGGTCCAGGATTTTATGAAACCATGGTTTTTCGCAGTCTTCATCGCAGGGCTGGGGTTTTTCGTCGGTGTGCTCCTCTACATCATCGATGTTTTGAAAATTGCAACCAAAAAGCCGGAATAATGGAATATTCCACTACTCCATCTGGTTTGGATTATGTCTTCAGTCATTGCTGAAACGATTGAGATCATCAAAGAGAAATCGCCGGGTCCGCTCGAGGAGGTCAGGCTCGAGGACCTGGTCATAGGGGTTTTCTTTACGGGCGTGAAGCTATCCACCGGTCACGGGGGATGTGCCTTCACGCCCATCAGCGAGATTCCGGAGGCGGTCTGTTGTCCGACCTCAGCCGCCCGGATGCCTCCAGCAGGGAATCTGGAGGGAAAACCTGTTTCTGAAATCGTCAATTACTCACTCGATCCCAATGTCCTCAAGAGCGCCATTGGCATTGCCACCCTCAACGGACTTTCCCAATGGATTATCGAATCAGGTAACGAAAGAGAATATGAAGTGGTCAAAGACAGGGATGGCTTCGACCTACTCGACATCCAATCCCATGAGACGGTCTCTCTGGTTGGGGCGTTTACCCCTTATATCAAGAGGTTGAAAGCAATGGGAAACCCTTTCTATATCATCGAAAAGAACCGGCAGACCTTGAGGCCGGATGAGATGAAACATTTTAAACCCGAATCCGAAATGAAGACAGCCATCGAGAATTCGCAGGTGGTCATCATCACCGGAACAGCCATTGTCAACCACACCATCGATGCGACCCTTTCATGGACCAACCATGAAAAACGCACCGCCATCATCGGCCCAACCGCCAGCCTCATCCCGGATGCCTTTTTCAGGAGGAGCGTCAACGTGATGGCAGGTGTCCGCATTCTGAATGCAAGCCTCATGCTCAACCTCCTGAAGCAGGGAGGTTCTGCCTACCACTTGTTAAAGGAATGCTCCGAAAAAATCGCTTTTATCCAATAGTGGAAGGATTTAATTTAGAAAGTACCGAGCTGGCACGCACGGATTTTCAGCCCTAAGGTTTCGCAGGCAGTAGAGACCGCCTTTCGCTCTGTTCCAAGACGGCCAGCAATCGCCCAAACTGCCGCACAGGCCACACCGCCATTTTCAGCTACCTCCTCAAGAGCATTCTTTATCTCTTTTGGGACAGAACCACCCACAGGGATGTCCTTACCATGGTTCGGTTTATCGCCCCAACCAAAGAGCCCCAGTTGACATTGCTTGATCTTTATCTCCAACAAGTCAGCAGTGATACCCACTTCAGAGATACTGACGTTGATCTCTTTTGCAATTTTCTCAGCCATCCCACAAGAAAGTTCGCCGCCGGGAGATTTTTCCCGAATCGCCTTTACAACCTGCTCATTCGGTTTTGTTTCGGATGGATGCTTCAAAGCATATTTGCCAGAATATTCGTAAGTCATTTTTTTAAACCTCCTTTGGACATGATAGATTTTTACCTAATCCCTCCAACTCAATTCATTCATAATGGCTTCGGATTTCCTTCGACTTAAGTCAAGGATCATGTAAGATCATTGTTTAAAATTGAAGGGGAAGTATTGCGTTTCTTCCAAGAGTAGGATAATAAAATAAAAATAACTAAATTTATTTTTTAATCAATGGAAAAGGAGGTGAAAAAGGCTCCGCCCAAATTTTAAAGACGTATCAAGATTCAAGCCTAAAAGAAAGGAGGACGGCCAGAAATGAAATTTAGAATGCTCCGGGTGATTCCCATTTTTTTGGGAGGGTTCTTTTTATTTTCAACGGCTTTTGCCCAGGTCTGTTTGGAGTGCCATAAAAAGGTGACACCGGGAATTGTCAACGATTGGCAACTGAGCAAACACAGCAAGAATAAGATCGACTGCGCGGTCTGCCATGGAAGCGACCATAAATCATCAAAAGATGTGGCAAAAGCAAAAATTCCCACCCCTGATACCTGTGCAACCTGCCATGATAAACGGGTGAAGGAATTTAAGGCTGGAAAGCATGCAGCAGCCTGGGCTGCCATGAAAGCCATGCCAACCGCCCACTGGCAACCTATGTCTTTGATGGAAGGTATGAAAGGTTGTGGAGGGTGCCACAAAATTGGTTTGAAGTCTGAGGCAGAGATTAAAGAACTGAAGAAGAGCGGCCCTGGGTTTGGGACGGCCTCCTGTGATGCCTGCCATACTCGACACACCTTTTCCGTGATCGAGGCAAAACAACCTCAAGCCTGCCAGACTTGCCATATGGGCTTTGACCATCCTCAGTGGGAAATGTATTCTGGATCAAAACACGGGGTTCGCTTTCTACTCAAACAGAACAAGACGCTCCCGGCGACTGCCTCGGCGCCTACCTGTCAGACTTGCCATATGTCGGGAGGAAATCACGAAGTACGAACCGCATGGGGATTTCTCGCAGTTCGGCTCCCGATGCCCGAGGACAAACAATGGGCGGCTGACCGTGCAACGATACTCCAGGGCCTTGGTGTCCTTGATCCCGATGGTAAACCGACAGGCAGGTTGGATGTCGTGAAGGCTGCGGACGTGGCCCGACTGACTCAGGAAAGCTGGCAAAAGGAACGGGACAAAATGCTTAAAGCCTGCAACAAATGCCACTCGGGCAATTTTGCTAAAGCCGAATTGGAGAAGGGCGACCAGATCATCAAAGATGCCGATCGGCTCATGGCCGAAGCCATTCGTATCATTGCGGATCTCTACAAGGATGGGATTTTACCCAAACCGAAGAATTATGCCTATCCATTTCCTGATCTTCTTACCTTCCACGATGCTCCGACAACGATCGAACAGAAACTCTTTGTGATGTTCCTCGAACACCGCATGAGGACATTTCAAGGGACCTTCCACGCCAACCCGGATTATGCCCTCTGGTATGGCTGGAGTAAGATGCAGCAGAGCTTGATGGAAATTAAAGAAAAGGCTGCTGATTTACGTGCAAAGACCAAAAAGTAACGTGATGGAGGAATTCCCTTTCTGGGAATTCCTCCCTATTTTTTTCTTGAATCGAACACCCCATTCTTCTAAAATAGACAATCTATGAAGGCCCTATTTCTTTGCTGGGTGCTCGGATGCATCCTTTTCCCACCACTTCATACCCATGCTACTCCGGAATACGCGGAACAGACGAAATGGGATTGCCAGCAATGTCATGTGGAAGCCACCGGAGGGAAACTGACAAAGGCCGGAGAAGATTTCAGGGGGGAACTTCAAGTAAAAGGTCTATACCGGCCCCTCAAACCGTTTCAAAAGGTGGTCCGGCTGATCATCGCCTATCTCCATCTTCTCATGGCCATCGCCTGGTTTGGGACCATCCTCTACGTCCACATCCTCTTAAAACCGGCCTATGCCGCCAAAGGACTGCCCAAGGGAGAACTCATCCTCGGATGGCTCGGGATCATCGTCCTCTCCATCACAGGGGTTCTCCTGACGATCTCCCGGATGCCGACCTGGGAGGCCTTCTATTCCACGAGATTCGGAATTCTTCTCAGCCTCAAGATCATTCTTTTCTCCATTATGGTATGCACAGCCATTGCCGTCACCTTCATCATCGGTCCGAAAATGAGAAAGCAGAGGACCCTTCCCCTGCCCCTTGGCAAAACCAAGTTTACCTTGGATGAGCTTTCCCACTTCGATGGAAACGAAGGAAAACCTGTTTATTTCGCTTATCAGGGAAAGATTTACAATGCCACTTCAAGTAAACTCTGGAAAGATGGAAACCACATGAAAAAACATCCTGCTGGCAATGACCTGACCGATCTTCTTAAAACTGCGCCTCACGGAGAAGAGAGGATATTCCAGATGCCTGTGGTTGGTGAATTGTTGCTGGTGGGTGCAAAAATGGAAAAATCTTTACATGAAAAAGTCTTCTATTTCATGGCCTATATGAATCTGATCTTTGTCTTCCTCATCACCTTCATCATCGCCCTCTGGCGCTGGGGATAAATTCAATTTCAGATTTCAAATTTCAGATTGCAAATTGGATCAACATTAACTGATTAGAAATTTTCATTTTTCAATTTTAAATTTGAAATTTGCAATTTGAAATAGGTTCAAACTACACTTTATTCTTTAACTCCAGAGCCTCATTGATCAGGTCTGTCACCTGATCGAAGTTGAAGGGTTTGGAGATGATCAGGTCGATCCCGCTTTCGCCCATCTTCCCCCGATCCAGCTCCATTCCCCAGCCTGTGACCATGATCACGGGGATTGCAGGGTCCAATGCCTTGAGCGCCTTCCCAACCTCCCAGCCTGACATCTTCGGCATCCCAAGATCGGTGAAAACCAGATCAAATGTGTTACTTTTAAACCGCTCGATCCCTACATCCCCATCCTCTGCCACATCAACCTGATGTCCCTTCGTCCTCAACATGCGTGAGAGGATATCCCGGACAGCCTCCTCGTCATCGATCACAAGAATCCTGGCATGACGAATGGCTCCCAGGGGTTTCTCCGCCCTCTCTTTTACCTCCTTGACCTCTTCCCCATAACCCATGGGCAGATGGATAATGAAGGTGGTTCCTTTCCCGGGTTCGCTTTCGATCAGAATCTCACCTCCATGGCGCTTGATGATCCCATAAGAGACGCTCATCCCCAGTCCAGAGCTGGTGACCCCTTTCGTCGTGAAGAATGGATCAAAAATTCTCTTTTTCACTTCTTCTGTCATTCCGATGCCCGTATCGGCGATTCTCATCTCTACCCAGTCTTCTGAATGGGGTTGAGTTGAAAAAGTGATCTGGCCTCCTTTTGGCATAGCATCCACGGCGTTGAAGAGTATGTTGGTCAAAACCTCTCTTAATTCTGACGGATTTCCAAGGATGGAAGGAATCTCTCCAAGTTTTTTGATCAGTTCGATCTGGATTCCCTTCTTTTGAGCCTGATCTTTCCATCGGGGTTCTGTAATGGCCACCACCTCATGGACGATATCATTGAACGAAAGAGGGATGAATTCCTTATCCCTCCTCTTCCCTGTAAAATCCTGGATGCGGCGGACCGTCTCTGCCCCATCCTTCGAAGCCTTTTCAATAGTCCTTAACCTTTCCCGAATCTCATCAGGTCCATAATGGTCAAAGGAATGGAGCAGAAGTTGAATATTCCCGAGAATAGCGGCCAGGACATTATTGAAATCGTGAGCCACACCGCTTGCCATCTCCCCCATGGCTCTCAACTTCTCGGCCTGGATGATCTGATCCTGAGCCTGTTTTAATTCACTCAGAGTCATCTTCAAATCGGAAAAGAGTTGGGCATTCTCAATGAAGATGCTCACCTGACCGGTAAAGGAGGAGAGGGCCTTTAAATCCTCTTCATCAAACCCGTAAATTTCCCTGCTCTCCGTATCCAGAACACCGATCACCTCGTCTCTTATCTTGAGTGGAAAGGCAGCCTCTGACTTACCCTCTGGAGACCCCGGGATATACCTGGATTCTTTGGATACATCAGGGACATAAAGAAACTCACCGCTCTTGGCCACCCATCCCACAATCCCATCCATTCCGACCCTGAACCTCAAATGCTTCACCTCATCAATATCCCTGCCGATGACCTGCCGGATATAGAGTTCTTTCTTCCCTTGATCCAGTAACAGGATACTGCACAGGGGATAACCCCATTGCGTCCTGAGAAGCTCGAGGGCGTTCTTGAGCAATTCGTCAAGATCGAGAGTCGAAGAAAGTTTTTTCCCGACTTCATAAAGGGTGGTCAATTGCCTGATCTTGGCTAAGGAGTCCTCATAGAGTTGGGCATTTCCAATGGCAATACCCGCCTGCTGGGCAAAACCGAAGAGGAGCTCAATCTCACTTTGTTGAAAATGTTTTTGTGGATCCAGAGTGCCGATCGTCATGACCCCGATGACCAAATCCCTGACGATCAAGGGAACTCCCACCACCTCTTTTAAATGGAGAGAGTCCAATTCCTTGATGCGATTGGGATTGTTTTCGTAATCCTTATAAAGAACAGGGCCTTTCTTTCTTAACACCTCTCCCACTACGCCAATCGATGAAGGTGTAAATTCTTTTTCAGCAAAAGATTTCGGTAACCCATCGACAATGACATTCACATAAGCCTGTTTCCGTTGGTCCCAGAGGGCAACCGAGCCGCCATCTACCTTCAAAAGTTCGATGGCGCTCTTCACGATCTTTTCAAGGATCACCTTCAGTTCGAGTCGGGATGCAATTTCTTTGCTGATGGCGTAAAGGGTCTTTTGCTCTTCGAGTCGTTTGACATTTTCTGAATAGAGGGAAGCTCTCTCCAGAGCGCTGCTGATGATCTGTCCGATCGAACTTAAGAGGTTTCTGGTGGAAGGGGTAAACTGACTTAATTCCCTACGAGCAATATTGAGGGTCCCATAGATTTTCTCTCTCGTTCTGAGAGGAATGACGGCTAAAGACTTTAACCCCTCTTCGATCGCAAAAGGGATGGCTTCCGAATAACCTGGATAGTCATCAATGAACAGGGGCTCTCCCGAAAGGGCAACCTTTCCTGTTGCTCCTTCGCCCAACTTCAACCGTTGCATCCCCTTTGAAAAGGCCATTGAAAATCCCTTATGGACCACATAGATCAGTTCGTTGGTCTTCTCTTCAAGCAAGTAGATGCCCACCGACTGAATTTCCGTCAATTCTACGATCTTATTTAGGCTCTTATTCAAAATCTCATCGAGGTCAATTGACTCGTTGACCGTCTGGCTGATGGCATTGAGGATCGAAAGCTCACGGTTCAGCCTGACGATTTCATCGCTCTTCCCTTGCTTCTTCTCGCCCTTCATATGAGAATTTCTTCCTTCCCTTTAATCCACTAAGATCAATCCGAAGAGATTCTGCTCCTCCTCATAAGTTCGAACCACCTGGATGGGAAATCCATTTCCCCTTGCGGTTTGAAAGACATCCACTCCGCAGGCCTCCATGGAAGGCCTCGCTTCCATTCCATGTTTGCAAAGATCGTTGAGATCGCATTCCTTACAAAGGCGACAAGGCCCGGAGGTCATACTCCAGGCTTTATAATAGCCTTCGAGAAAAATATCAACCTCGAGTCGAACAATTTTCTCATTAAATTGCTTCGTCACTTCCCTTCTTTTGGATCCATCAGTGATGTGCCGGTGAAGTAAAATCGCCTTCCGGTAGGAATCGATGACCATTCGAGTCAGTTCGGGCGTAGGGGTATGAGGAGGACAGCAATGGCTTTGTCCGAAACCAGGACACCCGAACTGACATTTCAGCCGAACCCATTCAGCCGTCGCAATCGAGCTAGGTTCAACCACCCTCGCTCCATCGATTCCTCTCTCTATAGCCAGGCTGCAATATTCCTCAATGGGTCTCATCATGTCTCCAATCTCCTCATTCTCTGGCTTTACCCTACCTTATATTCAGAGCCATATTTAAAATTCCAATCACCAAATCCCAAGCTCCAAATAAGTTCCAATAACCAAAAAGGATAAATGGACCTCTTCAAAATTTTTGGTAATTGGTTATTGGTTATTATTTGGTTATTGGTGTTTGGATATTGGTTATTATTGCCTAAATTGAGCGATTCACCCTATTTCACAAGGGAGGCAGAGACGCCTCAAACCCTTTTAGAATGCGATGCGTTATAAGTTTGGGCAATTCACCTTAAACTTTCACCAAAAGGGTGGTCATTGAACCGGCCTCATTGTTGATTCAATCTATCAAAGGTAATCGCTCTAAAAGGCTTTTCGGCCTCCCCGCCTCCCTTGTGAAGGGTAAAAAATCGCTCAATTTAGATATTGTTTATTTACTCCCTCCCAGTTCCCTGATCTCCCTCTGGGCCTCCTCTCTTTCCGGGCTTCCTCTTCCTAGCCACTCAAGTGAGGTTCTATAGTGAAGCAAAGCGTTCTTAGGTTCACCCTTCAGTTTAAAATATCTGGCAAAATGTAAATGAGACAACCCCTTCTGGTCCATTCTCCCATAGACAGATCCCAGGCTGTGATAAACCTCGACCCATTCGGGAAAGCCTTGCTTCACCCTCAAAAAGAGCGGAAGGGCCCGGGAAAAATCTCCCTTCTCCTGATAACATTTTCCGAGATAATAAAGGCTCAGCAGATCCTCTTTCCGATCATCGCCGTTCCTGTAAAGTGAACGAACCGCTTCGAGGTTTTTGATCGCCTGGTCCATCTTCCCGGAAAGAAAAGAGGTGATCCCCAGTTCCCTCAATATATCTACGTCTTTTGGGGCTAGTAAGAGTGCATGATGAAAAACCTCTAACGCCTTATCCAGTCGTCCCATTTTCCGGTAGGCCAGGCCCAGGCCGTAATGGGCATCCACCTCCTGCGGACTGGCATCGATCAACGATTGAAAGTGATTGATCGCCACGTGTGGCTCCCGCTCCTCCACAAAGGCTTTGGCCTGAATTTTTCGAAACGATCCAAAGGTTTTAAAAGGTCCGGAGGGTTTGGGGCCGGTCTGGAGAAGATTTTCCATCAGAGAGATTCGATCTCCGATGGCTGGATGGGTTGACAGATAAGTTGGGATTCCCGGGCCAGAGGTCAGACTGAGTTTATAAATTTTGCTCATGAAGGTGATGAATCCGTTGGGGTCATAACCCGCCCTGATCATGTATTGAAGGCCGTTTTGATCGGCCTCGACTTCCATCTCACGGGTATATTTCAGGGCAAGGGCCTCGACTGTGGCCATCGCGGTAACCGCCACCGCTTCGGAGGCTTTTCCCCCTCCGCCTAATAGGGCCCCTGCGATGATGGCGGCGATGGAGGCGATGTTAAGCCTTTTCGACCTCTCGATCATCTGTGCCACATGTCTTGCCATCACATGAGAGATTTCGTGGCTGACGACTCCTGCGATTTCCTGCTCATTCTCTGTTGAAACCAAAAGCCCGGTGGTCAGGAAGATGTGGCCTCCAGGAATGGCATAGGCATTGGGATCTGTTCCGACGATCAGATAGAATTTGAAATCGAAAGGAGTTGACCCTACCTGAGCGACCAGAGATTGGCCAATCGTGTTGATAAAGCTCTGAAGGGTCAGGTCTTTCACCCAATCCACCTTCTTCTCCATTTCGAAAAGGATCTTCTTACCCAACTTCTTTTCCTCTTCGATGGTCATGGCTCCTGAAACCGTTGGAAAACGGATGAAGAGAAGACAGAGAAAAAGAGAGGTAACCCAAATGATGGTTTTTTTTCGATAAGGCATCTTCTTGTCTTTTTGTGAGATCAGTGAGGTTTATCTTAACATGTTCCCTTTTTCTCTACAACGAAAAAAAACCCTATATATCCTCTCCATTTGGGTGGGGTTTGGATGGTGGGAGTAAGAGGATATATAGGGCTAT
>Ga0194111_10006925_pt1 | contig 12792 bp, 7 predicted proteins | sample TA2KigC300mmetaG_FD_146194 | JGI IMG/M metagenome (GOLD analysis project Ga0194111, IMG submission 146194) | Freshwater microbial communities from Lake Tanganyika, Tanzania - TA2015033 Kigoma Deep Cast 300m | ecosystem: Environmental > Aquatic > Freshwater > Lake | place: Tanzania: Lake... | reverse complement strand
ATCAATGGGTAGAGGTCATTGATCGGTTTCTCAGCGCGTAGGTTAATCGGACGGTCCGTCGGCTCAACAAATAGTTCAGTTTCGCAATTTGATTGCGCAGCTGCGGACCGGGGAGTGGCTTATCGTGGCCAGCGACTCGCCGACATGAGCGTAACACCCCAATCCGGATCATAGCTGATAGCCATCCCTGTTAAATTTTCGGGCTGAATATTACTTGGTCTAGGTCTATTTGTTTTCTGCAGATATCGGCGAGTGTTATTTCTTTAGCTGATCTAGCCTCTTTAGTTTACAAAAAATCACGAAATAATTTTCGACAAAACGCGGATTAGGAGTAATGAGTATGAGCCGTATCGACCGTCGGCAGGCACTCGCGCTAGCCCTTAGCGCGGGTTTTATTCACCCGCGCACAGCGCGCGCCGCCACGGGTGCGCCGGGCAGTTCCCCTTCGCTATTACCCCTTAACTACAACGAGAACCCGCTCGGGCCTGGCCCTAAGGCCCGTGAGGCGATAGTCGCCGCCATTCGCGAGAGTTGGAGATATGCCGATGGGGAACATTTACAGCGCTTCATCTCAGCCATCGCTGCCCACGAGCGGGTCGCGCCAGAGCAAGTAGTGGTGGGATCAGGATCTGGGGAACTTCTACATATACTCGCGCTCGGTTGGACAGCGCGTGGCCGAGTCACCTGTGCTTGGCCGACTTATGGCCAACTGATGGCATTCGCTGAAAAAATGGGGGCGACGATTCGGCAGGTATCGCTCGATTCACAACTGCGGCACGACGCAGTTGGAATCGATGCCGCCACGACGACTGATACATCGCTCGTATATCTCTGCAACCCGAACAACCCGACGGGCACGGTGCTACCCGCCGCGGAGCTGGAAGCGCTCTGCCTGACACTTGCGCAGCGCACGACGGTAGTGATCGACGAAGCATATATGGATTTCGTTGACGCCGATGCGACTGCGAGTATGGCGCACCTTGTTCGCGGTGGTGCTAATGTCGTCGTTCTACGAACATTCTCTAAGGTTCACGGACTCGCTGGACTGCGTGTTGGCTACGCAATCGGCCGTCCGGATACCATCTCACGCATGCGCTCGCTTGAGCTCGTCAGCCCGAATATGCCGGGCATCGTAGCTGCGACGGCTAGCCTCGCGGACCGGAAATTCATCTCGCACTCGCGCGCGAGTGTCATTACGGATCGGCATCGGGTCAACGCCGTTTGCCAGGAACTTGGCATGCAGTGCAGCGACTCGCATGGTAACTTCGTTTTTGTTCGTACCGGGATGTCGGCGACAGACTTTCGTGATCGTATGCGCGAGCTTGGTATTGAGGTTGGCCGACCTTTTCCACCGTTGACGGACTGGAGCCGTATCTCGCTCGGTCGACCTGAAGATAATTTGGCGCTCATCGCGGCGCTGCGTACGTTAAAGCGTGGGGGGTAAAAGGCGGAGTTTTTAATATCGCCAGAGGCACGCGCCTAGTCCTGGGGCACTACGATCGCGGTGGTCAAGACAGACCTCGCAATAGGACCGAGCGCAGCGGAGACGATCAATATCCCGAATATTCTCATAGTCCCGACGTCTCCGTTGTTCTCGTACATCTGACGTGGGATGGTATCTCGCCATGCCAATATTTCGACGATCAGGTCTCTCTCAGGGTCTGTGTGGTGGTGGTTTACGCGTGCTTGCCGGCTGCGGCCGCTCAAAAAACCACCTCTGGCGTGTGGGCCCGCTTGGATTCGAACCAAGGACCAAGGGATTATGAGAAGACTGCAGTTCGTGATCCCTGTTGTCCATCAATGACTTACGCGTGTCAATAAGCAGTGTGTAAGAGAATGTGTAAGTAAATATCGGGTTTTTGACAGCAGTTTTCAGCATCAAAAACACTTTTGCACAGAGAGCTTAGTCAACGATCAAAGAAAGTGGTGCGAGTGTGAGAATTTGGTTTTGACGCGATCCTTTGGTGCGCCCGAGTTTTATATTTGTCGTTTAAACGACAATGGGTGTGTTTGCGGATCGTTAGGTTAGACTACTGCCACTCCAATGATTTCAGGCACTGACCACTTGGTATAGCAGTATCGCGAGACCCCAAAAGAATCTACTCGGTTGGTTATCTCTGCGTCTCTATCGTCTACGTCTCCCATCACTTTTATGTGGATGAAGCCTGGACCGAAAATGCCGGGTCAGGTCAGTGGTTCCGCCTGAGCGCACCTCGGTAGCGGAGGACGACAACGACGAACTTGGCGGGGGAAGTGGATTTGATCCTCCGCCACCACCACAAGCGGCGAGTAGGGACCCGAGAAAACATAGAGAAAAGATACTTCTGATCTTTATCTGGTTCATACTCTATTCCCATTAAGAACGTTGGCTTGAAAAATAATGCTAACTCAAGTTTCTATGTAATAAACGCTCAATCTGAGTTTACTGACGCCGGACGTATGAGCTGGTGCTTCCTTGAGATTCATACTTTTCATATTTGCCGACTATTACTGTAACCTCGCTCTTAAAGTCTGTGCTCAGGGTCGAGACGAGTAAATAGATGGCTATCCATTAAAAAGAACTTTCCGAGGGAAATATTGCTCTGGAGACTGAGATCAAGCGGCTCTCGCAAGACTGATGGGCCGATAGGTTAAGACGAGCTACTGCGAGAACCACTTCATCGGCTAGAGAAGGGTGAGCTTTCGGGAATACTCTCTGAAAGGCAGAGAGGTTTACAGGCGGCGCCTTACGCTACTCAGTGCGACGGAGTGACACGTCCCAGAAATTACACCTCACCGTATTAACGCCGTCCTGTTCGCGGACTGCTCCGGCCTCAAGCACGAGGTGGTTATCACGCGCCGTTTGGTACGGAGTCCACAGGGACAGTGCGCCGCCGCCCGGTTGTCCGCCGGCGGCAACGTTACCCCAGTAGCGCTGCATGTCCGTAGCGAGGGCAAATTCGGCGACAGTCGGCCGGTAGCCTCGTACGTCGAGCACACCGAAAAGATACAGCAGCTCGAGGCCGTGGAAGGCACCGAAAGGTTGGGATTCTGTGGCGTCTGGTACTTCCGTAAAGTGGTATCGAAATACCAACGGCGTCTGGGCTGCTGCGAGCGTCCGCGCGATCGTGCGTGCTGGACAGACGAACCTGATATCTGAGGTAAGGGCGATGTAAGCGCGGCGTGCCGAGCCAAACTCGGCAGCGGAGTAAAGCGCCGCGATTTGGGTGCGAACTGTCGAGCTTGGAAATGCCGCTAAGAGAGCAGCGTCGAAATCTCGTTGGGTAAAGGTCAGGGGTACTGAGCGCCCGAGTTCATCACCGTTAGCTCCAACGATTGTCGGCACGCGGTTATGTGCAGCGGCTCGGATTTGCGCAAGCGGTGACATGGGCAGAAGAGAGTCATCAACGCTTGGACCGAAGGGTGGTATCGGTCCGCCGACGCTTGCGACTGCCGGGAGCGCGGCGAGAATTTCGGCGACGCTCCGACTACGCAAACACGCGATCACGTCGGATGCACTCGCACAGCCGGCGTTCCTCGCAAGTGTGACTCCGGAGCTCAGCGCTTCCTCGCGCGTATCGGCAATACAGCCGCCGCTTTGCATGATAGCAGCGTCGAATAGGCCCGCGGCCGCAGGGCTCGCAAGTAATGCGCAGATATTGACAGCGCCAGCTGATTCTCCAAATACCATAACGCGGTCACGATTCCCGCCAAAAGCACCGATCTCGCGCTCGACCCAACGCAGCGCCGCGATCAGATCCTCCAGCCCGTAGTTACCAGCACGGGCATCCGCTGCCTCTGAGTCAAGTGCTGGATGCACCAGCCAGCCTAAAGCGCCGAGTCGGTACTGTACGGTGACTACGACATTGCCGCTGATCTCAGCGAGCGCGCGGCCATCATATAAAACGCGACCACCTTCAACTTCCTCGCGTGCTGAACCCTGCACGTTACCGCCGCCATGGATGAACAGCATGATGGGCGCCCGAGTGCCACCGAAAGCCGCTCTGGGTGTCCAAATGTTTACCGCGAGGCAGTCTTCATTACCGGATACGACACCGTTAACCGTTTGTGGGCAGATGGGTGCGTAGTCGGTGGCTGCAACGATAGTTGTCGGACAGGTCGGTGCAGTTGGAGCACGCCAGCGGAGTACACCGACCGGCGGCGCAGCATAGCGAATGCCGAGGAAGCGCCAGGTGTTAGCGGCTTCGACACCTTGATAATCGCCGCAGCTGGTCCGAGCGAGGCCAGGTGTCGTTACCGGGGGCACCGGCGAGAGCACCGTCACATCGGTCGACCCGCCGCCACCTCCACACGCGGCGATGAAAAGGGCGGTAAATGTGACGACTGGTATGATTCTGGAGGTCAGACAGCCCATACGCTTAATTCGCACTAGGCTCGAGCGCCCGGTTTTATCAACACTTATGAGTCTTTGCATTCTAGCGACACGCGTAAAAAATTGTGCGTCCTAAGCGCTATCAAAAATTTTGAGCGTCGTGAGATCCGACCGTTTCGTAAATCGCTGGTCGGAGGTTCAAATCGCTAGCCCGATGCTGGTTTCAAGGGGCTAAGTTCTCAACGCCAGCCCGCCGAGCGTCCTATACATCGGCAAAATTGGATAAGGTTTGGACAAGCCTCGGACGTCGTCATCGCCGCCAGCTTAAACTGTTAGTCAGTTAAATGCTGCTTGCCCAAATTTTTTTAAAATTATACAAATAGCTTAGCCTGTTCTTTCACAGTCGCTAGCATATTGTGCGCACCATTCCTACGATTCATGCTTAGGATGTTGCCCAAATCTAATTCTTCCATAAGATTGCGTTCGTTATTAGTAATGTCGTGTGGGTTGCTACCAGAGTAGATATCACTGATCAGCGTCACCGTGCCTTTCACAATCGCTGCGTCACTATCCGAAAAATAGTTGACTACACCGTTTTCAAATTTGGGTACAAGCCATACTTGGCTCAAACAGCCCTTTACCTTAAAGTTATCCAGTCTAAATTCTTCTGGAAAGGGCTGTGCTCGCCTCGCCAAGCTTATGAGATATTTGTAACGATCTGTGTTGTCAGAGAATGTATTGAGTATGTTGCAATAATGATCGACCTTTTGGTCTATTGAAGACATCGTTACACTCCGAGTCACCACGCCGAAAGATACAGCACCCCGAAAATCATTTGAGAGCATAGATCTTAAGAGCGTTTGTCCGCAAGCGAGTGCGAATTCTTAGGATACGGAGTCCACCTCACGGCTGTCTCTTAAAACCAGTTCTGGAGCCTCGTCCAAAGTGTGTTGGGCTTGTTTGTGGACGAACGATATCAAAAGATTCGGGGACAAGTCGGGGAATGCGCTGGTGTCCAGCCCGCTTTGATTGGTCCAGTGTTGAAGTTAGTTTAGGCAGCCTTTTTGCCGGTTATTGAGTTGATCCGAGGGCTGGGGGAAAAACGGACGGATTTGTAAGACTGGGCCCGCTTGGATTCGAACCAAGGACCAAGGGATTATGAGAAGACTGGAGTTTGTGATCCCTATTGGCCATCAATGACTTACAGATGTCACAAAGCGGTGTGTAAGGAAGTGTGTAAGTAAATATTGTGATTTTGACAGGTGAATTCCTCTGAGAGAACACCTCCGCACAGAGAGCTTAGCTTCCACTCAAGGGAAGACGATCTATGAGTCAACAAACGAGATTGACGGGTTAGTCAGTGCTTAGTGAGCTAACTCTTTGACGGTTTCCCACGCGATTGATTGAAGGAACCGCGCATCGTCGTCCGACAAGCCAGCCGTGTATCCGTTTCCGCGCGGATCGATTCGATAGACTGACGCCAAGACGGTACACGCTGCGAGATAGGTTCCTGCGAGGCTCGGATGTCGACGATCGGACGTATGGAGCGTTAACTCCGGTCGGTTCTTCAGTGCTCGACTGAACGACAAGCCAGCCGGAACGACGTTCATTTTATTTTCGTTCCCAGCACGAATGTACTCGCGCGCAATGGTGTCAATCATTTCGGGCTTGTCAGAGTAGGCCCAGGTCATGAACAGAAGCGGAGTCGCGCTCCGCGCTCTGATGACCTCCCCTTTCTCACGAACCTGTTCGTGAAAAATAGATCGAGTTGCATCATCGTAGGGACAGCGACTGCAATCCATCATCAAGACGGTATCGAACCGTGACGACTCGGGATTAGCGATAACTTCGTTGTTCTCGTTGAATACGCTATCGCCAATCCCGGCATCCAGATAGGCGCCAATGTTGTGCCACTTTAGATGTCCGCCGCTGATTGTGACTGAGTAGCTCTGTAGCCCTTCGCGCTCGGATTTCGGCAGCGCTGACGCCAGCAGTCTATTGACGTGCCCGTGAAGCGAGTTGTTGTAGTAATAAAAGCTATTACCAACATAGAGTAATCGCTTAGTAGGTTTTTTTTCGATATCTGTTTTAAGACTGAACGACGTTGCCGTAGCCATCATCGTCGATGTAAGCAGTACGCAAATCGTTGCTATACCAGCTAGTAACGTTACGCTACGAGACATCGCCATGATCACCGCCTCTTTAATGTGTCATCGAGAGTCCCTCGATCGAGAGCACCCTCCCAGCGCGCTACGACAATCGTTGCGACCGCATTTCCGATGAAGTTTGTAATCGCACGACACTCCGACATAAAGCGATCTATTCCAAGAATGAGAGCCATCCCGGCGACCGGCACGCCCGGAACTACCGCCAGAGTTGCTGCTAAAGTAATGAAGCCCGCACCAGTCACTCCGGCCGCACCTTTTGAACTAACGACTGCTACAAACAGTAGCAACAACTCATCTTGCAAGGTCAGATCGATTCCCGTTGCTTGCGCAATGAACAAGGCCGCCAACGTCATATAGATGTTCGTGCCGTCAAGGTTGAATGAGTAACCGGTTGGAACTACCAAGCCCACGACAGATTTTGAACAGCCCGCACCCTCTAATTTACGCATCAGCGATGGGAGCGCTGCTTCGGAGGAGCTCGTGCCAATCACAAGCCAGATCTCTTCCTTAAGATATTTGAGTAGCTTTAGCAGAGAGAATCCGCTCAACCGCGCGATTGCCCCAAGAACAAAGATAATAAAAAAGGCCGCGGTGGCGTAAAAAGTGGCTATAAGCGCCGCGAGATTCGCGATGCTATCTACCCCATACTTCCCAATGGTGAACGCGAAAGCTCCGAACGCGCCGATTGGGGAAAACCTCATAAGAAAAGCGACCATTCGAAAAAACACTTCGCTTATGTCATGAAGAGCGACGACGATTCGGGCTCGCGCTTCGCCAAGGGCTGATACGCTGATACCGAATACGATCGCTATGAATAAGACCGGGAGTATTTGCCCACTAGTCAACGCGCCGACGAACGTATCAGGGATTATCGATAACAGGAATCCCGTGATTGTTTGCTCCTCGGCTTTTCCCACATAGCCACTGACTACTTCGGGATCCAAGGTCGCCGGGTCGACGCCCATCCCCTCGCCTGGCCGAATAAGATTAGCGACGACCAAGCCGATAACAAGTGCGAGGGACGAAACGACAAAAAAATATAACAATGCTTTTCCGGTGGTGCTTCCGAGACTTGCCAAAGAACTCATACCGGCGATCCCACTAGTGACAGTGATAAAAATTACCGGACCAATCACCATTTTTACCAGCTTGATAAACGCATCGCCCAACGGCTTCAATTCGACGGCGATGTCCGGATTGAAGTGCCCAAGTAATCCGCCAAAAACAATTGCAGCGAGCACTTGGGCATAAAGTGAGCGCCACCAAGGGGTGGCGGTTAAGCGTGCGTCGGTCACGGGGTCGCTGCCGCGGCGCCGGGCCGCCGCGAGTCTGCTCCACCAAAAAAGTACCCGTTCTCGATGACAATCGCCTGCACACTTCCCATAGTGTCGCTTGAACGCGTTTTATGACCCATTTTCTCAAGGCGAGCTCGTGTATCGGGGTTGTAATTAGGCTCGACCTCGAGGGCCCCTGAGCCCTGCGATATACGTGGCTGATGAATGGCCTCATCTATATTGAGGTTGAAATCGATGGCGTTTACGACGACCTGCAAGATCGTATTGACGATCCGCCCGCCCCCAGGCGTACCCACTGCCATCCAAGGCGTATCGCCCTTGAAAATTAGGGTTGGTGTCATTGTCGAAATCATTCGCTTTCGGCCTTGCATTGCATTTGGCGGTAGCGGGTCCATTTGCTGTAGGGCGGCAACTGCTCGCTCGTGACTAAAGTTATCCATTTGGTTATTCAAAAGAATGCCTGTGTCCGCAATCATCACCCCGGAACCGAAGTCAGATCCCAGCGTGTAGGTGACAGAGACGACATTACCCTCAGCGTCAGCTACAGAGTAATGCGTGGTACTCGGACTCTCATAGTCTCCAGGCTCCCCTGCTTTAATCGCCGAATCCTTATTAGCTTTCCGAAGCTTGATCAACTTTGCGCGATCGGCGGCATACTTCTTAGAGATCAGCCCTTCGAGCGGCACTTTGTAAAAATCGGTATCGCCCAAGTGTGCGAGACGATCACGATTTCCAAGCCGCATTGTCTCTGCTAGTAAATGCACGACGTCGGCGGAGCCGACCTCTGTTTTCGATAGATCGAAGGTCTCAAGGATATTTAGCATCGTTAGCAACGTCACGCCGCCGCTCGCAGGAGGCGCGGTATAAATCGTGTGCCCACGGTAAGTGCTACTGAGTGCCTCGCGCTCAATTGCTTTGTAGGCTGCTAAGTCGGCTCTCGTAATTAATCCGCCGCGGCGCTTCATATCGGCTTCAATACGTGTCGCAATTTCTCCGTGATAAAACGCCTCGGCGCCTCCCTGCGAAATTTGATCTAAAGTCCAGGCGAGATCGACTTGTCTTAGACGCTCCCCTGCTTGGTATCCGCTCCCATCCTGCTTAAAGAACGTGCGCTGAGCGAAGTCGCTCGCTTGCAGACGTTTTTTCCCCCAGCTGAACACAAACGCCTCATCGGCACTTAGCACGACACCGTCACGGGCGAGGTTAACGGCAGGCGCTACTAACTGCCGCCAAGCCAACTTACCGTAATTTTTATGAGCCAACTCAAGACCCGCAACGGTGCCGGGAACTGCAGGTGCACGATAGCCGACGGATGCGCTCTCAGTTTCCTTACCTTCTCCGTCGACAAACATTTCGAGCCGTGCCGCCTGAGGCGCAGTGCTTCGAAAGTCGATGACCGTAACTTTTTTTTGCGCGGCGATATAGGCCGTCATGAATCCATCGCCGCCAATGTTACCAGCCCGTGGCAACGTGACTGCCAAAGCGAAGCCAACAGCCACTGCCGCATCAATCGCGTTACCACCCTGCGCCAGGATACGGGCACCAACTTGGCTCGCGATCTCGTTCTGGGAGACAACCATCCCATGCAGCCCAACCCGTGGCGAATGGATGCTTGGGTATTCGAGCAGAGTCTGCCGCTGGCCGACGGCCGTTCCCGACAACAAACAAAAGAATAGTGCAGAAACGATCATGACGGCTTTTTGGCTTAACCGCGGCATCCCTGAATGGGCCTTGAACGTATTCATTTCCAGTAAACTCCACCTACCTGTCGTTCCATAGCATTCAATAGGAAAAGGAGGGGTAGATGCAATCGAGAAAAAGAACGGCTATCGATTTGGTCGTAGCACTGAGCATCGGAGCAAGCTTGCCGCTTTTTGCCCAGCAGCCCGTCCCGGCTGAGGACGCGCTCGAAGAAGTAGTTGTCACAGGCTCCCAGATTCGCGGGGCCGTCATCTCGGATGCATTACCCATTTCCATTGTTGGAAGCGAGACGATCGAAATTTTCGGTATCGACTCTGGAGACCAACTCCTTGATCTCATCCCCGAAAACGGGAACAACTTTGTTAACGAGGCTGCAAACATCAGCGGTGGTGTGAACTCAGCCGGCGGAGATGTGGGTGCTTTCAATCTTCGCAGCCTCGGAACAGGAAACACCCTCGTCCTCCTAAATGGACGTCGTATGGTGAACTCTCCGCAGTACCAGACCGAACAGGTCGGCGGTAGCTTCGTTCCAGTCAATAGCGTCAACTCCAACATGATTCCGACGTATGGTGTCGATCGTGTTGAGGTGCTCCGCGATGGCGCGTCCGCAATTTATGGCGCCGATGCGGTAGCCGGCGTCTTTAATACTGTGATCAAGCGTGACTTTGAGGGCTTCAACATTGGCGCTCGATACACAGATTATGAAAACTTCTCGCGGAGTAATCAGTCGGTTTATGCCGAATTTGGTCGCGCATTTAATGACGGGCGTACTAAGCTAAATGTATTCGCGAGCTGGTTCGACCGTGACAGGGTGAGCTCCCAAGACGATCCCCGATGGGCTGATTCTGACTATCGCCGGTTTATTGCGGCTGAGTCGCCGTGGGCGGGTGACTCGCGCTTCTTGAATGATTCGGCAAACTCCCTTTGGGGTCAGTTTGACGTCGTTCCCGCAGTAACTAGTTACGGACTGACGAATACCATTTGGGATTCCACCGGTGAGTTCGAGACCTACCCGGTCGGTGATCCGCGGTGTAAATACGCGCTCAGCGCCACCGTCTGCGGCGCGGTCGACGGTCAGGGCACCTACCGCTTCAACCTTAATGACGATCGTGATCTTCGTTCCGCGCTTGAGCGCTTAAATATCTACGCAACAGTCGATCACGAAATAAGTGAGGCGCTCGAGAGCTTTACGGAAGTGATGTACTACTCTTCCGAGACGGTTACTCGTCGTGGCCCAAGTAGTTTCGTAAATGCTGCCTCCAATCTCGTCGTCGGGGCGCAAAACTACTACAACCCCTTCGGACCGTGCGGGTCGCCAAATCGATTGCCGGCATCGGTCATTCCTCGCGTACCCTGCACCGGAATCGCGTTATTGATGGATAACTATCGATGGTCTGAAAAGGGTCGTATTGTCGATAACGACGGTGAAATGTTCCGGCTTGTCCAAGGGTTCCGAGGAAAAATTGGAACATGGGATTGGGAAGCGGCGGCGACATGGAACAAAGCTACTAATGACGACATAACCAGTAACCGAATCAGCAATACACTGATGCAGACTGCGCTTAACGACTCCACAGCCGCTGCGTACAACCCATTCAGCGGTGGAGTGAATTCGAACATCGAGCGAGCACTCATCGATGTTTATCGACTCACTAAAACTGAGCTTACGATGTTCGACGCGAAGTTTTCGCGTAATGATCTGTTCAAGCTCCCCGGTGGAAACGCCGGAATGGTCATTGGAGTTGAGAGTCGAGAAGAATCGTTCGTAGACGATCGTGATCCTCGGCTTGATGGCACAATTCGATTCACCGCTGCTGGTGGCGAAACGTACCCTTTTATCTCCGATGTCATGAACTCTTCGCCGACGCCGGATAGCTCGGGCGATCGTCGGACCAACTCCGTCTTTACCGAATTCTCCTTGCCTTTGTTGAGAACGTTGGACGCTCAGCTCGCTGGACGATACGAAGATTTTTCCGATTTGGGTGATGCAACTGTCGGAAAAGTCGCACTTGGCTGGCGACCGCTGAACAACCTATTGTTGCGCGCCTCGTGGTCCCAGGGGTTCCGAGTACCGAACCTCGTAACAGTAAATGAGTCGATTGTTTCGCGAACAAATACACGTACTGATTACGTTTGTCAGTACGCTGCAGAGAAAGCTGGCGTAAGCGCGACACCTTGTCGAGAGGGCACTCTTCGTCTCGCGCAAGGTAGCGATAAGCTCGAGCCGGAAGAGTCGGAAAATTTCTCTGTTGGAGTCGTATTCGAGCCCCTCGACGATCTCGCAGTCAGCGTCGACTACTGGGAGATTGAGAAAACCAACACCATAGGACTCTTGGGTGAAGAGAACCATACATTGGTTGATCTGCTGGCTCGAATTGCGAATGGTGGGACTAACTGCGCCGGCTTCACAGGTAATGCTGCGGTAGTTCGATCCACCACGAGTTTTAATCTCGATCCGACTGTCTACTCGAGAGCGGGAATCTGTCCTGCGGGCGATGTGAACTACATTGACGACCGCTACACGAATCTCGATACAAGAACGGCTGCCGGTATCGACGTAGCGCTCGATTACACGTTGCGTACCGATCTTGGTCGGTTCTCTGTCCGTTACGCAGCATCTTTCATGACCGACCTCGAACAGCTCGCCGGCGGCTTGGCGGGTGATTTGGTCGCAGCGCAGGCTGCTGGGACGCTGCCGGGAAACTATCCGATTGACGGGTTTTCTAACCTGCTCGGTATGGATGGAAATCCCCGTAACCGCCACAACGTCACCATCAGCTGGCGAAAAGGCGACTGGAGTGCCTCGTTGTCTGGCTTTCGAATTGGAAGCGTTTACGACAGCGGTCTCACCCTGCCGGATGGCACTCGTTGGGTGCTCCCTGCAATGACCACGGGTAATGCAACCGTCGATTACCGGTTCGAATTATCCGGAGTGAAGAGCCGCATCAGGTTTGGTGTGAACAACTTCACAAACGAGCGAGCACCGTTAGCAGACGATTTTTTCGGATACATGTCTGACGTCCACTCAGATTATGGTCGTCACTTCTACTTGGACCTGCGTCTGAGCTTTGGAAAATAACTTATGAAGTCATGCATAGCGCTGAGCAGAACCTGCTCGGCGCTATGTTTTCAGACTCATGGCCCAACGCGCAGTGGGCGTAGCGATTGCTTTTCCACTGAAGTAAAAAAGCAAATCAATAGAAATCTAAGTCATTGATTTGTAAGACTGGGCCCGCTTGGATTCGAACCAAGGACCAAGGGATTATGAGTAGTTTGTTACGTTCGTAATCAGCCGTTTCTGCGGCTTTTTTCACCG
>Ga0194111_10006918_pt1 | contig 12802 bp, 10 predicted proteins | sample TA2KigC300mmetaG_FD_146194 | JGI IMG/M metagenome (GOLD analysis project Ga0194111, IMG submission 146194) | Freshwater microbial communities from Lake Tanganyika, Tanzania - TA2015033 Kigoma Deep Cast 300m | ecosystem: Environmental > Aquatic > Freshwater > Lake | place: Tanzania: Lake... | reverse complement strand
CCCTATACTTTATGACTCGCACGGAAGATTTTTCAAAATATCATTCCGAAAAACACAGAAAAATTCGTCCCCCTCTTATGGACCTGGCAACCTCATCGCCGGAGAAGGACCCCCCGGTCTATGGGACCCAAGACCAAAAATTTTTATAATGAAAAACCTTGCTGAAGGCATGGGGCATGATTCAGTCTTGGGAAGTCAAATCCCGCCTGGATAGTAAAAATTCTCGTCTTAGTCCCGGCCCCCTTGCCTTACCCTTAGTGGAAGCGCGAACGCCCCGGAAAAAGCGAGTAGCGCTTTTTTAGAGAGTATTTGGAGGATAGGTCTTACCGCTTCATTTCCGCAAGGGGCGACCTCCAGTCCCATAGTCAAAAAAGACTTAACCAAACCCCTCCACTCATGGCATAATGCCCTGGCGAGGGCTTAATGAACCCCCTGGAAACCTACCTCAAGGAGCTGTCCGAAATCCGCGCTGCCGGCGCCGGGGTCAAGGAAACTTCCTATTACGGCCCCCTGGCCCATCTCCTGAACGAGATCGGCAAGACCCTCAAGCCCAAGGTCAAGTGCATCATCAACTTGCAGAACGTGGGGGCCGGGCTGCCCGACGGCGGGTTCTTCACGCAGGAGCAATTTCAGAAATTCGCAGACGCCGCCCCCCTCCCCGGCCAGACCCCGGCCAGGGGGGTCATGGTTTTTAATCCACCAAGATCACGCCCGGATAGAGGTAGCATGGCCTGTGCCCAGGTCAACAATTGTTGCAACCGCGACCGGCAAGTCTATGTGACCAATTAACAAAAACAAATCCCGTGATAGCTTTGGCCCATCTGTTTCGGGGGTTTGGTATGTATGCCCATTCTAAGAATTTCAAAGGGGAAAAGCATCTTCTGACCCAGCACTTGGAAAAAGTCGCGCTGCTGGCGAAAGCTTTTACTGATAAATTTCAGGCCGGCCAATGGGGGTATCTATCTGGCTTGCTTCATGATATTGGAAAATTCCACAAGGGATTTCAGGACTATCTTGACGGGAAAACCATCAGAGGGCCGGATCACAGTAGCGCCGGAGCGATCTTTGCTATGCAGCAGCATTATTGGGAAGGTCTAACTTTCCCACTTGCCGGGCATCATGGGGGCCTCCCCCAACCGGAAATCCTAAAACAACGCATACACGATAAAGCCCGCGATCCGGCTATCCGTGAGGTTCTTGGGGGAGCAAACAAACTCCTTAATCTCCCAGAGGCACCTTCCCTCCCATCTCTCAGTTCTACCCTCCAAGTAGACCTCTTTCTGAGGATGCTCTTTTCAGCCCTGGTCGATGCCGATTTTCTGGACACGGAAAACCATTTCCACCCTGGAAAAACTGAGATTAGGGAAAAAACGTATAAATTGGACGTATTGGCCGGACTCCTGCTTCAGGCCCAATCCGGCTTTTCCGGTCATGACCAAAACCCCCTCAATAGGGCTCGCCATGAAATCTACCAATTCTGCTTGGAGGCCGCGGCCGTCCCCCCCGGCATCTTTCGCCTCACCGTGCCCACCGGCGGCGGTAAAACCCGCTCCGGCCTGGCCTTTGCCCTGGAACATGCCGTTAGATACCAGAAAGACCGGGTGATTGTCGCCCTTCCTTATACCAGCATCATTGACCAGACTGTGCAGGTTTACCGGATGATTCTCGGTGAGGATAATGTTCTGGAGCATCACAGCGCAGTGACAAGTGCCGATGGTGAAGAAAATTGTCTGCAAAACCAATGGGGACGACTGGCGGCGGAGAATTGGGACGCTCCCATAATTGTCACCACCACTGTACAGCTTTTTGAAAGTCTGCTTGCACACAAACCCGCACCTTGCAGGAAACTGCACAACCTGGCCCGAAGTGTGATCATTCTCGATGAAGTGCAAACCTTGCCCACCCATCTGCTGAGTCCTATCCTGGAAGTGCTGCAACAGTTGGTAGATCGATATGGAGTCACCTTGGTGCTGTCCACCGCCACCCAGCCCGCCCTGGCCATGGATTCTCCTTATCTAAAGGGGTTGAAGGGAGAAACCCGCGAAATGGTGCCGGGCGCAGCCCGTTACTTCCAGGCTTTGCAGCGGGTAACATACGAACGGCCTACTGAAGCCTGGCCCTGGGAGCGAGTTGCCGAGGAGATGGCCAAAGAAAGGCAATGTCTGGCAGTGGTCAATACCAAAGGAGACGCGTTAGCTTTATTGAACGCCCTCAATGACCCTGAAGCCTTGCATCTCTCTACCCTCTTGTGCATGGCCCACCGGCGCGAGGTAATCGCAGAAATAGAAACACGGCTCGACCCCAAGAAGCCGTGTCCTTGTCGGGTAGTGGCCACCCAGGTGGTGGAAGCCGGCGTAGACTTGGATTTTCCCATGGTTCTCAGGGCCATGGGGCCTTTGGACCGCATCGTCCAGGCCGCGGGACGCTGTAACCGGGAAGGGCGCCTTTCTCCCGAGCAGGCCAGGGTGATCATTTTTAAAGCGGAATCGAGCAAACTCCCCCAGGGAGCGTATCGCACCGGCAGCGACCTGGCCGCCTCATATCTTGGCAGGGCAGGGGTTGATCTACACGACCCGGCCATATATGAGAGATATTTTCAGGAGCTTTATCAAAATGTCGAAACAGATACAAAAAGAATTAATGCGCTACGGTCAAACCTAAATTTCCCCGAAGTGGCAAACCGCTTCCGGTTGATCGAAGATGATACGGTTCCTCTGGTGGTGCGCTGGCCCCGTAAAGATTCACCGGTGGAAGGTCTGTTGGCCAGGTTATCAAACCAGGAGCGCCCGGATTGGGGTGAGGCCCGGTGGTTGCTGCGCCGGTTCCAGCCTTACCTGGTGAACGTGCGCCGCCGGGTCTTAGCCGATTATCAGCAGCAAGGCTTGGTACGGGAACTTCCGCTGGGTTTATGGGAGTGGCTGGGAAGTTACCATAAAATCACAGGCATCCAGGACCGGGGGATATACCCGGATTTGCTGGTGGTTTAATGAATTATTGACTCACATGATTAAGGAGGAGGCTTATGCACTATGACCGACCCTTGGAAGTGAAAGTCTGGGGCGACTGGGCCTGCTTCACCCGCCCCGAAATGAAGGTGGAACGGGTTTCTTACCCGGTCATGACCCCCTCGGCGGCCCGGGGGGTGTTGGAGGCCATTTTCTGGAAACCGGAAATCTCCTGGCGGGTGCGGGAAATCTGGGTGCTTAACGCCATCCGGTATTTTTCCATTCTGCGTAATGAGGTTACAAAGGTTATTTCTCATGAAGCAGCTAGAAAATGGCAAAAGAGTGGAGGTGGCTATTTTGCTGATGAAGACCGAGGAAAGTATGGCGGTCAGCGCCACACTCTGGCCCTGCGGGAAGTCGCCTATATCATCAAGGCCGACATTGCCCTCAAGCCTCACGCTGACGCTGACGCGGCCAAGTATCGGGACCAGTTCCGGCGCCGGGTGGCGCGGGGCCAATACCATCACACTCCATACCTGGGCTGCCGGGAATTCGCTGCCCGTTTTGGTGAACCAAACACTTCGGACCTTCCCCTTAAACGACTTAATATGGAGCTAGGGCTGATGCTTTTCGACCTAGAATATGCGCACGATGACCGGGGGCAGGGTATTCGGGGGAAGCCCAAGTTTTTCCGAGCTCAGATTGAAAATGGGGTGATGCAGCTTGACCAGGAACTTTATGGCTAAAGGAGGTTAGCCGTGCTCCTACAAAAGCTCTGTGAATATTCCCAGCGTCTGGATGATCTGGCGCCCTTCGGATACAACAAAACCAACATCCGCTGGCTAATCAATCTTGACGCCCAAGGAAACTGCCTCGGCTTTATAACCACCAGCAGCGGCAAGAAGAATGATCGGGGCAAGGTGTTCTTTACTCCCTCAGTAATGAAATCAGTCAACATTAAAGCCAGCCTCTTGGTAGGAAATGGTGAGTATGTCCTGGGCATAGCCAGGGACCCTGAAAAAGCAAGGGAAAAACCTAAATATGCTAACGATGTTTCTAAGCGCCATAAGGCATTCAAAGAGCAGGTTCAGGACTGCGCCACCACTACCCAAAATCCTCTGGTTCAGGCAGTTCTCCACTTCTTAAGATTTTCGGACCTCCAAACCTTGCCTTTGCCGCCGGACTTTAATCCCGACATGAACCTCTCCTTTCAAGTTGACGGCACATTGCCCATTGATCTATCGGAAATCCGCTCTTATTGGGCCCGGCTTCAGGGAGGAGAACAGTCTCTTGACTCTGAGGCTGCGTCCAGCCAATGCCTGGCTTGCGGCACTTTTTGCATCCCTACGGAACGTTTCCCCATCAAGTTCAGGGTCATTGGCGGCGGCCAGTCTTCCGGAATGACTTTGGTCTCTGCCAATGCCTCGGCATTTGAATCTTATGGACTCAAAGCCTCCCTTATCGCCCCAGTATGCCGTGACTGTGCAGAAAATTCCGCCAAGGCCTATAACGCTTTGTTGGAAAAAGAAGATTCGCGTCTCAATATCGGCCCTCTGGTCTATCTCTTCTGGACCCGGCGAGAGACAGGCTTCAATATTGCCTCTCTCTTCTCTCAGCCTCAGCCAGAGCAGGTCAAAGAACTGCTGCGCTCTGCTACCAGGGGAAGGCTCTACGATGCCCTGGATGCCGAAGCCTTTTATGCTACGGCCCTATCTGCCAGCGGCGCCAGGGTAGTAGTGCGAGACTGGCTGGAAATCACGGTGGGGGAAGTCAAGGACCACCTGGCTCGATGGTTTATCTTGCAGCGCATTGTGGATTGGGACGGTTCAGACAGTTCTCCTTATGGCCTATTCACCTTGACCCGAAGCTTGATTCCACAAAAAGGGGACATGCAGAGAGACATGCCACCTAACGTTCCTCGTGTTCTACTAAAAGTTGCTCTCCAGGGAGGCCCCCTGCCGGCCTGGATAATGTTCCAGTCAATAAAAAGAAACCGAGCCGAACAGAAAAGACCCGATCGTCCAGACCAGATAGCTATCTGGAGACGGCGCTGGTCTATACGGGCCGCCCTCATCAAGATGGTGCTGCTTTCCCAACAATCAAATCTTCAGGAGGATGCCATGGTGCAAATGGATGAAGGAAATCTCCACCCCGCCTATCTTTGCGGCCGGCTCTTGGCCGTCCTGGAACAGGTGCAATTTCTGGCCGTCAGCCCCAAGGCCACTCTCATTGACCGGTTCTACGGCACCGCCTCCACCGCCCCGGCTTCGGTCTTTCCCCGCCTGCTCAGGGGCGCCCAGGCTCACTTGGGGAAGCTGCGCAAAGAAAGGTTTGGGGCTTACGTCAACTTGCAAACCCGCTTGGAAGCCGTCATGGGCAGCCTATCAAGCTTTCCCATGGTTCTTACCCTGGAAGAACAGGGCTGGTTCAGCCTCGGCTACTACCACCAGCGCGCCTGGGATCGCTCCCAGGCCAAGGCCCGTAAAGAAGCCGGCAAAGTTGTCGCGGAAAACGATGCAATCACCGAAGAAAAAGACTAGACCAAGGAGGAAAAAACCATGGAAACCGCCATTTATAACGATCCCAGCCGCCGCCAGGACTTTGTCCTGATCTTTGAAGTGGCCGACGGCAACCCCAACGGCGACCCCGATGCCGGCAATCTCCCCCGGGTGGACCCGGAAACCATGCAAGGTTTGGTCACCGATGTCTGCCTGAAGCGCAAGGTGCGGGATTATGTGGACGCCACCAGGGGTGACGAGGCAAACTTCAAGATATATGTGCAGAATAAAGGTATTGCCTTAAACACCCTGAACCGTCGAGCCTATGAAGCCGAAAACCTAACCCCCAAAGGACCCAAACAAAAGCGCAGTGAAGTGGAGAAAACCCGCACCTGGATGTGCCGAAATTTCTATGATATTCGGACGTTTGGAGCAGTGATGACTACCGAAGTTAATTGTGGTCAGGTGCGGGGCCCGGCACAGCTCACCTTCGCCCGCTCCGTTGATCCCATAGTCCCTCTGGACCTCTCCATCACCCGGGTGGCCATCACCAGAGAACAGGATGTTGAACTTGTGGAGACAGAAAAAGGCACCGAAGGCGGCAAAGTCACCGAAATGGGTCGTAAGGCCCTGGTTCCTTATGGCCTCTATGTGGGCTACGGCTTTGTCAATCCCCATTTTGCGGAGCAGACCGGTTTTTCCGCCGAAGACCTGGCCCTTTTCTGGCAGGCTTTGCTTTCCATGTGGGACCTGGACCGTTCCGCCAGCCGAGGCCGCATGGCCTGCCGCGGCCTTTATGTCTTCACCCATGACAGCAAAATGGGCAAAGCCCCGGCCCACAAACTCTTTGACCTGGTGCAGGTGCGCCGCAAGGACAAGGAAACGCCGCCCCGTTCTTTCGGAGATTATGAGGTGTCCCTGCCCTTAACCGAGAACCTGCCTCCCGGTGTCACCCTCACTGACCTGGAGGGGTGAGTCATGGATAACGACGACGCAACGCCGGATGGTTGGGCGGATGACGAGCTTATTCCCATTTCCGCCGTCCAGCACTATAGCTACTGTCCCCGGCAGGCGGCCCTCATTCATGTGGATATGGTGTGGGAGGAAAACCTCTATACCCTCCGGGGGCGGTTTGTTCATGAGTTGGTGGACCAACCCGGCGCCGAAACCCGGGACGGCATCCGGGTGGAACGTAGCCTCCCCTTATGGTCCCGGAAGTGGGGGCTCATCGGCAGGGGGGACGTGGTGGAGTTTCATGGGGACACCCCCTATCCGGTGGACTACAAGCACGGCCCCCGCCGCCGGAAGGAACATGACGCCTTGCAACTCTGCGCCCAAGCGGTGTGCCTGGAGGAAATGACGAGACAGCCGGTGCCCCGGGGCGCGCTCTTCCATGCCACCTCCCAGCGCCGCCAGGAAGTGGAGTTTGACCAACCCTTGCGCCGCCGTCTCCGGGAAGTGGTGGCCCAGTTGCGGCAGGTATTGGGGACTGCCGACTTGCCTCCGGCGCCCAATGACAAGCGGTGCCGTCAATGTTCCTTGCGTTCTTCCTGCCTGCCCGAAGTGGTGGCGGACAAACGCCGCGTAGCCCGCTGGCTCTCCGGCCTGTACCGGGTGGAGGACGACCTATGAGGACCTTGCTCAACACCCTTTATGTGCAAACCCAAGGGGCCTATCTGCGGCTGGATCACGAAACCCTGCGGGTGGAGGTGGACAAGGAATTGAAGCTCCAGGTGCCTCTCCACCATCTGGGCGCCCTGGCGTTGTTCGGAGAAGTGATGATTTCCCCTTTCCTGCTGGGAAGGTGCGCCCAGGACGGCCGTGCCGTCACCTGGCTGAGCCGCACCGGCCGCTTCCTGGGCCGTCTGGAAGGGCCGGTGTCCGGCAACGTCCTGCTGCGGCGGGCCCAACACCAATTCCTGGACCATGCCGACAAAACTCTGGAATTGGCCCGGCACCTGGTGGCCGGCAAGATTAAAAACCAGCGCCAGGTGGTGATGCGCAGCGCCCGGGAAACCGAAAAGGAAGAGGACCGGAAACCTTTGGAGGATACCGTCCGCCTGCTGACGAGCATCTTATTTGAAGTGCCCCAGGCCCAGGATTTGGATTCTCTCTTGGGCCTGGAGGGCGAGGCGGCCCGGAGCTATTTCGCTTCCTTTACTCACATGATTTTAGGGGACCGGGACACCTTCGCCGTCACCGGCCGCACCCGCCGGCCTCCCCTGGACCCCACCAACGCTTTGCTGTCCTTTTTATACGCCTTGCTCCTCAGCGATTGCCTGGCCGGGGCCCAGGGCGCCGGGTTGGATCCACAGGTGGGTTTCCTCCACGCCCTCCGGCCGGGACGGCCGGCCCTGGGACTTGATCTCATGGAGGAACTAAGGCCGGTGTTGGCGGATCGTCTAACCCTGACTCTCATTAACCGCCGCCAGGTGACCGCCCAGGATTTCGAAGAGCGCCCCGGGGGGGCGGTATTCCTTAAAGAAGGCGGTCGGAAAAAAGTGGTGGTGGCGTACCAGGAACGCAAGCAGGAAGAGATTTTCCATGGGGTGGTGCAGCAGCGGATGCCGTTGGGACTGGTGCCCCATGTCCAAGCCCGCTTGCTGGCACGCCACCTGCGGGGCGATCTGGCGGCTTACCCCCCCTATGTCCACAAGTAGGAGACATTATCATGCAGACGGTTTTGGTCACCTACGACGTGGCCACGGACACCCCGGAGGGACGCCGGCGCCTCCGGCGGGTCGCGCAACAGTGTACTAACTATGGGCAGCGGGTCCAAAAAAGCGTATTTGAGTGCCTGGTGAATGAGATGGACTTGGAGCGCCTCATTCGGGGCCTGGTGAAAATTATCCATAAGGAGGAAGACAGCTTACGCATCTACCGGCTCATGGAGCCTTTGGAGAAACACGTGCGGGTTTATGGTTGGGATAAGAAGGTGGATTTCGGCCAACCTCTTATGGTGTGAGCGAACCCCAAGCACCAACAAAAAGACCGGGGGTTCGCAGTCGCAGAATTATTAATATTCTTGGGGACATCCCTCTTGGCGAACCAAACTGACTCCCTTAAAAGGGCAAGGAAAACCGGAGTTCGCCAAAAACCGGGGCTTCCCCAGGGAAATTCCGGCCCCCAGGGGCCGGGGTAGCGCCCAGCCTTAAAGCTGGGCGAGGATTGAAACTTCTTCACCGCGTCCATGACGCCGGGCAGGGTGAAGTAGCGCCCAGCCTTAAAGCTGGGCGAGGATTGAAACCCCGGATAGCCTGTTTAGCAGCGATGTTCAGCGCCAGTAGCGCCCAGCCTTAAAGCTGGGCGAGGATTGAAACTACCCCAACCAGGAGTGGTATGTTCTCCTGGATGGTAGCGCCCAGCCTTAAAGCTGGGCGAGGATTGAAACTCCAGAGGTGGTATTCCGTCCACCGGCCAGTTTCACCGTAGCGCCCAGCCTTAAAGCTGGGCGAGGATTGAAACCAGGAAATGTAGTTCTTTAACGGTCAATTGGTCCTTGTAGCGCCCAGCCTTAAAGCTGGGCGAGGATTGAAACTGGACCAGGCCCGGAGGAGCTTTGTTGATCTCGGGTAGCGCCCAGCCTTAAAGCTGGGCGAGGATTGAAACCGGTCTGCCAACCTACCCGCCAATACCAGATTTGATGTAGCGCCCAGCCTTAAAGCTGGGCGAGGATTGAAACCGCTTCCGTGAGATTTTGACAACGGGCGCAAACGGGTAGCGCCCAGCCTTAAAGCTGGGCGAGGATTGAAACAAACCGGCCCTGCCTGACCTCGCACAGAACATACCGTAGTGCCCAGCCTTAAAGCTGGGCGAGGATTGAAACCCATCATCGGCTTTATATTCCAGGGGGGCGGCTGGCCGTAGCGCCCAGCCTTAAAGCTGGGCGAGGATTGAAACCTCTTTTCGTTCCGGTTTTGGGGGTCCAGGTGCGGTAGCGCCCAGCCTTAAAGCTGGGCGAGGATTGAAACGACCCGTTCGCCCTTGGTCAAGGTTCGCCTGGCGGTAGCGCCCAGCCTTAAAGCTGGGCGAGGATTGAAACCCTGGTAATTTGGCAGCACCCAAATGACCCGGCTCGTAGCGCCCAGCCTTAAAGCTGGGCGAGGATTGAAACTCTATTCAGAATGGAATGGATGCTGGCCTTGAGGGCGTAGCGCCCAGCCTTAAAGCTGGGCGAGGATTGAAACCATTCCACTGTTATCCCCTCGGCCTCCGGGGCATGGTAGCGCCCAGCCTTAAAGCTGGGCGAGGATTGAAACGATACCTCTCAAATCTTTGGAGGTTGGCCCTGAGTAGCGCCCAGCCTTAAAGCTGGGCGAGGATTGAAACCTCTCAAAAAAGTCGATGGCTGACTTTAAGAATTGGTAGCGCCCAGCCTTAAAGCTGGGCGAGGATTGAAACTATCGCCGCCCTTTCTTCCGCGATAATAGCAAAGGGTAGCGCCCAGCCTTAAAGCTGGGCGAGGATTGAAACGGTGAGCGCCGGGAATTGGCAGTTGGTAGCCCAGGTAGCGCCCAGCCTTAAAGCTGGGCGAGGATTGAAACCCGTAGGCCGGTTCAGTGCAGCCCGCCACGACACAAGTAGCGCCCAGCCTTAAAGCTGGGCGAGGATTGAAACCGTCACGTAGCCGATGTTTTTTTCCAAGACATAAGTAGCGCCCAGCCTTAAAGCTGGGCGAGGATTGAAACCTGGATGACCTGGGGCAAGCTCCCCCCACCGTGCAGGTAGCGCCCAGCCTTAAAGCTGGGCGAGGATTGAAACCCCATCTTCCTCTGGGCCGAGCCAATGGCGGAAGCCTGTAGCGCCCAGCCTTAAAGCTGGGCGAGGATTGAAACGAGCAGTGGGAGGCCAAGCAGCGCGGCGAAGAGGCCGTAGCGCCCAGCCTTAAAGCTGGGCGAGGATTGAAACAGCCAGTTGGTTTATCAGGCGGTGGCCCCGGAGCAGGTAGCGCCCAGCCTTAAAGCTGGGCGAGGATTGAAACGCTTAAGGTGGGGGAAATGGCCCGGAAGATGGGCCGGTAGCGCCCAGCCTTAAAGCTGGGCGAGGATTGAAACCTGCTTGATGACAATCTGCACGCCCAGGAGGGCGGCGGTAGCGCCCAGCCTTAAAGCTGGGCGAGGATTGAAACCATGGGCACCGGCCCCCGCCATGAGGGTTGTCCCCGTAGCGCCCAGCCTTAAAGCTGGGCGAGGATTGAAACCGCTGGTGGAACGACACGCCCTTCGTCAATGCCATTGTAGCGCCCAGCCTTAAAGCTGGGCGAGGATTGAAACACGAACAGACCGGGGCAAAATTCATCACCGGCGTGTAGCGCCCAGCCTTAAAGCTGGGCGAGGATTGAAACAAGTTGCGTCATTCCCCGGCCCCCTTATCATCATAGTAGCGCCCAGCCTTAAAGCTGGGCGAGGATTGAAACAATCTGAGCAACGAAGGAGAAAACATGGCAAAACGTAGCGCCCAGCCTTAAAGCTGGGCGAGGATTGAAACCCCGGTGAGCAAATCAATGGTGCCGTTGTCGCAGTAGCGCCCAGCCTTAAAGCTGGGCGAGGATTGAAACTGGCCTTTTATTATTCGGGGCACTCCGCACTCCCATGTAGCGCCCAGCCTTAAAGCTGGGCGAGGATTACACGAATGGGGTATTTATGAGGCTTCCGCATCAAAGTAACTCCGGCCTTAAGCTGGATTTTATCATTACTCTATTCCATCTCTGGGTCACTATACTATGGAATTGCTGCCAAGTATTCACCGCACAGCCACAGTCCACGAGAAGAAGTAATCAAAGGAGGAAACCCCTGTCAACCCCAATTCCCTCTAATAGAATTTTCCGGAAGTTGAGGCAATGCCTTGATAATGCTGAATAATCGGCAATTTATCAGTATTTTTTTAATTTCGGGCTGGTGAGGATTGAGTTTTATGGAATTTCTTTCAAGAGAAGAATAATGAGGCAATTTATTATTGATTTCAGATAATTATGATGGGGGAGACAGGGAAAAAGGGAGAGAGGAAGTGTGCAAAATCATGGCAAATATGGCAGGGAGGTGCCAAAATTATTGTGAAAAATAATATCGTAAAACCTCAACTATCTGAATATATTGATGATATTTGACTAAGAAAAAATTCACCCAAAATATTTATTCGTCTGTGGAGATGTATCTATGAGCAGAGGAAAAATATGCAGCGCAAAATGAGGATCACGCTCTATTTGGGCCTGAATCTCGGAATCATCACTCACAAAAAAGCCGCCATCGAATTGTATTCCTGCCCTTAGCCGAAGAAAAGGGAAGCGGGGGCAAATATATACTTTGAACCTCATAAGCGGGTGAGCCAGCCGCGCTCTCGCCCTTTTCTTGCTCACCCGGCTGCAAGCCCTTCTCCGCGCTATATCTTTGTAAGGCATCACGTTTCTCCTTGCGACTTAGAATTATGAAGTATCGGGTCTTAATACTCCTGGAAATATGCTAAAATAATCTTGCCTTGCCCGTTGCGGTGGTGGGCGTCTGACCGGCCTTTCTTCAGACGCGCCAGCGAACGGGGGTTGCTGGCCGGTAGCAACTGAAGCGGGTTCGCGCCGTTTCCGGGGCGGTTGCTTTGGCCCCGAGCAATCACAGTCTGTTGGCCGGCACCTTCCAACGGACTGGCAAAGGGGGGCTTCTGCCGGAAGAAGCTGGACTGGGTTCGCTCTGTTCCCAAAGCAACCCGAGGGCACGAAACGTTTCGGACGATTCAGAGCGGGGCTTCCTGATGCGCTTGAGCACATTGGAAGGTACATCGCTCGCCGCGGCCCTCATTTTCCCCACAAGTGCACCCGCAGCCAAAGCGTTCTTTCTCCTTATCCCTCTTCAAGGCCAATACCCCCAAGACCGCATAATTACCCAAGTCCAAGAGCGTGTCCTCAAGGGCTTCCCCCTCTACCTGTGGGGCCTTCCCCTGGGCTAACCGGCAGGCACGGGCCAGCTTGTCCGTCATGCGGGACAAGAGCACTTCCACCACGGGGCGCCGCAAAAGCTCCGCCGCCAGTTCGTAGGAATTGCCGTAGTCGGCGTTCTTGGCCCGGTATATGGCGGCCATACGCTCAAGGATGGTTTCAAAGGTTGTGTGCCCCTGTTCCATAAATATCGTGCTCCTAATAACCCATGGTAATCAAACTTCTAGCCACGCCCTTCCCCGGGTCCTTCTACCGGCCAACCACCAGCTTCTTTGTGCCACATACCTAAAGGACATTCGGCCAAATCAATTACAGGTTGCTCTTTCTCCCTGCAAAAGAGAGTCGCACTCGGATAGCTGGCCTGGTTGCAATGGTGAAAGAGACAAATGCCGTCCGCGAGGACAGGCTTGTCAATTACATGATTATCATCCATG
>Ga0194111_10006897_pt1 | contig 12822 bp, 12 predicted proteins | sample TA2KigC300mmetaG_FD_146194 | JGI IMG/M metagenome (GOLD analysis project Ga0194111, IMG submission 146194) | Freshwater microbial communities from Lake Tanganyika, Tanzania - TA2015033 Kigoma Deep Cast 300m | ecosystem: Environmental > Aquatic > Freshwater > Lake | place: Tanzania: Lake... | reverse complement strand
CGCCGAGCCCGCCGCTATTCGGCGGCGAAGGCGGCATCTTCTTCTTGCAGTCGCTGATGAGTACTGCCATCAGCAGACTGCCCATCCACGCCATTCGCAAGACCTTCATCCGATCACCTCGCTATACGCGACGTCACAAGCGCGTTCGCATCGCGGCGACCACTCGCTGCCCAGGGGGCACCCACTCGTGGCTCGGTTAGAGGCGCGAATGCCGTAGCCGAGCCGCGACCGTCAGGGAGTTCCCATGGCCCTGGGGGCCGCCAAACTTGATGAAGACGCGCCTGAGCGCTCCAGTAGAATCAATGGCTTGGGCGGCGTCTTCAACGGAGCGGTTACGCAGTCAACTCCTTCGCTGCGTATAGTCCGGCCTGGCGCCCGCCTCAGTCCTGCCCCACCCGCTCCCGGTCGGCCGGCGTGCCGCTCAGCAAGGCCAGCTTGAACGCCACGATGTCGAGCAGATACGCCCGGAGCCGCCAGTCGTGGGGCAGCAAGTGATGTTGCTTGCACAGCAGAGGCAACAGCAGGTTGCGGCTCCAGACGCTCTTGTCGCTCTCCGGCTTGAGGGCGAAGCTGCCCAGCATGTGCGTGGCGGCGGGGTCCTCCACCACCAGCTTGCGCTTTCCCCGGAACGGCAGGCCTCTGAGGATGCCCGCGCGCTGATAGACGTTGACCGCATACCGGACGTTGTCCGGCACCCGCGGGTTGCGCAGGGCAAAGGTGTCGATGTAGATTGCCAGAGAAACCTCCAGTCCGGCCTTTCTGATCTCTCTGGCGAACTTGGTGATCGAATTCGCGCCCCAGCTATGGCCGTGAGCGATGATCAGCGGCTGGGGGAGGCCGCAGGCAGCGGCGCTGCCGCCCTGGGAGGCCTGCGCGGCACGGATGACTTCGGTAGCCGCCCGCCGCCATCGGAAGTTGTTGAAGGTCAAGGTGAGCACGCGGGCATCCGCCGCGACCCGCTCACGGATGAGGGCGTTGAGGGTCGCCACGCCGGAGGTGCGGCTGCTGCCGCGTTCGATTCCCCCGGTGAAGCCCACGATTACCAAGCAGGCCGCGCCCGTGCCCGAATGCGCGTCAGGCGCAGGCACCCACGGAGCGGAACCCCGCGGACCCTCGAAGTGCCAGGCCGACAGGGCCCTTAGGCCGGTGTGCATCTCCTCCTGCCGGGCGTCCCCATCGCCGCTCCAGGCGCCCACAGAGGAGCCGGCCGAAAGCAGTATCGCGCTCAACCATACCAGGACCCTGCGCAGGCTGAAGGCCATCCCAGCCACAATATCAGGTTGGACGACGGCGCCGCCGCCCGGGGATTCAGCCGGTGTCGCTGGCCTCTTCCCAACGCAGGCGCGCCACCAGCATCTGCGGGAGGACCTCCGGCGCGGCGGCGCAGCGGCCCGAGAACGCCTGGAAGGCTCGGTCCGCCGATTCGCGGAATTCCTCACGGCCGGTCTTCTGCGCCAGCCGCAGCAGGTTCAGCACGGCGATCGAGTTCCCCGCCGGCTCGGCGCCGTCGTGGTCGTCCTTGAGCCGCAGCACGAGACCGGCGTCCTCCGCCGGAGCGCTGAAGAACCCGCCCTCTTCGCGGTCCTCGAACAACTCGCGCTGCCGCGCGGTCAAACACACCGCCAGATCCAGATCGCGCGGGCCAGGATCCGCCTCGTGCAGATCGAGCAAGGCCTGCACGAAGAAGGCGTAGTCCTCCAGGAAGCCGGGGATGGCAGCCTCTTCGTCCCGGTAGCGGCGCCACAGGGTGAGGGCGCCGTCGCGCTCCTCCAGGCAACGAGAACACAGGAAATCCGTGGCGCGCCGGGCCGCCGTCAGGTAGCGCGGCTCCTTCAGGGGCAGTGCGGCGCGGGCCAGCGCCGAGATCATGAGGGCGTTCCAGGCGGTGAGGATCTTGTCGTCGCGATGCGGCCGCGGACGGGTCTCGCGCGCCTCACGCAGCTTCGCCACGGCCGCGGACTGCACCGCGGTCTCCTCGAGGCTGTGCGCCTCGAACAGGATGTTGCGGCCCGTGAACTCGCCCTGCGGATCATCGGCCACGTTGCCTCCCGGCTCGACTCCGTAACGGCGGCAGAACCACTCCGCCGCCGGCCCGAGCAACTGCTCGATCTCGGAGCGGGTCCAGAGATAGAACGCCCCCTCCCGGTGGATCTCGGGATGGGCGGGGTCGGGAGCGCTGTCGGCGTCTTCGGCCGAGAAGAAGCCGCCCTCCGGGTGAGTCAGGTCGCGGAGCACGTAATCGAGCGTGCGGCGCGCCACCGCGGCATAGAAGTCCTCGCCGGTGGCCTGGAAGGCTTCCAGATAGGACACCGCCAGTTGGGCCTGGTCGTAGAGCATCTTCTCGAAGTGGGGGACCCTCCAGCGCTCGTCCACCGCGTAGCGGTGGAAGCCGCCGCCCAAGTGGTCGTGAACGCCGCCCCGCGCCATGGCCTGGAGCGTCGTCAGAACCATCGCCAGCGCTTCCTGATTGCCGGTTCGCTCCCAGTAGCGCAGGAGGAAGTTGTGCACGGCTGGACGCGGGAACTTGGGCGCACCGCCGAAGCCGCCGTGCACCGGGTCGAAGCCGCGGCGAAAAGCGAAGAAGGCGGACTCCAGCAGCCCGGCGTCGAACGGCGCCGGCCGCGTCCGGAGAGCCTGGCGGATCTGATCGAGAAGCGCCTCGCTGGAGGCCAGGATGCGGGCGCGGTCGGTTCGCCAGGCCTGGGCGATCCACTCGAGGAGGTCGCGGAAGGCGGGCCGCCCGTGGCGCTCCTCAGGCGGGAAGTAGGTGCCCCCGTAGAACGGTTTCAGCTCCGGCGTCAGCCATACCGACATGGGCCAGCCGCCTGAGCCGGTGGCGGCCTGCACGAAGGTCATGTATACGCGGTCCACGTCCGGGCGCTCCTCGCGGTCCACCTTCACGGCGACAAAATGGCGGTTGAGAATCTCGGCGGTCGCGGGGTCCTCGAAGGATTCCTCGGCCATGACGTGGCACCAGTGACAGGTGGAGTAGCCCACGGAGAGGAAGATGGGCTTGTCCTCGCGCCGCGCGGCCTCGAAGGCCTCGTCGCCCCAGGCGTGCCAGTCCACCGGGTTGTGAGCGTGCTGGAGCAGGTAGGGACTCTTCTCGCGAGCCAAGCGGTTTGTATGCATCAGGTTACAGGCCCCTCTACCTTTAGTATAAGCCGGCGGGCAGAAGGCACGGATCATATGGGGCGGGTTTCTCGTATGATCCAAGTGTAAGAATTACCGATGGTTCAAGTCTCTATGGATGGAACGGAAAAAAAGGAGGGCAGCTTGCCAGCGGCAGCGGCGAGACCGATACCGGCGGAGGCCCCCACGGGGGACCTGGAAGCGTTGTTCGAGGCCCATCACCGGCGGGTGTTTCAAGCCGCCTACCGGGTCACCGGCAACGCCGCCGACGCCGAAGACGTCCTGGGAACCGTGTTCCTGCGCCTGGTGCGCCACCTCGGACCCATTGAGCACCCGGAGAGCTACTTCCAGCGGGCGGCGGTGAACGCGGCGCTGGACCTGGTGCGATCGCGCGCCGAGCGCGGGCGAGTGGCGCTGGAGGAGGTCGCGGGGTGCATCCCCGAGGCGGCCCACCTTCAGCCGGATCAGCAACTTGAGGTGCGGCAACTACGCGAGCGTCTGCGACGGGCCATCGCCCGGCTTCGCCCCAGGGCCGCTGAGTTGTTCGTGCTGCGGTACTTCGAAGGCTACGCCAACCCGGAGATCGCTCGCATGATGGGCATGTCGCTGATCACGGTCTCAGTCAGCCTGCACCGCAGCCGCAGGCAGCTCCAACGCTACCTCCGTTCCTATGTAGGAGGGATACCATGAGCGCCAATCCCGATTCCATCCTGGAGAAGGCCATCGCCGCCATCCGCGGTGAGCAGATCAACCCCGCCGCGGCCGATGAGGCCGCCGCGCGGGTCAGGAACCGCCTGCGGCAAGAGGCCGAGGTCCCTGTCGTGGAAACCATCCGAGATTGCGCCGGCTACCAGGCCCTGATTCCGGAACTGGTGGCGGGGCAGCTCAGCGAAGCGCGCGCTTTGCTGGTGGAAGATCACACCCACGAGTGCCCGGCCTGCCGCAAGGCGCTGGCGGCGGCGCGCTCCGGAAAGCTGCTGCCGTTCCGGCCGGCGCGCCCGAAGCCAGTGCGCTCCACATGGACCGTGGCCTGGCAGTGGGGCCTGGCCGCCGCGGGAGTGGCGGCCCTCACTCTGGCGGGCGTCTGGGCGGTGAACCGCTACGCGGGAGGTCCCGCCGGCCCGGCGATCATCCAGGCCGCTGACGGCGCGGTTTACGGGCTGACGGCGGAGGCCGCCACGGCGCTGGCCCCCGGCGTGAGCGTCGAGGAGCACAAGATCGTGCGCACGGCCGACGGAGCCGGCGCGGTGCTGCGCTTGCCCGATGGCTCGCTGGTCGAGATGCGGGAGCGCACGGAGGTCTCCCTGCTGCACCGCCGCGACGGCAGCGCCATACGCCTCGAGCGGGGCAGCATCATCGTCGAGGCCGCCAAGCAGGGCCGCCGCCGGCTGCAAGTGTCCACCGACGACTGCCTGGTGACGGTCAAAGGAACCATCTTCGCGGTGAGCCGCGGTCTGAAGGGCTCCCGCGTGGCGGTCATCCAAGGTGAAGTGAAGGTGGACCAGAGCGGCACGAGCAGCGTGCTGCGCGCCGGCGAGCGGGTGTCCACCAGCGCGGCGCTGATTTCGGTGGCGGTGCAGGAGGAGATCTCCTGGAGCCGCAAGCGCGACGAGTACCTCATCCTGTTGCGCGAGCTGGCCGTGGTGCGCCAGAAGCTGGAAGCGGCGCCGGGCCCGGGCCTGCGCTACTCGAGCAAGTTGCTGGATTTGTGCCCGGAGGGTACGGTTGCTTACGCCGGCCTCCCCAACCTCGGACCCACCATGGTGCAGGCCCGCCGCCTGATCGAGGACCAGGCCCGGCAAAGCGTGGTGTTGAGGGAATGGTGGGCCGAGAAGATGAGGAGCGCGGGCGGCGAAGCCCAGTTCGACCAGCTCTTCGTGCGGCTGCAATCCTTCAGCGAGTACCTGGGACCGGAAATCGCCGTGGCCATGGCGCCCACCGTGGGCAAGGATATGGCGCCGGTGGTCCTGGCTGAGCTCAGCAAGCCGGGCTTCCGGTCGTTCCTCGAGGCGGAGATCGCCAAGGCGCTCGCGAAACCGGGTGAGCATCCGCCCATCCGCATCGTGGAGAACCCGGCGCAACTGGCGGGCATTACCGGCAAGAACCTGGTGGTGCTGCTGCGCGGCGACCTCGCGGCCATCTCCCCCGAGCCGGCGTTGCTGGCCCGGCTGGGCCCCGGTCCATTCGCCAAGAGCGCCTTCTACGCCCGCATCGCGGACGCCTACAAGGGCGGCGTCACCTGGGTGGTGGCGGCCGACCTCCAGACCGTGATGGCCAGCGCACAGGCTCGCCAGAAGCAGCCGCAGTCACCTGAACAGTTCCTGCGCTTCTCCGGCTTCGACGAGGCCCGGTACGCAATCGGGGTGCGCAAGGAGACCGCCGGCAAGGCTGAGAACCGTGCTACGCTGGCCTTCGCCGGCCCGCGCCATGGCCTCGTCTCCTGGCTGGCCCCGCCCGCGCCCATGCGCGCGGTCGAGTTCGTCTCCCCTGACGCCAGCTTCGCCGCGGCCTTCCTGATCAAGCGCCCGTCGCTGCTGGTGGACGAGCTGGTCGGCATGATGGCCAAGGACCGGCCTAACCTCGAGCGCGAGATGGCGGCCGTGGAGACTCTGGTGGGCGTGAACCTGCGGCAGGATCTCATCCAGCCGCTAGGCAGCGAGATCACTCTGGCGCTGGATGGCCCGGTGCTGCCCACGCCTTCCTGGAAGCTGGTGGTGGAGGTCAACGAACCGGCCCGCTTCCAGCAGGCGCTCGAGAAGCTGCTGGCGACCATCGGGCAGTACGCTGCGAAGGACGCCCCGCGCCTGGAAGCGACGCAGGCCGGAGGGCGGACCTACTACGCGCTGCGGGGTTTGAAGCAGGCCCCGGAGGCGCACTACGTTTTCACCGGCGGCTACCTGCTGGCCGCCTCCAGCCGCGCCCTGCTGGACCGCTCCATCCAGAACCGCGAGAGCGGCTACAGCCTGGCGCGCTCCGCCAAGTTCACGGCCCTGTTGCCGCGCGACGCGCGTCCCAACTTCTCCGGGATGGTCTACCATGCGCTGGGTGATCTGATGGCGCCCCTGGCTCGGGGCGTGAAGGGCGTGAAGGCGCTGACGCCCGAGCAGGAGAAGACCCTCGAGAGCGTCGCCGCCGGCGCGACGCCCTCGCTGATCCTGGTGTACGGAGAGAACGACCGCATCGAGCTGGCCGGAACCGGCAGCCTGATGGGGTTTGAGTGGGAGAAGATCCTGGCGCCGTTCCCGAAGATGCCGAGAAAATAGAGAGGCCAGATGGAAACGAAACCCGTTATTGAGTTGAGCGGCTTGGAAGTCTGCTTCGGCCAGAGGACGATCCTCAAGGACCTGCGAGGGTCGTTCTCCGGCCGGGCCATCGGGCTGTTGGGTCCCAACGGCGCGGGCAAGTCCACGCTGATCAACACGCTGATGGGTTTCTATCCTCCTTCGCGGGGCACGGCGCGGGTGTTCGGCTACGACATACGCACCCGCATCCGCGAGGTGCGCCGGCTGATCGGCTACATGCCCGAGAACGAGAGCTTCATCGCGGGCATGAGCGCCGTGGAGTTCGTGCGGTTCATGGCCGAGCTGGCGGGGCTGCCGCCGGAGGCCGCCCTGGAGCGGGCTCATGAGTCCCTCTTCTACGTGGGTCTGGGCGAGGCGCGGTACCGCAAGCTGGAGGAGTATTCCCTGGGCATGAAGCAGCTCGCCAAGCTGGCCCAGGCCATCGCCCACGGGCCCAAGCTGCTCTTCCTGGACGAACCGACCAACGGCCTGGACCCGCCCGCGCGGCAGCGCATGATCCGGCTGATCCGCGACGTGCGCGAGCGCGGCAACCTGCACCTGATCCTGTGCTCGCACCTGCTGCGCGACGTCGAGGAGTGCTGCGAGGAAGCTCTCATCCTCAAGGACGGGCGCATCGTGCAGTACTCGAACCTCGAGGAGGAGCGCCGCGCCAACCGCCGCTTCCTGGAGCTGGAGCTGGAGGGTGACCGTGAGGCCTTCGTCGAGGCCGCCCGCGAACTGGGCTGCGAGTGCGCCCTCTCCAGCCGGCGGCGCCTGAAGACGGTGCTGGCCGAGGGCGTCGAGGTGCGCGACCTCTACCGCGCCGCGGCCGAGCGCGGCGCGCGCATACGGCGGCTAAGCCACAAGCGCGATTCACTCGAGGACATCTTCCTGAAAGCGATGAGCAACGGTGCCGGCACGCTCAACGGCAAGAGCATCTCGAACGGAACGGGAGGCGCCTGATGGCGGTCTACAAGCGCACCTACCAACCCTACCAGGGACCGCTCACGCCGGGCTGGTCGCGCTTCCTGGTGATCGCCCGGCAGGCCTACCGGCGGGTGTTCGACTCGCGCTTCCTGATCCTCTACCTGGCGCTGTGCATGATCTGGCCGGCCATCTGCGCGGTGCTCATCTACCTGCGCCACAACGCCGGGGCCATCGCCATGTTCAAGATCGACGTGGCGCGGCTGATCCCCATCGATGGCATGTTCTTCCTGCGCTACCTGGCGTGGCAAGGCTCGATGGCCTTCCTGCTGACGGCCTTCATCGGCCCGGGGCTGATTTCGAGCGACCTGCGCAACGGCGGCTTGCCGCTGTACTTGTGCCGGCCCTTCTCGCGGGCCGAGTACGTGCTGGGGAAGATGAGCGTGCTGTTGATTCTGTTGTCGTTCATAACCTGGATACCCGGGCTGCTGCTGTTCGGCTTCGAAGCCAATCTCGAGGGCGCCGCCTGGTTCCGCGAGAACCTGTTCCTGGCCAGCGGCATCTTCCTGGGCTCCTGGATCTGGATCCTGACCCTGGGCCTGCTGTCTCTGGCGCTGTCGGCCTGGGTGAAGTGGAAGTTCGTGGCGGGCGCGCTGCTGTTCGGGGTGTTCTTCGCCGCGGCCGGATTCGGCGCCGCCATCAACGAGGTGCTGCATACGCAGTCCGGCAACATGATCAACCTGGGCGAGCTGGTGCGCACCATTTGGTCCGGGCTGTTCCGGGTGCCGGTTTCCACCGGGCTGACGCCGGAGAACGCCTGGATGGCCCTGGCGGGCATCTACGTCCTGTGCCTGCTCCTGCTGGATCGAAAGGTGCGGGCCTTCGAGGTGGTGCGGTCATGAGCGCCTCAGGGAAGACCGGGGACAGGCCACCCCGTCCCTCCGTGGACGGGGCAGCCGGTCCCCCGTCTTTCAGCAGCGACAGGATCACCTTCGAGGACGTCTCCAAGTTCTATGGCGAGGTGCTGGGGATCAACCGCGTGGATCTCGCCATCCCGCCCGGCATCACCACGCTGGTGGGACCGAACGGGAGCGGCAAGACCACGCTGATGAACCTGATGACGGGGCTGGTGCAACCCAGCCGCGGCCGCATCCGGGTGCTGGGCGTTGCGCCCGACGAGCCCGAGCGCCTGTTCCGCATGCTGGGCTACTGCACCCAGTTCGATTCCTTCCCCCGCGCGCTGACCGGCTACCAGTTCCTGTACTCCTACCTGCGTTTGCACGGGCTGGCGCACAAAGAGTCCGACCGGCTGGTGTGGGAGGCTATCGAGCGTGTGGGCATGACCGAGGCCGCGCACCGCCGCGTGGCCGCGTACTCGAAGGGCATGCGGCAGCGCATCAAGCTGGCCCAGGCCATGTGCCACCAGCCCCAGGTGCTGGTGCTGGACGAGCCGCTCAACGGTCTGGATCCGATGGCCCGCGCCGAGGTCATCGAGCTGTTCCGCGAGCTGGCCGCCGGCGGCCGCTACGTCATCATCTCCAGCCACATCCTGCACGAGGTGGACAAGATCTCCGACCAGGTGATCATGCTGACCAGCGGCTACGTGGTGGCCGAGGGCCAGATCCAGGCGGTGCGCGGCGAAATGCACCAGGACTACCCCATGCAGGTGCTGGTGCGCTGTGACCTTCCCGGGCGGCTGGCCGCCCAGGTCTTCGAGCAGGACCACGTGGTGGAGGTCAGGATGCACGCCGACCGCAAGGGCCTGCTGGTCTCGACCCGCGACGGGGAGCGCTTCTACGACCTGCTCCAGCGCCTGGTGCTGGAGGGCGTGATCTCGCTGGAATCGGTGGCCCCGGCGGATGAGGACGCGCACTCGGTCTACGAGTACCTGATCGGCGGCGAGGGAGGAGCAGCATGAACCTGGAAGAACGGGGAGAGACACCAATTTCCGGTCGTCAGGCTGGGGAGTCCACGGAACCCACGGAGGCGAAATTGGCTGTCTGTCCCCGTTCTTCCCCGTGGCGCCTGTGGTGGGCGCAGATCCTGGCTATCCTGCGGCTGGAGGTGCGCAAGAGCCTGGTCGGCAAGCGCGCCATCATCGTGTACTTGCTGGCCGCCACCCCCATCATCCTCTTCGCGGGGCACTCTTTCGCCGTGGCCTACGGGTTCAACCGCTGCCGCGGCACCGAGGACTTTGCCATCTTCGCCGGCGAGTTCCAGATCTACTACCTCCGCCTGGGCATCTTCTTCGGATGCGTGGCTACCTTCATGAACCTGTTCCGCGGCGAGGTGCTGGAGAAGACGCTGCATCACTACCTGCTGGCGCCGGTACGCCGCGAGGTGCTGGTGGCGGGCAAGTTCCTCTCAGGGCTGCTGGCCTCGGTGGTGTTGTTCGGCGCGGGAACGCTGGGATCGTTTCTCATCGTGGCTTCGCACGTGGCCCAATTGAGAAACCAGGAATTCCTGGCCGACCCCCTACCCGGGCATCTGGCGGCCTACATGGGCGTAACTGTGCTGGCCTGCCTGGGTTACGGCGCGGTCTTCCTGATGCTGGGGATGCTGGTCCGCAATCCCATCATTCCGGCGGTGGCGGTGCTGATTTGGGAGTCGATCACTATCTTCCTGCCGCCGCTGTTGAAGCAGATCAGCGTGATCTACTACCTCGAGTCGCTGTGCCCGGTGCGGGTGCCGTTCCGCGGCGCTAACACGCTGTTTGCCATCTCGGGCGAGCCGGTCTCGGCCTGGCTGGCCGTTCCCGGCCTGATCCTGCTGGCGGCCGTGGCCATCTTCCTCTCCGCGCTGCACATCCGCCGCCTGGAAGTCAACTACGGAACGGAGTAGGCCAATGGGGACAGCCCGCATGTTCCCCGACGGTGCAGTCAACCGTGGCAGGAACTGAAGTGGGAGAATAGGCGCATGGAAAGGAAGGCGTTCGTCAACCTGACCAGCGCGGCGCTGGTGGTTCTGGGCGCCAAGAAGGCCTCGGGGCAGGAGCCCTCGGCGCAGGCCGCCGAGCGGTGGAAGAAGATGCACCAGGCCTGGGTCGAGAGCCTCGTGCAGAACCTCGACGCCAACGTGGACGAGCCTGCGCGGACCAAGACGATGGTGTCCATGGGGCGGGCCTGCGCGCGGCGCAGCGGCATCCTCCGGGAGGCCCAGGCCGCCAAGGGGGACCTGGACAAGATGGTGGTCAACCTGGCGCGCCATGTGGGCAAGGACAACTGCCGGCGCGAGGGCAATGTAGTTCACCTGCGCTACCCCAAGTGCTATTGCCACATCGTGGGGGAAGGCCCCGAACGCCTGTCGAAGACCTGGTGCAACTGCTCGCGCGGCTGGGTGCACGAGGTGTTCGAGACCGTCACGGGCAAACCGGTGCAGGTCGAACTGACCCACTCGATCAAGCGCGGCGACGCGGCCTGCCGCTTCGTGGTCCGGGTGTGACCGCCGGCCCGGCAACCCGTTTCCCGCTCTTGCTGCGTGTACAATGTCGGGCATGAGACCAATCCCCCGCAGGCAATTCCAGCGCTTGGCCCTGGCTGGCGTGGCGACGACCGCGCTCCCTTCTGCCCGCTCCGCCAAGCAGCCCCCCTGGGGGCCGGGCATCAAGCTGTCGGTGCAGGTTTCGGGCGATCCGAGCGATGAAGAACTCCAGTTCGTTCGCCAGCTCGGCGTCGAGTACGTCAACATCCCGGGCGGCGCCGCCACGGGCACTTACGATAACTACCTGCGGCTGCGCCAGAAGGTCGAGGCCACCGGCCTGAAGGTCTGGAACATCGGCAACTCGAGCGTACACAACATGGAGGAGGTGACTCTCAACCTCTCCGGGCGCGACCAGAAGATCGAGGAGTACAAGCAGTTCCTGCGCAACCTGGCCCGGGCCGGCATTTTCTACACCACCTACGCCCACATGGGCAACGGCATCTGGAGCACCGAGCCGGAGCTGGGCCGCGGCGGCTCCCGTGCGCGCGCCTTCAACCTGGCCAAGGCCGAGAGGGGAAACTGGGCGGGCAAGGCTTTCCACGCGCCGCTCACCCACGGCCGCCGCTACACCGAGAAGGAGATCTGGGACAACTACGTCTACTTCGTCAAGCAAGTGGTTCCAGTGGCCGAGGAGCTGGGCATGTGGATCGGCATCCATCCGGACGATCCGCCGGTGCCCGAGCTGGGGGGAGTGCCGCGCTGCATCTTCTCGAGTTTCGACGGCTACCGCAAGGCCTTCGAGATCGCGGGCAGCCCCCACATCGGCATGTGCCTGTGCGTCGGCTGCTGGCTGGAGGGCGGCAAGCTGATGGGCCGGGACGTGGTGGAGACCATCCGCTACTTCGGCAAGCAGGGCAAGCTCTTCAAGATCCACTTCCGCAACGTGCACGCCCCGCTGCCGCACTTTCGCGAGACCTTTCTCGACGAAGGGTACATGGACATGTACCAGGTGATGCGGGCGCTGCGGGAGGTGGACTTCTCGGGCGCGGTCATCGCCGACCACGTCCCCGCGATGGTGGGCGGCCGTTACGCCGGCACGGCGCACTCGATCGGCTACATGAAGGCGCTGCTGAACCGCGTGAACGCGGAGCTGGGCGGCTAGCGCGGCCCGGTGTGGAGCCGGTATGGTAGTATGGCTCCAGTATGGGCACGGTCAAAGTCACCTTTACTCTGGATGAACCCACCGTGGCCCGGCTCCAGGCCGCGGCGGAACGCCTGGCCAGGCCCAAGAGCGAAGTGGTGCGCGAGGCCATCCAGGACTTCCACGAGCGCATCGGCCGGCTGAGCGAGCGGGAGCGCCGGCACCTGCTCCGAGCCTTCGATGACCTCGTTCCGCGCATTCCACGGCGGCCGCTGGCGCGGGTCCAGAAAGAACTTGAGGACCTCCAACGGAGCCGTCGAGCCGGCGGGCGGCGCTCCGCCGGGACGAGGGGCCGGTGATCCTGCTGGACACCTGCGTGCTCATCGACAGCCTTGCCGGTCCGCGCCGTTCCGCGGGAGCGCTCCGCCGGGCCATCGAGAGCGGCGAGCGCCTGCTGCTGCCGGCCCTGGCGCTCTACGAGTGGTTGCGGGGGCCGCGCCTGCCGGAGGAACTCGCCGCCCAGGAGGCTCTGTTCCCGCGGGAATCTGCCGTTCCGTTCGGTCCCCGCGAGGCGGTCCTGGCGGCGGAGTTGTACGCGGCCGTCCGCAAGCCCCGCGGTCGGGAGTTGGACCTGGCCATCGCCGCTTGCGCCCTGACGCGCGACGCCGCGCTGTGGACGCTCAACGAGGCCGACTTCCGCGACGTTCCGGGTCTGCGGCTGTTCGCGGCGTGAAGCCCGTAGGCTTCACATTTCGTACACCACCTCGAAGCCCAGGAGGCGGCCCATGCGCTCGAGAGTGCGGGTGTGGTCGCCGTAGAAAACCACGCGGTGCAGCCCGGGGCCGTAGTTCTGAAGCCACTTCTCGGCGTCCTTGACCCGGGTACGGATCTGGCTGCGGCAGCCGCGATCGCTGTCCACCGTGC
>Ga0194111_10006891_pt1 | contig 12828 bp, 23 predicted proteins | sample TA2KigC300mmetaG_FD_146194 | JGI IMG/M metagenome (GOLD analysis project Ga0194111, IMG submission 146194) | Freshwater microbial communities from Lake Tanganyika, Tanzania - TA2015033 Kigoma Deep Cast 300m | ecosystem: Environmental > Aquatic > Freshwater > Lake | place: Tanzania: Lake... | reverse complement strand
GATGGGTAAGGAGAGGTTTGAGCGTACGAAGCCGCATGTGAATGTGGGGACGATGGGTCATATTGATCATGGGAAGACGACTTTGACGGCGGCGATTACGCGGGTGTTGGCGGCGCGTAATCCGAAGGTGGTGTTTACGCCGTTTGATCAGATTGATAAGGCTCCTGAGGAGAAGGAGCGGGGGATTACGATTGCGATTGCGCATGTGGAGTATGAGACGGATGCGCGGCATTATGCGCATGTGGATATGCCGGGGCATGCGGATTACATTAAGAATATGATTACGGGGGCGGCGCAGGTGGATGGTGCGGTGTTGGTGGTGGGGGCGGATGATGGTCCGATGCCGCAGACGCGGGAGCATGTGTTGTTGGCGCGTCAGGTGGGGGTGCCTTGTATTGTGGTGTATTTGAATAAGGTTGATTTGGTGGATGATCCTGAGTTGTTGGATTTGGTGGAGTTGGAGGTTCGGGATCTTCTGACGGAGTATGAGTTTCCGGGGGATGAGGTGCCGGTGGTGCGGGGGTCGGCTTTGTTGGCGTTGGAGGGGGATGCGGCGCATGAGGAGTCGGTGTTGGAGTTGATGGCGGCGTTGGATTCGTATGTGCCGTTGCCGCAGCGGGATGTGGAGAAGCCGTTCCAGATGCCGGTGGAGGATGTGTTTTCGATTACGGGTCGGGGGACGGTGGTGACGGGTCGGGTGGAGCAGGGTCGGTTGTCGGTGGGTACTGAGGTGGAGGTGGTGGGGATTCGTCCGACGCGTAAGACGACGGTTACGGGTGTGGAGATGTTCCGTAAGTTGTTGGATGAGGCGCGGGCGGGGGATAATGTTGGTTTGTTGTTGCGGGGGGTGGGGAAGGATGATGTGGAGCGGGGGCAGGTGGTGTGTGCGTTGGGGTCGATTACTCCGCATACTGAGTTTGAGGCTCAGGTGTATGTGTTGACGAAGGAGGAGGGTGGGCGGCATAATCCGTTTTTTCCGGGGTATCGGCCGCAGTTTTATTTCCGGACGACGGATGTGACGGGGTCGATTGGTTTGGGGGAGGGTGTGGAGATGGTGATGCCGGGGGATAACACGGAGATGCGGGTGTCGTTGATCTCTCCGATTGCGATGGAGGAGGGGTTGCGGTTCGCGATCCGTGAGGGTGGCCGTACGGTGGGCGCAGGACGCGTCACCAAGATCATCAAATAGGCGAGTAGAGGCAGCCGTGGCAGAAGAGCACAGGATCAGGATCCGCCTGAAGGCGTACGACCACGAGGTGGTCGATGAGTCGGCGCGCAAGATCGCCGAGACGGTCGTCCGCACCCAGGCCAAGATCAGGGGGCCGGTGCCGCTGCCCACCGAGATCCATCGGTACTGCGTCATCCGGTCGCCGCACAAGGACAAGGACTCCCGCGAGCACTTCGAGATGCGCATCCACAAGCGCCTCATCGACATCCTGCAGCCGACCCCGAAGACGGTGGATTCGCTGATGCGCCTCGACCTGCCGGCCGGCGTGGAAGTGGAGATCAAGACGTGAAGGCGATCCTCGGAGAGAAGCTGGGCATGACCCAGGTCTTCGACGATGAGGCCCGGGCCATCCCCGTGACCGTCATCAAGGCGGGGCCCTGCCGCGTCGTCCAGGTCAAGTCCGAGGCGAGCGACGGCTACGGCGCCATCCAGATCGCCTACCGCGAGCTGCCCGAGCGCAAGGTGAACCGGCCGCTGTCGGGCCACTTCGCCTCCGCCGGGGTGCCGCCGCACCGGCATCTGGTCGAGGTGCGGGTGAGCGACCCGGATTCCTACGAGGTGGGCCAGGAGATCTCGGTGGCCGACGTGCTGGCCAAGGGGGGCCGGGCCGACGTGGCCGGGGTCTCCAAGGGCAAGGGCTTCGCCGGGGTCATCAAGCGGCACAACTTCGCCGGGCAGGGAGCCAGCCACGGGGCCCACCGCATCCACCGCGCCCCCGGTTCCATCGGGGCTTGCGCCACCCCCTCCCGGGTCTTCAAAGGGCTGCGCCTCCCGGGGCACATGGGCGCCGAGAAGCGCACCGTGCTCAACCTGGAAGTGGTCGACGTGGACGCGGCGCGGAGCCTCCTCCTGCTCAAGGGGGCGGTGCCGGGCGCCCGCGGCTCCGTCGTGCTGGTCAGAGAGGCGGTGAAGACGCGTGGCTGACAAGGTGACCGCCGCCGTCTACACGTCGTCGGGGGAGCGCGCCGGCGAGATGGCGCTCGACCCGGCGGTCTTCGGCATCGAGCCCAACGTCGCCGTGATGCATCAGGTGGTGACCGCCCAACTGGCCGCCGCCCGGGCGGGCACGGCCGACACCAAGACCCGCGGCGAGGTGCGCGGCGGGGGCAAGAAGCCGTGGCGCCAGAAGGGCCTGGGCCGCGCCCGGCAGGGCTCAATCCGGGCCCCCCAGTTCCGCGGCGGCGGCGCGGTGTTCGGGCCGCACCCCCGCGACTACCGCCAGCGCACCCCCAAGAAGATGAAGCGCCTCGCCCTGCGCAGCGCCCTCTCCGCCCGGGCCGCCGAAGGGCAGGTCAAGGTGGTCGAGGCCTTCGACTGGGACGCTCCCCGGACCAAGCAGGCGGTGGCCCTGCTGCGCGGCATGGAAGCGGCCGGGAAGGTGCTGGTGGTGCTCGACCGGGGGGATCACGCCGCGGCCCGTTCCTTCGCCAACCTTCCTCAGGTGATGCTGACCGAACCCGGGCGCCTGGCAGCCTACGACGTGCTCTGGGCCGGCACCGTGGTCTTCAGCCGGGAGACCGTTGCCCGGGCCGCCGGAGCCGTCCGCTACGAGGTGGCCGGCGACGACTTCGTGCGCGAGGAAGGGGAACCGGCATGAAGAACCCCCGCGACGTCGTGCTGGCTCCCGTGGTGTCCGAGAAGTCCTACGACCTCATCGAGTCCACTCACACCTACACCTTCGAGGTGCACCCGAGGGCGACCAAGACCGAGATCAAGCAGGCGGTGCAGTCCATCTTCAAGGTCAGGGTCTTGGCGGTGAACGTCATGAACCGCCGGGGCAAGCGCAAGCGCACCGGCTGGACCTTCGGCCGGCGGGCCGATGTGAAGCGGGCCCTGGTGACCCTGGCCGCCGACGACTCCATCGACATCTTCGGGGTATGAGCATGGCCGTCAAGAAGTACAAGCCGACCTCGCCGGGGCGCCGCTTCCGCACCGTCTCCGATTTCGCCGAGATCACCAAGACCGAGCCGGAGAAGAGCCTCCTGGGGGTGCGCCGCAACACCGGGGGACGCAACGTCCACGGGCGGGTTACGTCGCGTCACCGCGGTTCGGGCCACAAGCGCCGCTACCGCATCGTCGACTTCCGCCGCACCAAGGACGGGGTGCCGGCCACCGTGGCCGCCATCGAGTACGACCCCAACCGGAGCGCCCGCCTGGCCCTGCTGCACTACCACGACGGGGAGAAGCGCTACATCCTGGCCCCGTTGCGCGTCGCCGTCGGCGACGTGCTGGGATCCGGGCCGGGCGCCGAGATTCGGCCGGGGAACGCCCTCCCGCTGCGCAACATCCCGGCCGGCACCATGGTGCACGCCGTCGAACTGCGGCCGGGAGGCGGCGCCAAGCTGGGTCGCTCCGCCGGGTCGGCCATCCAGTTGATCGCCAAGGAGGCCGGCCTGGCGCTGCTGCGCCTGCCCTCGGGCGAGATGCGCAACGTGCCGCTCGACTGCCGGGCCACGGTGGGCCAGGTGGGGAACCCCGAAGCGGAACTGGTCAAGGGCGGCAAGGCCGGCCGGAGCCGCTGGCGGGGGGTCCGCCCCCAGACTCGCGGCGTGGCCATGAACCCCGTCGACCACCCTCTGGGCGGCGGCGAAGGCAAGAGCTCCGGCGGGCGACACCCGGTGAGCCCCTGGGGCAAGCCCGAGGGGCGCACCCGCAAGAAGAACAAGGCCAGCGACGCCCTCATCGTGCGGCGCCGCAGCCGCAAGGGCAGGAGGTAGCCATGGCGCGCAGCCTGAGCAAGGGCCCGTTCGTGGACGACCACCTCCTGGTGAAGATCGAGCGCGCCAACCGTTCCGGGGACAAGCGAGTCATCAAGACCTGGAGCCGGCGCTCCACGATCATCCCGGAGATGGTGGGGCACACCCTGGCCGTCCACGACGGGCGCAAGCACGTCCCGGTGTACATCACCGAGTCCATGGTGGGGCACAAGCTCGGGGAGTTCGCCCCGACCCGCACCTTCCGGGGCCACGGTGGCGACAAAGCGGCGAGGAAGAAGCGATGAAGGTGCAGGCTCGAGCGCAGTACATTCGGCAGTCGCCCTACAAGGTGCGGCGCGTGCTCGACCTGGTGCGCGGCCTCCCGGTCGAGGAGGCGCGCCGCGTGCTCGCCTTCACCAACCGGCGGGCCACCGATCCGGTGCGCAAGGTGCTGGAGTCGGCCGTGGCCAATGCCCGCCACAATCACGCTCTCGATGCCGGCGAGCTTTTCGTGGTGCGGGCCTTTGCCGACGAAGGCCCCACCCTCAAGCGCATGCGGCCCCGCGCCCGGGGTCGCGCCAGCCGCATCCTGAAGCGCACGAGCCATGTGACCATCGTCGTCGGAGACCGGCGCGAGGAAGGCGAGGAAGGCTGATGGGTCAGAAGGTGCACCCCTACGGGCTCCGCCTCGGTGTGGTGACCGACTGGAAGTCGCGTTGGTACAGCGACCGGGGCTATGCCGCGCAGGTGCTCGAGGATGCCCGCATCCGGGATCTCCTCACCGGCGAGCTGACCCGCGGCGCCGTCTCCCGCATCGAGATCGAGCGCATCGGCGACAAGAAGGTCCAGATCGACATCCACACCGCCCGGCCGGGCGTGGTCATCGGCCGCAGCGGCGCCGAGGTCGACCGCCTGCGTCACCTGCTGGAGACCCTGACCGGCCGCGAGGTGAAGCTGAACGTCATCGAAGTGAAGGGCCCCGAGATCGATGCCCAGCTCCTTGCCCAGGGCATCGCCGATCAGCTGCAGGGCCGCGTCTCGTTCCGCCGCGCCCTGAAGCGCGCCGTGCAGACCGCCATGAAGGCCGGGGCTCAGGGAGTCCGGGTGCAGTGCTCCGGGCGCCTGGGCGGCTCCGACATGGGCCGGCGCGAGTGGTACCGGGAGGGGCGAGTCCCGCTGCACACCCTCCGCGCCGACGTGGACTTCGGCACCGCCACGGCGCGCACCACGGTGGGAGCCATCGGGGTCAAGGTTTGGGTGTATCGCGGCGACGTGATGCCGTCCCTGTCGGCCACGCGCGAGAAGATCGCCGCCGAGGCGGCGCTGGCTACCGGCGGGCCCGCCGGCCGACGCGCTCCGGCCAAGGCGCGCGCCGAAGCCGCCGCCGGGGAGCGGCGCGGTGGGCTCATCGAGGCGGGCGGGGGCAAGCGCCTGGTGGAGGCCGGGGGGGGCAAGCGCCGCACCGAGGGGAAGCGTCTCATCGAAGCCGGGGGCGGCAAGCGAGTCGACCCCGGCTCGGCGCGCAGCGAGTTCGAGGAAGCCCGGCGCGAGGCGACGGAGACGCTGGAGGCGGTGTCCGTGGCCGAGGTGGCCGAAGCGGTGCCGGCCGCGGCCGAGCAGGCGGTGGCCGCCGCTCCGGCGGCAGCCGCCACCGCGCTGGAGGTGGCGGTGAGTGCAGCCCCTCCGGAAGCCATCGAGGAGACTCCGGCCGGCGCGATCGAGGAGGCGGTGACCGGGGCCGGCGACATCCCCGCCGCCGAGTCGCTGCCGTCGGGCGCGACCGAAGCCGTCCCGGTGGAAGCCTCTCAGGAGGAAGCCGCGGCCGAAGCCGTCCCGGTGGAAGCCTCTCAGGAGGAAGCCGCGGCGGAAGCGGCCCCGCCGGAAGCCGTTCTCCCGGAGGCCAAGCCGGTGCGCCGGGCGCGGGCTCCGAAGGCGGAGGCTGCGGTGGCGGAAGGTGAGGCCAAGCCGGTGCGCCGGGCGCGGGCTCCGAAGGCGGAGGCTGCGGTGGCGGAAGGTGAGGCCAAGCCGGTGCGCCGGGCGCGGGCTCCCAAGGCCGAGACCACTGCGGAGGAGTCCTAGCCATGCTGATGCCCAAGAGGGTCAAGTGGCGCAAGGTGCAGCGCGGCACCATGCGCGGCAGCGCCAAGGGCGGCACCCGGGTGAGCTTCGGCGACTTCGGCCTGCAGGCCGTGGAACCGGCCTGGATCACCGCCCGCCAGATCGAGGCGGCTCGTATCGCCATGACCCGCAAGATCCGACGCGGGGGCAAGGTGTGGGTCAACATCTTCCCCGACAAGCCCATCACCCAGAAGCCCGCCGAGACGCGCATGGGCTCGGGCAAGGGCAACCCGGAGTACTGGGTGGCGGTGGTGCGCCCCGGCCGGGTGATGTTCGAGTTGTCCGGGGTGCCCGAGGATCTGGCGCGTGAGGCCATGCGGGTGGCGGGCCACAAGCTGCCCATCAAAACCAAGTTCGTCAAACGGGAGGAGCTATGAAGGCATCCGACCTGCGCGACCTCCCGTACCAGAAGCTGGCGGAGCGGCTGGCCGAAGCGAAGGAGGAGCTGTTCAACCTGCGCTTCCAGCTGGCCACCAACCAGCTGGACAAGACGTCCCGGCTGCGCGAGCTCCGTCGCGAGGTGGCTCGCATCTCCACGGTGATGCGCCAGCAGGAGATCGAGGCCTATTTCAGGGAGCAGGAGGACGAGGGCCGTGGCTGAGCGCAGTACCCGCAAGGTGCGCACCGGGGTGGTGCTGTCCGACGCCCGCGACAAGACGGTGACCGTCGAGATCACCATGGCGGTGCGCCATCCCAAGTACGCCAAGACCATGCAACGCCGCCGCCGCCTGCAGGCGCACGACGAGCAGAACGACGCCCGCATCGGCGACACCGTGCGGGTGGCCGAGACCCGCCCGCTGTCGAAGACCAAGCACTGGCGGGTGGTAGAGATCGTGGAGCGCGCCCGATGATCGCCCAGGAGAGCCGACTCAAAGTGGCCGACAACACCGGGGCGCGCGAGGTGCTGTGCATCCGGGTGCTCGGGGGCTCGGGCCGCCGCTACGCCGGCCTGGGAGACATCATCGTGGCCACGGTCAAGGAGGCCATCCCCGGCGGCTCGGTGAAGCGGGGCGAAGTGGTGAAGGCGGTGGTGGTGCGGACCCGGAAGGAGAGCCGCCGCCCCGACGGCACCTACATCCGCTTCGACGACAACGCCTGCGTGCTCATCAACGAGCAGATGCAGCCGCGCGGCACCCGCATCTTCGGCCCGGTGGGCCGGGAACTGCGCGAGCGCCGCTTCATGCGCATCGTGTCCCTGGCGCCGGAGGTGCTGTGATGAAGTTGCGCAAGGGCGACACCGTGGTGGTCATCGCGGGCAAGGACAAGGGGCGCCAGTCCCGAGTGGCGGCGGTCATGCCCAAGACGGGCAAGATCATCGTGGAGGGGGTGGCTACGGCCAAGCGACACAGCAAGCCGCGCGGTCGGACCATGCAGGGCGGCATCGTGGACAAGGACATGCCCATCGATGCCTCCAACGTCATGATCGTCTGCCCCTCCTGTGGGGCGACCCGCATCTCGGCCGGCCTGGACGCCGACGGCCACAAGCGGCGGGTCTGCGCCAAGTGCGGAGGTGACCTGTGACGCCCCGCCTCAAGGAGCGCTACCACACCGAGGTGCATCAGGCCCTGCTGAAGAGCCTCGGCCTGGGCAACCCGATGCAGGTGCCGGCCTTCACCAAGATCGTGGTGAACATGGGCATGGGCGATGCCGTGGCCGACAAGGGGGTGGTCGACGGAGCGGTGGCCGACCTGGCGACCATCACCGGGCAGAAGCCCCGGGTGAACCGCTCCCGCCGGTCGATCGCCAACTTCAAGCTGAGGGCCGGCATGGTGGTCGGAACCTCGGCGACTCTGCGGGGCGACCGGATGTGGGAGTTCCTCGACCGCCTGATCCAGGTGGCCATTCCCCGCATCCGCGACTTCCGCGGGCTCGACCCCGACGCTTTCGACGGACGCGGCAACTACAGCTTCGGGGTCACCGAGCAGTTGATCTTCCCGGAGATCGAGTACGACAAGGTGGCGAAGGTGCGCGGCATGGACATCACCATCTGCACCAGTGCCGGGAACGATGAAGGCGGCCGAGCGCTGCTCGAGGCCTTCGGGTTCCCCTTCCGCCGCCGGCAGGCAGGAGGGTGATGGCCAAGAAGTCCCTGATCATCAAGAACAAGCGCCCGCCCAAGTTCGGGGTGCGGGCCTACACCCGGTGCGGCCGCTGCGGGCGGCCGCGCGCCTACCTGCGCCGGTTCGGCATGTGCCGCATCTGCGTGCGCCAGCTGGCCCATCGCGGCGAGCTGCCCGGGGTGAGAAAGGCGTCGTGGTAGCCGTGCTCACCGATCCCGTCTCCGACATGCTCACCCGGCTGCGCAACGCCAACCTGGCGCTGCACGAGAAGGTGGCCATGCCCTCCTCGCACCTGCGCGAGGAGATCGCTCGCATCCTGGCGGCCGAGGGCTTCATCTCCGGCTACCAGGTGCGCGCCGAGGGCAACAAGAAGGAACTCGAGGTGCGGCTCAAGTACGGCACCGACCGCAGCCGGGTCATCCGGGGCTTGCGGCGCATCTCCCGCCCGGGGCGGCGGGTCTACGCCGGGTCGGGCGAACTCCCCCGCACCCAGGGCGGCCTGGGCGTGGTCATCGTCTCCACCTCCCAGGGCCTGATGCCCGACCGCGAGGCACGGCGGCGCCGGCTGGGCGGCGAGATCCTCTGCGAGGTGTGGTGATGAGCCGCATCGGCAACGCCCCGATCGCCGTCCCCCCCGGGGTCTCGGTCGAGGTGGACGGGGCGACGGTGACGGTGGCCGGTCCCAAGGGGTCGCTCTCCCGCACCCTGCCCGAACGGGTGGCGGTGGCGCTGGAGGATCGCATCCTGCGGGTGACCCGGCAGGACGACCAGCGGCAGTCGCGCGCCCTGCACGGCTTGAGCCGGGCCCTGCTGGCCAACATGGTCACGGGGGTGGCCGAGGGGTTCGTCCGGGAGTTGCTCATGACGGGGGTGGGCTATCGTGCCGCTCTCCACGGGAGCACCCTGGAGCTCCAGGTGGGCTTCTCTCACCCGGTGCGTCTCGAAGCCCCCGAGGGCATCACCTTCGAGGTCCCCGATCCGACGCGGATCGTGGTGCGGGGCATCGACAAGGAGAAGGTCGGCCAGGTGGCCGCCGAGATCCGGCGGGTGCGGCCGCCGGAGCCCTACAAGGGTAAGGGAATCCGCTACTCCGACGAGAAGATCCGCCGCAAGGCGGGCAAGGCAGGAGTCTCCGGGCGATGAGCGCAGTACGACTCGAAGGGCGGCGGCGCCGGCACTTCCGGGTGCGCCGCAAGGTGCGAGGCAGCGCGGCGCGGCCCCGACTGGCGGTGTTCCGCTCCAATCGCTACATCTACGCCCAGGTCATCGACGACGACGCCGGCCGCACTGTGGCGGCGGCGTCCTCGCAGGAAGGCGCCTTGCGCGGCCGCCGCCTCACCCGGGAGACGGCCGCCGAGGTCGGTCGACTGGTGGCGGGGCGGGCCAAGGAAGCCGGGGTAGGCAGGGTCATCTTCGATCGGGGCGGCTACGCCTACCACGGCCGGGTGCAGGCCCTGGCCGATGGGGCGCGAGAGGAAGGGCTGGAGTTTTGACCACGCGACGCGATACCGAGCCATCCCAGTTCGACGAACGGGTCATTGCCATCAACCGCGTGGCCAAGGTGGTCAAGGGCGGCCGGCGCTTCTCGTTCACCGCGCTGGTCACCGTGGGCGACCGCAGCGGGCGGGTGGGCATCGGCTACGGCAAGGCCCGCGAGGTGCCCGCCGCCATCCAGAAGGGGGTCGACGCGGCCCGCAAGGACATGAGAGCGGTCCCCATGGCGGGGACCACCATCATCCATGAGACGGTAGGCCGGCAGGGGGCTTCGCGAGTGTTGATCAAGCCGGCGGCGCCGGGAACCGGGGTCATCGCCGGGGGGGCGGTGCGCCAGATCCTCGAAGCGGCCGGGATTCGCGACGTGCTGGCCAAGTCGCTGGGCTCGCCCACTCATGTGAACGTGGCCCGGGCCACCGTCAACGCCCTGTTCGGCCAGCAACGGCCCGACGAAACCGCCCGGCGGCGCAGCAAGACGGCGGAGGAAGTCACCCCGCCGGCCTTGCTGGCCGCCTACCGCACCGCCGAGATGATGCGGGCCCAACCCGGGTCCGGGTCCTGATCCAGGAGCGTCACCACATGGCCGACGACAAGACCCTGCGGATCACCCTGGTGCGCAGCACCATCGGTGAGAAGCCCAAGACGCGGGCCTGCGTCCGCACCCTCGGGCTGCGCAGGATCCGCCACACCGTGGAGCGCCCGGACAGCCCGCAGGTCCGCGGCCTCATCGCTCGCGTCCGGCATCTGGTGGAGGTGGAGGAGTCATGAAACTGCATCACCTGAAGCCGGCTCCCGGGTCCAGGAAGGACCGCATCCGGGTGGGGCGCGGCGAGAGCGGCCGCCGGGGGAAGACGGCCGGACGGGGCACCAAGGGCGCCAAGGCGCGCAAGAACATGCCGCGGTGGTTCGAGGGCGGGCAGATGCCCCTCTACCGGCGCCTCCCCAAGCTGCGGGGCTTCAAGCGGCCTCAGAAGGAGTCGTTCGCCGTGGTCAACGTCGAGCGGCTCAACGAGTTCCGCGCCGGGTCCACGGTGGGCCCCGACGAGTTGCGCGCCCGGGGCCTGGCGAAGAAGCGCGGCCGGGTGAAGGTGCTCGGCGAGGGGGAGCTGACCAAGGCCCTGACGGTGCGGGCTCATGCCTTCAGCGTCGGCGCGGTGGAGCGCATCCAGGCGGCGGGGGGCACGGTGGAGGTCGTCGAGTGAGGCTGCGGGCCGCCGCCGGGTTCGGCCGTCCCCGGCCCGGCGCGATATCCTCCCGCCGTCCGTCGGCAGAGGGCGGGGCCTAGATGCTGACCGTTTACCGCAACATGTTCCGGATCCGCGACCTCCGGAACAAGATCCTGTTCACCCTCTTCGTCTTCCTCATCTACCGGCTGGGCACCGCCATCCCCGCCCCGGGGGTGGACCTCGACGCGGTCAAGGAGTTCGCCGCGCAGGGGGAGAAGGCCGGGATCGTGGGCCTGCTGAACCTGTTCAGCGGCGGGGCGCTCGAAGCGTTCTCGGTGTTCTCCCTGGGCATCATGCCCTACATCACCGCGTCGATCATCATGCAGTTGCTGGCGGTGGTCATCCCCCGTCTGCAGAAGCTCCAGGAAGAGGGCGAGACCGGGCGCAAGGTCATCACCCAGTGGACCCGCTACGTCACCGTGCTGCTCGCCCTGCTGCAGTCCACCGGCCTCACCTACCTGTTTCACCGGGGCACCCTCACCGGCGGCATCGACCTCATTCCCAAGTACAGCGCCGGACGGGTCCTGCTCATCGTGCTCACCCTCACCGCCGGGACCGCTTTCATCATGTGGCTCGGCGAGTTGATCACCCAGAGAGGCGTGGGCAACGGCATGTCGCTCATCATCATGGTGAGCATCGTCAGCCAGATGCCGGCGCAGTTCGTGGGGGTGTGGAAGACCACCTCGACCCTGAAGTTCGCCATCGTCATGGCCATGTTCGTGGCGATGATGGCGGGGATCATCTTCGTGGACCAGGGCCAGCGGCGCATTCCCATCCAGTTCTCCAAGCGGGTGCGCGGCCGCCGGGTCCTGGGCGGGCAGAGCACCTACATCCCGCTGAAGGTCAACACGGCCGGGGTGATCCCGGTGATCTTCGCCTCGAGCATGCTCTACCTGCCGGCCATGTTCGTCACCGCCATCCCCAGCGGAGGCTTCTTCGGGGCCATCCGCAACTGGATCAACGACAACCTGGTCAGCTCGCAGTCCTGGTGGTACGTGTTCATGTTCGGGCTGCTGATCGTGTTCTTCACCTACTTCTACACCGCCATCCAGTTCGACCCGGTTCGGCAATCCGAGATGATCCAGCGGCAGGGTGGCTTCGTCCCCGGCATTCGCCCCGGGTCGGCCACCACTCAGTACTTGCAGCACATCATCAGTCGTATCACCCTTCCCGGATCGCTCTTCCTGGCCCTGGTAGCGGTGCTCCCCTCCATCGTGGCCATCCTCTGGAAGGTCAGCCTCGGCTTCAGCGGGGTGTCGATTCTCATCGTGGTGGGGGTGTCGCTGGAGACCATGAAGCAGATCGAGAGCCAGTTGATGATGCGCAACTACGAAGGATTCCTCCGCTGATGGGCCGCCGGCTGCTCATCGTCGGCCCGCCGGGCGCCGGCAAGGGCACCCAGGCGGCCATGATCGCCCGCGCGCTGGGGATCCCCCACGTGTCCACCGGCGAGATGCTGCGGGCCCAGGTGGCCCGCGGCACCGAACTGGGCAAGCAGGCCAGGGCCATCATGGACACGGGCGCCCTGGTGCCCGACGCCGTCGTGATCGCCATGGTCAAGGAGCGCCTCGCCGAGAGCGACGCCGCCTGCGGCTTCCTGCTCGACGGCTTTCCCCGCACCGCGGCGCAGGCCGAGGCCCTCGATCGCGAGGCGGCCGATCAACCGCTGGAACTGGTGCTCAGCCTCGAGGTGGGGGAGGAGGAGGTGGTGCGCCGCCTGCTCAAGCGCGCCGAGATCGAGGGCCGCAGCGACGACAACGAGGAGACGGTCCGCCAGCGCATGGCGGTGTATCGGGCGCAGACCGAGCCTCTCATCGCCTACTACCGGAGCCAGGGCACCCTCCGCCCCATCGACGGCATGGGGAGCATCGAAGAGATCTTCTCGAGGATCGCCGCGGCGCTCGCCGCGGCATGATCACCTTCAAGGGCCCCGCCGAATTCGGCAGCATGCGGCGCGCCGGCCGGGTGGTCGCGGAGGTGCTGGCCGCGGTGCGGGAGGCAGCCCG
>Ga0194111_10006887_pt1 | contig 12831 bp, 12 predicted proteins | sample TA2KigC300mmetaG_FD_146194 | JGI IMG/M metagenome (GOLD analysis project Ga0194111, IMG submission 146194) | Freshwater microbial communities from Lake Tanganyika, Tanzania - TA2015033 Kigoma Deep Cast 300m | ecosystem: Environmental > Aquatic > Freshwater > Lake | place: Tanzania: Lake... | reverse complement strand
ATACGGCGAATAGGCTTCTTGAGTCAAGAGTGGACACTGAGAAATTCAGTGTCGTACGCCTTGATAAAGAAACTTTTATAAGAGCTTTTCCGATCAGCGTCAACGGGTATATGACTGGCAATATTATGGAAAAGGATTTAACAAAACAGATAGAGGCGATTAAGAGCGAGCTTGACTTAGAGGATAAGATTATCGGCATCGGAGTAGACAGGATTGATTATACCAAGGGTATCATCGAAAGGGTGCTTGCGATTGACAGATTTTTTGAGAAATATCCAGAATATAAGAAAAAAGTAGTATTTATGCAGCTCGCCGCTCCTAGCCGTATCCATATAAAACGCTACCATGACCTTATGTCAGAAATTGATGAGTTGGTGGAGAAGAAAAACTGGAAGCATATGGATGGAGCATGGAAGCCGATTATTTACCTTAAAAAGCATTTCTCCGCAGAAGAGATCAAACCTTTCTACAAAATGGCGGATTTTTGCATAGTCAGCTCCTTACACGACGGGATGAATCTCGTTGCAAAGGAATATGTAGCATCCAAGAGAGATTTAGCCGGGGCGCTTATCTTAAGCCAGTTTACAGGCGCAGCCAGAGAATTAACCGATGCGGTTCAATTTAACCCTTATGCAATTGAGGAATTTACGCAGGCCATAAAACTTACTTTAGAAATGCCGATAGATGAAAAGAAGAAGCGCATGGAAAATATGCGTAGGATCATCACCGAGAATAATGTATACCGCTGGGCAGGCAATATTATTACAGAATTAACAGCGTTAAAAAAGTCTTGAAGCTATGTATTATTTATTTGCTCGAGTTAACGAGATAGAAAAATTGCTCTGTGATAAATTTGTTTTACTTCTCTTGGATTACGACGGTACGTTGACACCAATTGCGGAAACTCCCCAAAAAGCAATTATTCCTTCTGAAGCCAAAGAATTATTGCAGAAACTATCCGAAAGCTCTTGCTGTAAAGTGGCCATCATCAGTGGGAGATCACTGGAAGATATAAAGAAAGCCGTTGCGATAAAGGATGTTATTTACGCTGGCAACCATGGCTTAGAAATTGAGGGTCCGAATATTAAGTTTGAAAGCCAAGTATCTCCGAAGCTAAAAGGTGTTATCCGGCATATTGCTGAGGACCTTGCGAAAAGATTATCAGGCATCAAGGGCGCTATCGTTGAAGATAAAGAATTGACTATTAGCGTTCATTACCGCTTGGTAGCCGAAAAAGACACCCAAGATTTTTTAAGCATTTTTAATGAAATAATCAATCCCTATATTTCACGCAATGAAATAAATGTTGATGCCGGAAAAAAAGTTTATGAGGTAAAGCCTCCTGTGCAATGGGATAAGGGGAAAGTTGTTTTGTGGCTTATGGCAAGAGAACAATTTGCTATAGGGGGAAAGGAAGTTTTTCCGGTTTATATTGGAGATGATGTAACCGATGAAAATGCCTTTAAGGCTTTAAAAAGGAAAGGGCTGACAATATTTGTGGGGGAATCGCGCAGTTCCAGCGCGGACTACTATTTAAAGGATACAAAGGAAGTAACTAAGTTTTTGCATTTAATATTGGAAATAAACCACAGTTAATTATGTCGGAATTAATAAGAGCTAAAGAGCCATTTAGGTTTTGTACCAGGTTGCATTTATCAGAGCTTACCGGTTTAAGAGCTACCACCCTGGTTCAGCTGGCAAGTCTTATTAAAGAAGTATCTGGTTCATGCATTTATCATCATACGCACAGGTTCTTGCAGCAACATCAATATCTTTCTCCCGAGCCACCAAATGATTTCGCGTACTGGGTAACGGATATCCTCGGCGAAGATGAGCTTGGAGAAAAGTTGGCCAGCATTGATACAGTGCAATATTCAACTATACGCAAACTGAGGGATAAAATTGCCTCAACTATTGAAGATTATTTGAACAATAATCCTTTGGCTAAAGTTAAATTTGCGCGTTCGGATGAGGAATTTTATTTTATCAAATCAATCAGTTTCATCTTGCCGACAGGATACATTGCTTACGATTTAAAGGAATTTTCCGAAATTCTAAAGAAAGTCACCATAGATTCGATATATTTTCACATTTTTGAGGCGCGCCTGCGCTTAGAAAAGCCGACAAATGACTTTGCGCTCTGGATAGAAAGATCTTTAGGTGATAAAGGGTTAGCGGATGAGCTTTGCTGTTTCGATCCCTATACGCGCACTTTGGAGGACCTAAGAAATACAATCATTCAGGTAGTTGAGAGAAGGATATCTGTATAAATGGCAAAAGTTGAAGATTATATTCCGATTGTAGGGCAGTCTTGTATCGACGACTTGAGATTACTCGGCGAGAGATTGAAAGGTAAAGTTATTCAGCATATAAATTCTACGCCTGTAGGCGGCGGGGTCGCAGAGATTTTAAACCGCATGGTCCCGATGTTAAGGGAATTAGGCGTAGATACCAAGTGGGACGTAATAAAAGGCGGAGAGCAGTTTTTTGAAGTGACAAAGAAGTTTCACAATGCGCTGCACGGCAGAGCAGAAGAAATCACTAAAAGAGATTTTGAGATATTTACGGAAACCAGCCAGCAGAACATTGAGAATGTTAATACCTATGGAGACATTGTGTTTATTCACGATCCCCAGCCGATAGCCTTAATAAAGAAGAAAGCCGCTAATAAGTGGCTTTGGCGCTGCCACGTTGATGTATCTAACCCTAATGACAGGGTTTGGGGGTTTCTTATGGATTTTATTGTTCAGTATGACGCAGCGGTATTCTCTGCTCCTGCTTTTTCGCGCAAGCTGCCTATCGGGCAGTTTTTAATCCCTCCTTCGATAGATCCTTTGAGCGACAAAAATAAAGAGTTGCCGCAGCAAACGATAGACGCGGTATTAAGAAAGTATGACATCAAAAAAGACAAGCCAATCGTTACCCAAATATCGCGCTTCGACCGTCTAAAGGACCCCTTAGGCGTAATTGAGGCGTTTCTGCAGGTAAGAAAATACATTAATTGCCAACTGATTTTGGCTGGTGGAACAGCAGAAGACGATCCTGAAGGCGTAAAAGTTTTTGAGGATGTTCAAGAAAAGGCTAAGGCAAACAAAGATATCCATATAATTCTGCTGCCTCACAATGATATCGAAGTGAATGCGCTACAATGGGCTTCGGATGTAATCATTCAGAAGTCTATCAAGGAAGGATTTGGCTTGACTGTAGCCGAGGCGCTCTGGAAGGCAAGGCCGGTTGTAGCTTCTAATGTCGGGGGTATTCCTTTGCAAATAAAACATAAATATTCGGGGCTGCTTTGCCATTCTATTGAAGGCGCAAGCTTTGCCATAAAACAGCTTTTAGGCAGCCCGGGTTACGCCAAGAGATTAGGAGAGAATGGGCGGGAACATATAAAAAATAACTTCCTGATCACGCGCCATTTAAGAGACTACATGTTATTATTTCTTTCGTTATACTACCCGGAAGACGTTATTTATTTGTGTTAATTTATTAAAAGACAAAGCTCGTGGGGATATCTGCCGTTGGAAATTTTAAATATAGCAAAAACGGGTATCAAGAGGTTAAGAGTCAATCCTTTAGCGACAGGCGTTCGATCTCGTTTCGGCGTTCTTTGTCGGTTTTAAGGCGGGATATCCTCAGAAGTCGTCTACCGTTGAAGATTTTTAGCATGTTTTCATCATTGCAAGATTCCATGTTTTTAACGAAGTCAGGGGGTAGCGTCTTGACTATTTTTAGCAGGTGTGCTAACTTGGCTTCTGAGATATTTAGCGCTTTACGGGCTTTTGCCCAGGTTATTCGGCCGGGGCCGTGGTTGATATAGGCTTGGAGTTTTAGGCCTTCATAGATGGTATTTTGGATAATACGCTTAGCCCGGACAGGCTTTTCGGGTAAAGGATCGCCAAAACGGATTAATTGCCGCTTGCTTCTGCGGGTGTAAATCTTCACAACCATATGTATTATATGGAGTTGTGATGTTCGTCTGGCGTTCACAGTTCGGGCAGCCAATGGAAATATAAAAATGTTATTGACATATATCCAGTTTTGATTTAACATAAATTACTAATGGGGAGGTCGCGAACGGCCTGAGAGTTCCGCATAAGCGGGAGACCCTAAGAACCTGATTCTGCTACGCCCTTCGGAATAAGACGGAGGTGGGGGCTTCGCAGAAATCATTTCTTCGAAGCTCAAAGCCGAAAGGCTTTGAGCGAAGTAGAATGATCTGGGTAATGCCAGCGTAGGGAAAAAATAAGGTATTTAACCCCTATGATGGCATAGGGGTTTTTAATTTTAAAACCCTTCGATAAACTCAGGGTTTTATCCTGAGCGTAGTCTAAGGATAAAAGGAGGTGGTTAGCCATGTTTCAAAAAGTTAGCGAAGCAAAAATCAGCAAAGCGATTGTTGGTGAATTTATGCGCTGGTTCGATGATTATATTATCTCAGACGTAGTTGTAGTTGGGGGCGGGCCTAGCGGGCTTATCGCAGCAAGGGACTTGGCGCAAGACGGTTTCAAGACTCTAATCGTGGAAAGCAACAACTACATCGGCGGAGGCTTCTGGATTGGCGGGTATCTAATGAACACATTAACTTTTAGAGCTCCGGCAGAAAAGATTTTGGATGAGTTAAAGATACCCTATAAGGAGGCAGAGAGAGGTTTATTTGTTGCTGACGGACCGAATGCCTGCTCAAAACTAATTTCTGCTGCTTGCGATGCGGGTGTTAGAATTCTTAATATGACTAAGTTTGACGATGTGGTTTATAGAAACAAGAGGGTAGAAGGGGTTGTGATTAACTGGACCCCTGTATCAGCGCTACCTCGGCAGATTACCTGTGTTGATCCGATCTCCTTAGAGTCTAAGGCAGTGATTGATGCCACCGGCCATGATGCCTGGGTATGCAGAAGCCTGGAAAAAAGACACATCCTAAAATTAGCAGACTTTGGCCCCATGGATGTTAACTCTTCTGAAGATTTGGTGGTGGAGAATACGGGCGTAATCCATCCGGGTTTAATAGTATCCGGCATGGCAGTTTCAACTGCCTATGGCATACCGCGTATGGGGCCGACTTTTGGCGGGATGCTGTTTTCAGGAAGAAAAGCAGCGCAGGAAGCGATAAAGATGCTTTCAGTGGGATCAATGAAAGAATCTTCTCGCATAAAAGAAGAGATGGTTGTGTAAAGACTATAGTAACTTATTGAGGTAAAACACGCCTCTCTTTTGGGTAGTGTGCAAAAAAGAGAGGCGTTTTTATTAGGCGTGAAATGATCAAAGCAGTGGCGTTACTATCCGGCGGCTTAGACAGTATATTAGCTGTAAAACTAATTCTAGAGCAGGGAATAGAAATAGAGGCGGTTAATTTTTTGACTGTTTTTTGTACCTGTACTGCGCGAGGAAAAACTTGCCTGGCAAGCAAATCCGCCGCGGATAACTTAGGGGTAAAACTCAAGGTCTTTGAAGTCAGTCAAGAATATTTCCAGATAATCAAAAATCCAAAATACGGGTATGGCCGCAATATAAATCCTTGTCTTGATTGCCGTATATTTATGTTTAAAAAGGCCGGCCAATATATGAGAGAAATCAGAGCATCTTTTCTGATTACCGGCGAAGTTCTTGGTGAACGGCCAATGTCGCAGCGAATGGATGCTATGCGCATAATAGAGAAGGAAAGCGGTCTTGAGGGTTTTATCGTGCGGCCATTATGCGCAAAATTGATGGAGCCTACTATGCCGGAAAAGGAAGGTGTAATAAACCGCGAAAAATTACTGAGCATACAAGGTCGTTCTCGGAAACCACAAATACAGCTGGCTAATGAGCTGGGTATTCATGATTATCCCTGTCCGGCAGGAGGATGTTTATTAACGGATAAAGGATTCGCTGACAGGATGCGGGATTTGATGAAGCATAATCCGGATTTCACAGTGCACGATATCAAGCTCCTGAAGGTAGGGCGGCATTTTCGCCTCAGTCCAAGCAATAAGTTAATCGTGGGAAGGGACGAGAAAGAGAACGAGAAATTGCTGGCTCTTGCTGAAGAAGGTGATCTGCATATTAGCCCTGTCGACGTCGCTGGCCCCATAGGGATAGGGAAGGGTTATTTTGGAGATGATCATATAAACCTTGCCAGCCGTATATTGGCGCGATATAGCGATATCCCCGCTGATGGCTATCTCGAAATTGAGTGCTACAAGATAACAGAAAAGCATAGAAGCCATATCACGGTCACGGCAATCAGAGAGGAAGACTTTTCTGCCCTAAGAATATAGGATGTTTTCCCATCTTAAGTAAGTTCTACCGCCAATCATTCTAATACCAAAGGTGAAAAATTTAATTTTTAGCTGTATTACTGTATTATTATATTGTAAATGTCAACTTCTTATTATAATATAGTTTACAAATGGAGATCGGATGAATAAGGAAAACGCCCGTGCGCTTTTAGATAAACCTTTATCTGAACTAATAGCTTTGGCTGACAAAACTCGCAGAGAATGCGCTGGGAGCAAAATAGAGCTCTGTAACATAATGAACGCAAAATCGGGTCTCTGTGCAGAAGATTGTAGATTTTGTGCGCAATCTTGCCATTACAATACAGGCATAACCATGTACCCTCTAAAGAGCGCTGACGAGATGCTTGCGGCGGCTTTCAATGCAAAGGAAATAGGAGCAGAAAGATTTGACATAGTGACAAGCGGAAATACGCTATCAGCCGATGAATTAAAAAGGATAGCAGATGCCGTATATCTAATAAGAGACCGCGTGCGTATTAAAATTTGCGCCTCATTAGGTAAACTAAGCGAAAAAGATTTACTTCTTCTTAAGAATGCCGGCCTTAGGCGTTATCATCACAATATTGAGACTTCACCAAGATATTTTTCGGCAATAACCACTACCCACACTTTTAGGGATCGGCTTTCTACTATAAGAGCAGCAAAAACAGTTGGCCTTGAGGTTTGTAGCGGCGGAATTATCGGACTTGGCGAATCCTGGGATGATAGAATAGAGATGGCTTTTACGCTAAGAGATTTGGATGTTACGTCAGTGCCAATCAATATCTTTGTTCCGATAAAAGGAACGCCTTTAGCTGTAAAATCCCATCTTGCGGCTACAGATGCGATTAAAACAATAGCGCTTTTTAGGATAATACTGCAGGATAAAATAATAAAGGTGGCTGCCGGCAGAGAATCAATCTTGAAAGACTTTCAAGCAATGGCCTTTATGGCTGGCGCAAACGGAATGTTAATAGGCGGTTATCTTACTATAAAGGGCCGCTCTGTGGATGAGGACCGATTGTTTATTAAAGAGATAGAGCAAGCATGGAAGGCATAGAGGAATTTCTTATCAGGAGGAATAAAGAAGGACTACTACGCGTTTTACGTCCGGCGTCCTATCGTTTGGGCGGCAAGATATGCATTGGCGATAGAGAATATATTGATTTCTCTTCAAATGATTACCTCGGCCTTTCTAATCACTCAAAACTTATCGAAGCGGCGAAAGCCGCCCTTACTAAATACGGCGCAGGTTCATCCGCCTCAAGGCTTTTAAGCGGTGATCTCAATATACATCATGAACTTGAAGATGCGCTAGCACGTTTAAAGAAAAAAGAGAGCGCTCTTATTTTTAATTCCGGCTATCAGGCAAATGTTGGCATTATAAGTTCTCTTTGTGCTAAGGGCGATGCGATTTTCTGCGACCGCCTCTGCCATGCGAGCATAATAGATGGAATTCTCTTATCAGGAGCAAGGCTATTCAGATTCAGACATTGTGACAGCGAACATTTAGAGGAAAATTTAAAGAAAGAGAGGCAAAAATTTAAAAATGCCCTCGTTGTTACCGAGACGATATTTAGCATGGATGGCGACAGGCCTGATTTAAAGAAACTCGTCGAAATAAAGACAAGATACAATTGCGGTCTTTTAGTTGATGAGGCTCACGCTACGGGCATATATGGTGCATCCGGTTCAGGTGTTGTTGAGGAAGAGAGTCTGTCAAAAGAGGTTGACTACATAATGGGGACATTTGGCAAGGCACTTGGAAGCTTTGGGGCGTATCTGGCGGCTTCAAAACTGGATACCGATTACCTTATGAATAAATGCAGAAGCTTCATATACTCAACCGCTCTGCCTCCGGCGGTAATAGCTGCTAATCTGGCTGCTATAAAACTACTCAGCGAGGAGCCATGCCGCAGAAGGAAGCTTTTAGAATCGGCAAAATTCTTACGGGGGAATCTTAAGGCAAAAGGATTTGATGTTCGTGGATGTTCGCAGATAATCCCTTTGGTAACAGGCGATATCGGAAAAACAGTTACGCTTGCTAATTTTCTAAAAGATAAGGGATATTGGGTTATGCCCATAAGGCCGCCGACTGTTCCAGAAGGAGAAAGCCGTTTGAGGTTTTCCGTGACGTTTGACCACGATACGACCATCCTTGCAAGACTGCTTGAGGACATAGCAAATGCTTCATTTTAAGTTTGTGGACAGAGGATTTAAGAAAAATATATTGTTAATTCCAGGATGGGCGACAGACTGGAGAATATTCGCAAGGCTCGATGTCCCCTTTAATTATCTTCTACTGGAAAGAGTATCGCCAAGTGAGGCGAAAAAGGTTATTAATCATATACCCAGTGAACTACGCAAAGCGGGTATAAGCATACTTGGTTGGTCAATGGGAGGATTTATTGCCGCTGATATTATTCTTAAGAATCCAAATATCTTTGAGAACATAGTGCTCATAAGTATACGCCACAGATACGATGAGATTCAACATATTAAAGAGTGTTTAAAAATGAATACCAAGGCCTACCTACATAGTTTCTATAAAGGGTTATTTGCTGAAGACGAAACGGAGAACAAGGCGTGGTTTAAGGAACTTTTATTGAGGAAATATATTAATGATATTGATTCGCTTTATCTTTTGGAAGGGCTGGACTATCTTTCGGCCACAGAATTGAAAGCAGATCTTTTGAATAAGCCGAATGTCACTTTTGTTCAAGGAGAGAAGGATAGCATCGCTCCGATACAAGAGGCAAGGTTAGCGATATCGCAAGCGCCTCTGGCAAGAGCTGTTTTTATAAAAGACGCCTGTCATCTTCCTTTTCTACGTAAAGAATTCACCGAAGTTTTTAAGGTCAAAGCCGATGTTGGGTAAAGCTATTATAGAAAAGAACTTTTCAAAGAGCGCGTATCAGTATGACGAATACGCGGCTATACAGCGTCTTGCCGCAGAGCGCTTGGTAGAAGAGATTCCCGATGGCAGGTTTGATAGCATTCTTGAAATAGGATGCGGTACGGGTATATATACCCGGCTTCTAAATATGAGATTTAGACAAAGCAATATAAGGGCGGTTGATATATCTAGAAGGATGGTAGCGATAGCGCGAGAAAAGATATGCGCTGAAAATGTGGTATTTGAAGTAGGAGACGCAGAGAGGATGTCGCTTCCAAAAGAATATGATCTGATTACCTCAAATTCCGTCTTTCATTGGTTTGAGTCTATAGAAAAAGTAGTTTCGAAATACCCAGGTATTCTAAATAAAGGCGGTTGGCTTGTCTTTTCGGTTTTTGGGCCGTTAACTTTTACTGAACTAGGGGCTGCTTTGAGGAAAGTCAGAAAGGAAGAAGATCTCTCCGTGGCATCCAATTATTTTTGGGAAAAAGAAAAGCTTAAAAGGCTGCTTGCAAAATTTCTTACACAGGTCTCAGTTAAGGAAATCATAGAGCGAAGAGAATACCATTCACTAACTGATCTATTGAAGGAGATAAAATATACCGGGACCCAAGGTTGCGCAACCAGAGGCAATTTTATTTGGACACAGGGTTTACTTGATGCGCTAGAGGGTATGTATATGGATGATAACAAAGGGCGGATTATAGCTACATATCAGATATTCTTATGCAAGGCGCGGTCGAGATGAAGGCGATCTTTATTGCCGGGACAGATACCGGCGTCGGAAAAACGCTTGTCACAGGGCTATTGGCGAGATATTTAATCGATAAAGGAAAGAGCGCTGTAACGCAAAAGTGGGTCGCCACAGGAACAGGCGATGACATAAAAAAGCACTGGGACATTATGGGGTTTGTTCCCCAAGAAGAAAGAGAGCATATTCTCCCTTATGCCTTTAAACTCGCTGCCTCTCCGCATCTGGCTGCTAATTATGAACAAAAGCTGATAAGTAAGAAGAAAATAAAGAGGTCTTTTTTTACGCTCTTACATCGGTATGATGTGGTGGTGGTCGAAGGCACGGGAGGGGTTCTTGTTCCCATAGATAGAAAGAGCCTTTTGATTGATATTGTTAAAGATTTGAAATTGCCCGTGCTTCTTGTGTCCCATAACAGACTGGGCGCGATAAATCATACGCTTCTTAGCATAGAAGCATTGAAGAGAAGGGGTATCCCCGTAATAGGTCTAGTATTTAATAATTTATCAAAAACAAAGAGGGCTATTTTGGAAGATAATCAAAAAATAATACGAGGGATATCAGCTATACCAGTGCTTGGGGCCTTGCCCAGATCAAATAATATAAATATGCTTAGGAGCCACTTTAAAGCAATAGGAGATAAGATTGAGTTATCGTAATTGGCTTAATAAAGACTTAAAATATAACTGGCATCCTTACACGCAGATGAAGGACTCTGAGACTGATCCGCCGATTTTGATAGATAAAGCAAAGGGCATTAAGCTCTACGATACAGAAGGTAATTTCTATTATGACACAATATCAAGTTGGTGGTGTAACGTCCATGGGCATAATCATCCCAGGATAAATAAGGCAATCAAGAAGCAACTTGATTCCCTCGATCACGTCTTATTTGCCGGTTTTACCCATAAGAACGCCATCCTTTTGGCGGAGAAGCTTATTTCGATCGCGCCCCAAGGCCTTACAAAGGTTTTTTTCTCAGATAATGGCTCAACCTCGGTTGAAACGGCGCTTAAGATGTCTTTCCAGTATTGGCAGAATATCGGCAAGAGAAAAAAGACAAAATTTGTCTCGCTGGATTATGGTTATCACGGCGACACCATAGGCGCTATGAGCGTAGGCAGCGTGGATTTATTCAATAAGATATTTTCGCCTTTATTTTTTAAGTCCTTTAAAGTTTCTTCTCCTTATTGTTATAGATGCCCGGCAGGCAAACATTGGCCCCTCTGTCAAATAGATTGTATAAAGCCGCTGGAAGATCTATTAAAGAAGAAAAATAGCGAGATTGCCGCCATAATTTTAGAGCCTCTGGTTATGGCTGCGGGAGGGATGGTAATTTATCCTAAGGAATATCTTCAAAAAACAGCTGACCTTGCAAAAAAGCATGATGTGCACTTAATACTAGATGAAGTGGCTACAGGTTTCGGCAGAACAGGGAAGATGTTTGCCTGTGAATATACGAATATCAATCCGGATTTTATGTGCCTCTCAAAGGGCATAACCTCAGGAACATTGCCTTTGGCTGCAACTTTAACCACAGAAAAAATATACAAAGCCTTTTATGCCGAATACGACAAGAGAAAGACTTTTTATCATGGCCATACTTATACAGCCAATCCAATCTCATGCGCTGTGGCATTAGAAAGCCTTAAAATATTTGAAGATGAAAGGACATTAGAAAGGATTGGGCGGCTTTCAAGATTATTCCACAATGGCCTTGAGCGCTTCGAGGCATTGTCCATGGTAGGAGATATAAGGAAAATAGGAATGATAGGCGCGTTAGAGCTTGTCAAAGACAAGAAGAGAAAGCGAGCTTTTGGATTTGAGGAAAGGACCGGCCATAAGATATATAAAGAAGGCTTGAAGAAACACATTATCCTGCGGCCACTAGGCAATATTATCTATCTGTTTCTGCCTCTTTGTGTTAAAGAAAGAGAAATTAACTATATTTCTGATAGCCTTTATGAGATTTTAAAAAATACGGTGTAATTTTTTTCTTGACAAATAATACAAATATTGTATCATTATGAATTGGCCGACCCTAAGGGGATAGAAGTCGGAACTTATAACCGGAGACACAGACTACGCCGTAAAGGCGCTTTGTTATATCATTAAGAATAAAGATAGAGTAGTTTCTGCTTCTGAATTGGTTTATAATTTAAAGATTCTAAGGCCTTTCCTAAGAAAAATCCTTCAGCTTTTAAATAGAAATAGAATTCTTAGACCCTCAAAAGGGAGGGGGGAGGGTTTTTTACCCTGCGTCCTGTGAGTAAGATATTCCTAACCGATTTGATGCGGATTTTTCAGGAGCCTTTAGGAATTAATGAATGCCTTTTTAAGAAAAGGATTTGTCTCAAGGGAAACATCTGTATATTGCGCGCAAGAATCTGCGACATAGAACGGCGTATAATCTCAGAATTGAAAATATAAGCATCAAAGACCTGCTGTGGATAAGGGATCCCAAATGGCTAAAAGAAAAATAATCAAGATTGACGCAAAAAAATGCAACGGCTGCGGATTATGCATTCCAAACTGCCCTGAAGGCGCGCTTCAAGTTATTGACGGTAAGGCTCGGTTAATAAGCGATCTCTTTTGCGACGGTTTAGGTGCCTGCATCGGCCACTGCCCGAAGGGCGCCATAACCATTGAAGAAAGAGAGGCAGAGCTTTACGATGAGGGGAAGGTTATGGCCAATATCGTTAAGCAGGGACAGAATGTCATAAAAGCGCATTTAGCGCACCTTAAGGAGCACGGAGAGAAAGAGTATTTGCAGCAGGCTCTCGATTTTTTAAAAGAGAAAAAAATAGCCCTTCCCGATTTGGAGTCCAAAGTTGAGCATGGGTTTTCTGGTTGCCCGGGATCACAGATTATGGACCTTAGAAAGAAGAAAAAATCTACAACTAAAAGGAGATCTATCCGGGGTG
>Ga0194111_10006869_pt1 | contig 12849 bp, 10 predicted proteins | sample TA2KigC300mmetaG_FD_146194 | JGI IMG/M metagenome (GOLD analysis project Ga0194111, IMG submission 146194) | Freshwater microbial communities from Lake Tanganyika, Tanzania - TA2015033 Kigoma Deep Cast 300m | ecosystem: Environmental > Aquatic > Freshwater > Lake | place: Tanzania: Lake... | reverse complement strand
CGGACAGGCTTCATCGCCCAGATGGTATTTGGGTTTTCTGCCGCGCTTGCCCATCCTGCTCACCTCCAGTTCGGTAACCAGGATAACATGCGGCAAATATATTATCAACCATTAAAGGGTCACTGCCAAAAACTGAAAACTGTCTTTTAACTGAAACTCCCCCACACCACCTTTTTGGGCTGGGCCGGTTTTTCCAACAAGCCCTGGGCGGCTTTGAGGATGCCGGGGGCGTCCAGGCCGTATTTTTCCCGGAGGATGGCGGGGGAGCCGTGCTCCACGAAGGTATCCGGGATGGCCAGGCGCTTCACCGCCAGGCCGGTGAGGTCCTTATCGGCAAAGAGTTCCAGGACCGCGCTGCCGAAACCGCCCTGGGCCATGTTTTCTTCCACGGTGAGGACCCGGCCGTGTCTGGCCGCCAGGTTGAGGATGAGGTTTTCATCCAGGGGCTTGACGAAGCGGGCGTTCACCACGGTGGCGGTAAAGCCCTGTTTTTCCAGTTCCTCGACGGCCTTCAGGGCGGGATAGACGGACGCGCCCACGGCCATGATGAGGATATCGTTGCCTTCCCGCAGGACTTCGGCCTTGCCGATGGGCAGCTTTTTCAGGGTGGAGGAGAAGGCCACGCCGATGCCCTGGCCCCGGGGATAGCGCACCGCGATGGGGCCGGGGTGGTGCACCGCGGTGAACAGCATGTGGCGCAGCTCGTCTTCGTCCTTGGGGGCCATAAGGGTGAGGTTGGGCAGATGGCGCAGATAAGAGAGGTCGAACAGCCCCTGGTGGGTTTCGCCGTCTTCCCCCACCATGCCGCCCCGGTCCATGGCGAAGACCACGGGGAGGTTCTGGAGGCAGACGTCATGGAGCACCTGGTCATAGGCCCGCTGGAGGAAGGTGGAGTAGATGGCGGCCACGGGGCGGAGGCCCTCCAGGGCCAGGCCGGCGGCGAAGGTCACCGCGTGCTGTTCGCAGATGCCCACGTCGAAGAAGCGCTCCGGGAAGTGTTTACGAAAGTCCACCAGGCCGGTGCCGTCGGGCATGGCCGCGGTGATGGCCACGACGCGCTTGTCTTCCCGGGCCAGGCGCACCAGGGTGTCGCCGAAGACTTCGGTGTAGGAGAGCACGTCGCTGACGCTTTTCTTGGGCTCGCCGGTGTCGGCATCGAATTTTCCCAGGCCGTGGAATCCGGTGGGGTTTACTTCCGCGGGTTCGTAGCCTTTCCCTTTGATGGTGCGCACGTGCACCAGGATGGGACCTTTGAGATTCTTGACGTTGCTTAAGGTCTCGATGAGATGGTCCAGACGGTGGCCGTCCACCGGCCCCAGGTAATTGAATTTCAGGGCTTCAAAGAGCATGCCGGGGGTGAAGAAGGCCTTGACGGACTCTTCGCTCTTCCGGGCCCAGGCCACCAGTTCGTCGCCGATGCCCGGGAAGGAACGCAGCATGTGTTCCACCTGTTTTTTCAGGAAGACCACGGTGCGCCCGGTAAGCTTGCGGCTGAAGAAGGAGGAGAGCGCTCCCACGTTAGGGGAAATGGACATGCCGTTGTCGTTTAAGATGACGATGAGATCTTTGTTTTGGTCGCCGGCGTTGTTCAGACCCTCGAAGGCCATGCCCGCGGTCAAGGCGCCGTCGCCGATGACCGCGATAACCCGGCCTTTTTCCCGCTTGATACATCGGCCCGAGGCCATGCCCAGGGCGGCGGAAACGGAGGTGGAGCTGTGCCCGGTGTCCATGGCGTCATAGGGGCTTTCCGCCCGTTTGGGGAAGCCGCTGATGCCGCCGTATTGGCGCAGGGTGTGGAAACGGTCCTGGCGCCCGGTGAGGAGCTTGTGCGCGTATGCCTGGTGCCCCACGTCCCAGATGATCTTGTCCCGGGGGGCGTCGAAGACATAGTGGAGGGCAATGGTCAACTCCACCACCCCCAGGCTGGGGGCCAGGTGGCCGCCGGTGCGGGACACGGTTTCGATGATAACGTCCCGAATCTCCTGGGCCAACTGGGGTAGGAGCTCAGGGGGCAGATTTTTCAGGACCTGGGGGCTGCTGATCTTGGGCAGCAAACGCCTGGTAACCTGGCGGATATCCATATTCCATTTCCTCCTTTTATCCTCCTCCCCCGAGGATTGCCAAGGAGAGTTTAATTTATCTAGTTTAACCTTTATTGAGTAGTAAAGCCAGAAAATGTTAAGGAGGCGGTTTGGCGGTTCAGCGGTTTGGCAGTTAGTCTAACCTGCCGACCCGCTAAACCCGCTAACCCGCTCACGCCCGCCGCACCAGGAGGTAGCGGGCGATCTCCACCAGGGGTTGGGCCTTGGGGCCCAGGGGTTCCAGGTCCCGGACGGCTTCCTCCACCAGATGCTTGGCCCATTCCCGGGATTTTTCCACCCCCAGGAGGGCGGGATAAGTGGCCTTTTGGCGGGCCTCGTCACTGCCCGCGGGTTTGCCCATCTCCGCGGTGGACCCCTCCACGTCCAGGAGGTCGTCGGTGATCTGGAAGGCCAGGCCGAATTTTTCGCCGTAGCCGGTGAGGATGGTGATTTCGGAGCGGGTCCCACCTCCCAGGATGGCCCCGGCCCGGCAAGACGCGGTGAGCAGCGCGCCGGTCTTCAGGCGGTGGATGGTCTCCAGCTCTTTAAGGGTTACCTGACGGCCTTCGGCCTGGAGGTCCAGCATCTGGCCGCCCACCATGCCCTGGTAGCCCGCGGCCTTGGAAATGAGTTCGATGACTTCTAGGAGCGACGCTTCGCTGCCGGCGTGCCGGGGCGAGGCCGCGGCCAGGATGTGAAAGGCCTCGGTGAGGAGGCCGTCCCCGGCCAGGATGGCGGTGGCCTCGTCAAATTGGCGGTGGCAAGTGGGTTTCCCCCGGCGCAGGTCATCGTCGTCCATGGCCGGCAGGTCGTCGTGGATGAGGGAATAGGTGTGGATCATCTCCAGGGCGCAGGCCGCGGGCAGGGCTTCGCCGGGGTCGCCGCCCACGGCTTCCGCCGCGGCCAGGCAGAGGATGGGGCGTAGGCGTTTGCCCCCGGCGAAGAGGCTGTAGTGCATGGCCTCCACCACCCGGAACGCGGGTCCCCGCACCGCGGGGAGATAGGCTTGTAAGGAACGGTTGATTAGCGCCCGGCGTTCTTCTAAGTAGGCTTTGAGATTCAAATTGTTCCCCCTATCGAGTGGCGGTTTGGCGGTTTGGCGGGTTAGCGGGTTAGAAACCGAACCGCCGAACCGCTAACCCGCTGAACCGCCTTCTTCCTCTTCCGGGAAGGGACGGGTGAAGAAGCGGCCGGCTTCGTCCTTGAGGAGGAGTTCCACCCGGCGCTCCACTTCGTCGAGCTTGCCGTGGCAGAGGCGCACCAGACTCACCCCTTCCTCGAAGACGGCAAGAGCCTGTTCCAGGGGCAGGTCGCCGTGCTCCAGGGCGTCCAGGACTTCCTCCAGTCGCTTCAGCGCGGCCTCGAAGGTCAATTCTTTCTTCTGTTTTTCTTTAGCCATAAGTAAGTTCCAGTTATTCAGGGAGGAGAGGCCATAATAGAGTTGCAGAAATAAATACCAATATTACTCTTGCCGGTTGAGTTTTTATATCAATTTTCTCATGTGCTAATATATTCCTATGCCTTCGAATCAAATGAGCTAATTGAATTGCCTCTTCAGTGAGGATTTCAGCATCTCTTGCTTGAGTAATGAGGTCATGCAAACTTAAATTCCTATCATTTGTTGAAAGTAATTTTCGCAATGTATTCTCAAGATGTTTGGCAATTTCAATTGGTGCAGACCTATCTAAAGGAAGCTTGTCAATGAAATTACAAAAATCACGGTCATTTCCTGTTGAATACCTGGCTATTTGTTTAAGTTGTTGATCAATTTTACCAGATTCTCCCTTATTAAGTTTGCTTATTTCATTTTCTTTTTCCTTCAATTGATTTTGTAATAGTTCATATTTAGGCATAACATCATCAAGCTGTCCCTTAACAGTTTGTAATGCAATTTGGAGTGTCTTGTTTTCAGATTCAATTGATGTCTTGCTATGGTCTTTTTCGTTAGTAATAATTTTCAATATATTTTCTTTTTCAGCTAATATTTTATTGAGCCTCCCCAATTCATCTTTAAGCTTCTGATTCTCTGCCTTAAGATTAACAATTGGATATTTTCCAGTAGGCGCGGATGGGCGAGTTATTTCAATGGAGACCAGATCATCTCCAAATTCAGAAATAATTGAGTCATAAATTCTCGCAGTTCTAGGATAAAACCAACATTTTTGTTCTGTATCCCACCGATAGCCACTTATAGATTTAGCGCGATCTTTTTGATCAAAAGGTATCTTAAGAAAATATTCGGTTTCCGATTCCCAAGTTGTAAACGCACGTTTCATTGGTTGCCTATTCATTACCTTCCAACGGTACCTTTATTTGGCTCCCTTTGCGGGGCCTCACATACTCAACGAGCATTTCTATCAAGTTCCGGCGGGCACGGAGGCCCGCCCCACCAAATAACAGGCTTCTCCCCCCCCCAGAACCTAATCCCTAATCCCTGAAACCTGAAACCTGACCCCTGAAAACCGCTCACTGCTCACTGACTTCCACCACCTCGCAATCCAGCCGGCCCCGGGCCACTTTGACCCGGACCTCGGCGCCCAGGGGGACCTGGGTTGCGTCCCGGATGATGACGCCCGCGGGTTGCAGGGTGGCCACCGCGTAGCCCCGTTCAAGGATGGCTAAGGGGTTAAGCTGGTCCAGGTGCGTCTGGATGACGTTAAGTTCGCGGCGGCGTTCCTGGTGGCCGCGCTGCCAGCGGCGCCATAGGGTCTGTCCGGCCCGTTCCAATTCCTGGCGAGTCAGGGTGACGGCCCGCCGGGGGCTGAGCAAAAACAGCCGGGACCGGTCCAGGCGCAGGTGCTGGCGCTGATTATGAAAAAGGCGCCGGGTGCGGCGCACCAGGGCCTCGCTTTTCTCATCCAGGCGGAAGCGCAAATCCATCAGCCAGCGGCGCAGATCCGGCAGCCGCCGGGACAGGAGCATTAAGTGGCGGCGCTGGGCTTGCTGCCTCTGTCTCCAGGCCCGGCCCAGGGACGCGGCCTGGCGGTGGAGATGATGGATGAGTTGGGCTTTATCAGGAACCACCAGCTCCACTGCGGCGCTGGGGGTGGGGGCCCGCACGTCGGCCACGAAATCGGCGATGGTGAAGTCCACTTCGTGGCCGATGGCGGAGACCACCGGAAGGGGGCAACGGTGAATGGCCCGGGCCACGATTTCTTCGTTGAAGGGCCACAGGTCTTCGAGAGAGCCGCCGCCCCGGGTAAGGACGATGACGTCGATGCCGGGGTAGGAGGGCAGGTCGTCCAGGGCGCGGCTAATTTCCCCCGCGGCCTCCCCCCCCTGGACCTTCACCGGAAAGATGAGCACTTCCAGGTTGGGGTGGCGGCTTCGCTGAAGGCGCAGGAAGTCCCGCACCACCGCTCCGGTGGGGGAGGTGAGCAGGGCAATCCGCCGGGGCAGGAAGGGCAAAGGCTTTTTATGGGCGGGGTCGAACAGCCCTTCGGCCTGGAGGCGGGTCTTCAGGGCTTCAAAAGCCTGGGCCAGGGCCCCCAGTCCCAGGGGTTCCAGGTAGTCCACCACCAGCTGGTATTCCCCCCGGGGTTCGTAAACGGTGAGGCGGCCCCGGCACAGAACCTGGGCCCCCTCCTGGGGCTTGTAGCGCAGGTGGAGGTGGTTGCCCCGGAACAGCACCGCCCGGAGTTGGGCCCCGGCGTCTTTCAGGGTGAAATAAAAATGCCCCGACAGGGGCTGTCTCAGGTTGGAGACCTCGCCGCTCACCCAGACGAGAGCAAAATGGGTCTCCAGGCGCTCCCGGATCTCCCGGGTGAGGGCGCTCACCGTGTAGATGTGGGGGTATTCCCGGTCCATCGATTGGTGGGGTTTTAGCCACTATACCATATTAGGGGCGGGAAGGGGAAAATTTCGGGTGGCGGTCTGGCGGTTTAGCGGTTTGGCGGGTCAGAAAAACCAAACTGCCGAACCGCTAACCCGCTAAACCGCTGAAAGATTTTCCCAGATTTCTATGTTTGTTTGATAATATGAACTCGAATGAGGGGAGGATATGACTCTGATATTAGCCATACCTGCGGAAGACGGCATCGTGGCGGCCTCTGACGGCCAGGTCACTACCGGGGAAGTGCGCACCCCGGGGAAGAAGATTCACCGGCTCAACGACCGCATAGTGTGGGCCGCGGCTGGGGAACTCGCCCTGATTCAACGGGTGGCGGAACGCCTGGCCACGCTGCCGCCGGACCAGACGTTGGCTAATCTGCGGGACCAGTTGGGATATATCGTCAAACAGTGCGTCACCGACCTGGTGCAGATGGACTTCCGCACCCAATTTCTGCCCCCGGACCCGGAGAGACTGCTCCAACTTCACTTTGCCGATTTTATGTTAGCGGAATTTCCTCGGAAGGCGGAGATTCTCCACCTCACGGCCATGGGCGGCCCCGAATGGATGGAGGACCGGCCCCTGGTGGTGGGTAGCGGCGACCTCTTCGCTTATGCCCTGCTACGCAAGTACCAAGGTCTCAAGCTGGACCTGGAGCGGGCTTCGATTTTGGCGTACAAGGTGATTGAAGAAGCCATCGAGGTGGGGGCTTACGGTTTAGGGCCGCCCATCGACGTGTGGCAAATCACTAGGGAGGGAGTTAAGAACTTGTCCGAGACTGAGACTGAGACCCTGGCGGAGGCGGCGCGCCAATTGCGGGAACGGGAGATTGAATTATTGGTTTCCGGATGAGAAGTAGAGCCGATGGCGTTGCACCGGTGCATAAGACGTATCCTATAATAACTGGTGGGCGGGACTCCATTCCCGCCATAATCTGCTTTTAGGCAATTCATTGTTTGGCGGGCACTGAGGCGGACTTCTGTAGGGTGCGTCTTACGCACCACACTAAGGCATCCATCCTAAAAACTTTTCACCCACCCCGCATACATCGCCAACCCCAGCCAGGCCCAGTTCTGGGCGTAGTAGTTGTCCGGGTCTTCAAAATAAGATTGACCGTCCTTTTCCCGGTAGAAAGACAGGATCTTTTCCACCATCAGCCGGGCCAGGTCCTGGTCTCCGGTAGCCTGGGCCGCGGCTAAAACCCCCGCATACATCACCGGGCTTTCGTAGTCCACCCGGGGAGAGCCGTCATAGGCGTAAATCGCGAACAGCCTGCCCCGAGCCTGCCATTCTCTTTTAATGAAAGGCAAAAAATTCTGGGCCAGCAGGCGGGAGGCGTTTTCCTCCTTGAACCACATGGCATCCAAAGCCAGGCGCCAGGGGAGGCGCACCGCTTCCCAGCCGAAGTCCGACGGCTTGTCCGGGGCCGGGTACGGGCGGCCCTGGGCGTCCAACCGGCACCAATCGGGGAATAGGCCGACGCCTTTCATATCTCCCACTCCTGAGGCCAACATAGCCAAGAACGGGTAAGTTGACTGATGGAGGCGGTTCCAGCTTTTGTCACCCCCACCCCGGCCCTCCCCCCTCAAGGGGGAGGGGGAAATAGTCGCAGGGGATGGGGTGGAGGAGGGGGTCGCGGTCAATCCGGATGAATGCTCAGTGCGTTGAAATATCTGATGGAACAGCCGGTAGGCTGCGGGGGAAAAATACGAGGGGTTGACCAGGTAGGGGGGCCGGTCTTCCTGCCAGTTGCCGGGGGTCAGGAGCAGTTCGCCGTTTGGGAGGCGCACTACCTCTTTTTCCAGGATGGCAGCCTGGACCCGGCGGGCCTCTTCCAGGTAGGGAGGGAGGTCTGGCGGCGGATGCCAGCCCCGCCGGGCCGCCAGAGCCAAGGCCAGGGCATAATCCAGGTCCGCGTCGGTGGCGGTATTGGCATCCAGAACGCCCCAGGAGCCGTCGGCTTTTCGGCCCCAGCGCCAGCTTAGGAGACTGTCGCCGTGGGTCTTCTGCCGGGAAAGGTTATGATAGGTCCAGGCGTAAACCCGGGCAAAGGTGGCTTGATCGCCGGCCCACACGGCCCGGAGCAGGGCATATGCCTGGGCCTCGGAGATGGTTTCCCCGCCGCGCTCCGGAATCATCACCCGGCCTTCGGGGGAGATGTAATGCCGGACATAGCTCTGCCAGGAGGCCTTAAGCGCCTGTTCCACCCGGGCCGGGGAAGACTCTCCCATACAGCCCCATCCCATAAAGCATAGAAGCAAGGCAAAAATATTAAACCGCCGATGAACGCCGATAAACACAGATCACCCAGATTGCCGAAGCAGGAGCTTCGGCTCCAATTGCGTGCCCAAGCAGGATCTTGGGAACGAGAAAAAATCCCCCCTCACCCCCCTATTAAAAAGGGAGTAATTAAAGAGTCCCTGATCCCAATTCCTAAAACCTAAAACCTAAAACCTAAAACCTGAACCCTGAAACCTGAACCCTAACCCCCTGCCCCCTCACCTTGACAGAGACGGGGCTACTGATATTCTTAAACATAAGATGCTCGGTTCACAAGAAAAATCCGCCTCCCCCTATCCCGTTTTGGCGGAGGCCTTGAAACAGATCCCCGCGGCCTGCGGGGTGTATCTGTTTAAAGACGCCGGGGGCCGGGTCCTGTACGTGGGCAAGGCGGTTAATCTGAAAAACCGCGTCGGCTCTTATTTGAAGAACGACAAGCAGGGGCCCAAGACCGCGCTGATGCTCAAAAAGGCGGTGGGGGTGGACTTTCTCCTGGCCCCCACGGAGCGGGAAGCCCTCATCCTGGAGCGCAACCTCATCAAAGAGCACCGGCCCCGGTTCAACGTCATGTTCCGGGACGACAAGAACTTCCTCTGTTTGCGTCTGGATCCGGGGGAAGAATTCCCGGGATTACGCTTTGTCCGGCGATTCTCCGCGGATGGCGCCTTGTACTTCGGGCCTTATTCCTCCGCGGGCATGGCCCGGGAAACCCTGAAGGTGATGAAGCGGGTCTTCGGGGTGCGCACCTGCAAGGAACGCCGCATGCAAACCCGGTCCCGGCCCTGCCTGGAGTTCCAGGTGCAGCAGTGCCTGGGGCCCTGCGCCGGACAGGTTACTTCGGAGGAATACCGCGGCGCGGTGGCGGAAGCGGTGATGTTTTTAAAGGGTCGGGGGCGGAACCTGCTGAAAAAACTTAAAACTGAGATGGACCAGGCCGCGGCCGCGATGGATTTTGAAAAGGCCGCGGTGCTCCGGGACCGGATCCAGTCCATTCAGGGCACGTTGGAGCGCCAGGACATGGCCCGGCCCAGCCTCCGGGACCAGGACGTCCTGGGGCTGGCGGCAGGGGAGGGTAGGGCGCTGGTGATGGTGCTCCTGGTGCGGAGCGGGCTGGTTACCGGCAGCCGGGAGTATTACTTTCCGGAGCCGCCGCCTCCGGAGGAGCTGCTTCAGGGGTTCGTGAAGCAGTACTACGCTGAGGGGCGGCCCCTGCCGGACGAAATTCTCCTGCCCGCGGATATTCCCGACCGGCGGCTGCTGGCGGAAGTGCTGAGCGAGCAGAAGGGCGGGCCGGTGCGCCTTTTGGCCGCTCCCAAAGGCGACAAAACCCGGCTCCTGACCCTGGCCCAAGACAACGCCCGGGCCGCGCTGGAGCGCCGAAGGCAGAAGCGCGATCCCGCCGAAGCTTTGGCCGACCTGCAGGCCCGCCTACGCCTGCCTGTCCCGCCGCACCGCCTGGAGTGCGTGGATATCTCCACTCTCCAGGGGAGTCAGTCCGTGGGCGCGCTGGCGGCCTTCACTGACGGCGAGCCGGACAAATCGGGCTACCGGCGTTTCCGCATTAAAGGCGTGGCGGGACAGGACGATTACGCCATGCTGGCCGAAGTGGTAAAGCGGCACTATGGCAAACCAGATCATGCCCGCCCGGACTTGCTGGTGGTGGACGGGGGCCGGGGCCAACTGGCGGCGGTGCTGGAAGCCCTGAAAGAAGCGGGTGTAGAGAATTTTCCGGTGGCGGCCCTGGCCAAAGAGGTTGAGAAGGCCGGGCAACGGGTGCGGGACCGGGTATTTTTGCCGGGGCGGAAGAATCCTTTATTCTTACCCGCCAATTCGCCGGGGTTGCTTTTGCTCATGCGCCTGCGGGACGAGGCCCACCGCTTCGCCATCAGCTACCACCGCCGCCGGGCGCGGAAGGAAATGCTGGCCTCGGCCCTGGATGCCGCTCCGGGCATCGGCCCGGTGCGCAAACGCCGCCTCTTGGAGCATTTCCCCAACCTTGAGGCCATTAGGGCCGCGAGCGCCGAAGAATTGGCGACCCTGCCGGGCTTTAATCAGAAGGTGGCGGAAAACTTGAAAGAATGGCTGGCAGGGGCAGGGGAGGGGAGGTAGGGTTGGTTTGAAACCCGGCCTTACCAGTGGAAAAGTGGCATTTCCGTCAGATGTAGGGCGGGCATTGCCCGCCATCTTCACAGGCTGGGAAGTCTATTTTATCCTAGGGTGCGTTCTCAGGTTTTCTTGAATTCATTAAATATTCTTTTTCGCCTAAGCTAGGGAGCGCCACCCCTTCAACAAGCAATTCTCCTGGCCGTATGATGACATCCCAACTTTCTCTTATCAACTTCTTGTTATCTTCCCTGGGGGGAAGCAGACCGAAGTGTGATGATGCGAACATTATGCAGTCCCGGAAAGCTTTTCTAGAAGCAGGATCAAGATATAAGCAATTGTTTTTCCAAAATTTCTCAGCTTCACTAAAAACATCCCCTATTGAGTCTGGATGGCGAACTGCCGATGCTACGATTTCGTGCCACAAAGCGTAAGCCTTCTGGTGAGTCTCCAGCCTCTTGTCGAGAGATGCTGCTAGAAGTTGTCCTCGAAGGTTTTCCTTTGCAATAAGCAATGATGCGAAACTGGTGAAAGAGCTACCAATAATTATACCTAACAAACTATATATAGCAATAGATTCAACCCTAAATACAACTAATATAATGAATGTTATAATGCCAGCCAAAACAGCAAGTGCATAAACTGGCAAGGCTTCCATCTTAAATATTTTGTTTCTTAACTTAGTATAAATTTGCATCATTTGATTTGTTCCTCCCTACTCAACTATTGCACCTCTCAAGAGAGAAAAAGTTACTAACAGTTCTGGAAATTGCATATTGAGATAAAAGCGAGGCATTTTATTTCTATGCATTACTGCTTTATTATAAGGTTGAAAAGCTCTTCCGCTTTCTTCGGGTCATAGCGCCGCAACTCCTTGACTGCTTCCAGGGCTGCACTACGGTTGCCCAATTGAGCATACGAAAGGGCAAGTCCGGACCAAGCTGTAACAGAATGCTCACGTAGGGGATTATGACCCAGAGCCTCCCGGTAAGCTTCAACAGCTTCCTGGTGGCGGGAAAGTTTTGCATAAAAATTTCCAAGGCCAAGCCAGGCAGTATCACAACGGGGGTCAATGCGCAGCGCCTGGCGATAAGCCTCTATGGCTTCCTTGTTGCTCTCCAATTTTGAGTAAGTATCGCCAAGACAGGCCCAGGTGAGAGCCTCCAGTCCAGGAAGAAGAGCCTCAAAGCTTAGGGACTTTCGGTAAGCTCTCTTTGCTTCCCCGTAACGGCCCAATTCAGAGTAAGCATCACCGAGGCTGAACCAGGCGCCTGCGCTTTTAGGCTCATCCTGAGTCCTTAAAAAACAGGAAGCAAGCATGAACCATTTGCTGGCTAAATCGTTGTCCGGTTCGGTCCGAAGCCATTGGCGGCAAAAAGCACTTAGGCCCTGCCAATCTTTGGCTTTTTCCAACGCAACAGCCCGTTTTTCCCATCCCTCTTTCGGTGCCGTGCCCGGTACAGGAGCGACAGGTGCTGCACCTATCGGCATTCCCGAATTTCCCTTGGCGACCTGGCCGATCCACTCAACTGGTAGGGCAAAGTTCAGGCTTTGGCTGTCCTTCAGATAGAAGGTGGTAATGCCCACCAGTTCGCCTTCAACGTTGAATAAGCCGCCGCCGCTTGAACCCGGCGAAATGGCCACTGTGGTCTGAATAATTGGAGGATGGCCGCCGCGCAGTTGGGAAACAATCCCTTCAGAAAGAGAGAGTTCCAACCCCTGCGGCGCGCCAACGGCATAAACCGGATCGCCCACTTTCAGCTTGGCCGCCTGGCCCAGGCGAGCCGGTTTGGCCGCCAGACCGGGGGCGGTGAGCAGGCAGAGGTCCTTGTCGGGATCACCGCTTTTCAAGGTGGCAGGCACGCCTTGCTTGCCCTGGGCTACCATGTACCGAACCCCTGCCTTGACCACATGGTAGTTGGTGATGACGTGGCCGGACGGCAGCAAGACCCCACTGCCCAGGCCCACTGGTTTACCCTTCTGGTCGTAGGCCTTAACCACCAGCACCGAGTCTTTTACTTGCTCATAAACCTGGCTCGCGGTCAGTGCCTGGGCAGATTGCGGGAGGGTTATCCATAGGAAAAGGAGTATGAGCGGCAATTGCCAACGGATTGTCATCAATGCCCGCATTTCACTCCTCCATATTCGGCAAGACGAAGGGTTGGCTAATTTCTTTAGAGAGTTAGGCCAATCTCAGATTACACCCCTTATAGTTCCAGTATTGACTAAAAATGAAGGGTTAGCAATGCCCGCCATATATTTTTCTTTAAATTGCACAGGCGGGACGCCGGCGGGACGCCTGTGCCACCAGATTTTTATCCATATATGGGATTGGGGGAGGGGGTCTGGGGGAGGGGGTAAGGGCCTCCGGCCCTTAGCCCCCTTTCCCAGAACTATCTGTCGCGTCTTCCTTCGGCATTGGCCGCGAGCTGCTCCTGGGTGAGGCCGTAGCGCCGCTCCCGCTGCTGGAAGGCGGCCAGGGCCTGATTGAACTCGGCCTCCCGGAAGTCGGGCCACAGGGTGTCGGTGACGTACAATTCGGTGTAGGCCGTCTGC
>Ga0194111_10006868_pt1 | contig 12853 bp, 9 predicted proteins | sample TA2KigC300mmetaG_FD_146194 | JGI IMG/M metagenome (GOLD analysis project Ga0194111, IMG submission 146194) | Freshwater microbial communities from Lake Tanganyika, Tanzania - TA2015033 Kigoma Deep Cast 300m | ecosystem: Environmental > Aquatic > Freshwater > Lake | place: Tanzania: Lake... | reverse complement strand
GAACTGCTGCGAACCGACGTGTGGCGTCGATCCTTGCTGCGAAGATCCTTGCTGCGAACCGACGTGTGGCGTGGATCCGTGCTGTGAGGATCCTTGCTGCGAACCGACGTGTGGCGTGGACCCGTGCTGTGCGCGGAACGTCTGCAAGCCGCGCTCCCGCGTATCGCTGCTGGACCGGATCTTCTGCCGGCGCGCTTGCGTGCAGAAGTCCTGCTGTGATCCTTGCTGTGAACCGGTCTGTGGCTTTGATCCCGGCTGTGGATGCGAGCCCACGAAGGCCGCTCCGGTGAAAGAGCCGAAGGAAGCGGCTCCGGAAGAGGAAACCGAGACCGCCGTTGGGCCGGCTCTGATTGTCGATCCTTCCGCGTTTCTGCCGACCAAGCGCCGCATCGTGCAGACGAACTTAATTCGCTAGTTGACCGGTTGGAAAATGACGATGAATGGCGACCCGCTCGGATATTTCCGGGCGGGTCGTTTTTTTTGCGCTGCCGCCCCGTCTTGGTGAACGCTGCCGGCCGGTCTACATTGCACCGTGGGGTTCTGGAATTCGGGCGGGGTCTTGGTGACGGTCCCCGTCGGCAGAAGGTGGGCAGCTTGAGCACGGAGCTGTCCACGGTGGGAGCCTTGCGGGGGGGCTTGGCCGGCGAGCGGCGAGCGTTGTTGGAAACCGAGCGATCGTTTCCTTCTGGGGTGGCGGCCACGGGCCGTGGTGACGATGGAGCCTTCACAACCGACGTTTAGTGGCCTGCACGTGGGAGCGTTTGAGAGCCGTCGCGCGGACGAAATGGCGCGGCTGATCGAGTTGTCTGGTGGTGTCGCCCACGTCAGCCCCTCGGTGCGGGAGGTGGCTGTGGCCGGTGACGCGGGGGCGATCGATTTCGTCCGCCGGTTGATCGCGGGTGAGGTCGGTGCCGCGATCTTTCTGTCGGGGAGCGGGTTTCAGCGGCTGTTGTCCGCGGCGGAGAACCACGTGGGCCGGCGGCCGTACCTGGCTGCCCTGCGGGCGACGGTCACGGTCGCTCGGGGTTTGAAAGTCGCCAAGGCGATGGGCGATGCGTCGATTCGGCCCACGCATACCGTGGCCAAGCCGTACACGTGGCGCGAGGTGCTGGACACGATCGATCGGCAGGTCCCGGTGGAAGGTCGGGTTGTGGCGGTGCAGGAGTATGGGCAGCCGAACCCCGGCCTGGTCGTTGGCCTTGAAGCTCGCGGGGCGCGCGTGTTGCGTGTGGCGATCTACCGTTGGGAGTTGCCGGACGACACGCGCCCCTTGGAGGGAAACGTGCGACGGCTCGCGCGGGGAGACCTGGACGTGGTCCTATTCACGTCGGCGGTCCAGTTGATGCACGTGTTGCTCGTGGCGCGGCAACATGACCTGGAGCGGCCGGTGCGCGACATGCTGCAGCGTTGTGTGGTCGGGTCGATCGGGCCCATGATGAGTGACGCGCTGCGCGGCGAATCACTGCCCGTGGATGTCGAAGCGGGCGACTCGAAGATCGCGCAGCTCGTGCGTTTGGCGGCTTGTCACGCCGCGGACCTGCGGTCGCGCAAACGCCGCGTTGCCGCGGTGTTGGCACAACCGCCGGCCGGCGCCGTGGACGTGCACGCGCCCTGGTACGACAGTCCGTTCATGCGCGCATGTCGTTGCGAGCCGACGGCGGTCACGCCCGTGTGGCTGATGCGGCAGGCCGGGCGGTACATGGCGGACTACCGAGAGGTGCGACGGCGCGTCGGTTTTCTCGAGTTGTGCAAGGATCCGTCGTTGTGCAGCGAGGTCATGTGCACGGCGGTCAAGCGGTTGGGCGTCGACGCGGCCATCGTGTTCTCCGACATGCTGCCGATTCTCGAACCGATGGGTCTGGACCTGGAGTTTGCACCGAGTGGCGGTCCGATCATACACAACCCGGTGCGCGAATCGATCGACGTGGATCGCGTGCTGGAGCTGGAGAACCTGGGGAGCCTGCACTTCGTGATGGAGGCCGTGCGGCTGACCCGCGGGGACCTGCCGCCGCATCTGCCGCTGATCGGTTTCGCCGGCGCCCCCTTCACGCTTGCCAGCTATGCGATTGAGGGCGGGTCCAGTCGTGCCTACCTGCACACCAAGACGCTGATGTATCGGGACGAGGGCGCCTGGCGCGCGTTGATGGAGCGGTTTTCGCGGGCCGTCGTACGTTATTTGAACGCCCAGATTGCCGCCGGAGCGCAAGCGGTCCAGATCTTCGATTCGTGGGTGGGCTGCTTGGGCGTCGAGGATTACCGCCATTTCGTCCTCCCCCACGTGAAACAAGTCATTGCCGGCCTCGAGCCCGACGTGCCCGTGATCCACTTCGCCACAGGAAACCCCGCACTGAACCGGCTGCTGGGCGAGGCCGGCGGTTGCGTCGTGGGCGTCGACTGGCGCATGCGACTTGACGACGCCTGGCAAGCGGTGGGAACCCAACGGGCGATTCAGGGCAACCTGGAGCCGACCGTCCTGCTGGCGGATCGCCCCTATCTCCGCCGACGCGTTCGCGAACTGCTCGACATGGCGGCTGGCCGGCCAGGCCACATCTTCAACCTGGGACACGGCGTGTTGCCCCAGACGCCCGAGGACAACGCCGTCGCGCTGGTGGACGCCGTTCACGAGTTCAGTCAGAAGCAGGCACACTGAAGTCGGCGTCGCCAGGAACGCACGCGACACGCGTCAAGCCCGGCCTGCCGCCGCCCCTCGCGGACTCATTCATTCATGCCGTTGATGAGCTGCCGCAGGCGGCCGTGACTCCGGCGATTGAACCGGAACACCAGACGCGGCAAATCGCTCAGATCCGGCTCGTCGCGCTCCTCCGGCAACGCCCCCGACCGTTCAATCGCACCGTCGGTCAGGATGTCGCGAAAACCATCGTTCAGGGCCGCGAGTCGTGACGCGGGGATCTCCTGCCGCACGCGCAGCACCAGCCGGTCCTTCACATAACGCATGCTGTGGTACACGCGGTAGAATTGGAGCACTTCGTCCACGGCGTCCTCGTAGCGGTCCGTGATCCGGTACAGGTGCACATCTTCTTCGGAAATCAACTCGCCCGCGACCAGGTGGTTGCGGATGAAGCGGTCCAAAGCCGTCCAGTAGTCGCCGCCAGGCGCGTCGAGCAGCACGACCGGGACCATGTCGCGTTTGCCGGTCTGAAGCAGCGTGAGCACTTCAAGTGCCTCATCCAGAGTGCCGAATCCGCCCGGGAGGCAAACCACGGCGTTGCATTCCTTGACGAACACCAGCTTCCGCGTGAAAAAGTACTTCATGTAGACCAGTTTGTGGTCGCCGGCAATGACGGGATTCGACTCCTGTTCAAAGGGCAGCAGGATGTTCAGACCCATCGAATGATCCCGGCCGGCGCCGCGATGCCCCGCCTCCATGATGCCGCTCGCCGCGCCGGTCACCACCAGCCAGTGGTTGTCGGCCATGGCCTTCCCGAACTTGACTGCTTGCTGGTACGCTGGCGCGCCCGGGCTGGTCCGTGCGGACCCGAACACCGTGACCTTGTGGCGACGGCGGTACGGCGAAAATACCTTGAATGCGTAACGAAGCTCGCGCAGCGCTCGGCTCAGGATCTTCAGGTCACCCCGTGCAGGCTCGTCCGTCGCCAATTGATCCGCCGACTCCTTGATGCGTTGGATCAAGTCGTCAATACGTCGGTGACGGTGTGGATGACCGGCCGCATCGGAGCTGTTGCCGTCCGGGCCGCGATGGCCGGCCGCGTCAGGTGAATTCCGAGGTAATTCTGTGCTGCTCACGTGCCTCAACCCTCCGCCGGCAACCGGTCACCGTCCACCGCGACCGCGTCTGATCACACGAGTGCCTGGTCCACGCTTGATCCGCGGGTTGGGAATTCGATTTCGTGCGGACCATCATCGATCGCCAACCAAGACGTTACCCGAACTTCGAGCGTGGACAAGGCACGAGGTGAAGGCACCGCGCAAAAAAATGCCCGAGCCATGCTCGGGTTATTGTTCGCAATCCGCATTGCCGAGGCCAATCGCGTGGTCCACGGTCCGCACACCCTGAAGGGCGGTCACTCGTTGCAGGACGGGCTCTCCTGACCGTCCCGACGTTCGGGCCGGGGAGTGCCCAACCGATGCTTTATTGCGGCCGACACGGCCCCACTATGCGGACGGTCTCTGATAGTGCTGGTAAGCCAGAATCACCTCGTACAGATCCGCGGAGATCGTCACTTCATCATCTTCGAAGTCCCGCAGCCACGTTCTGCCGCTGCGAACCGCATCCACCAGCCATCCGAACACCTCGCCCAACGGAACGGTTACCGTATTGCGCGAGACAGAGGTGCCAGGACCGGATGTGAGCGCGTCCTCAGATGGCCCGAAATAAACTCGGAGCTGGGGTCGTACCATCGGGTGTTCCTTATCCTCTCGTCGTCCGCGTCGCACCGCCCATACGCTCTCGTGTATCGGCAGCAAAGGCACTACGTGTTTGGTCTTTTGTGGCGAAAGTGCGAGTTTTTCTCAGGAATCACGACTTGCCGATATTGCGTGAAGAACTCGCGCCTACCCTTCCAACGGCAGCCGCGATCCTTGACAATGCTCTTGCCACGCGCTAGATTGCGCAACGACCCGCTCTGTCCATCGGGGTCCGGCCGCTCGAAAACTGGACGACGGTCCACTCCCAGGGGCAATGATAGGGGGAACCAAGGATGACTTGCAGGCGCCGAGCGGAGATCCATAGGGCGCGCACGCCTAAAGCGTGCGGGGCACACTCCTGGTGCAGTCATCGTAAGTCACTTTTGGATCGTCTCTTAGGAGACGCGGTCGGAGGCTCCTCGCTTGGCGTGAGGCATGGTGCCTCTTGGCTCTATGGCGGTCGAGACAGTCCCGTGGCAGCTGTGTAAGTCCGCCTTTCGCTCGGTTCTCCACCGATATGGCAATGGGTCCCTGCATGGACATCACGATAGAAATCGACCTCGCCCTCGCCGCTCGCGATCTGGGACTGCCCCTGGAAAGCGTTCAGAACACCGTGGCCTTGCTCGACGAAGGCAACACGGTCCCGTTCATCACGCGCTATCGCAAAGAGCGCACGGGCTCGCTGGACGAGGAGCAGATTCGGCACATTCAAGAGAAAGTGGGTAAACTGCGGGCACTGGCTGATCGGAAACAGACGGTGCTCAAGTCCATCCAGTCGCAGGGCAAACTGAGCAAGGAACTGGCCGATCAGATTCGGGCCGCGAACTCGTCGAAGCGGCTGGAAGACCTGTATCTGCCTTACAAGCCGAAGAAACAGACGTTAGCGACTGCCGCCCGCCAGAAGGGGCTCGAGCCGCTGGCTCGCGAGGTGCTGGAGGCCGACCCGGCGGCGGCGAATCTGAGCGAGCGAGCGGCGGCGTGCGTCAATCCCCAGCTGGATCTGCACACCGTTGACGATGTGCTGGCCGGCGTGCGGCACATTTTGGCAGAGTGGTTCAGTGAACGGCCGGATGTCCGCGGCCGCTTGCGCAAGATCCTGCATCGTACGGGCAAACTGGTTTGTGCTCGTGTGGAGCCTGCCCGGCGCGGGGCTGTCGAGTCGGAAATCGCTGCGGCCGGTGAGGAAGATGTTGCGACGGCGGAGGCCGTGGGCGCGTGCGCGACCGAGCCGCCGGCGGAGGAAACACTGCTTCAGGCCCCCCTCGCGACTCAAGCCGCCGTGGCACCGGATGCGGTCACCGAGCCGGCCGACCAGGCCGCCGAACCTGCCGGGGAGGCGATGTTGGACCAGGCGTGTGAATTGTCGCCCACGGTGGAATCGCCGGCAGCCGACGAGATCGCACACGGCACGGACGACATCGCAGGGGCCGGGTCGGAGGCCACGCCGGCCGCCGACGGCTCCGCACTCGACACGACGACGCCCGGTATCGACGGTTCGCACCCGGAGCATGACCCAGCCGAGGCGTCCCCGTCCGGCACGCCCGTGCCCTTGGCGCCGCAACGGCCATCGAAGGCGAAGAAGCGCGGGCCGCTCTCGGCCGCGATCAACAAGAAGGAAAAGAAGCGGCAACGGCTCGAGGCGGCTTTCAAGGATTACTACAGCTTTCAGGAATCGATCACGCGTCTGCCTCCCCATCGAGTTTTGGCAATCAACCGCGGCGAGCGGGCCCGGATTCTGCGCGTCAAGATTGACGGCGACATGGAGGCCATGGCCAGTGAAGCCGAAGGTCTGTTGGTCCCGGAAGGCCACGTGCACGCCGACTTCCTGAAGGGGTGTGTTCGCCAATCGCTTTCCCGCCTGGTGATGCCCGGCTTGGATCGTGAATTGCGCCGCGAGTTGACCGAACGCGCGGAAGCACAGGCGGTGGAGGTTTTCGCGCGGAACTTGAAGAAACTGCTGCTTCAACCGCCGGTCCACGATCACCGCATGCTGGCGATCGACCCGGGCTTTCGCAGCGGCTGCAAACTGGTCGCTCTTGACGAATGCGGAAACGTCCTCGGGCACGAAGTCGTGCACATTATCGGCAAAGAGGAGTGGATTCGCAAAGGACGTAAGAGGCTGGTTGGGATGGTGGAGCGGTTCGGGTTGTCGGTGGTTGCCATCGGCAACGGCACGGCCTGCCGTGAAACCGAGCAGCTGGTGGTGGACGTGATCGCCAACGAACTCAAAGGCCGCGATGTTGCCTTTCTTATCGTGAATGAGGCGGGTGCCAGCGTTTATTCCACCAGCCCGTTGGGACGCGAGGAGTTGCCGAAGTACGACGCCGTGCTCCGCAGCGCCGTTTCCATCGGGCGCCGGCTGTTGGATCCCCTTTCCGAACTCGTGAAGATCAACCCCGCCAACATCGGCGTCGGGATGTACCAGCACGACGTGAAGGCGAGACATCTGCGGGATTCGTTGGACGCCGTCGTCGAGTCGTGTGTCAACTACGTGGGCGTGGATGTGAACACGGCCAGCCCGGCACTGCTTCGCTACGTCTCCGGATTGAATCAGCTGACCGCACGACGGATCTGCGAGTACCGGGCGCAGCACGGTCCGTTCACGGATCGCGAGCAGTTCAAACGCGTGGCGGGTTTTGGCGAGGCCACGTACGTTCAGGCAGCTGGGTTCCTGAAGATCATCAATGGTGACAATCCGTTCGACGCCACGTGGATTCATCCGGAAAGCTACGGGGTGGCCGCGGAAGTCATGGACCGGCTCGGTTGCAGCCTCGCCGATCTGGCAAACGTGGTGCGTTCCGTTGCCGGCCAGGCTGCGGCGAAAGGGTCCAAACCAGACGCCGCGCAATCTGGTCAGGCGGCCGTGAGGGCAACGGTGGCCGAGAGCGCAACGGCGGCCGAGAGCGCAACGGCGGCCGAGAGCGCAACGGCGGCCGAGAGCGCAACGGCGGCCGAGAGCGCAACGGCGGCCGAGAGCGCAACGGCGGCCGTCGAAGCGTCGCGCGAGGACCGGCCGAGTGGATCGGAGCCGTCCGCGGTCGAGATGGAAGACGGAGCGGTCCCGCCGGAGATGACCGTGGCTGCCGTCGCGCCGGTGGGCAATGGCGAGCCCGGCACGGGGCAGAGCGGCGGTGACGGCACATTGCCTGTTGACGGGGTGCCCGCCGTGCCGGACGCCGAGGGTCTTTTCGGTCCGGTCGTGCCCGGTGATGATACCGCGCAGCCGACCGCCGAGCCGTTGTGTGAGGTTGCGGTTGAGACGGGACCGTCGGCACCCGCGTGTGCGGCGGCGGACGAGGCAACCGAGGCAACCGAGGCACGGCAGAGCGACGGGTCGGATGCGAGCGTGCCGGGAGCCGCGGCGGCCGAGCTTGCCGCAAAAGTGCGGCAACTGGACGCCGGGTCTTTAAGTGCGGAGCTGTCCGTGAGCAATCTCCTGGTGGCGGATATTTTGAGTGCGCTGATGCGGCCGGGGCGCGACCCCCGCGAGGATTTTCCGCCACCCGTGTTCCGCCGCGGAGTCGTGAAGCTCGAGGACCTGGAACCGGGTATGAAACTTTCGGGCACGGTTCTGAACGTGGTTGATTTCGGCGCGTTCGTCGACATCGGGCTCTCCGACAGCGGCCTGATCCACATCAGCCGCCTCGCGGATCGTTTCGTGCGCGATCCCCACGAAGTCGTGGGCGTGGGGGACGTCGTCAACGTGTGGGTGGTGGACGTCGACAAAGTGCGGCGCCGCGTGTCGTTGACCGCCATCGAACCGGGCACGGAAAAACCGCCCGAGCCGCGCCGCGCCGCGCCGCGCCCGCCGGCGCGCAAGACACCCGAGAAACGCCCGAAAGACGGGCCGCGCCACGATCGTGGCCGGAAGCCCAAACCGCCTCGCGCGGCACCGGCGCCTGAACCGAGGCAGAAGCCGCATCGGCCCCCAAAACCGAAATTCGTCGCTCCCATCACCAAGGCCATGGAGGATGGCAAGGAGCCGCTTCGATCGTTCTCCGATCTCATGCAGTTCTATCAGAAGAAGAAACACAGCGAGAATGAATCGCAGCCATGAGTTTTGAAGACCGTCTGCAGAAGGCAATTGAGCGGGGGCACCGCCGAAACCTGGCCAGTGCCCAGGAGGCGGAAGCGAAAGCTCTCTCCGAGGAAGAACTGCGACGCCTGCACACCGGGTACCGGCTGCGGCTGTCCGAACATATCGAACAGTGCATCCGACAACTGCCCAATTTTTTCCCGGGCTTCCGCTTCGAGACAATCTTCGGGGAACGGGGTTGGGGAGCGGCCTGCAGCCGCGATGACATCCGCGTTTCGAGCAGCCATCGCCGAGAAAACGATTTCAGCCGACTGGAACTGACCGTGCGGCCGGCCACCGCGCTGCACGTGCTCGAGTTGGCCGGCAAAGGCACTATTCGAAACAAGGAGGTCTTCAACCGCAACGTCTTTGAGAAACTCCCGGACGTCGAATTGGACAAGTTCGTCGAGTTGGCTGATGCGTGGGTGCTTGAGTACGCCGAACTGTATGCGACACGCGTGGGTTGAGTGCCGCGCGCGCCGCAGGTGCGGATGGGGCAGTGCGTCGCGCACGAGCGGTTTCACACCGCTGCGCCGGTGAGCGCCTGAAATTCTGGCAAGTTCCGGATCGGGTCGAAGTCCGTTTCGTCCGCCGCGAGATCGCGATAGGACGGCTCGATGTCGAACGATTGCGCCAAATACCGAATCGCCACCTCGGCATCACCCGCCAGACTCCAGTAGCAGGCGAGGTTGTAATGGAGAATCGCCTGCTGATCGTCCACGGCCATCGCACGCTCGAGCGATTGAATCGCCAGGTCCAGGCGGTCCACACGCTTGTAACACCACGCCAACGCCAGACGGATCGGGATGTTCTCGGGAGCAAGGTCGGCCGCCGCCGCGAGCGGCACCACCGCCTCCGCATAGCGCGCCATCGTGCGATAGGCCTGGCCGGTGAGGTACAGCACGTGCGCGCGATGGTTGCCACTGGCCGGCACGCGCGTCAAAGCCTGCAACGCCTGATCGGCAAGTCGCAGGCGGAGTTCCGCCCGCAAAGAGAGCTGTTCCGAGAAACCGATGCTTAGTTCCAGGTATCCCTCGGCCTCCCGAATCGCTCGCCGTTGTTGAATTCGCGTGAAATCGGCCACCGTCCCGCCGTCCTCTCGCAGATCGCTCAGAGCACCTTCAGTCAGCGTACACTATCCCGGCTCATTCATCCACCCGTGGGACAGGTCTCCCGCCCGCCTGCCCGCCAGGCAAGACAGGCAAGAGGTCTGTTCCGGTCCCCGGCCGCGTGAATGACCGGCCCCATCGCAGGCACAAGGTATCCCCACATGAGTTGGCGGCGACTGGACAGTACGTCGCTCGCTTCCCCGACGGGGAGGAGCGCAGGGCGAGTTGGCCGATTGCCGGGGTTAGTCCTTGGGACGAGAATGTGCGCCCACCGAAACGAGCAAAGCCCCAGAGGGCATCGAGACACCCTTGGGGCTTTGGCGGCTGCGGGCCGTCATGGTGGATCAAAGGAACGGTCAGGCCGTCGCCGGCTCCGTTCGCTCCAGGTTGGCGACCAGCGACTGGGCTGGTGTTCCCAGCTTCAGCACCGGCGCGAACTCCTCGAAGCTCTTGTCGATATCCTCCAACAGCGGCACCAATTCCGATTCTGCATGGCCGGTGAGTTGGCGGTAGGCGTCGATGAACTGCTCGCGCTCGTGCCAAACGCTGTCCTGCACGGACGGCAGCAGCGCCGAGAGGCTCACGGCCACCTCACCCGGCGATGCGCCTTCGCTGACCATTTCTTCGAAACGCGCGTGGCCCTCGATCAAGTGCCCGAACGTCTCGGGCAGGCTCCATTTCGCCGCCACGATGCTGCCAGCCTGGGCGTGCGTCCAGCCGAACCGTTCCTGTTCAAGTTGCGACAGGCGAGTTCGCCCGCCTTGCCGCGCCTGGAACAGCCGCACGTACTCTTCCGGAAGCTCCTTGGCCAACAGCGGCAAGGCCATGTCCTGCAACAGTGCGGCGGCGAAAAGATCCTCGCTTTCAACCTGACCCAACAAGCGACCCATGGCTCGGGCAAACAACCCGCGCCGCAGTGAGTCCTGCCAGAGACTCCTCAAATCGAACGGGCCGCATTTCGGGTTCGGCATCAAACTGAAGACCGCACTCCACAGCGAGAAATTCTTGATCGTGCGGATCCCCACCAGCGTGATGGCCAACTTGATGCTGGAGACCTCTCGCGAGAATCCGAAATAGGACGAGTTGACGAATTTCAGCACTTGACCGGTCAGCCCCGGATCAGCCTCGATGGGGACGGCGAATTCCGCCGGTCCGTTGTCCGGATCCTGCGAAAGCTGGAGCAACCGCAGGGCACTGTGCGGCAATGCCGGCAACTGCGCGCCTGTCAGAAGCGATTCGATTTGAAGCGGGGTCTTGCGATGTGCCATAACTATCCACCCTCGTTCGTAGGCCGCGTACCGCGACTGCCGTCGCGAAAACCTCTCTCCCCCGATTTCAACCGGCAGCGATGCCACGCAAGCGGCATCCGGTCGTTGTCTTGCCACCGGACATCCGGCACACCATCCGTCGCGGCCCACCAAACCAACCCGCGGAGCCGCCAAATGAGCTTCTGATGCCCTCGGTGAAATCTAGGCCACAGGTTGCGGCGCGGCAAACGAGTCGCCGCTGAAACGCAGCCAAGGTTCGCCGGGTTCGCCGATGAGGCGTCTTGGCAACATGCGGGGGGCGCGTGTGGCCTTTTCACCGCAGGGGGTCGGAGCCCCGGCGGCGCGCCTTTCAGTGCGGAAACCCAATTGCCATGAGTGGTTAGAGCGATCGCTCCGCTGCCGGCCGGTCGTTGGCCCGGCGATTGCGAATGCCAAGAACTCGCCACGGATATCACGGCCTTCCCGTCCCAGGCATGCGGGCCCGGCGTCGCAATGGGCCCGCGAATCCCAAATGCCCGGATTCGGTTTTTCGTGTCGAGGTCCGACCTTGCGGGGAATTATCGGTACACTCGTTGCCTTGGGCCTCTGCGGCTATCTCGCATACCGGGTCGACGCGCCGCGGGCCTGGTCCGGGACTTCGCGCGATGCGGCGATGAGGGACGACGGGTGGCGACGGACGGCTGACGGATGGGAGCTTCGCGATTCGTGGGATCCGCAGTCATCGGGTCACCAACCGGTCGCGGCGCGCATTCACCCGCTGACGCTCGCCACGCTTCAACTGCTCGTGTCGCTGTTCGTGCTGGTGCTCGGAACCCGAGATCCTGAACCGGGTCCCCGTCCGCGGTATCGTCATGCCACGGCACGACCTGCGGGCCCCGTCCCCGTAACGTCAGCAGCCGGTTCGAACAGGCGGTCGTCCGCCCTATCGCCCTCGCCAGCTCGCGATGCCATGGTGGACTCTCGCAGCCGCCTGCGATGACGGCGATACGAGGGAATCGCGAAGACCGCGAACGTTCGCCCCAGCAGCTGTGCCCACACCGCCGGGCGAAACACGCCTGTGAGGACCTCGCCGGCCACGAGGCATGCATGCCACAGCAGGGCCCGCGGCCAATCGAACCCGCCGACGTTGCGCCAGAACAACCGCTCGACGCGCAGGCCGTGTCGAAAAGACGGTTGCGGGGCCCCGGCCGGTCGCCGTGTCTCGACAAGCGAACGGTTCTCATGAACGGCACGAAATCCCGCCGCGCGCAGTGCCAGTGCCATGTCCGCGTCGGCGAACGCCTCGCCCACCTGTTCACAGAAGCCGCCGACTTCCAGCACCGCCTGCCGCCGGTAAAAACCCGCCTGTAACGTGGGACCCAGCACCTGACGGCGGTCGGCGTGCCGGCTCGACAAAGCCCCGCGCCCCTCGCGCCGCCGCCCGCCAGCACCATAACTCACGCCCCGCGTCGCCGTCTGGCCCGCGGCGTCCCGGCACAGTAACACGGGGGATACCGAACCGACCGACCGATCCCGAAAATGTGACAGAATAAAGTCACTCCATCCGTCCTTCACCTCGACGTCGCACGTCAGCACGTGCACTACCGCGCCCGTCGCACAACGAACTCCCGTGTTGATCAGCGCAACCAGAGAACAGTCCCGCGGCGCCTCCAGAAACAGAACTTCCCCCGAAAGGCGGTAGGGATCGTCGTACGGCCTCGGCTGCACGACGAGTATCTCGCAGTCATCTGGCCGATTCTGCAGCACAGACGCGAGAGTCGCTTCGAAACACTCCGCATCCCCTGGACACGGAATTACGATCGATAGGCGAGGCACGAGAACCTTCCTCAGACCGGCAGCTTAACTCGACCGGTACACATCATAAACGACCGCTCAGCGAGAAGACGGTGACGAGACATGGCCGCTCGTCTCGTTTCTTCGGCCTGTTCCACCCGCTGAGTTTATCTAAACCACCATGATTAAATCAGCGCCCGTTCATGGAAGCAAGTGCCTTTTTCCTGGCTTCTCCATTTACC
>Ga0194111_10006865_pt1 | contig 12853 bp, 10 predicted proteins | sample TA2KigC300mmetaG_FD_146194 | JGI IMG/M metagenome (GOLD analysis project Ga0194111, IMG submission 146194) | Freshwater microbial communities from Lake Tanganyika, Tanzania - TA2015033 Kigoma Deep Cast 300m | ecosystem: Environmental > Aquatic > Freshwater > Lake | place: Tanzania: Lake... | reverse complement strand
CATCGCCCGAGGTGCCATCGACTGCCCCCGAAGTCGGTCGCCTCAAGCCGATCTACCGCGCGAGCGAAGAGGTGGCGAGCGCGCACATCGAATGGCTCGTTCGGCAGACGCTGCGGAAGATCACATCGGGCGCCGAAGACACCCTTCCAGAACCGCTTCGCGCTCGACGTGCTCTGCCCACGCTGGGCGATGCGCTCCGCATGGTGCATGCACCCACGTCGATGGATGAGGCGCGTCTGGGCCGAGAGCGATTGGCCTTCGACGAACTGCTTCGGCTGCAACTGGCCATGGCGATTCGTCGCTGGGAGGTCAGACACACCACCAAGGCGATCTCACTGCCGTGCAGTGAGGAGGTGCGCGCGAAGATCGTGGCGCGTCTCCCATTCCAACTCTCCGAGCAGCAGGCGAATGCCTGCGCAGAGATCGACGAGGACTTGCAGCGAACCCTTCCTATGAACCGCCTGCTTCAAGGGGATGTCGGATCGGGAAAGACGGCCGTTGCTGTCTATGCGATGCTCCGCGCGGTGGCACACGGCCATCAGGCGGCACTGCTCGCGCCCACGGAGATCCTCGCGGAACAGCACCACGCCGTGATCGAATCCATGCTTGCAGGCAGCCGAGTTCGGACGGCGCTCGTGCACGGCAGCATGCGCACGGCAGACCGCGAGATGGTTCGCATGGGGATCGAAGCGGGCGCATTCGATCTTGTCGTTGGAACGCACGCGCTGTTGGGAGGCGATGTCCGTTTTCGAAGCCTCGCAGTCGCGGTGATCGATGAGCAGCATCGCTTTGGCGTGGAGCAGCGCGCGGTCTTGCGCGGGAAATCGGGTGCAGAGGGGGCGATGCCGCATCTTTTGGTGATGACCGCAACACCAATTCCAAGGACACTGGCGCTGACATTCTTCGGTGATCTCGATGTCTCCTCCTTGCGAGGGCTGCTGCCTGGACGGACGCCGCCTGTGACTCGCGTCATGCCTCCTGGCCGCGCCGGCGAGGTGTACGACTGGGTTCGCTCCCGCCTGCAGTCGGGCGATCAAGCCTTCATTGTGGTGCCCGCCGTGGAGGATGCGGGGCACGGACTCAAGGATGTCGCCACGCATGCCGATCGACTGGCACGCGGGAAACTCGCAGGACTCCGTATCGGTCAATTGCACGGTCAGATGCGAAGCGAAGATGCGGAACGCGTCCTGCAAGCGTTCCGAAACAAGGAACTCGATGCACTGGTCGCAACCGTCGTGATTGAAGTGGGCGTGGACATCCCAGATGCATCCATCATGGTCATTGAACATGCCGAGCGATTCGGACTGGCACAATTGCACCAGTTGCGCGGGCGAGTCGGGCGCGGTGGCAGACGGGGCTACTGCGTGCTGATCGGTGATCCGGCAACGGATGTCGCTCGGCAGCGCCTGCAGTCTGTCGCTTCGTGCACCGATGGCTTTCAGCTCGCGGAGATGGACTTGCGCCTGCGAGGCCCCGGCGAGTTCTTCGGCGCCCGCCAATCAGGAATGGCACCGCTCTTGGTCGCGGATTTGGACAGCGATCTCCCCCTCATCGAGGAAACTCGCCACGAGGCAGAGCGCATCTTTGCTGCAGATCCACTCCTGCGCAGCAGTGAGATCGCCCGTTTGCGGGAGGATGTTCTCACGCTCTACGGCGCATCGCTCGGCATTGGAGATATCGGCTAACCTTAGGGTGCTGTGGCCAGATCCGAATCCTCAGATGGCGTTTCCATTCGCGGGCTGCGCTTCCGCTACGACCGCGGCTTCGCGATAGAGGTGGCCCGACTTGATGTCGCCGCTGGGGAGCAGGTGCTTTTTTCCGGTGCCTCAGGCTGCGGCAAGTCCACGCTGCTCCATCTGATCTCCGGGATCGAGACACCCGAGGCTGGGTCGATTCTCATCGACGGGACCGACATCTGTGCGCTCAGCGGCACTGCACGTGACACCTTCCGCGGGCGACGTGTTGGCATGGTGTTCCAGACATTTCAACTGCTCCAAGGGTTCACGGCGCTTGAAAATGTCCTGTTGTCCCTCATGCTTGGGGCTCCCACACTCGATCAGCCGCGCGTGCGTGCGCAAGCTGCACTGGAGCGCCTTGGCATGCGAGATCTGCATGCGCCGGTGGAGCGACTTTCGGTCGGGCAGCAGCAGCGCGTAGCCGTCGCGCGCGCAGTCGTGACGGAGCCATCGGTCGTTCTTGCCGATGAACCCACCGCAAGTCTGGACCCTGCGAATGCAGAGGCGGCCGTTGCACTCATCCGAAGCGCGGCGCAAGTCGCTGGCGCTGCACTGATCGTCACAAGCCATGATCCTGCGCTTCGGAGCGTCTTCACGCGGGTGGTCGATGTGTCGCAGTACGGAGTGGCGACTGCCGCTGGACACATGGGAGCGGCACGATGAGCGGTGGCATGAGTGATATGACGATTGTCCTTCGCAGCCTGCGAACGCGTGCGCTTGCGACGAGTGTCGCTACGGCACTTGTCGCGATTGCCGTTGCGCTGCTCTTGGTGCTGTTGTCGCTCCGCGAAGCCGCATCGCAGGCGTTTCGGCGCGGGACAGGCAACATTCATCTGCTGATCAGCGCGGATGCGAGTCCATTGGTTGCCGTGCTCAATGGGCTCTTCTACGCCAACGCTCCCGCCAATCCGATCCCGTGGGCAAAGTTCAAGGAGATCGAGGAGGGGTTCCCGTGGCAGTGGTGCATTCCAACGCAACTCGGCGATTCCTTCCGAGGCAGTCCTGTCATGGCAACCAGTGAGGAGTTTTTCACTGACTTTGAGCCAGTGGCAGGTGTGCCCTTCCAGTTTTCGGATGGAAGAGTTTTCGAGGAAGCGTTCGAGGTGGTGCTTGGCTCCGCGGTCGCCCAGGAGCACTCACTGTCTGTCGGCCAGAAAATCATCTTCGCGCACGGGAGCGGTGGCAGTCGCGAGGGTGGACACGAGCATGCCGATCACCCGTACGAGGTGGTCGGTGTCTTGCAGCCAACAGGCTCCGCGCACGACCGAGCACTGTTCACCAATCTGGTCAGCACGTGGGTCATTCATGCAGAGGAGAAACGAGCAAGCGACACAGAGGGAACCGCTGCCACCAAGACGACGGCCAACGCAGCGCCCGCCGAATCGTCCCCAGATACGGCAGCTCATGACCACGATCACGATCATGCCCATGTGCATGTCGAGGAGGCGGATCTTCGAGACGACGAAAAACTGATCACTGGCATCCTGCTTCGAATCCCAACTCGCCCCGGGAGTGATTCCTCCGCATCGATCGCGGCGCAGTTCGACCGAATGCGGCGTGATGTTTCGATCACCGTTGCTCAGCCCGCGCAGCAGATCGGGCGGCTCATGGCGCTGATTGGGGACATTGACTGGCTGTTCGTTGCTATGGCGCTGGTGGTATTGATCTCGAGCGCCGCGAGCATCATGCTCGCGATGGTCTCGTCGATGGAGCTGCGTCGCCGTCAGGTGGCGATCTTGCGCGTGCTCGGCGCGAGCGCATGGCGTGTTTTCGCACTGGCCATCACCGAAAGCACGCTCATCGGCCTGCTTGGCGCCGGCATTGGAGCAGCGCTCGCGCTTGTCGGCGGACAGATCGCAACCACTTTCCTGCAAGAGCGCGTGGGAGTCGTCATCGGAGGTGCCGTCGACCCGCGGGCTGCGATTCTTGTCGCGGCCGGCGCCGTGGTGCTCGCTGCAATCGCGGGCATCGTGCCCGCTGTGAAGGCATATCGAACATCGATTGCCCGCCACCTTCGTCCCCTTGCCTAGCCTTTTCATCGAATGCGTGCGCTTTGGATACTGATTGCCCTGCTTGTCGGAGGTGCGATCTACCTCGTGTGGCGCACGGCCCCACCTGAAGTCGACCCAGCCGCAGAGAGCATTTCTGCCGAGAGAGGCTCGCGCGAAGTTGTTGCACCCCGCGTTGCCGCCGCCGAGAGCGCACCAACCGCATCCCAGGGCACCGCCGCTGCCGTCTTGCCGACTGTTCCTGCCTCCTCCGCGCCATCAACAGCTCCGCCAGCGCCCCTCCCAGGCGGGCTCACGATCGGACTCGACAAACAAGTGAAGGGAGCAACGGTGCGCCCGGGGCGCCTCGTGGAGAAGGACGGCGGAATCCTCGCCGACGGCAAGTACACGATCAAGGGAGACGGGACTGCGGAGCGCCCCTACGAAGTTTCTTGGGAACTGCTCATGAGCGCGGCCGACACCTTCATTCCGCGCTTAGGTGAGAAGCAGATTCCTCAGCGCATCGCGATGCTCGACGGAATGCATGTTCGCATTTCTGGCTACATCGCATTTCCGCTGATCGTCACGGAAGCGAGCGAGTGCCTTGTGATGCTCAATCAGTGGGATGGATGCTGTATTGGAGTTCCACCCTCACCCTATGACGCCATCGAGGTGAAACTGATGGCGCCTGCAGACAACTCGCGACGCCATGTCGTTCGCGTCGGCACACTGGAAGGCGTTTTCCGCATCGATCCCTATGTGGTCGAGAAGTGGCTCGTTGGCCTCTACCTCATGGAGAATGCAACGTTGGACACCGAACTCTGATGCGACCTGCGTGGATGCCCTCAACTCTGCTGTGTGCAGCACTGTCTGCGCACGGCGCTCCACCAGTGGAGTCCGTTGCCGATTCCCTTGCACTGGCGCGGCAACTGGTCACGGCTCATCCGCGTACTGCGGAAATCATGTCCATCGGGGCATCGCGTGGGGGCGTTTCCATCGACTGTCTTCGCATCAGCCGCGATCTCGCAGCCGCTGCGGTGCAGCCCGCGCTGCTTGTGGTCGGCGGGCTCGACGGCAGTCGACCAGGGACCGTGACGATTGCAGTTGAGTGTGCCAAGCGACTTCTCGCCGACCCGGAGAAACTCGATGGCGTCACGGTGCTCGTCATCCCGTGCGCCAATCCGGATGCGTTTCAAGCAAATGCCGTGCAGTCCGCGGGGCTTTCGCTGCGGAATGCTCGCCCCGTGGATGAAGACAGGGATGGTCGAATCGATGAGGATTCACCCTGCGACATCAACGGCGATGGTGTGATCACCATGATGCGAAGGCTCGCGCCACCCGCGGAGACGCCGCCCACGCACCTGCCTGATCCTGTCGATCCGCGTCTCATGCGTACCCCCGATCCTGCTCGGGACATTCGCGCCACTTGCACCCTTCATGTGGAAGGGCTCGACAAGGATGGCGATCGGTTGGTGGCGGAGGATGCCGTGGGTGGCATCGATGTCGATCGCAACTTTCCACACATGTGGAAAGAGTTTGACCGCACCGCCGGCGAAATGCCCCTCAGTGAACCGGAGTCCCTGGCCCTCGCACGGTTTGTGACGAATCGCCCGAATATTTACGCAGCATTGGTGCTCGGCCGCACGGACAACCTGCTGCGCATTCCAGACCCCAAACCGCGCGAGCCGTCAGGTCGTTTCCCGGCATTCCTCGAAGAGGCAGACCGACCGTTGCTGGAGGAACTTGCCAAACGGTGGCAGGCAGCCTCTGGTCAGAAGCGAAGCGGCGAATCCGATCCGAGCGGCTCGTTCGCACTGTGGCTCTACGCGCACCGGGGTGTTCTTGCGATGGCCACGCAAGCATGGGGTTGTCCCGATGCGCCTCCGCTGCCCGAGGGAACGCCAGAGCCACCAAACGATGCGCCCAAGCCTCAGGACGCAGAGAGTGCGCAGTGGCTCTTGTGGATCGACCGATCTGCACCGCAAGATGCCTTCATCCCATGGAAGGCTTTCGAACACCCAACGCTCGGAGCAGTCGAAATCGGTGGGTTCGCACCGCGCGCACGAAGCGAGCCCCCTGCGGCAGAACTGCCGCGCCTCGGCGGAGCTGCCGCAGACTTTGCCTCACAGTTGATCGCGGGCTGCCCGAAGCCGCGTCTGACCAACATCCGTGCACGGACGCTTGCACCGGGAATCACGGATATCGAAGCGGAGATTGTGAACGATGGATGGCTGCCCACGGCGCCAGCGATGGGTAGGAACACCAAGCGAGCAAGCCCCGTGGTCGTGAGTCTTTCCCTTCCGAAGGCGCAGGTGCAGAGCGGGCAGCGCGTGATGGTCTTCGATGGACTGGAAGGCGCGGGCGGTCGAAGGCCGCTGCACTGGATTGTGCAGACCTCCCCTGGAGAGCAGATCCACATCGATCTTCGTTGGCGTCCGCAGCGGACGCTGCGCACCACGATCGTCGATGGTGCAGTCACAAAGAGTGACGAGGTGCTGCCATGATGTGGCGCGCATCGCTGACGTGTGCTGCGAGCTGCCTTCTGGCCTCCCCGTGCAGCGGACAGCAGCAGATCGATGGCCCAACATCGATCGCATGGAACCGCTACTACGACGCAGCCGAAGTAGACGCGGTCATCGACACGCTCGTGAAGGCATATCCATCGCTGCTGAAAATCGAAACCATCGGCGCATCCGCGCAGGGTCGCCCACTTCGTGTCATCACGCTCAATAATCCCGCAACGGGTTCGGCCGACGCGAAGCCAGCCATGTGGATCGACGGCAACATCCACGGGAATGAACTGCAGGCGACGGAGACGGTGCTGTATTCGATCGACGCGCTCTGCCGTGCGCACGGCAAGGTGAAGCCACTGACAGAACTCGTGGACGGCTGTGCGTTCTACTTCATGCCCTCCATGAATCCGGATGGACGCGCCGCATGGTTCTCCATGCAGGCGAGCCCACATGCCTTCCGAACCGGCCTTGTTCCAACGGACAATGACCGCGATGGCGCCCTCGATGAGGACGGCCCAGACGATCTCGACGGAGACAAATCCATCGGACAGATGTGGCGACGGGATCGATTTGGAACGCATCGACGAAATCCTCGCGACCCACGCATCTTGGATGCGGTATCGCGCGAACCGCGGCCCGATGGGACGATCGAGTATGGCGAGTGGTCGTACGCCGGCACCGAGGGAATCGACAATGACGGCGATGGTCAGGTGAATGAAGATGGTGCAGGCGGCTATGACATGAATCGCAACTGGCCTTGTGACTGGCAGCCGGACCACATCCAAGGCGGCGCGGGCGAGATGCCACTGTGTTACCCAGAGACCCGTGCGGTTGCGGAGTGGATTCTGCGGCATCCGAACATTGCCGCATCGCAGAGCTATCACAACGCAGGTGGCATGATCTTGCGTGGCCCTGGCGCGTCCTACCGCGAGGGTGAATACTCGGGCTCCGACCGTGCCGTCTACGACTCCATTGCCGCAGCTGGCGCCGAGATGCTGCCCTTTTACACGCCGATGGTGATCTACAAGGATCTCTACACGGTCCACGGCGGCTTTGTGAACTGGATGGCGGAGTCCATTGGCATCATCGCATTCACCGATGAACTGTGGACCGATCGCCGCATTCTTCAAAATGGGAGCGAACCGACGGCAGAGCAAATGATGCGCTGGCGCGATCGGCTGCTGTTCGGTCAGACTGTGACCGACTGGACCGAACTGCAGCACCCGGAGTTTGGCACGGTGCTTGTGGGAGGTCCGAACAAATGGTCCAGTCGTCTGCCACCACCTTTCATGCTGGAAGAGGAAGCCCATCGCAACTTCGCATTCACCGCTTTCCACGCGGGACAGATGCCTCGGGTGGCATTCCGCAGCGTTGATGTGAAGCCCATTGGCAACGGAGTCTGGGCAGTCACTGTGGAGATCATGAACGATCACCGCATTCCTACGCGCACTGCGCGCGCCGCGGCGTGCTCCATCGGCATGCCCGACACGCTCACGTGGACATCTGCAGAGACCAGCGGTCCGACGGTGGTCGCTTCGGGACCTGTGCCCAACCGTCTTGAGCCAGCCTTCAATCCAGTCGCGGCAGAACCGGAGCGGCTGCGAATCAACGATGGAATCCCAGGACTCGGAGCGCGTGCGTTCCGCTTCCTCGTGCGCGGGAACCCCGGACAAAAGGCAACGCTCCGCTTTTCAGGCGAGAAGTTCAGGGCGATCGAGACGGACATTGTTCTGCCGAAGGGCCCATGAGCGGTACGGAGGGTGCGGGCACGGACATCATCGTCGTCGGCGCAGGTGCCGCCGGGCTCTTTGCGGCGACTTGGGCTGCACGAACCTGCCCTGATTTGCATGTCACCGCTGTAGATGGTGCGAAGATGCTTGGTGCGAAAATCCTCGTTGCCGGTGGCGGCCGATGCAATGTGACGCATCATGCAGTGGATGAGCGTGACTACCGCGGCGCACCGCCCGCCGCAATACGCGCCGTCCTTCGACGCTTCCCCGTGGAAGAGACCATTCGATTCTTCGCGGAGTTCGGTGTGGAACTGAAGCGCGAGGACACGGGAAAACTCTTTCCGACCACGGATCAGGCACGCACCGTGCTCGATGCACTTCTCGGTGCAGCAGCGGCGGCAGGTGTTCATGTTGTCCATCCGTGCCGTGTGCAATCCATTTGCGCCAAGGACGATGGCTTTGAACTCGGCACGGAGCGCGGACCGATCCGTGCGCGCTGCGTCATCCTGTGTCCAGGGGGTATGAGTCTGCCACGCTCCGGTTCCGATGGTGCAGGCTTTGCGATGGCACGCGCGCTCGGGCACACCATAACGCCGATGGTCGAACCGGCGCTCGTACCCCTGACGCTGCCCGATGGGCATTGGCTGCGGCAACTCAGCGGCGTTTCGCTGCCCGCGAGCATCCTGCTCGCTCTCCCGTCTGGTGCACGCGTGCACGTTCATGGAAAGCCTTTGAAACCTATCGAGGGCGCGGTGCTCTGCACACACTTTGGTCTCAGCGGCCCCGCCATCCTCGATGTCAGCCGTCACTGGATTCACGCACATGCTGCGGATCCTGGGGTTCGAGTCATTGTGCAGTGGTTGCCCGGGCTCTCGGCGGAAGCGCTCGATCAGCGGCTGTTGGAAGTCAAGGGGCGTAGTGTGCTCGCGGCCCTGCACGGACTGTTGCCTGAGCGCTTTCTTCGAGCCGCGTGCGCGGAGGCACATGTCGATGGAACGGCTGGCGTCCAACAGATTCCACGCGACCGGCGGCAGTTGCTGACACGACTGCTCTGCGCATGCGAGGTCCTGCCGAGCGGCACGCGTGGATTCACCGCCGCGGAGACGACTGCGGGCGGGATTCCCCTCGACGAGATTGATGGCGTCACCATGATGAGCCGCCGCACCAACAACTTGTTCATCTGCGGTGAAGTCCTCGATGTCGATGGACGCATTGGCGGCTTCAGCTTCCAGTGGGCCTGGGCGAGCGGATTCATCGCAGGATGCGCGGCCGCCGATCGGGCGAGCTCACTTCGCGCTGCAGCAATCGTGAACAAGTCCAGACCGCGTCAACGCGAGGCATCCGAGTGAATCGCGAAGATTTTCTCGAAGTTGTCCGACGTGAAGGGCTCACGCAGTGGCCGAACCTCGATGCTCAGCATGCAGCAGGAATCGACGATGCGTCCCGCTCTCTGTCCACACTCCGCGGTTCGGTCGTCATCAACCATCCCTCGGTTCGAGGTCTTCGCATGGATCTCGATGCCTCCATTGGACCAAAGATCTTCCACCTGCTTCGCTCCGGTGCGTACGAGGCCGGCGACTTTGATTTGTACCGGTCCCATCTCGTGCACGGCGAGCGCGTTCTCGACCTCGGCGGAGGCGTTGGCGTGACCGCTGCATACTGCGCGCTGATCACGGGGTGCGAGGTCATCGTGGTGGAACCCAATCCACGGCTGCATCCACTCATTCGTCGTCAAGCGACCGTGAATGGGGTCCATGTTCGGGTCGATACGCGCTGTGCGATCGCCACGAACGCCATGGATCATGTTCCCTTCTACCTTCACGCCGAACTGTGGCGATCGACGCTCGTGCCAGAACCGCACGAGCGATATCAGCAGATTCAGGTGGAAACCGTGGCAGTCAGCTTGCTGCTCCAGGACACTCGTCCCGACGTGCTCATTGTGGACATCGAGGGTGCAGAACAAGATCTGTTCCATTCAGCTCCCTGCCACCTCCCCAAGAAGCTCTTTGTCGAAATCCATGTGCCCAAGATCGGCGAGACGGCATCCGCAGATCTCATGGAACGCCTCACGGGTCTTGGCTACACACTCACGGATCACCGTGACTGGATGTTCTACTTTCAGGCAGCCAAGGAACGCCTGTGATCATTGATCTGTGAGGCCGGCAAGATCTTCGGTCAGTCGAGCCCGCATCCGAGTGAGGATGAGATCGACAGCGCCAGCATCTCCCGGCGCGCGCTCGCCGCGCTCCACGGCTCGATACCAATCGGCAACAGCCCATGCGCGGGTACCCTCGCACGCGGGATCGCGGGGAATGAGGTGGGCGTGCAGGTGCGGCGCACCCTCCCCGAACATCACGACATACACACGCGGCACCTGTGCAGAAGTCCGAAGCGCGCGCATGCATGCGCCAAGCACCCGTGTGAACTCGCGCTCTTCTTCCACGTCCAGATCGGCCGCACTCGCAACGTGCCGCCGCGCACAAAGAAGGAACCAACCGCACAGCGGTGCAGGATGCGGATGATGGCGAAGAATCCAGCGCGGACTCTCCCATGCAACGAGCTCCGCACGTGGCTCGTGCGCGGCGCACACCGAGCAGGCAGGCGCATTCACTTGATGCCCTTTGGCCCGCCTTGCTCGAGATACTTGGCGCGAACCGCCTGCTCAAGATCGATGTCGCAAATATTTGCGAGCGTGCACATCCAAGCGAGACAGTCCGCAAACTCCTCACGCAGGTTTGCGGGGTCCCCCGCCCCCTTTTCAAACTGCCCGATGGCGTGCGCAAGTTCGCCAAACTCTTCCGCGAACCAAACGAATGTCTTCGAGGGTCCACGAGCCCTGTCGGTGGCGTCGTACCGCTCGCGAATCAGCCGCTGAAAATCGCCAATCTTCATGCAGGCAGACTATCCCCAATCGAGGGCCTCACCTCCCGCATGAACTCCATTGGATACCCGTGGCAGCACTCTCAGAGGTCACACGGACCGTACAAAGCCAACAGGACTATGAGATCCAGACCGGAAACCACCCCATCATTATTGAGATCAGCAAACTGCTCAGTGCTTCCCCAGAGGGCAAAAAGCCGGGATATGTCGGGTGAACTCACATTCCCATCGCCGTTGACATCACCGTAGCAAGTGCCCTGCTCCCCCTCATAAACCATGACAAGCCCTTGCGATGGAAGGGCATTATTCCCCTTCGGTGCACCAACCACGACCTGACCGGAGCCGAGTGCCAACGATGTTCCCATCCCCGCATCAGGAGAATTCATCGAGACGGTTGGGAAAGAGGACGGGTTGGGCGGGTGGAGCACCCGAGTCAGCTCCCACAGCGCGGCGCTTGGTGTCCACCTGAACTCGTATACAACACCGCGGTCCGCCACGGACGATGCGCCGCTTCCCGAGTCGTAACCCGGCGCACCGATGTAGCACCAACCTGAATTGATCTGAACAGCTGCACCAAACTGATCGCCGGTGTCTCCGCCGCCTACCCCGACCATCCGATGCGTGGGGTCGAAATCACCAGTGACCGCGTCTTGTAAAAAGACGTTGACTGACCCAGGCGATGTGGATCCCCCTGGTGCGCCAACTGCGAGTACCCTGCCATACAGGTCCAACGAAGAGCCAAACTCCTCCAAGACGATAGGGGTCTCACTTGGCAAGACTTGCATCAACTTCCACGGTCCCCACGCTGGCGGACTCGGCATGATTGGCGCGCCAGCGGCATTTCGGCGGAAAACAAACACGAGCCCCTGATTACTGTCGCTGAGTGTTCGACGCTTTGCCCCGACAATCAATAGATCGCGCTCAAGGATGACACTACAGCCAAACAAGCCATCCATAGCTGAGTAACCGGAAGCACCTGGAAGGACCGGCGCAGCGATGAATGCTGTCTTTTCAAACATCGACGTCGTACTCGAAAGCTCAAAGATCGTTACGGAGCCGCAATTGTTCGTTGGTTCATTATCGAGTGGTGCACCGACCGCCAGTTCTGGCGGAAGCCCAACGATCGGATCCGAGTCGTGCCACACGGATAGCGCCGCACCGAAAGTATCGATAGAGCGCGGGTCGTGATGTTGAACCGAGCCCATGGACTGCCACATGGTGCCATCCCAACTCCAAATCCACGCGACGCCAGCCTGCAACTGCAGTGAACCCGTGAGTCCGGTCACGTCGGTGCTCGGTGCACCCACCACCAACCAGTCGGGTGTTGACGAGAGAGCCTGACCATAGGCATCACCCGCTCCGGCGCCGGAACCTGCAACCAATGTGTTGGCGTAGATGAATCCACCCAGCGGCCCTCGATTGTAGATGTGAACCGCACCCGCCAAGTCCTGCGGAACACCCGTGGAGGATGGGGAACGCCACCCCGGGGCGCCGACGGCAAAGAAGTCTGGTTGCCACTCAACTGCAGTTCCAAATCGGTCCGAGGTCGAACCTCCGACCGGTGCCTTCAGGGGTCCCAACTCGACGACCGGCTGTGCATTCACTGGAACTGTCAGGCATACCGAAAGAAGAAGACTGCACGCAGATGCCATGACAGAGCCCACAGCAGAGAAAACACGAGCCGCATGAACTGCAGATAGCGGTGCAAGTAACTGATGAATGCTTGGGCGGCTCACTCGATTCCTTCGTACTGAACACTGTACGATTCCTGCTGATCGAAGCAACTCGCAACTGCAACAAAAAAGGTCGCCGAGTGCGGTCTGGAGTCCCTCACGTTCCGCATCAGGGCTCATTGCCCATCCCCACATCTGACCGCGCAAAACGTCCTCGGCGCGATTCGAACGCGCAACCTTTGCCTTCGGAGGGCAACGCTCTATCCAATTGAGCTACGAGGACCCTGTTTTTTTGATTCTATCGCAGTCGCCTACCCTTCGCCGCCTTGACTC
>Ga0194111_10006858_pt1 | contig 12866 bp, 12 predicted proteins | sample TA2KigC300mmetaG_FD_146194 | JGI IMG/M metagenome (GOLD analysis project Ga0194111, IMG submission 146194) | Freshwater microbial communities from Lake Tanganyika, Tanzania - TA2015033 Kigoma Deep Cast 300m | ecosystem: Environmental > Aquatic > Freshwater > Lake | place: Tanzania: Lake... | reverse complement strand
CCCACTAATTAAAAGAAGACATGAACATGAAGCGGCTTTTGGCTCTTGGTAGCCTCATTTTTCTGGTCCTGACCTCCTGGGCCCAGGCCTCCGGGGAATTCCGCCTGGCCCAACCCGGCTGGGACTACGTTTTTCCTCGGGATCATGCGGCGCATCCGGAGTTCAAAACCGAGTGGTGGTATTATACCGGCCACCTGACCTCGAACCAGGGCGAGCAGTTCAGCTATCAACTGACCTTTTTCCGGGTGGGGGTGCGGCAACCCGACCCCGAGGCGCGCTCGGCCTGGGCCCTTAGCACCCTGTACTTCGGCCACCTGGCCCTGACGGACATCGGGGGGCGGACCTTTACCTTTCATGAGAAGGTGGGGCGGGGGGCTTTGGGCTTATCCGGGGCCGAGACCCAGCGCTACCGGGTCTGGATTGAGGACTGGCAGGCGGAGCTGGTCGGAAAGGCCCACCACCTGCGGGCCGGAGCCGGGGACCTGGCCCTGGATCTGCATCTCAGGCCCGAAAAGCCGCCGGTTATCCATGGCACCGACGGGGTCAGCCAAAAGGCCGCGGGGGAGGGCTTTGCCAGCCACTACTATTCCTTGACCCGTCTGGCCACCCAGGGACAGGTGACCTTCCAGGGCCGGACCTTGCCGGTGCAGGGCCTGAGCTGGATGGACCACGAGTTCTCCAGCAGCCAGCTGGCCCCGGACCAGACGGGCTGGGACTGGTTTTCTCTGCAACTGGACGACGGCCACGACCTGATGCTCTACGTCATGCGGCGCCAGGACGGCACCCTGGACCCCTTTTCCTCCGGCACCCTGGTGGACCCCCAGGGGCAGTGCCGCCACCTGGAATTAGCCGACTTCACCATTACCCCGCTTAACACCTGGAAATCCCCCCAATCCGGGGCGGTCTACCCCTCCGGCTGGAAGATCACCCTGCCGGGGTATGACCTGGAGGTGCAGCCCACCCTCCAAGATCAGGAATTGATAACCACCCGGAGCACTCAGGTAACTTACTGGGAGGGCAGCGTCCGGGTTGAGGGCCGTAGCCACGGCAACACGGTGCGCGGCCAGGGCTACGTGGAACTGACGGGCTACGCCGGGGCCCTGGGGGGGAAATTTTAAAGGCGGTTTTTTTTACTTCCCCTGACAGACAGATGAGGCCGCAGCGAATGCCCCGGAAGCGGTTTAGTCTTGCTCTTAGAATAATTATACTCATAATAAGGAAGGGGGCCGCAGCCTGAGGTGGAAGTGTGCTCTGCGAGGCATTTTCTTATCTACCGGGCGATGGTGCGGATTTGTTGGCCGAACTTAAGAAAAATGGAGAACTTGCTTGATTTTTTTAGAAAAAATTGCCGAGAGCCGCATTGTGGAGGCCATGAAGGACGGACTTTTCGATAATCTGGCGGGTAAAGGACGGCCTCTGGTGTTCGACGATGACCGGGATGTCCCCCCGGAGCTGCGCCTGGCCTACAAGATTTTGAAGATGGCGGACTGCCTCCCCCCGGAGCTGCACTTACAGAAGGAGATTATCACCCTGCAGGACATGATGGCCGGTCTCCCGGATGAGGCGGCCAAATTGCAGCAGATGCGGCGGCTGAACTTTCTGACTATGAAACTAAACATGATGCGCCGGGTATCGCCCCTGCTGCAGGAGCACAATGAATACACCGCCAGGATTCTGGAAAAATTGGAGCGGCTGCCCCAGACCAAGAAGTCTTTTTAGCACCCATGAAAATACGTAATCCCCGGCTGCTGCAATTAGCCCCGCCCCTGGCCGCGGCGGTGATGAACAGGGTTTTTGGCTGTTGCCCTGGTAGCATCGTCAATGAGGCCGCGGAAAAGAAACTCTTAGCTTTGGACCGGCCGATACTGTACACCTGTTGGCACGGCCAGCTAGCTTATATATTGTACCATTTTAGATTTCGGCCCCGGAAGATTGTCCTGTTGGCCAGCCCCAGTATCGACGGCGAACTCATCGGCCGTATTGCCGAAAGATTCGGGGCCCTGGTCTTTGCCGGTTCCCGCAATAAAGGCGGGCTGGCGGCCCTCAGAAAGATTGCCGGAATGATGCGCCAGGGATACTGCGGGGGCATCATTGCCGACGGTTCCCGGGGACCATACCACCAGTTACAGAAAGGGGTGGTGGTCTTGGCACGGGAGGCCGGGGCTGTAATCCTGCCGGTGGCCGTGGCTGCGGCGAGAAAAATCACTTTGAACACCTGGGACCGGTTCGAGTTGATCCTGCCTTTCAGCCGGGTGGCTTTACTCTTTGGGGAGCCTTTGCCGGTGCCGCCGGAAGCTCGGGGCAAGCTCCTGGAGGAATACCGGCAGGAAATTGAAACCCGCCTTAATGATCTTTTTACCCTGGGTCAGAATTTTCCCTTCTAAAATTAAACATTATCTCAAAAAAAAACGCATTTCCCTGATATTCGGTTTGCCTTTTCAAACAAGCAGATATAAAATTAATGGGTAAAATTGAGGCAAAAGGGAAATAATTATGCGTTTTGAAGAGTTAGATGCCGAAAAGGCCCGGCGCTTGGGTTCCGAAGAAAATTGGCTGGCCGCTCAGGACCTGGTTACCAATAATCAGGTGCACTTCCGCTACCGGACCCCTGATCGCCTGGAGGCGGCAGTTCAAGATAATGACAATTGGTACCCGGCCATTGTGGCCATAGAAGACGGCGTTTTAAAGAGCTCCTGCTCCTGCCCGCAGCAGGGTGAAGGCTGGTGTGCCTGTTCCCTGGCAGTGCTGGCCGCCTGGCTCGAAGAGCCGGAAAGCTTCCTGGATCGCAGCTCCTTAAAAGATCAGTTGAAACAGTACTCCAAGGCTGATTTGATTAAAATTATCCTGGAGATGGCTGATAAAGTATTTGAAACCAGGGAGCTTCTGAAAGAAGAGAGCCCTGATCTGGATACCTTGTTGGAAAGCGTGGATCATATCATCGCCGAAGCAGGGGCCATGAGCGCCGGGGAAACCGCCGAATTAGAGCAAAAGTTGCGGCTGGCCCAGGAAAAGGCCGACCGGTTGGCCCAGATGGGGAGGCTGTCCGAGGCCCGGGCCACGTATTTTTATTTACTGGACAATGTTTACGGCCTGGAAGAAGATTTGGGCAAGCCCGGTTTGTTTTCCGAAGATTTAAAGCATGAGCTGTTCGAAGAATACTGTCAATTGATTCACGAGGATCGCAACCTGGACCGGACTCTGGTGCAGCAGGAGATCGAGCAATTGGAGAGCCGGCCCGCTTTTGTAGCGGGACAGTTGAATTTCAGCGATTTAAAGAAGAATTTCCTGGACGAAGTGGCGTAAGAACCAGGGCTTGGCACATTCCAGACTTCCGGCCGGGGTCACCCCCGGCTTTTTTTATCGGTTGTCGGAAAAGCTCCGCATGGCACCCGTATACAATGAAAAATCCCGCTGGCACAGGCTTTCTAACCTGTACAGACAAGACTTTTAAGACGGAAAGATCTCGTGCCGGGGCGGGTCTCAGACCAGGTCCTATCGGCTGACCCCCAATTTACCGAGACAATCCCCCGTAGGGGCATGCCCCCGTGCCTGCCCGTGGCCTTTTTCCCCCTTTTCCCACTTCCCTGTTCACTCTTCTTTCCGGCAACCCGCATCAGGGGGAAATGGGGTTCCCCTCGTTATCCTGTCTAGCCGCGTCCGTCTGGGCCGAACGGTTCTGGCGCAGGATAGTTTTTTGATAAATGGACAACACTGATAAAAGAAAAGAAAGGATCAACGGTCCCAGGATAAAACCCACGGTGCCGAAATAAGCAATGCCCCCCATGATGGCGAAGAGGATAAAGACTACGGGGGTGTAGCGGGCCCCTTTCATGAGATAGGGTTTTACCAGGTTGTCGATGGAGCCGATGACCACCACGCCCCAAAAAACCAATCCCAGGGCATGCCAGGTGTGGCCCTGGAAAAAGAGAAAAAGCGCACCCGGGAACCAGATGAGGGCGGCCCCCACCACCGGGATAACCGAGGCGGGGATCATCAGGGTGCCCCAAAAGGCCGCCTTGGGTACGCCAAAAATGAAAAAGCCGATTCCTCCCAGGACTCCCTGAATCAAGGCCACAATGACCGTGCCCCGGAGGGTGGCCTTGATGGTTTTCTCCACATCCCCTAAAATCTCTTCGTTATGAGCCGGATCCAAGGGGGACAATTCTTTTATGGCATTAATAAAATCATCTCCCTGGAGAAAGCAGAAAAAGGTAATGAATAAAATCAACAACAGGCTGAAGATGACGCCGGTGAAGCCTTTCACCAGGCCGATGGCGTTATTGTAGACGAACTGGCTGGCCGTCACCAGGGCCGAACGGATGATCTGTTCCAACTGAAATTTATCCACGCTGACGGGCAGATTGTATTTATTGGCGAAATTCTGCACAAAGGCCATTTTATCGGTGAGGTCCTGCCAGAGGGCGCCGCTGTGCAGCCCTTCGTTGATGAGATTGTAGATATCCAGGGCCTGACCGGCGATGAGGCTGGCCAGGGTGAGGAGCGGGGCGATGATAAAGAGGGCCAGCAGCAGACAGGTCAGGGCCGAACTCAGGCCCCGCTGGCCCCGCAGGAGCCTGAGAATCCCGGAATAGAGGGGTTTGCTGACTATAAAAAGAACCAGGGCCAGAAAAATCTCGACGAGAAACGGCTTAATAATGAGATACGAATAATACAAGATGATCAGGGTGAGGACCCCGAAAAAAAATCGGGCGAACCGGCTGGGGAAGTCATCCACCACCGGAGGTGGGGCCTCAGGGGATGAGGCCACTGCCGCCGCCTCGTGCTTTTCCGGTCTTTTTGACCTCCGCAGAACGCCCCGGAGCTTGTTGTAGGCCGATTCCCGCAGGCTTTTTTTCATAAATAACTGCTCCTAACAGTGGTTGGCCAGAAAATCTTCGATGTAGCCCAGGACCACCTCATCATCGGATAGGACCATATCCATCTGCTTGGTGAAAACTTCCAGGCGCCCTAAGATCTCCAGCAGTTTCAGGCAGGCTGCTTCCTCATCCCCGGTTTTGCGGGCATCCAGGAGGTCGCCGGTGATACTCACCTCAAAGCCCAGGCGCGTCAGGATGCCCCGGATGAGCCGTAAGCGCCGCACCCGGCGCTCCACCGAGGCGGCCCCGCCCTGATAATGAAAGCGGAGGTAATTGCAGGGGGGCTGAGGGCTCACGTAAGCCTCGATGGTAGAGGCATGGTAGCCCAGACAGAGGCTGAAATTCATGTATTCCCGGGCCAGGAGGGCGAAACTGATTTTTTGCAGCTGATCTTCGGCCCGGGGGGTGGTGGAGGTCACCCCCACCACGGAAATGAAGCCCTTCATATCCAGGGGCCGGGCCTTGGGCCAGGGGATGGACAACATCCCGTCCAGGAAGGCCTTATAAGGGACTGAGGCCACGTCATCCAGGTTGACGGTGACGCTGGTGCTGGACAAGCCGCCGCCGGCGTCGATGACCAGGATGGGCACCAGGCGCCCGGTGACCAGACTGACGGCCTGTTTTTTGCTGACCTGGCTGCGGAGGCTGAGGCAGAACATTTCTTGCAGGCGGTGCTCGGTGATCCCCGCCAGCAGGTCCGGCACCGAGGCGGAAGCCGCCAGGGGGCTTGAACCCTGGGAAGGCTCAGCCTGTTGCCTGGAAAAGAGGAGGGGGCGCAGCTGATCTTGGACAAGCTCCAGGGTGTCCTGCCCCGAGGCCTCTGCCAGGGAGAGAATCTCCTGGAACCGGGCGGCCAGCTCTGCAAAGGCCGCCAGGAGCTCGTCTGGCTTCTGGCGGCAGAATTCCAGGAGCAGGTCTAAGGCTTGGCGCATATGCCCCAGGAGGTCGGCGCACTGCTCCTGAAATTGGGGCAGATCAAGGTTTTCCGGTTTTGCCAGGCGATGCTGCAACTGGGCCATAATTGCCCCGGCCGCCTCGCTTTCGGCCAGGATGGCTTGAAACTGCTGATATTTTTTGAGATAACGCTGGGCCAGGCCGACGGGCGGCGCCAGGGCGCCGCGGTCGCAGCCCTTACCGAACAGTCTTTTCCAGAAAGACACCGTGGAACTCCTTGAAAGATCACTTTAAAAACAAAGAATTGTTTACTTACCTACCACTGCAGTTTTTCACCCTGTTAAGATACTATACCAAGCCGGGCTGGTTGGCCCAAAAAAATGCCGGGACAACCTTATTATAGGGTTATCCCGGCTGCTAAGGCAAGTTCGGGGCTGAACTTTAACAGATTATACTTCTTCTTTATGCCCCGCATGGGCGCCCATGCCAATGCCTTCGAAGAGTTCGAAAACGCCGTAACCGTACCACAGGGTATAAACCACGTAGAACACCAGCATGAAGGTCAGCATGCCGATATTATCCCTGACTCTTTCCGGAGAAATCCCGAAGAAATTATAGCCCGGTTCGATGGAGCGCATCATGATTTCCGAAACTACCCGGGCCTCTTTAAACTTTTCCTGGGCCTTCAAGGCATGATCCAGTTCCTTGAAGGCGACCCACCAGGTCCGCAAGACCGTCCTGCCGTCGATGCCATAGGCGGCCTTAATCTTCTCATCCTGGTTGTGGAACATGGTGTCGGAGTCATCGATGGCGGCAAACATGATCTGGCCGAGGTCACCCTTGATATGGGCCATATCGCCCTCAACCGTCACCGTGGCCCCGGCCTTGGTGAAGAGGAGCTCCTTTTTCTGGGCCGCCGGGGCGTCCTTGGATTTCAGGTGCACGTCCAGGACCTGGCCTTTGAAAGGTGTGGCCAGTTGGCGCATATTGTCCATGAAGTTACTGGAGCCCTTGGCCAGGGAATTGAAGAAGTCGTCGGAAAATTCCAGGCCGTTCCTGGGTTTGCCGGTGACCCCGGGCCCGTACCAGGGCATGAAGATGGCGATCAGGACGAGGAAAAAGGTGACCAGGAGTATGGTACCGATGACGATTTTTTTGGAATTCATATGTTAGACCTCCCCCCGAAGCTTCTTAAGATTGGTAAAGAACATGTAAAATACCCAGAAGGCGAAGGTTCCGGCGATTAAAAAGAAGATCACCAGTCCCAAGTTATCGATGTAGCCGGCCAGGGTGGGAGAAATATCGATGTAATCCATTTCCTGCAATTTTTTGGGCAGGGCGAAGAAGCGGTTGAAGAAGCCGGCCAGGATGGTGATGGCGTAAAAACCCCGGATATAGATGCCTTTAACCACCTTGGTGGTCAGGGCGCCCACCTGGATGCCCAGCAGGGAGCCCAGGAGCATGCCCATGGCCAGGGTATAGAAGATAAAGCCGTAGATGGCATACTGGGTGACGGCGGCATAACCGGCGGTGAAGATGATCTGCAGGATGTCGGTGCCCACGGTGGTGAAGGAGGAGACGCCCAGCATATACACGAACATGGGGAAGGCCAGGAAGCCGCCGCCCACGCCCATGATGGCCGCCACGACGCCCACTACGAAACCGCATATAGCCACAAAGACGCCGGAGATGCGGTTGCCGCCGGGTACCAGATCCTCATCAAAGGTAATCATGGGGGGCAGGTTGACGGATTGCAGCTTCTGGGCCAGACCGGTGGTGGCCTGGGCCGCAGGTTTACCGCCGCCGTGGGCGTGGGGATCCTGGATCTTGGTGTCCGCCCCGGCCTTCCGCAGTTTCAGGAAGTCGGCCATGGAGTAAAAGCCCAGGAAGCCCAGCAGGAAGACGTAGACCAGGGAGATGAACAGGTCGCTTAATACCGGGTTGGTGTCATAAACCCAGCGGTTAAGCATGCCGCCGCCGGTGGCGCCGATAAGGGAGCCGGCCAGGAAGGCGATGGCCAGTTTTACCGAGACGTTCCCCATCTTTTTGTGGACCGCGGTGCCCATGATGGCCTTGGCGAAAATATGGAACAGGTCGGTGCCTACGGCCAGGATGCCTTTAATGCCGGCGCTCATCAGGGCCGGGGTAATGATAAAGCCGCCCCCGGCGCCGATGCAGCCGGTGACCAGACCCGCGGCCAGGCCGATGAAGATGGTGGCGAAAAAGATCCCTGGGGTATAAAAGGCCGGGGCGAAAGCGGTCTTGCCGCCCAGGATGTCTCCGGCCGCCCAGGTGTAGCCCCAGAACCCCAGGATGGGCAGGCAGAGAATCAATAATAACAGTAATTTTTTGCGGTTGCGCACGATGTTGTTGGACATTTCTATCTCCCAACGGGCATGGTGCTCCGCAGCCATTTTCAGCATGGAAAACAGACGTTGGCCGCGACTCATAGAAAACATAACCTCCTTATGATCTTAATATTATAAATGCTGCCTGGTATATTAGCTTCCCGCCCCTTTAAGCCCAGAGCAGGAGTGAGCCCAAAAAAAAAAGAGGATTAATGAAAATATTCACATCCTCTTGTATCAGAATCTTTGGCATCTGCAAAGAAAAAAGTTGAACTAGAAATATAAATGCAATCCATGTGCCAAACTGGGAATAAGCGGGACTTGCTGAAAAACTGCACAAATCTATTCCTGCGGGATCAATTCCCGGCCTCAGTGTGTCCATTTATTTTACAGGGTGTAAAAGTTTGTAGGGGCGGGTCTCAGACCCGCCCCTACAACAGGGGATTTTCAAGGCGAACAGGCCTGCCGTTTTGCAAGGGGTTCAGTGCCATAAAGAGTCTGCCCCTCCGTTTGCTGCTTGGCAACCTGGTTACAGATGATATAATTCAGGAAATCCTGCTGAGGAAGCTCCCATGACCGGTCTGCTTGCCAAATTAAAAAGCGTTTTCTCACGTCCCCCGGCCCCCACCGTGGAGGAGTTGCGGGCCGTGTTCCGCCGGCGCTATCAGGCCTTCAAGATGCTCCTGGCGGCCAACAACACTGCCCTGCAGCTCATGAGCGATATGGAGTCCGCCGCCTACGGCAATTATAGTTTCGGCATGGCCTTTGTCCGCTCCCACTGCACTGCCATCTGCGTCAATGTATATGCCATGATTAAGTATCTGGGGGAGCTGGCCGGGGACAAATACCAGCAGTTGGAGACGGTGTTCGAGGGTATTAAGGAAAACATCGACCAGACCCTGAGCCGCAAGGCCCCGCCGCCGCTGACGGAATTCGTCCTGCCCTTATCCCGCACCGATAAAGAAATGGCCGACGCGGTGGGCTCCAAAATGGCCAATCTGGGGGAGCTCATCAGCCGGGTGGAGGGGATTCCGGTGCCCCAGGGCTTTGTAGTCACCGCCGCGGGATACGAGCGCTTCCTGGCCTACAACAACCTCCAGGAGGAAATCAACCGGCGGCTGCAGGCCGTGGAGGCCGAGGAAATGGCCGACCTCTACCGTCTGAGCTCTGAAATCCAGATGAACATCATCAATTCCGAGGTGCCCGAGGATCTGGGCGCCGAGATCATGGCGGCCTATAAGAATCTGGCGGCCGCGGTGGGCCGGGAGGTGCGGGTGTCGCTGCGTTCCAGCGCCATCGGCGAAGACAGCGCCCAGACTTCCTTTGCCGGTCAGTACCGCTCGGAGCTCAACGTTAGCCCGGAGCATCTGCTGCAGGTCTATAAAGAGATCGTGGCCAGCAAATACGCCCTGACGGCCATCACCTACCGTCTGCATAAAGGTATCCGGGACGAAGACGTGGCCATGTGCGTGGGGTGCATGGAGATGGTGGACGCGGCCGCCGGGGGAGTCATGTACTCCCGCAACCCCATGGACATCCGCAGTGACGCCGTGTTCATTAACGCGGTGCACGGCCTGGCCAAGACCGTGGTGGACGGCAGCGCCACCCCGGACCTTATGGTCATTTCCCGGCAGGAGCCGCTGAGCATCCTGAAAAAGGACATTGCCGACAAGAAACATAAGTTTATCTGCCTCCCCGAGGAGGGCGTCTGCCGGGAGGTCACCGATGAGGCCAGCACCCTGGCGGCCATCACCGACGAGCAGGCCCTGGAACTGGCCCGCTACGCCCTGCGCCTGGAAGAACATTTCCAGTCCCCCCAGGACATCGAATGGTCCATCGACCAGGCGGGGAATATTTATATCCTGCAGAGCCGCCCCCTGCAGCAGATGACGGTGGCTGACCGCCCGGAGCGGGACATCGCTTCTGGCATCGAAGCCCCCATCATCCTGCGGGGCGGGGAAATGGCCAGCCCCGGGGTGGCTGCGGGACCGGCCTCTATTGTGGCCAACAACCTTGACCTGCTGCAATTTCCGGAGGGCGCGGTTCTGGTAACAGCTTTTCCCCACCCGAACTGGGCCCCGGTATTGTCCCGGGCCGTGGCGGTGGTTACCGACCGGGGGGGCATCACCGGCCATCTGGCCAACGTCTCCCGGGAATTTCACCTCCCGGCCCTGTTCAACACCGGCGAGGCCACCAAGAAGATCAAGAATGGGGATATCATCACCGTGGACGCCGAGGGCCACACCATCTACGAGGGCCGGGTGGAAAGTTTGCTGGCCCTGGGGAACCGCCAGGCCAACCTTATGGTGGGGACGCCGGTGTACGAAACCCTGAAGGAGGTCATGGCCCATATCACCCCCTTGAACCTCACCAACCCGGACGGGCCGGATTTCCGCATCAAAAACTGCCGCACCCTGCACGACATCACCCGCTATGTCCATGAGGTATCGGTAAAGGAGTTGTTCGATTACGAAAAGAACAAGAACCTGGCCAAACATTTTATCAAGCGCCTGGTGGCCGAGGTCCCCATGCAGTGGTTTGTCCTGGACCTGGAAGACGGCTTTACGGAGGACACCCCGGACCGGGAGATACATATTTCCAAGATCGCCTCGGTGCCCATGCTGGCCCTGTGGGAGGGGATCAACACCGTAAAATGGGAAGGACCGCCCCCGGTGGACGCCGGCGGCTTCATGGCCATCATCGGCCAGGCCGCCACCAATCGCAATCTCGAAGTCACCGGGCCGTCGGTATTCGGCAACATCAATTATTTCATGATCTCTAAAAACTTCTGCAACCTGACTTCCCGCTTCGGCTTCCACTTTTCCACGGTGGAGGCCCTGGTGGGGGACAACCCCCACGAAAATTATCTGCGCTTTGCCTTCAAGGGCGGGGCCGCGGACTATCCCCGGCGCATGGCCCGGGCCCGTCTGGTGCAGGAAGTATTGGAAATGTACGATTTTAAGGTGGATATCAAAGAGGATTCCGTCTTCGCCCGCATGGACATCGGCGACAAAGAATATATGTTGTCCCGCCTTCGCATTCTAGGGTACATCAGCGTCCACACCCGGCAACTGGATATGGTCATGGCCAAGGCAGACCAGGCCGGCTACTACCGCCACAAGATCCTGGAGGATATCGAAACGGCCATTTTGCCCCTGGGGGAGGAGGGGGAGCCTCAAGAAGCCGGAGAAGCTTGATTCGTGGGATAGACGAACGAGAGGCAATTAGCCTTGTCACACTTGGGAGGAAACCTAATTGTAGGCGTTCAGCAATTAGCAATCAGCTTTCAGCAAAAACAATGGTTTAGGCAAAATAATCGAGAAGCCAGCGATCTGCCATCTTGGAATAACTATTTGAATTAAAAGTATTAGCTGACGGCTGAACGCTTACACCTAATTCAAACAGAGGCTTTTTTAGTTCAATTTGACAGATAACAAATCTGTGTTAAATTGTATGTCAGTGTAATACTCATTCCGCCTTAAGGAGCCCTGTTGTGAGAACCACCAAGCTTGTTACCATTTCCCTGCTGCCTGAACTTTTGGACGAAGCGGAAAAGCTGGCCAAAGAAGAAAAGCGGAGCCGCAGTGAGTTCTTTCGCGAGGCTATCCGCAGATATATTGAGGAAAAAAAATGGGAGCGGCTTTATCGCTATGGGCGCCTGAAAGCTCAGGAACAGGGCCTCACCGACAAAGACGTGGAGCGTGTGCTTGACGAATTCCGTCGACAAGGGCAGAGCCCGAGTGGTCATTGACACTAATGTAATTATTTCGGCCCTTAATTTCGGCGGCAGACCCAAAGATATTCTGGAGATGGCCAGAACCGGGCTGATCCGCAATGTCATTTCCCCTTACATTCTGCAAGAAGTCAAACAGGTTCTCACCGGCAAATTTTCCTGGCAGAGGGAGTGGAAATGACCTCTTACACCCGCATTTTAGGGCTTGATCTGGGAGCAAAGCGCATCGGCTTGGCCCTGAGCGATGCCCTGGGTCTGACCGCCCAGGGTTTGACCGTGCTCCAAAGGCGGGGAGGGGAGCGCGACCTGGATCAGGTGGTGGAACTGGCCGGGAAGCACGAAGTCCAGGAAATCGTCCTCGGCCTGCCCCGGCATCTGGACGGGCGTTTAGGGGACGCGGCGGTCGAGGTGCTGGCCTGGGCCGAGGCCTTACGGGAACGCCTGGGTATACCGGTGCACACCTGGGACGAACGGCTCACCACCCTGCAGGCGGAGCGGGTCTTAATCCAGGCGGACGTCAGCCGGCGGAAACGGCGCCTGGTCATCGACAAGCTGGCCGCCGTCCTGATTTTGCAGGCATTTTTAGATGCTCGCCGAGAGGCGGCCCTCAACAGCTGCAGTGAGCCGTTACCTTCCCACTAACCTCTGCAATTTACCAGTTTGCCGCGCCGAGAGGGGCCCAAAAGTCCCTCAGATTGCCGGTTCATCCAGTTCCAGCCTCCCCTGGAGCCTGGTCTCCCTGATAACCTGTTGCATCCGCTTTTCGGCCAAGGCGATATAGTCCGGCTCAATCTCGTACCCCACGTAATGGCGCCCGGCCTTAAGAGCCGCCAGGGCCGTCTGGCCGCTCCCCAGGAAAGGGTCCAGGACCACTTCCCCGGCAAAGGTGTAGAGCTGGATCAGCCGGTAGGGGAGTTCCACCGGGAACGGGGCCGGGTGGCCCACCTTTCGGGCCGGCTCCGCCGGGAAGGTCCAGACACTCTTGGTGAACTCCAGAAATTCCTCTCTGGCGAT
>Ga0194111_10006833_pt1 | contig 12895 bp, 7 predicted proteins | sample TA2KigC300mmetaG_FD_146194 | JGI IMG/M metagenome (GOLD analysis project Ga0194111, IMG submission 146194) | Freshwater microbial communities from Lake Tanganyika, Tanzania - TA2015033 Kigoma Deep Cast 300m | ecosystem: Environmental > Aquatic > Freshwater > Lake | place: Tanzania: Lake... | reverse complement strand
GGAAAGATTGAGTTCAGAATAGATAAAAACGCCAACCTTCACTTTGTAATTGGTAAAGTTTCATTTACTGCTGAGCAATTAGCTGAAAACTATGCCGCTGCAATTGAAGAGGTAATGCGTGCTAAGCCTGCATCTTCAAAGGGTCGATTTATTAAATCCGCCACAATCTCTTCTACGATGAGCCCAGGAATCAAACTTGATACCTCAATCTCCCGTGATGGCGGACCACAGATTCAGTAAAACCTTATTTTGACTTGGGTAGGCCTAAAGGCCTACCCTTAGCTTATTCAGTCGGGTTAAGAGATTAGCTAGATTGATGAAACCAAAGACTGCAGGTCTTTTAAAGGAAATCTTTAAAAGGTAATTGTTTAAAAAAACTACCCGCATAGGTGCCAACGATTACCTCGTGTGCATTTATGCGCCGAGGTTTTTCTTATTTAGAAAGGATGCCAAATGGCAACTCCAGAGAAGACAGCTGCTGTGGCAGAGATCGTTGAAGATTTCCGCACCGCAAATGCAACTGTGCTAACTGAGTACCGTGGACTTTCAGTTGGTTTAATGAAACAACTGCGTCGCTCACTTGGCAGCAAAAATAAGTACTCCGTTGTTAAAAACACTTTAACTAAACGTGCCGCTAAAGAGGCGGGCGTAGATTTAGATCCAGCATTACTTGCTGGCCCATCTGCGGTGGCATTTATTAAAGGTGATCCAATTGATGCTGCAAAGGCATTACGAGATTTTTCTAAAGAAAATCCACTGCTAGTAATTAAGGGTGGAATTTTTGATGGCAAGGCAGTCACAACTGCTGAGATTATGCAATTGGCAAATCTTGAATCCCGTGAAGTACTTCTTGCCAAGATTGCTGGCGCTATGAAAGCTTCAATCTCTAAAGCTGCTCGAGTCTTTGATGCACTACGTATCAAGATGGAAGCAGGTGCACCAGCACCAGTTGCTGAAGCTGTTACCGAGGCAGCTGTTGTAGAAAAAGTTGAAGAAGTAGTTGCGCAAGCAGCAACACCAGAAGTTGTCGCCGAAGCAGCACCTGCTGCTGAAAGCACTGAAAACTAAAACCGAACCCCAACCCCCGTACTCATACCTTGAGTTGGAGTCGGGATTAGAAGAAAAGGAAAGAATATGTCAAAGCTAAATACCGCAGATCTATTAAGTCAGTTCAAGGATATGTCCTTGGTTGAGCTAACAGAGTTTGTAAAGGCATTTGAAACAGAGTTTGATGTAACAGCTGCGGCACCAGTTGCAGTTGCTGCTACTGGTGGAGCCGCCGGCGGCGCTGCCGCAGATGCTACACAAGATGAGTTCACAATCATTCTTGAGGATGCAGGCTCACAAAAGATTGCTGTTATCAAAGAGGTCCGCGCACTTAACTCAAGTCTTGGTCTAAAAGAGGCTAAAGATCTAGTTGATGCCACCCCAGCTACCTTGCTGGAGAAGGCGGATAAGGCAACAGCAGATAAGGCAAAGGCTGCATTTGAGGCGGCTGGCGCAAAGGTAACTATTAAGTAAGTACCTAGGCTTAAAAAACCTAAGGATTAGACAGAAGGGGCAGGGGTTAGATACTCTGCCCCTTCACAATTTTAAAAAACCAATAGGTCCAAAGCATATAGCGGCTAAGACCTAGTGGTCTTCGTGTGTTTAATACAGTTGACAACTGGAGGAAAATTTGGCCGCTTCAAAAATTAAATCTCAAGCTCCACGTCGTGTTTCATTCGCCAAGATTCGTGAACCGCTAGAAGTTCCAAATCTACTCTCCTTGCAATTAGAGAGTATTGATTGGTTACTAGGTAACGATGCATGGCGCGCTCGCCTTAATGATGCCGAGAAATCAAATCGCGGTGAAGTACCAAAACAATCTGGACTTGAAGAAATTTTTGAAGAGATCTCACCAATTGAAGATTTTCAAGGATCGATGTCACTTTCATTCCGTGACCATAGATTCGAACCACCTAAGTACACCATCGCAGAGTGCAAAGAGCGCGATATTACTTATGCTGCGCCATTATTTTTAACAGCTGAATTTACCAATAACATAACTGGTGAAATTAAGTCACAAACAGTTTTCATGGGTGATTTCCCATTAATGACTCCTCGTGGAACATTTGTAATTAATGGAACTGAGCGTGTAGTTGTTTCACAGATTGTTCGTTCTCCTGGTGTTTATTTCGAGCGCACAATTGAAAAAACTTCTGATAAGGATATTTTCACCGCCAAAATTATTCCAAGCCGTGGTGCGTGGCTCGAGTTTGAAGTTGATAAGAAAGATATGGTCGGAGTTCGTATCGATCGTAAGCGTAAGCAATCAGTAACAATATTTTTAAAAGCCCTTGGTTGGAGCAGTGCTCAAATTCTTGAACAGTTTGGTGAGTTTGAATCAATTAAGCTGACATTAGAGAAAGACAATGTTGAGACACAAGATGAAGCATTGCTAGATATTTATCGCAAACTTCGTCCAGGTGAGCCACCAACTAAAGAGGCAGCTCAAAACTTGATTGAAAATCTTTACTTCAATGCAAAACGCTATGACCTTGCTAAGGTTGGTCGTTTTAAAATTAATAAGAAGTTAGGCATGGAGTTAGATCTAAGTCGTGGTTTGTTAACTATTGAAGATATTGTTGGAACGATTCGTTACTTAGTTGCACTACATCGTGGAGATGCACTGATGGAGTACGGCAAAGAGGTACGTGTTGAGACTGATGATATTGACCATTTTGGAAATCGCAGACTTCGTACCGTTGGTGAGTTAATTCAAAACCAGGTGCGAACCGGACTTTCTCGTATGGAGCGAGTTGTGCGCGAGCGCATGACCACTCAAGATGTTGAAGCTATTACGCCACAAACTCTGATCAATATTCGTCCAGTTGTGGCCTCGATCAAAGAGTTCTTTGGTACCTCTCAACTTTCACAATTTATGGATCAAACAAATCCACTTTCAGGTATGACACACAAGCGACGATTATCAGCGCTTGGGCCTGGTGGTTTATCTAGAGAGCGAGCAGGCTTTGAGGTGCGCGATGTTCACCCATCTCACTATGGTCGTATGTGCCCGATTGAAACTCCAGAAGGACCAAACATTGGTTTGATTGGATCGCTGGCAACCTATGCTCGAGTTACTCCATTTGGATTTATCGAAACTCCTTATCGCAAAGTGATAGATGGCAAAGTTACCGATCGAATTGATTACTTAACAGCTGATGAAGAGGATGAGCATGTAATTGCGCAAGCAAATGCACCATTAACTGATGATAATCACTTTGCTGAACCACGAGTTTTAGTTCGCCGTCGCGGTGGTGAGGTTGAAAACATTCAATCATCAGAGGTTGATTACATGGATGTATCACCAAGGCAGATGGTTTCAGTTGCCACTGCAATGATTCCATTTTTAGAACATGATGATGCTAACCGTGCGCTGATGGGTGCAAATATGATGCGCCAAGCAGTGCCACTTGTTAGAGCTGAAGCTCCATTAGTTGGTACCGGTATGGAGTTCCGCGCTGCAGTTGATGCTGGAGATGTTGTACTTGCCCGCAAATCTGGCGTTGTAACTGAAGTCTCTTCCGACCAAGTTACAGTTAAAAATGATGATGGTTCAACCGATATTTACTTTGTTGAGAAGTTTGTTAGATCAAACCAAGGAACTAGCCGCAATCAAAAGGTTGTAGTTTCGGTAGGGGAGAAGATTGAGGCCGGTGCAGTTGTGGCCGATGGTGCCAGCACTGAGATGGGCGAAATGGCATTGGGTAAGAATTTGCTTGTGGCATTTATGTCTTGGGAAGGCCATAACTATGAAGATGCGATTATTTTGTCGCAGCGATTAGTACAAGATGATGTATTAACCTCTATTCATATAGAAGAGTATGAGGTTGATGCCCGCGATACTAAATTAGGAGCAGAGGAAATTACTCGTGATATTCCAAATGTTTCAGAAGAGGTATTAGCAGATCTTGATGAGCGTGGAATTATTCGCGTTGGCGCAGATGTTGTGCCCGGCGATATTTTGGTTGGAAAAGTTACCCCTAAGGGTGAAACTGAATTAACTCCAGAGGAGCGCTTGCTTCGGGCAATATTTGGTGAGAAGGCACGCGAAGTTCGTGATACCTCATTAAAGGTGCCACATGGTGAATCTGGCAAGATCATTGGCGTTAGTATCCAAGATTCTGCTGAAGGATTTGAATTAGCAGCTGGTGTAAATCAAGTTGTTCGAGTCTATGTTGCCCAAAAGCGAAAGATTCAAGATGGTGACAAGCTTGCTGGCCGTCACGGAAATAAAGGCGTTATCTCCAAGATTTTGCCAGTAGAAGATATGCCATTTTTGGCTGATGGAACTCCAGTAGATGTGGTGTTAAACCCACTTGGTGTGCCAGGGCGAATGAATGTTGGTCAGGTATTAGAAACTCACCTTGGTTGGGTTGCTAAATCTGGTTGGAAATTAGAAGGTAATGAAGAGTGGCAACAATCTCTGAAAGAGAATGGTTATGCCGAAGCACCAGCAAATACTAAGGTGGCCACACCAGTATTTGATGGCACAAAAGAAGAAGAGTTATCAGGTCTACTTGGTTCAACTCTGCCAAATAAAGATGGCATGCGCTTAATCGGTGCTGATGGAAAAGCACAATTATTTGATGGTCGAACTGGTGAGCCATATAAGCAACCAATTTCTGTTGGTTATATGTACATCTTGAAGCTGCACCATTTGGTAGATGACAAGATCCATGCTCGTTCAACTGGTCCGTACTCAATGATTACGCAACAGCCATTGGGTGGAAAAGCACAATTCGGTGGACAGCGATTTGGTGAGATGGAGGTTTGGGCACTAGAAGCTTATGGAGCTGCCTACACTCTACAAGAGTTACTTACCATTAAATCTGATGATGTCTTAGGCCGAGTAAAGGTTTATGAGGCAATTGTTAAGGGTGAAAATATTCCAGAGCCAGGAATTCCTGAGTCATTTAAGGTTTTGGTAAAGGAAATGCAATCACTTTGCTTAAATGTAGAGGTACTTTCTTCAGAAGGAGTTGCAATTGAAATGCGCGACACCGATGAAGAGGTATTTAGAACCGCTGAAGAGTTAGGTATCAACTTGTCCCGAGTTGAACCAAGTTCTGTAGAAGAAGTGTGAGGAGAGGATAACTATGTTAGATGTTAACTTTTTTGATGAGTTAAGAATCGGTCTTGCCTCCACTGACAATATTCGTGAGTGGTCATTTGGTGAGGTTAAAAAGCCAGAGACTATTAACTACCGAACACTTAAGCCAGAAAAAGATGGTCTCTTTGATGAAAAAATCTTTGGTCCAACTCGTGACTGGGAATGTTATTGCGGAAAGTATAAGCGGGTTCGATTTAAAGGAATTATCTGCGAAAGGTGCGGAGTTGAAGTAACTCGAGCAAAGGTTCGTCGTGAGCGAATGGGACACATTGAGCTAGCAGCGCCAGTAACTCATATTTGGTACTTCAAAGGTGTGCCAAGTCGTCTTGGTTACTTACTTGATCTTGCGCCAAAAGATTTAGAGAAGGTTATTTACTTTGCGGCATACATGATCACAGAGGTGGATACTGAGGCTCGTGATGAGGATATGCCAACACTTGAGAAGAAGTACTTGGCAGATTACAAGAAAATTGAAAGCCGTCGTGATCTTGAATTAGATGCTCGTACTAAAAAGATGGAGGCTGACTTAGCAGAGCTTGAAGATGAGGGTGCTAAAGCAGATGCTCGTCGTAAGGTGCGTGAAGCTGGTGAGCGTGAGTTAAAAACTCTTCGTGATCGCTCCCAACGAGAGTTAGATCGTCTTGAGGCGGTCTGGACTCGATTTAAAAATCTTAAAGTTCAAGATCTTGAAGGTGATGAATCACTTTATCGCGAGCTTCGCGATCGTTACGGCGTTTACTTCAAAGGTTCGATGGGTGCAGAGGCGATTCAAGCTCGTCTGCAAACCTTTGATCTACAAACTGAGTTTGATAAGTTAACTGAACTTTCTCAAACTGGAAAGGGTCAAAAGAAGACTCGTGCCATTAAGCGATTAAAGGTTGTTAATTCATTTTTAAATACTCGCAATAATCCAGCATCTATGGTGCTTGATTGTGTGCCAGTTATTCCACCAGATCTTCGCCCAATGGTTCAACTAGATGGTGGTCGATTTGCAACTAGCGATCTAAACGATTTATATCGTCGAGTCATTAACCGAAATAACCGCCTAAAGCGCTTAGCTGATCTTGGTGCACCTGAGATTATCGTTAACAACGAAAAGCGTATGTTGCAAGAAGCGGTTGACTCATTATTTGATAATGGCCGACGCGGCCGACCAGTAACTGGTCCTGGAAATCGTCCACTTAAATCTTTATCTGACATGCTTAAAGGTAAGCAAGGACGTTTCCGTCAAAACTTACTTGGTAAGCGGGTTGATTACTCTGGCCGTTCTGTAATTGTGGTTGGACCACAACTTAAATTGCATCAATGCGGTCTACCAAAACAGATGGCACTTGAGTTATTCAAGCCATTTGTGATGAAGCGCTTGGTAGATTTAAATCATGCCCAAAATATTAAGTCAGCAAAGCGAATGGTTGAGCGTGCTCGGCCAGTAGTTTGGGATGTATTAGAAGAGGTAATTGCAGAGCATCCGGTATTACTAAACCGTGCTCCTACTTTGCACCGACTTGGTATTCAAGCATTTGAACCACAATTAGTTGAAGGTAAGGCGATTCAAATTCACCCATTAGTTTGTACCGCATTTAACGCAGACTTTGATGGTGACCAGATGGCAGTTCACCTTCCATTATCAGCTGAAGCTCAAGCAGAGGCTCGAGTGTTAATGCTTTCAAGTAACAATATTTTATCTCCTGCTTCAGGCCGACCAATTACATCTCCTACCCAGGATATGGTGCTTGGCCTTTACTTCCTTACCTCACTTCGTGAGAAACAATTGGGAGAGGGCCGAGCATTCTCATCAATTGCCGAAGCGGTAATGGCATTTGATCAAGGCTCACTTTCATTACAAGCAAAGATTAAATTGCGAATTGATAAAAGTGGTGTGGTTGAAGTACGGGAAACTACCTTAGGTCGAGCATTATTTAATGAAGTGCTACCGGCTGACTTCCCATTTGTAGATTACGATGTAACTAAGAAATTACTTGGTTTAATCGTAGACAACTTAGCTGAAGGTTATGCAAAGGTAACTGTGGCTCAAACTCTAGATGCGCTTAAATCACTTGGCTTTTATTGGGCAACCCGTGCTGGTGTAACAATTTCAATTAATGATGTTGTAACTCCAGGGCGTAAGCGCGAGATCCTAGAAGGTTTCGAAAGTAAGGCCGATAAGGTTCAATCACAGTATGAAAAGGGATTGATTACTGACGATGAGCGTCGTCAAGAGTTAATTGAGATTTGGACACTTGCAACTAATGAGGTGGCAAAGGAGATGGAAGATAACTTCCCTCGAACAAATCCAGTTTGGATGATGGTTTACTCAGGTGCTCGTGGAAATATGATGCAGATCCGCCAAATCGCAGGTATGCGTGGACTTGTAGCTAACCCAAAGGGTGAAATTATTCCGCGTCCGATTAAATCAAACTTCCGTGAAGGTCTTTCAGTTCTTGAATACTTCATCTCTACCCACGGTGCTCGTAAAGGTTTGGCCGATACTGCACTTCGTACCGCAGACTCAGGTTACCTAACCCGTCGTCTGTGCGATGTGGCACAAGATGTAATTATTCGCGAAGAAGATTGCGGAACCGATCGTGGTCTAACACTTCGAATTGCAGCAAAAGATTCAAGCGGTGCGTTAGTTCGGGATGATCATGTCGAGACCTCATTATTTGGTCGCAATTTAGCTGAAGATGTAACCGCATCTGGCAAGGTAATTTTGGCCGCTGGTACAGATCTAGGTGATCGCAATATCGATACCCTAGTTGCTGCTGGTGTTGAAGAGGTAAAGGTTCGTTCAGTATTGACCTGTGATAGCAAGGTTGGTCAGTGCGCAATGTGTTACGGCCGATCAATGGCTGCTGGAAAGTTAGTTGATGTCGGCGAAGCGGTTGGAATCATTGCCGCACAATCAATTGGTGAGCCAGGAACTCAGTTAACTATGCGTACCTTCCACACCGGTGGTGCTCAATTACTCGGTGAAACTCAAATTACTCACGGTCTACCTCGTGTGCAAGAGCTTTTCGAAGCTAGAACTCCAAAGGGTGTAGCGCCGATTGCTGAAACTGCTGGAACTGTTTCATTCTTAGAGGATGCAAAAGGTAAGAAGATTGTTGTTACCCCAGATGATGGTGGCGAGGCAGTTGCTTATCCAATTACCCGTCGTCAAAAACTTCTAGTTGAAGAGGGTGCACGAGTTATTGTGGGTCAGCAATTAGTTGTTGGCGCAATTGATCCTAAGCAAGTACTTCGTATTTTAGGACCACGCCAAACCCAAATTCACTTAGTAAGTGAAATTCAAGAGGTTTATCGCATGCAGGGTGTTTCGATCCATGATAAGCACATTGAAATTATTGTTCGCCAAATGTTAAAGCGCATTACTGTGCTAGAACCAGGCGATACCGATCTACTTCCAGGAGAGTTAGTTGAGCGCGGTCGCTTTGAAGAAGAGAACCGTCGCGTAGTTTCAACTGGTGGTAAAGCAGCTTCAGGTCGTCCAGAGCTTATGGGAATTACCAAAGCATCTTTGGCAACTGAATCCTGGTTATCTGCCGCATCATTCCAAGAGACAACTCGCGTCCTAACCGATGCTGCGTTATCTGAGAAGAGTGATCCACTACTTGGACTTAAGGAAAACGTAATCATTGGTAAGTTGATCCCAGCCGGAACTGGTCTTGCTCGATACCGAAATGTTCGAGTTGAGCCAACTGAGGAAGCGAAGGCTGCAGTTTATGCCGCTTACGATGAGTATGAATTCACACCATTTGAATCACAAGGATCAGGCGAAGCGGTTCGTTTGGATGAGTTTGAGGTTAGATAATTACTTAAAAGTTAAAAGCCGGTGCTAAAAAAGCACCGGCTTTTTTTATTAACCTTTTAAAAAAACTGTTAATGCACCTGCAACAAAGTGGCAGATAAAACCCGCTGCGGTCAAAACATGAAATAACTCATGAAAGCCAAACCAGTTAATTGAAAAATTTGGTTTCTTAAGGGCATAAATCAATCCACCTATTGAGTAGCAAGCCCCACCAGCTAGCACTAGAACAAATATTGCCACACCACCTTGATCTAAAAATTCAGGTAGATAAATAACTGCTGCCCAACCAAGTGCGATATAACCGCCAACATATAACCATCTAGGAGCAGAGAGCCAAAAAATTCTAAGTAGTGAACTAATTAGTGCTCCACCCCAAGCCAGAATTAATAGCAATCTTGCTTGTCCTGGTTCTAATAAATAAATTGCAAATGGGGTATAGGTACCAGCAATTAAAATGGAAATATTAGAGTGATCGATCCTGCGCCAGATCGCTTTATTTTTATTATTCCACGCCACCCGGTGATAAAGAGCGCTGCAGGTAAATAAGGTAACTGCGGTTAGGGTAAAAATTCCTAAGGTAATTCGACCCCGAAGCTCATCGGCCAGCGTGATCAGAATTAAGCCAGCCACCAGGCTGATGGGTGACATAACCAGGTGCACAATTCCTCGAAGTTTTGGCTTTTCCATCCGTTAACCATAAGCGCCATTCGACCCAAACCCTCGGCGTGTCGTAAAAGGGAGATTGGCGATAGTAGGAGTAAAAGCACCGTTTTGACCCACCAAGTATCACTGGGCTACCCTTGCCGACCTTGCTCTTTTGATTTAAGAGCCGCACCAACCATGCAATTTATTTGCATGTTATCTGCAAGGAACGGGCAACACACCCGACCTCGTGGGTCGGGAAGCGGAGCGCGAATTTAAAAGTTTAAGGGTAAATAATTTAAAAAAAATTATTTAAAAATTCTAGAAATTGGAGAAAAGTTAAGTGCCAACAATTCAGCAGCTGGTTCGTAAGGGCCGCTCCGAGAAGACCGACAAGACGAGCACACCTGCTTTAAAAGGTAGCCCGCAACGTCGTGGTGTTTGCACTCGTGTTTACACAACAACTCCTAAGAAACCAAACTCTGCGCTTCGTAAGGTTGCACGTGTTCGCTTAACCAGTGGAATGGAAGTAACTGCATACATTCCTGGTGAAGGACATAACTTACAAGAGCACTCAATTGTTTTAGTTCGCGGTGGTCGTGTTAAAGATCTACCTGGCGTTCGTTACAAAATTGTTCGCGGCTCCCTTGATACTCAAGGTGTTAAAGATCGTAAGCAATCACGTTCTCGCTATGGTGCTAAGAAGGAGAAGAAGTAATGCCACGTAAAGGCCCAGTTGCAAAAGAGCCAGTTGTTGCCGATCCGGTATACAGCTCACCTGTTGTTACTTCACTAATTAATAAAATTTTAATGCATGGCAAGCGAAGCACCGCTGAAGCAATTGTTTATGGCGCCCTTGAGAGTTGTCGAGAGAAAACTAATACAGATCCAGTTATTACATTAAAGCGTGCACTAGATAACGTAAAGCCAACAGTTGAGGTTAGATCCCGTCGTGTTGGTGGCGCTACCTACCAAGTACCAGTTGAGGTTAAGCCCGCTAGAGCATTAGCTCTTGGCCTTCGTTGGATTGTAGATAACTCCAGAGAGCGCCGCGAGAAATCAATGGCTGAGCGGTTAGGTAATGAATTAATTGATGCCAGCAACGGATTAGGTGCAGCTGTTAAAAAGCGTGAAGACACCCACAAGATGGCTGAAGCAAACAAGGCGTTTGCACACTATCGCTGGTAATTAAGAGATAACGGGAGATAAAGAAAAAATGTCAGTTGCAACCGCAATCGATTTAGCCAAGGTTCGAAACATTGGAATCATGGCGCACATTGACGCGGGTAAAACTACAACAACTGAGCGAATTCTTTTCTATACCGGCATTAACTACAAAATTGGTGAAGTTCATGAGGGCGCAGCCACCATGGACTGGATGGAACAAGAGCAAGAGCGCGGAATCACTATTACATCTGCGGCAACTACCTGTCATTGGAAAGATCACATGATTAACATCATTGATACTCCTGGCCACGTAGATTTCACAGTTGAGGTAGAAAGATCTCTTCGAGTATTAGATGGCGCAGTTGCAGTATTTGATGGTGTTGCCGGAGTTGAGCCACAATCTGAAACAGTTTGGCGTCAAGCCGATCGCTACAACGTTCCTCGTATTTGTTTTGTTAATAAATTAGATCGCACCGGTGCATCATTTGATCGCTGCGTAGATATGATCAAGTCTCGTCTTAATGCCACACCATTAGTACTACAGATTCCAATTGGATTAGAGGGTGATTTCTCTGGTCTTGTCGATTTAATTGCAATGAAAGCCTTAGTTTGGCCGGGCGAGACTAAAAAGGGTGAAGATTACGTAATTGAGGAGATCCCAGCTAATTTGGCTGAGAAGGCAAAGCAAGCTCGACATGATTTACTTGAAACATTAGCTGAGTGTGATGACGTTGTTATGGAAAAGTATTTAGAGGGTGCTGAGTTAACTGAAGAAGAGATTATTGCTGGAATCCGTCGCGCAACCCTTGCCGATAAAGCAACACCAGTGCTTACTGGTTCTGCCTTTAAGAACAAGGGCGTGCAACCAATGCTTGATGCGGTAAATCGTTACCTACCAAGCCCTCTTGATGTAAAAGCAATTGTTGGTCACAAACAAGGAGATCCAACAGTTGAAATTGCGCGCCAACCAAAAAATAATGAGCCATTCTCAGCACTAGCTTTTAAAATTATGCGAGATCCCCATCTAGGTAAATTGACCTTCGTTCGGATTTACTCTGGCTCTCTTACAGCAGGAACTGCAGTACTAAATTCAACTAAAGATAGAAAAGAAAGAATTGGAAAGATCTATCAGATGCACGCCAATAAGCGTGAAGAGATGGAATCAGCCGGCGCCGGAATGATTATTGCGGTGATGGGTCTTAAAGATACGACTACCGGTGAAACCTTATGCGATACCGACAAACCAGTAATTTTAGAATCAATGGATTTCCCAGCTCCAGTTATCTCAGTAGCAATCGAACCAAAGACCAAGGCAGATCAAGAAAAACTTGGCGTTGCAATTCAATCTTTAGCCGAAGAAGATCCAACCTTCCATGTTAAATCAGATGAAGAAACTGGCCAGACAATTATCTCTGGTATGGGTGAGCTGCACTTAGAAATTTTAGTAGATCGAATGAAGCGTGAGTTTAAAGTAGAGGCAAATGTTGGTAAGCCACAGGTGGCATACCGCGAGACATTACGCAAAACAGTTTCTCGTTATGACTACACACATAAGAAGCAATCTGGTGGTTCTGGACAGTTTGCAAAGATTCAAATTTCATTAGAGCCTCTTCCAACTGGTTCTGAGCAATCATATGAATTCGTAAATAAAATCACTGGCGGTCGTATTCCAAAGGAGTACATCCCATCTGTAGATGATGGTTGCCAGGAAGCACTCGCTAGTGGACCACTGGCTGGTTATCCATTAGTTGACGTGAAAGTTACTCTTCTTGATGGCGCATATCATGATGTTGACTCATCAGAGTTGGCCTTCAAGATTGCTGGTATCGCAGCATTTAAGGAGGCAGCCAAAATGGCTGGTCCAGTTTTGCTAGAGCCAGTTATGTCCGTTGAAGTTATTACCCCTGAAGATTTTATGGGTGATGTCATCGGAGATATTAATAGTCGTCGTGGTCAAATCTTGGCCATGGATGAGCGGTCAGGTGCCCGAATCGTTAAGGCACTAGTGCCACTGTCAGAGATGTTCGGCTACGTCGGAGATCTTCGCAGCAGGACACAAGGTCGCGCGAGCTACAGCATGCAATTTGATTCGTATGCCGAAGTTCCACAAGCGGTATCGA
>Ga0194111_10006821_pt1 | contig 12905 bp, 7 predicted proteins | sample TA2KigC300mmetaG_FD_146194 | JGI IMG/M metagenome (GOLD analysis project Ga0194111, IMG submission 146194) | Freshwater microbial communities from Lake Tanganyika, Tanzania - TA2015033 Kigoma Deep Cast 300m | ecosystem: Environmental > Aquatic > Freshwater > Lake | place: Tanzania: Lake... | reverse complement strand
TCCTTTTTTCGAGATTATACGGGACGACCTGGCGCAGGTAGAAGACGTGTTGCGCCGGGCGACAATGTTCGATTTCCCCCTCTTGGGGTCTATTTTAGCGCCGATAGTCCAGAGCGGCGGCAAGCGTTTGCGGCCCGCCCTGGTCATTCTCTCGGCCCGCCTGGGCACCTACGACCAGGCCAAGATACTGCCCGTGGCCGCCTCCGTAGAAGTACTGCACACGGCCACCCTGGTGCACGACGATCTGGTGGATAGCTCGCTGCTGCGCCGCGGCATGCCCACGCTGAATGCCCGCCTGGACAGCCGGGTGGTGGTTCTGGTCGGCGATTACCTGTTCGCCAAGTCAGCAGAACTGGCCGCCGAGCCGCAGAACACGGAGATCAACACCATCTTCGCCCGCACCCTGGACATCATCTGCCGTGGCGAGCTGAGCCAGCTTTTCGGCTCGCCCGGCTGGCGCTTGACTTACGAGGAGTATCTGCAGAAGATTTACAGCAAGACGGCCTCGCTGTTCGTGGCGGCCACAGAAGCGGGGGCCATCCTGAGTGGCGCTGCGCCGGAGAGACGCCAGGCGCTGAGCGATTATGGCCGTGACCTGGGCATTGCCTTCCAGATCGCCGATGACATCCTGGACTTCGTCGGCAGCGAGCAGGAGCTGGGCAAGCCGGTGGGCAGCGATCTGCGGCAGGGCACGGTGACCCTGCCGATCATTCGCTTTCTGGAGCAGCATCCCATGTCCAACCCGGTGCGCGACTACCTGGAGCAGGGGCGCCAATCAGCAAATCAGCAAATCAGCAAATCACAGGAAGGATGGCAGCAGGCTTTGGAAGCTGTGCGCAATTCGACGGCCATTGATCAGGCCTACAGCGAAGCCCACGCCTTTGCCCGGCAGGCCCAGGAGGCGCTGGCCCTCTTCCCGGATAGCCCCTATCGCCAGACGCTCCTCACCCTGGCCGATTACGTGGTGCAGCGGCGAAAATAGAAATCAGTTCTCAGTCCAAAGTCCTCAGTTCTCAGTCCGCTCAACCAGAGACTCCAGGACTAGCGACTGAGGACTGGGGACTGAAGACCGGGGACTGAGGACTGGTGACTCGCATGGTTGACCTCTCGGTGATCATTGTCAGTTGGAACGTGCGGGACTTGCTACAGAGGTGCCTGCAAGCTTTAGTTCCAAGTTCCAAGTTCCAAGTTCCAAGTTCCGCGCTCAACAACCTGGAACGTGGAACCTGGAACCTGGAACTCTTCGTTGTGGACAATGCCTCCAGTGATGGCAGCGCGGCCATGCTGCGCCAGCGCTTTCCCCAGGTGCGGCTCATCGCCAACGAGAGCAATCTGGGGTTCACGCACGGCAACAACCAGGGGATCGCCGCCAGCCAGGGGCGTTACGTCCTGCTTCTCAACCCCGACACCGAGGTGGTCGGCGACGCTGTGGCCACGCTGCTGGCCTTCCTGGAGGCCCATCCCGACGTCGGTGTCGTAGGGCCGCAGCTTCGCTACCCGGACGGCTCTATTCAGCCCTCGCGGCGACGCTTCCCCACCCTGGCCACAGCCTTCGTGGAGAGCACGGTGCTGCAGCCGCTGTTTGCCGGGAGCAGCCTCCTGCGCCGCTACTACGTCGCCGACCAACCCGACGACGTGACGCAGGACGTGGACTGGCTGGTGGGCGCCTGCCTCCTGGTCCGCCGGGAGGCCATTGACCAGGCCGGCCCTCTGGACGAGGGCTTTTTTATGTACTCGGAGGAACTGGACTGGTGCCGCCGCATCAAGCAGGCCGGCTGGCGCATCGTCTATCTACCCGCCGCCCAGGTGATCCACTACGAGGGCAAGTCCAGTGAGCAGAACCTGGCCGCCCGGGACATCCGCTTTCACAGCAGCAAGGTGCGCTATTTCCGTAAGCACCACGGCCCCTGGTCGGCTGAAATTCTGCGTCTCTTTCTGCTAAGCACTTTCGTCTGGCAGTTGGCGGTGGAGTCGTTGAAGTGGCTGGTGGGGCACAAACGCCCGCTGCGGGCGAACAGGGTAAAGGCGTATCTCCAGGTACTGCACTCCGGGCTACGAGGGGAGGGTGGGACGCAGATGCACGCAGATGAGTTTTCAAATATCTGTGAAAATCGGCGTTAATCTGCGTTCTCTTACGTTTTGGAGTTTGGACAAAGTTGAGAAACCAGGTTTTTCCTGTTCCGCAATGCTTCCTAGAGGGTCAGAAGTGCCCGCAAACGTGCACATTTTGGGTACAAAGGCTCTCAAAAACCTGGTTTCTGGCCATTCTTCTGGATTTGTCCAAAGTCCAGTTACGTTGAGGCCATGACGATGCGGATCTGTCTGATCAGCGGTGAATATCCACCGCTGCAGGGCGGCGTGGGCGATTACACCCACGAGCTGGGCAAAGCCCTGGCGGCGCTGGGCGTCGAGGTGGCCATAATCACGTCCGCCAGAGTAGCCAGCCAAGTTGCCATAGGGCCGGCCCAGGGCCTGCCGCTTGTTGGTGCAGAACAGGACGGCGGGCCCCGTCGCAACGGGGGGCTCGGTGAAGCGGCCCGCGGCGCCTGCCCTACGGATCGCCAGGACGGCGTAGAGGTGTACCCCGTCATCCCCCACTGGGGCTGGGGAAGTTGGGGAAGCATCGCCGCCCTGGTGCAGCAGTGGGGCGCGGACATCGTCCACATGCAGTATCAGGCAGCGGCCTACGGCATGCACCCGGCGGCCAACCTGCTGCCCTGGCGGCTGCGGTGGGGCAAGGGCCACCCCTACATTGTGACGACGTTTCATGATTTGAAAGTACCCTATCTCTTCCCCAAGGCCGGCCCGCTGCGCTGGTGGGCCATGCTGGCGATGATGCGCTGGAGCGATGCCACCATCCTCACCAACGAGGAGGACTACGCTTCACGTTTCACGTTTCACGTTTCACGTTTCACATTTTACGCTCCACGCTCCACGTACCTGATCCCCATCGGCTCCAACATTGCCGTGGCCCCGCCGCCGGACTACGAACGCCCCGCCTGGCGAGCGCGGCTTGGCGTGGGTGAGGGGGAGACGCTCCTGGCCTACTTCGGCTTCCTGAACGAGAGCAAAGGCGGGGAGACGCTCATCCAGGCCCTGGCCGAGCTGAACCGCCGCAGCCAGCCCGTCAAGCTGCTCATGGTGGGCGGCCAGGTGGGCGACAGCGATCCGACCAACGTTGACTACCTGGCCCGGGTCAAGAACCTGATCGCCAGCTTGGGCCTGAGCGAGCGGGTGCTGTGGACAGGGTTCAGCAGCGCCGCGCAGGTCTCGGCTCACCTGCTCGCCGCCGACGTCGGTGTGTTGCCCTACCGGGATGGGGCTTCGTTCCGCCGCGGGAGCTTCCTGGCCCTGCTGGCCCACGGCTTGCCCATCGTCAGCACCGTGCCGAGGGGGTCGGGCGACGCTCGATCGCTGGACAGCGGGTTACCCCGCCTGCAAGATGGCGCGAACGTGCGCCTGGTGCCCCCCGACGACGCGGCGGCGCTGGCCCAGGCCATCGCCGAGCTGATCGCCTCGCCGGAGGCGCGGCAGCACCTGGCGACAGGGGCGCGCACCCTGGCCGCCGCCTTCGCTTGGGAGAACATCGCGAAACAGCATCTGGCAGTCTACAATGATGTTGTTAGCAGATTTGGGTAGTGGATTGAGCGGAAACATCTTGAGAACCAGCAAATCGGCAAATCAGCAAATCAACAAATTGCCGATTTATGATTTGCTGATTTGCACCCTGATCCTGGCCGGTTTTGTGGCCCTGGCTACCCTGTACAGCGTGACCACCCCCCTCTTTGAATCGCCCGACGAAATCTGGCACTACCCGGTGATCCAGCACATCGCCACCGGGCACGGCCTGCCCATCCAGGAGCCGGGCACGGGCCAGCTCTGGCAGCAGGAGGGGAGCCAGCCGCCGCTGTACTACCTGCTGGGGGCAGCGGCCACCTTCTGGATTGATACCAGCGACCTCCAGCAGCGGCTGTGGAACAACCCGCACGCCCACATCGGCATCCCCCTGGCCGACGGCAACAAGAATGTGATCGTGCACACGGCAGCGGAGGATTTCCCCTACCGGGGCACCGTGCTGGCCGTGCACCTGATTCGCCTGCTCTCCGTCCTGCTGGGGGCGATTACGGTGCTGCTCACCTATCGAATCGCCCTGGCCATCTTCCCCAGGCAGGTGGCGCTGGCCGCGGGCGCGGCGGCGATCTGCGCCTTCATCCCGCAGTTCCTGTTCATCAGCGGCTCGGTCAACAACGATAACCTGGTGACCACCCTGGCCGCTCTGGCTCTGTGGCAGGTGGTGCGACTCTGGCAGGGTGACGCCTCACCCGGCCACCTGCTCCGCCTGGGCATCGTCATTGGGCTGGCGGCGCTGAGCAAGCTCAGCGGGCTGGGGCTGCTGGTGCTGGCCGCAGCGGCTCTGGGTGTGGTGAGCTGGCAGCGGCGCTCGCTACGCTTTCTGCTCCAGGGCGGCGTCCTGGTCGTCGCCCCGGTGCTTCTGCTCGCCGGCTGGTGGTACGCCCGCAACTGGGCGCTCTACGGCGATCTTACAGGGATCAACGTCATGCTGGACGTCATTGGCCGCCGCCCGCAGTTGGCCACAATGCCACAACTCCTGGCCGAGGCCGAGGGGTTCAAGATCTCCTTCTGGGCCCTCTTCGGGGCAGTGAACGTGCTGGCGGAGAGTTGGGTCTACCGTGTCTTCGATTGCCTGACCATTGTGGCGACTTTGGGGCTGCTGTTCCTGGCGGCCCGCTGGCTGCTCCGGCACCCCCCCTCCCCTGCGGGCGGGGGAGGGCCGGGGTGGGGGTTGGCTAGACAGGCCACCCTGCTAGCAATGCTCCTCCTTTGGCTGGGCATCGTCTTTGTCTCTTTTGTGCGCTGGACGCAGATGACCATGGCCTCTCAGGGGCGACTGCTTTTCGTCGCCCTGCCGGCCATCGCCATCCTCTTCTTCACCGGGCTGGCGGCCTGGGTGCCACGGCGGTTTACTGGTGTCTTGGCCGCGCTGGTGGGTGCGCTGTTCTTCGTCATCGCCGCCCTCATCCCCTTCCGCACCATCATCCCCGCCTACGCCCGCCCGGCGGTGCTGACCTCCATTGACGAGGCGACGATCCCGCAACGGGTGCACGTCACCTACGGCGACCAGGCCGAGCTTATCGGCTATGCCCTGGATCGGCAGGCCGTGCGCCCCGGCGAGGCGCTGCGGCTGACGCTCTACTGGCGGGCGCTGGCGCGTCTGGACAGGGACTACAGCCTGTACATCCATCTCTTTGGCTGGAACGGCCAGCGCGTGGGGCAGCGTGACAGCTATCCCGGCGGCGGCGCCTACCCTACTCGCCTGTGGCAGCCGGGCGACGTTCTGGTGGACAGCTACCTGGTGAGCATCGCCCCCACTGCCACCGTGCCCAGCCGTGGCCTGATCGAGGTCGGCCTGTACGACCGGGCGACGATGGAGCGCCTGCCGATGCGTGACGGCGCCGGCCGCCCCATCGCCTCGCCGCTCATCGGGCGGTGCAAGCTGGCGGCGACGTCCTCGCCAGCGCCGTCCGTGCCGAATCCAGAGGACTATCGTCTGGGCGAGCAGGCCGCCCTGGTGGGCTATGCAATTGAATCAACAAATCAGCAAATCAGCAAGGTAGACGTGGGGGAAGGGGCTGCTATTGTAGCGAAGCCGGGAGACACTTTGCATTTGGTTTTGTACTGGCAAGCAAGGGCCAAGATGGACCGTGACTACACGGTCTTTGTCCACCTGGAGGATCAGGCGCAACGCATCTGGGGACAGAAGGACGGCGAGCCGCAGGGCGGCAACTATCCTACCAGCCTGTGGGACACCGGTGAGGTCGTGCGGGACGAGCGGGAGCTGACTGTGGCCGCTGATGCCCCGCCCGGCGCGTACGAGCTGACGGTGGGGCTGTACCTGGTGGACAGCGGCGAGCGCCTGCCGGTGACCACCGCCGAGGGTCGCCTGCTCGGCAATCACCTTGTCCTCGGCCAGGTGCAGGTGGTAGCCAGATGACGCGGGAAGTTCCAGGTTCCAAGTTCCAAGTTCCAGGTAGCCTCTTGATCGGCCTAATCCTCCTGGCCTTTGGCCTGCGCGTCTGGGGGCTGGGGGCGCAAAGCCTGTGGTGGGACGAGAGCCTGAGCCTCTACCGCGCTGGCCAGAGCCTGCCCGCCATCCTGAGCAATCAAATCGTCCTCACGGATGGCACGAACAGCGTGCCCACGGTGGACAACCACCCGCCGCTGTACTTTCTGCTCCTGGCCGCCACCACCCGCCTGGCGGGCAACAGCGAGTTCGCCCTGCGCTTCTTCTCCCTGGCGGCGAGCGTGCTGCTGGTGCCACTTTTGTACGTCGTTGGCCGGCGCCTGGTTGACTGTCACGCTGGGCTATTCGCCGCCCTGCTGGGCGCCCTCTCGCCGATGTACCTATGGTACGCCCACGAAGCCCGCATGTACACCCTGCTGGCCTTGTGCAGCCTGCTCTCGGCCTACACCTTCTGGCGAGCCGTGGTGGTGCCCGCAGAAGCGCCGCGCCGCCGGGTGCTGTGGCTGGCGGCGTATCTGGCGGCCACCGCGGCCCTGATCGGCACGCACTACCTGGGCTTCCTGGTGCTGTTGTTCCAGGCGCTGGCCTTCCTCGTGGCCTGGTGGTCGCGGCTGGGGCGCTGGCGGCTGCTCCTCGTGGGGGCGGTGATCGCCGCTCTGCCCCTCCTGGCCTACGGGCTGTCCCGCCTGCCGCCGGCCGTGGAGGGTGCTGGCTTCGTCTTCGTGCCCCTGGGCATTTTGCTGCGTGACGTGCTCAACTCCTTCAGCCTGGGCCTCTCCGTGGACGTCACGCAGGTGCTCTGGCTCGATCTGGTCTACCTGGCCCTCTTCGTCCTGGGGCTGCTGGCCTGGTGGCGAGCCGGGCGGCGCGAAGCGGCGCTGTTTCTGCTGGGCTACCTTGTCCTGCCCATCGCCCTGGTGTATCTGATGGGCTACGTGCGGCCTTTGTACATGAACAGCCGCCACCTCATCCTGGTCACGCCGCCTTTCTACCTAGGCGCAGGTGCGGGGCTAGCGGCGCTGCGGCGAATTTCGAATTTCGGATTTCGGATTTCGAATTTCTCTTGGCTCATCGTCGGGCTGACGCTGATCGTTGCCGGATCTGGTTATGCCACGTACAACTACTTTACCGATCCCCGCTATGACAAGGACGATCATCGCGCCTGGGGAAACTACCTGCGGGCTCATGCTCGCCCCGGCGACGTCGTCGTTGTAGACCCGCCGCACATCGCCACGCTCTACCAGTACTACGCCGATGCGGGACTGCCGTGGGTGGGGCTGCCACGCCTGGGCGATCCTGACGGCCAGGAAACCCCCGCTGCCCTGGCCGACCTGGCGCGCCGCTACGATCGCCTGTGGCTGGCCTTCTCGCACACGCCGCCCTGGGGCGATCCCACGCAGGCGCCGCGCCGCTGGCTGGAGGCGCAGGCCCTCAAGCTGGACGAGCAGGCTTTTCACACCTACGCCTCCCTGGTCAACGTGAGCCTTTATCGCCTGCAAGCGCCTACCCTGGCCGCCCTGCCGCCTGTGCAGCATCCTTTGCAAATCAACCTGGAGGGCCGGCTCACCCTGCGCGGCTACGATTTGGCGGGCGAGCCGCTGCGCTCTGGCGACATCGCCCACCTGCGGCTGTACTGGCAGGCCGCGGCGCGGCTCGATCAGGCTTATAAGGTCTCCCTGCGCCTGCTGGACGACGCCGGGCAGGTCTGGGCCCAGGCCGATCAGGAGCCGCTGCACGGCGCTTACCCCACCACCCGCTGGCAGGCCGGCGATTTGGTCGCCGACGACTTCGACCTGCCGCTTGCCCCCGGCACTCCGCCTGGCGAGTATCGCCTGGTCATGGTGGTCTACGCCGTGCCTACCGGCCAGGCCCTGGCCGTGCTGGATGCCCAGCACCACCCGCGGGGCACCGTGGCCGATCTGGGGCCGCTGACCATCGCTGCTGCCAGCCAGCCGCCGCGCCTCACCGACCTGCCGATAGCTAATCGGCTGGGGGCGACTTTCGGCACAATTGAGCTTTTGGGCTATAACCTCTCCCCCGGCCCCTCCCCGGCACGGGGAGGGGAGACCGCCGCGGCGACGCTGCAGCTGGGGGAGACGGCCACCCTATCGGCCTATTGGCGGGCCCGTGGCCAACCGCCGGGCGATTACCGCCTGCAGGTGCAATGGGTGGATGCCGCCGATCAGGTGCAGGCAGAGCAGGATTTCCCGCTCTGCGGCTATCCCACCTCCCGCTGGCAGCCGGGCGAGGTGTTCTGGGCGCAGTATCGCCTGACCGCCCCGGCGCGGGCGCCGGCGGGCGATTATCGCCTGCGTCTCTCACTGTTTGATCCGGCCAGCAAATCGCCAGTGCCGGCGTGGCCCGGCGGGTGGCGCGGACTGTGGCCGGTCCGCAGCCAGAGCATCGAACTCGCCAGCCTGACCCTCGCCGAGCGGCCGCGCCTGACCACGCCGCCGGCTATGCCGCACACGGTGGGGGCGAGCTTCGGCGGGCAGGTGGCGCTCCTGGGGTATGCCGTGGAGGGCCAGGAGGCGGCAGGCGTGCTGGCCAGCGAGCCGGGGCAGGCTTTGCACCTGACCCTCTACTGGCGAGCTTTGCAGCCGCCGGACAGGAGCTACACCGTCTTTGTGCACCTGGTTGGTGCCGCGGAGCGCATCGTGGGGCAGCAGGATAGCGTCCCCGTGGGGGGCACTTACCCCACCAACCTTTGGCTGCCGGGCGAGGTGGTGGTGGACGAGTACGCCCTGGCCGCCAAGCCGGACGCGCCCGCCGGCCGCTATCGCCTGGCCCTGGGCCTGTACGACGCCGCCACGAACACCCGCCTGCCCGCCATTGATGCCGCCGGCGTCGCCTCCCCCGACGGCCGGGTGTGGCTGGATTCTGTGGTAGAGGTGCAGCGTGTGTCGCCGCCAGCGGGGGAATGGCGACTATACCTGCCTTTGCTGCTGCGCTAGCGGCTGGTTGGCATCCTTGCGAAGGTTCTTCACCCTTCGCAAGGCTAACGGAGTGAATCTTTGAACAGCATCCGGGAACGTTTAGTCTTAAAAGCCTTAAACCTGACAGGTCTGCCAGACCTGTCAGGTTTGGGGGCCACCGGCGCCCGCCGCTGGCTCCTGGTGGCGGTCTGCCTCATCGTGGGGCTGGCGGCGGGGGCGCTGGCCGCGGCCACCTCGCCGCTGCTCGCCCTGGCCCTGCCTGTGGCCCTGGTGGGCGGGCTGGTGCTGCTCAGCGAGCTGCAGATGAGCCTGCTGGCCCTGATCGGCGTGGCTTACCTGCTGCCCTCGGCGGCTATTCCGCTGAGGCTGGGCTTCAACCCCACGCTCCTGGACGTCGTCCTGCTGGCCTTCTTCTTCGTCTGGCTCGTGCGGCTGGCGACAGACCCGGCGGAGGGGCTGAGCGGCGGGTTGCTGGATGGGTTAGTGCTCGTCTTCATCGGCCTGGCCTGCACCTCGTTCCTCCTGAGCACGGGCGTGACGCAAGACATCCTGCGCCGCTTCGCCGAGATCATCCTGGTGCTCTTCTTCTACTTCGGCGTGGTCAATACTGTGCACACTCGCCAGCTCCTGGAACGCCTGGTGGCGGCGATCATCCTGGCCGCGGCCGCGGCGGCGGTCATCGGCCTGGTGCTGTACTTCCTGCCGCACGATCTGGCCAATCGCCTGCTCAACACCCTGCGCATTTTGAACTACCCCACGGGCTGGGTGCTGCGTTTCATCAACAACGATCAGGCCCTGGCGCAGCGGGCCATCGCTACCTCCGTGGATCCCAACGTGCTGGGCGGCGTCCTGGCCATGGCCGCGGCCCTGACCACCGGCCAGCTCTTCTCCCCCCGGCCGGTTCTGCGGCGCGCCATTCTGCTGCCAGCCTGGGGAGTCATGCTGCTGTGCTTGCTCCTCACCTACTCCCGCGGCTCCTGGATTGGGCTGGCGGCCGGGCTGCTCTTTATCGCCACGCTGAAGGAGCGCCGCCTGTGGGTGCTGTTCCTGGCCCTGGGCGTGGCGGTGCTCTTCCTGCCCCAGGCTCAGGCCTTCCTGGCCCACCTGAGTACCGGCGTGCAGATGCAGGATCGGGCCACGCAGATGCGCCTGGGCGAGTACAAGGACGCCTTCAAGCTCATCGCCCAGTTCCCCTGGTTTGGCATCGGCTTTGCCGCCGCCCCGGTGATTGACCTGTACCGCGGCGTCTCCAGCGTGTACCTGCTCATCGCCGAGGAGATGGGGCTGCTGGGCCTGGGGACTTATTTGGCGATCATGGCCGTCTTCTTCTGGCAGGGCCTGCGCGGCCTGGGTCGCCTGGCCGATGCGGGCCTGAAGAGCATCCTGATAGGGCTGCTGGCCGCTGTGCTGAGCGCCCTGGTGGCCGGGGTGCTCGATCACCACTTCCTGGACATCAACTTCCCGCACGTGGCGGCACTGTTCTGGCTGAACGTGGGGCTGGGGGTGGCCACCTTGCGGGTGGCGGGGAGCTGTCAGCAGATTTGGAGAGCAGATTAAGCAGATCGGGCAGGTTGGAAGGATAATCTGCTTAATCCGTTCCCCGAATCCGCTGACAGCGTCCCTTGCATTTGCGGCCGCAAACCGCTAAAATAGACAGGAAGGAAAGTTGGTCCTTAGTCCTTCGTCCTTGGTCCCTCGGAAAAAAGTAGCTCTGCTCCTGGCGCTTCTCGCTCTGGCTCTGAGCGGCTGCGCCGGGGGCAGCACGCGCCCGGTGGTGAAGATCGGCCTGGCCGCTCCGTTCAGCGGCTTCGATGAGGCGCAGGGCTATAGCCTGCTCTACGCCGTCAAGCTGGCGCTGCAAGAGGCCAACCAGCGTGGCGTGGCCGGCTATGGCGTGGAGCTGGTGGCCCTGGACGACCGCAACGAGCCAGCCACCGCCGCCCAGCGGGCGCGGGAGTTCGTTGTAGATCCCGACGTGCTGGGCGTGTTGGGCCATCTGGATGGCCCCGCGGCGGCGGCCGTGGCCAGCGAGTATCGCCAGGCCGGGCTGGCCAGCCTCACGCTGGCATCCGGCGACAGCAGCGACGGGCCGCCGGTGTTCCGCCTTTTCGCCCCGGACGCCGCCCAGGCCGAACGCGCCGCCGAGTTCGCCACCGGCCCGCTGGGCGCTCGACGCATTGCCGTCCTGAGCGACGCCGCGAGCCGCCCCCTGGCCGATTTGTTCAGCACGCAGGTCCGGCAGGGCGGGGCGCAGGTGGTGCACCAGGCCCAGATCGCCCGCTGGCAGCTTGATTTCCAGGCGGAGATCGCCGCCCTGCAGCAGGCCACGCCCGACCTGGTCTTCTTTGCCGGGCGAGCGGCGGAGGGTGGCGTGTTCCTGGCCCAGGCCCGGGAGCGCGGCCTGCAGGCGACCTTCCTGGGCAGCAGCGGCTGCGACGACCCGCGCCTGCTCAAGCTGGCTGGTGCGGCGGCAGAGGGGGCGTATTGCCTGTCGCTGGTTCCGGACGTGGCGCAGGTGCCGGCGGCGGGCGACTTTCTGGCCCGCTACCGCGCCTTCTCGCCCCGGCCGCTGGGCCCCTACACCGCCCCCGCCTACGACGCCACCCGCCTCCTGCTGGCGGCCATCGAGCGGGCGATACAGGCCAGCGGTCGTCCCAGCCGTGCCGCTGTCGCCGCCGGACTGGCGCGCACGCGGGGCTTTGGCGGCGTGACTGGCGAGGTGACCTTTGACGCCCGCGGCGCCAACACTGCCGCCAGGGTGTACGTCTACCGGATCGTGGACGGGCAACGATCGGGCCGTTAGCCACTGTAGGACAGGTTGCCAACCTGTCGCTTTAAAGAACAGGTTAGCAACCTGTTCTACAAACAACTGGCTATTTCCAGATCAGACACAAGGCACAAAGAAAACTTGGTGTCTTTGTGCCTTCGTGGTGAGCTACGGCCTACGTCTATCCAGGTGCGTCGCACCTGGAGTCCATAAATGATTGTCCCCATCACCGCTGCCGACATCCCGACCCTGCCGCTGGCGGCGGATAGCCGCTTCACCCCAGACACGCTGGCCCGGCACCTGGCCCGCTACCCGCACCTGGCCTTCCGGCTGGCCGGCGGGCCGGACTACGCCCTGGGCAGTTGCTGGCACCGGCGGCCGGAGATCGGCCTGCTGCTGGAGGTGGCCAGCCAGGAGCAGCGCCCGGCCCTGGTGGAGCGCCTGCTCGCTGCCTATCGCCAGGCCGGGGCGCGGCTGGTGGTGCTGTCCGATAGCGAGGCCGAGCGGGCGCTAGACTTCTATCGCCAGCTTGGCTTCAGCGTGCTGGAGGAGGTCATCCCCTACGAGCAGCCGCACTGCCGGGTGGAGCCACTGTCGCCGCGCCTGGCCCTGCGCCCGCTGGCTACAGACGACCTGCCGGCGCTGGTGGCCCTGGAGGAGCAGGCTTTCCCCTGGCTGTGGTGGGAGACGGCGGAGAGCTTCTGGGAAGCCGCTCAGCGCCCCGATTGCTGGGTCTACACCGCCTGGCTGGGTGGTGAGCTCGTGGGCTATCTGATCCTGGCCCGGCGCAACGACCTCGGCCACATCAATCGGATTGCCGTGCACCCGCGCTGGCAGGGCCGGGGCTACGGGGCGGAGCTGCTGACCTACGCCATCGGCGACCTGGCCCGGCACGGCGCCCGGCGGGTGGGCCTGAACACGCAGTCCAATAACACCCGCTCCCAACGCCTGTACGAACGCTTCGCTTTTCAGTGCACGGGGGAGCGCTATGGGGTCTACGGTTTGTGGCTGGAGGAAGGTAACACCTTGTCACCCTGAGCGCAGCGAAGAGCCTGCCCTGAGCGCAGCGAAGGGGTCTCGTTCCAGCGTCGCAGAGATTCTTCGCTTCGCTCAGAATGACAGTGGCATTAAACCTGCGGGAGACTGAGCAGTTGCAGGA
>Ga0194111_10006819_pt1 | contig 12908 bp, 12 predicted proteins | sample TA2KigC300mmetaG_FD_146194 | JGI IMG/M metagenome (GOLD analysis project Ga0194111, IMG submission 146194) | Freshwater microbial communities from Lake Tanganyika, Tanzania - TA2015033 Kigoma Deep Cast 300m | ecosystem: Environmental > Aquatic > Freshwater > Lake | place: Tanzania: Lake... | reverse complement strand
AACGAGAGCATGTGACGCAATTCCTTTACAGACATCCCGAAGCATATAAGCAGGATTGTTTAGTGTACCGTGATAACCTTTCTCATTTGCGCTTGACAGTAGATACTCCAAAAGATTTAGAGATGGCAAGGATTATTTACAATAAGCTTTTTCAAAGTAGCGAATTTTTTGCCATGAAGGATATTCTCGAACTAATTGCACGGGAGCCCGAAATCGCTGCGATTAACTCTGCAATTGAACGAAGCGCAATGTATTCTAAGAAAAGTGAAGCCTATGCAAAGATTCACTGAATTGGAAAAACAATATGCTCTTGAAGTGCTAAATAATGAATTCAGCACCTCAAAGAACGCACTATTTAGTAATCGTCTCGAACAAAGATTTTGTGAAATTTTCGATGTGAAATATGCAATCGGGCATGCAAATGGCACGCAAACCATGCACACTGCTCTTGCTGCCCTAGGAGTTCGGCCAGGCGATGAAGTCATAGTTCCTCCGCTGACTATGTCAAGCACTGCATTAGCGGTATTGCACAACCAATGTATTCCTGTGTTTGCGGATGTTGACCCAAGAACATTTAATATTAATCCTGATTCGATTGTGAAGTGCATTACAGAAAAAACCAAAGCCATTATAACTGTATCGTTATATGGACTTAGTCCTGATTATGACCGCATATTGGATATCTCCAGGCGTCACAACCTCTTCTTGGTTGAAGACAATGCGGAATGCTTTCTGGGCAAATATAAAGGGAAATTAGTCGGTAAGTTCGGACAATTTGCCAGCTTCAGCTTTCAGGCGAGTAAACATATTACCTGCGGCGAAGGCGGGATGTTGACAACGAATGACGAAGAACTCGCAGATAATGCCAGACGATTCAGCAGCCTCGGATACGCCGGCATTAGTGCGAGAAAGGGAAAGATATCCAGAAATGACATTCAGGATCCCAATTACAATCGCCATATTGTTTTTGGATTCAATTATCGCCTTTCGGAATTGAATGCTGCGGTTATTTTCGGCCAGCTGGAGCGTGGTGAAGAGCTAGTCGAACATCGAATCAAGGTTGCACGTATTTTCGATAAAGCTATCGAAGGCGCCGATTTGCTGACAAAACAGGCTGAACCCGAAGGATATAGGAATTCATACTGGACCTACAGTGTAATACTCAATACCATAAATCCTCGACGGGATTGGCATCACTTCCGCAACCTGTTCCATAAAAACGGGGGCGATGGATATTATGCCGCCTGGAAGCTTTCTTATTTCGAGCCGTTCTTCATAGACGTCGTTCAAAATATGCCCGGTGTATGGCAACAGTATCAACCTGGACTTTGTCCCGTGGCGGAATTTTTGCAGCCGAGGATGATTCAACTGAAAACGAATTATTGGGATTTGGCTGAAGCTGAATGTCAAGGTCGCATATTAAGCAAAACAATAAATATGATCAAAAAGGTGAACTGCTATGAGATCGTTTCCAAAACAAATTAGGATCGGGCCGCGCATCGTTGGCGCAGGGCATCCAGCTTATTTGATAGCAGAAATTGGCGCAAATTTTGATAAGAATTATGATAAGGCGAAACGGCTTGTCGACGCTGCCAAAATGGCCGGAGCTGATTGCGCCAAGTTCCAAACTTTCCTCACGCCCAAAATAGTCTCAGAGGGTGGTTTTTCCAGGATGAAGTTGAAGGGAGTGCACGGTTCGTGGGGAAGGACCGTGAGTGATGTTTTCAGAGATGCAGAATTTCCCCGTGAATGGCATGCTGAAATTTCGGATTATTGTAAAAGCGTTGGCATGGATTTCTCAACATCCCCCTATGATTTTGATGCAGTTGATTTGTGTGAAAAGCTCGACGTACCGTTCATCAAGATCGGATCGGGAGACATTACATGGCTTGAAATGCTGGAATATGTTGCTAAAAAGGCAAAACCGATGATGCTCGCCACGGGGGATGCGACCTTGTCGGAAATTGATGAAGCGGTGAGAACAATAGAAGCGACGGGAAATAGAAATCTTATATTGATGCAGTGTATTACCAACTATCCCTCAAAGATAGACAGCGCCAATGTCAATGTCCTAAAGACATACCAGTCGGCTTTCGACATACTGACCGGATATTCGGATCATTCGCCTGGCCCAGTGGTGGCGTTAGCATCAGTTGTTTTGGGGGCATGCGTGATCGAAAAGCATTTTACTTTAGACAAAAATGACAAGGGACCCGACCATCCTCATTCCATGAATCCTGGAGAGTTTAAATTGATGGCCGACTATGTGCGGGAACTGGAACGCGCAATGGGCGGCACTCGGAAGGAAGTTGTCGAGGAAGAGGGAGAAACCGTTTACGTTCAGAGGCGATGCCTTTATGCAAAGCGCAACCTTACAGAAGGGCAAATTATTACGGAAGATGACATTGATGTATTGCGTCCAGCCTTGGGGATTCCTCCGAAATATAAAAAAGTAATAATTGGGATGCAGGTCAGAAAAAATATTGCCAGAAACGACCCGATCTATTGGGATGATCTTATGGGTAATCAGCAGAATAACTAATCGAGATTAGTGGGAAGAATTCTCGCGGCGTTTAGATTGAGCTCCGAGCCGCTCAATGGCGGTGCAGAGCTTCGCATGGCATGATCAGCGAAAGAGAAATAATCATTTCCCTGGTGTCGAATGATTGCATTCGCAAATCAGATGCAATAGTCCTTTTGGAGGGCGACGGTTTTAACCGCCTGCGCAAAGCAGCGCGATTATATAAAAAGGGGCTCGCCGAGAGAATAATATTTAGCGGTGGGGCCATTGACAAGAACTACGGAAGCTACCCGTTTGAAGAAGTGCTTCCCCGGCTTCTTCAAATGGGAATTCCCGAGGAAGCAATAATTTTTGAAAAGAAATCGCGACATACTCAAGAACAAGCTAGAGAAGTGATAATTCTCGCCATCGAGAAGGGATGGAAGCGATTAATACTTGTCGCCTCTCACGAACACCAATGCAGAGCATATCTCACTTTCCTCCGAGAGATCATAGACACTCATTGCGGAATCCTTCTGTATAATGCGCCCGTGAGAAACCTTCTGTGGTTTTCAGAGAGCAAGTGGGGCGTCCGATTTGACAGACTCAAGGCAGAATTTGCCCGCATGGAGACTTACTTAAAAAAGGGCCACCTTGCAACCTTCCAAGAAGCAATAGAGTATCATAAGTGGAAAGAATCTGCTCGATAGAGGAAGCAAAAGAAATTTTCGGCGATAATTTTATCGGCGTAAATGAGCTTGCACAGTGTGCGGGTATGATGGGCGGGTTAGCTTTTCCGAGTGATATCCCTCCAATCCCGTATAGCAGCGATGCGCTGCAAAAGGGCAAGGATGAGTACCTCCTGATTTTAGGTGTGAGCAAAATGCTGGATGGCAGAGAAGTCACTATTATGTCTCTCCGAGAGCGCTTTGGGACTGATCCCCAGATCATGGAGCCATGTTTCTATAATCAGGATTGGTACCTGAAAGAGGAATTTGTCCATAAAACGCTGGCTCCGACATGGTATCTGATTCGAAATAAGGTCTATGCGGACTCCCGGGCGGTCATGCCTGATGTACTGGAAAAGCGGTTTGGTTTTCCGGCCGCGATTCAATGTGCATATGCTTTTATGACTGCGTGGATATGTCTGAAGCAAACATTGTGGGAATACGATTATGTCTGGTGCTCCGATCGCGATCATAATGGCGACAGAATTTATGTGGGGAGATACCGTGATAAGGACGCCGTAAACAAAAATGGCTTCAGCATTCACCGAAATTTATCAATCAGAGAATGCTATGCAGGCATTAACGTTCTCTAATTATAACTTTTTACCGCGATGTTCTTCTAAGCCCTGCCCGAATATGCTGTGGGACCATATACTAATCTATTATGTTTAAAGATGTGTACGTGCACTTAGCTCGAGAAGGTTTGAGCTATGGTTTTTCGAGCGCTTTTGGTCGTTTGATAGGTGTGATCCTAATTCCAATAATGACCTCCGTATTTTCGCCAACGGAATTTGGAATTATTGATGTTATTGTATCATCGGTAACTCTTATAGTTGCAGTAGTTAGTCTTAATTTGGAATCAGCCTTGCAACGGTATTATTTTGAATATGAGAAGCAGGAAGCCAAAAACGAATTTTTCTCAACGATTATTAATTTCACAACATTACTTTCAATATCCACAATCTTTATTATATTCTCGTTCAAGGAGCCACTAGCTCACGCAATAGCGATACAACATCAATATTCATACATGATTGTGGTAGGGGTAATTATCGCCCTGATTCAATTTATTTTGGCGCTATTTTTAATAAATTATCGCTTGGAGAATAGCGTCTACAAATATGTGATTTCAAGTATGAGCGTTAGCTGTTTGAATGGCTTACTTCTTCCATTTTTTCTTCTGGCGCTAAAGAGAGGAATGCAAGGTTATTTTGATTCAATGCTTTATGCAAACATAATTCCGTTGGTTGTAGTTTATATGTTTGAACGAAAAATGTTAACATTATCAATGAATTTCACACTTCTTAAAAGATGCATGCGGTTTTCTTTGCCGGGGCTTATCTCAGTATTAACCAACAACATAATGCTGATATTGCCCCGCTATCTTATATTATTTATGAGCAATTTCAACTCTGTTGGTTTATATGCATTTGCGATCAGGCTCAATTCACTCTTATTATTCGTGACGTCTACATTTCAAATGACGTGGACTCCCTATGCATTGAAAATTATGGACAATGATGATTCTCGAACTATATATAATACCATTTATAAGCACGTTCTATTTATTGTAATTATTGCTGCGGGAGCCATAATTGCATGTTTTTCTTTATTATGCAGATATTTGGCCAACTCTCAATATTATGAATCATTGCCATATTTAAAATGGTTGCTTTACACAACGGTGATTGGATTTCAACAGATGTTTTTTCATCTACCATTTACGATTAAGGAACGCACGGTATATTTGTCTGTGGGACAGATTGTTGGCGCGCTTGTTACTATTGTAATTGGAGTTCTTTTGGTAAGAGCAATCGGCCCTGTAGGAGCACCGATCGGGCTGGCTATCGGAACTTTATGTCAGATGGAATATCTATATTTATATTCAAGGCGAATATATCATATTAAATACAGCATAATTCGAGCCAGTATTGCAATTCTATGTTTGGTAATATTTGGTGAAACCTCAAGTCTGTTTACCGCTAATTATACTGTTATAATTACAGGATTATTGGTGTTTGTCTGCATTCAGGCTATGCTTCTTCTTAATTATACCGGAAATATGCATCCCAATAGCTGGAAACGACAATGATTGACCCTCCGTATCCATCAATTTGTTCTATTTACTATAATGCGATCCTTTAGGTTCGCCATGATTATAATAAAAGCATAAATGATAACTCTGATTATATGGTTTTGTTTTCTTTTTGAGCTGATACCACCGGCTTTATTTTATGGTAAAAGCTCGCCCAGTGATTACCGGGGAATTACAGCTATTGTAATTATCATTCTTGGCTTTTATTCAATCGGGTCGTTGAAAAGCAAATATAGGTCGATTTCTGCCCTATTGCTATTATGTGGATTATTTTGTTTATTTTATTCAATTGTTGGTGTTCTTAGCGGTTCATCAATTACGAGTGTGCTCTGGGGAGTAAAGCTTCTTATACAGTATCCGCTGGTCGCTTTAATTGTATTCAATAATCCTAATATATTCGAAAAAATTCGTGTGAATATCAAAGGATTTCTTTTTAGTCTTCTTGTGATTGAAATCATGATTCAATTATACCAATATCATATTTTAAACGAGCAATGGGACAACATAGCAGGTACATTCGGAGAATCTGGTACTGCTAAGCTCAATTCTTTTTTGGTGTTTGTGCTTTGTTTCTTCACATCATTAACATTGTATCGTTCGGGAAAAAAGTCATATGGATTGTTGTTGCTTGTTGCAGTGCTTTGCTTTTTTAGTAGCATTCTAGGCGAAATCAAGGCATTCTATGTAATTGGTCCCATAATAATGGTTGTAGGGATAACAATATTGGCGATAGACAATAAGAAAATTGGCAAAAAGGGTGCTATCGGTTTAATAGTTGTCGCTGTGGCTATCATGATAATGTACCCCATTGTCTACAGTGCAATATATGGCGAAAATATAGATTTATATTATGATGATCTATTAACACCTAATTCAGTCATAACATATAGCGGAAGATTTGCCAGAAACGCCGATGGAACCTTAGATGTCGGACGCGCTGTTGCGCTATCAATTGCAATGGATGACTTATTTATAAATCCAATTGCCATTATATTGGGTTATGGAATAGGTGCACGATCGGAAAGCAATTGGTTGATGGCATCAGGGGTGCTTATAAGAAATAGCTTATTGGAGAGCAACACCGGATCATCAATAGTTGTGTTTCTTAGCGAATTCGGACTTTTGGGAATTCTTATTCTAACAATTGCTTGGTTAGCTACGATTCGATATTTATATAAAACTAGACGATTGCAAAATGAAAATAGTGTGCTCAACTACACGCTATTAATATACACAATTGTCATGATTATATTGCTATTCTATTCAAACGCGTGGATTCATTCGATAGCTATGATGCTTTATTGGGGTCTACTTGGATTTGTGGTCAGAAGAAATGTTCAGCTGCAAAATAGGGCAGGAATACAAGCCGGGTCTTACAATATGTCGAAATGCTTATCACAATCGAGCAATTTGGCGCGATAGCAAAATGGCTCAACAAGCTATTTGGTGAAGAGATAGATTGTTGAGTCATTGATACAATCGAATTCAAAGATTATGCTATGGTCCCGAGATATCCAAAAACATTATAACCCGTGGCCCAAAGCTTTCATAAGAAAACAGCTTGTTTTAATGTCTATGAAGAGGAAATTATGTTTCTAATGAAGGTTCTCGATTCTTGCATAAATAGGGCTATATAAACTATCATGGATGATTCTGGAATATCGGTAATAATTGCTCATTATGCACCTGGACACAATTGCGCAATGTACCGCAATCTATTGAAGGAAACAATAGAATCGGTTCGGCGGCAGATTGTCACATTCAATGCAGAAATAATAGTTTGTGATGATGGGTCTTCCTGGAGCGAGGATCTTGCGCTAAAAGATGAAATAACAGAATACGGTGTTCAGGACATTCACGAGAAGAAATCACTGTCCGATTTGAATGTGGATCGATTTCTGATACTTCCGGATGTCGGGCTATATAGAGGCACTGCATTAAAGCACCGCGCCATGGAAACCGCCAGGTTTGAAAAGATTGTCGTTCTGGATGATGATCATCCATTTATTAGAACTGATTCGCTTTCTAGGTATTATGATTATCTTGAGAAGTTCGAATTTGTCAGGGGGAGAGTTATAGGTCTTACCGGCATACCCCAATTGTATTATTCGCAAAATGCACAGGGCACCAATTATGGCCTTCGAAGGAAACTTTATAGACAGATAGGAGGCTTTGGACGGTACCTGTTTTCAAATGGTTATGGTGAGGATAATGACTTACTATGGCGAATTTATCGTGAATTGAAAGCGGATGTATCAAAGCCAAGGCGCGCATGTTATGCTGGGGAGATTGTAACAAAAGACAAGGCATCCAGCAGGTGGTCTGCGCGTTCTATGAATAATGTGCCCAACGTTTTGTCTTCATTGGGTCCTAATGGAAGATATCCATCATTTGTGGCCGATTTTGTGAATGAATATGGAGTTCACCCGTCGAAGAATGATGCGCGGAGAAAATATAAATGGGTTGAGATCCCTTCAGGATCCTCTTTTATCAGCGAAATCATATATAGCTTAGTATATCTTAGGCATACGCCGCAGGTTTTCAGGAAGAAATTCGAAGGTTTGATACGGCATATTAGATCAAGATTGGAAACCGGTAATAAGTGACAGCCCAGATATCGATAGAACAATGTGGACGCAGAATAGAGGCGTTATGCCACGATCTGGTTGGAACCATATTCTCTGCAATCAAGATAGTTGTGTGGTTTCATTTGCCGGCTGGTTTGACTGCCAATAATACGAAAAAGAAAATGAGCTTTGTGATGGGCAATGGTCCATCATTGAAATCGGATTTTCATGTTATTGAAAGAGTTCGTTCAGGAATCGATCTTTTTGCGGTAAATGATTTTGCGTTATCACAAGAATTTACCATATTGAAGCCTAACTATTACATTCTCAATGACCCCTTTTATTGGATTGAAGGCTTGGCTCCGGATTTAGAGCATAAAAGGTCAAAATTGTTTGCTGCTTTATGTGCGGCCAGTTGGGAAATTACATTATTAGTGCCGCTTGAAATGAAAAAGGCTGCTGCGGTGATTGAGCCGAAAATAAGCGATAACATGATCAAGCCTGTGTATTATAATCGAACGCCATTAACGGGGTTCTTATGGTTTCAAAGGGCTGCAGCTGGAATGAATTTGGGTTTGCCGTCAGGCCAAAATGTCCTATTGGCGGCGATATACCTTGCGATAAGATTGAAATATAAAAAAATTATCATTTGGGGCGCGGATCATTCCTTTCACGAAGAGATAAGGGTGACTGAAGATAATGTGCTCAATCTAAAGCAAGAGCACTTTGACGACATGGATAATTGCGAGGCGAAGCCTTATTCTCGATGTTTCGTCAATATCATACCACTCCAGGTTCATGAGTTATTTTCAGTATGGGCGCGGGCTTTCAAGGGATATTGGGATCTTTCAGCCTTCGCTCGAAAACAGGGATGCGAAATATATAATGCGAGCTTCAAATCATATATTGACGCTTTCCCCCGGCTGACAAATAGCGAGGTTTTGGCTTTATTCCAATAGAGCTCAGCGCTGCACTTCCTTGACCTGCCTATACATTGAACGTCAGGTCTATTTTTTCTTCGTATTGGCTCAATTTCCATTCATAGAGCGACTGATGACTACAAGATCGAGAGTATGGAATAAAAAAAGAATTCTGGTTACGGGTGGGGCTGGATTCATTGGCAGTCGATTAGTGAATGAGCTCACTAAATGGGGCGCGGAAGTGAGCGTCATCGATAACCTGTGGCGTGGCAATATTGACAACCTGAAGGATCGGAAGGGCGCATTCATGATTGACATGGAACGGCAATTCATCCAAGCGGACCTTGCCGATTACGAAGCCTGTCTTGTTCTGATCAAGAGTTTCGATCTGGTATACCATCTCGCTGATATCGTCGCCGGGATCAACTATGTGTTTGGCCATGAATCCTTCATATTTAATAGAAACGTCTTGATCAATACCAATACTCTCAATGCGTGCATCAATAACGGGATCAGGGATTACATCTATGTCGGGACCGCCTGCAGCTATCCGAAACATCTTCAGATGCGCGATGGGATCGTGCAGCTGAAAGAATCTCAGACCTATCCTGCAGAGCCCGAATCGGCTTACGGATGGAGCAAGCTGATGGGGGAATATGAGGCTCTTCTGGCTGAAAAGGAGGGGAGGATAAGGCTGGGGTTGCTCCGTTTCCATAACGTCTACGGCCCAGGCTCGGTCTATTCCGCAGAGATGTCGCAGGTTATTCCTTCGCTGATTCGGAAAGCTATCAATTATCCACGGGAACCTTTCATCGTATTCGGAAATGGTAGCCAGTACAGGGACTTTGTTTATATTGACGATATAATCGAAGCACTATTGCTTGTGGCTGAGAAAGGGATAGGAAGGGGGCTGATCCAGATCGGAACCGAGAAGCCCGTGACAATCAGCGAGGTGGCGGAGACGGTTGTAACTGTTTCGGGAAAACAGATTCCGATAGTCTTTGATGAATCCGGCCCTACCGGTGATCGGGGAAGAATCGCCGATTGCGCTTTGGCAAGGGAGGTGCTCGGTTGGAAACCCAAGACCGACTTCCGCCGCGGTATAGAAAATCTCTATGGTTGGATTGCGGAGAAGATCCGGGAAGTCGAAGCCAAATCATGATGTCGTAGAATGAGAAATCCTGTTCTGCGAAAGATGAATATCCTGTTTGTTGTTCATTCGGTATCGTGGAAGGGCGGAGGTGCTTTTTTTCATGCCCTTCACCTGGCAAAGGAACTAGTCCAGTGCGGTCATGGGGTCTCGATCCTGGCCACTTCACCACATAATCATTTCTGGATTTCGGAGGAAATGGTTGGTGGCGTCCGGCTCATCGAGTCGCCTGACCTTCTCAAGGGGGCTGCCCGGAACGGATGGGATCCATGGAATACGGTCTGCCGGGTGATCTATCTTATCCTGAAAGGTCGGCAGTTTGATGTTGTTCAGTGCCTGGATTGTCGACCCGTTGTGATTTTTCCCGGCTTGATTGAAAAATACTTGCATGGTTCAAAATTGGTCCTTGAGTGGTTGGACTGGTTTGGCAAGGGAGGAACCGCAACCGAGCGGAGGCAGCCGGTCAGGTTCTTTATGGTTCCTGTGGAAACTTTTTTTGAGGAACGGTTTAGGGAATTTGCTGATGGAACAATTGGGTTGGGGAAACCCCTGACCGACCGTGCTGTTGATATGGGGATAAGGACAGACATGCTGACGATTACCCATGGATGCGATACAGAAGAGATAATGCCGGTTCCGCATGAGGATGCTCGAAAACTCCTTGGGCTCGATCCCTCCGGTTTTTACATCGGCTATACGGGGAGGCTGAGAGAAGATGCAGCAATTCTATTTATTGAAACGATCCGGTTGTTGCGGAAGGAATTCGGCGAAAAGGTGCAAGGCCTCCTTATTGGCAACACGGCGTTTGATGTGGGCAATCTTCTGGATAAATCCTGCTCCTGCGGGATTATGCAGACGGGATGGATTGACTACGAAAAGGTGAATCTCTATCTTTCTTCCTGCAATGTCATGCTCCTGCCATTCTCTAAATCGGTTGCCCGCAACTCGATCTGGCCTTCCAAGGTAAATGATTATCTGAGTGCTGGGCGACCAATTGTCTCCACGCGGCTTGATGTACTTTCACCACTTTTTTCCGGCAACCAGATAGGAATATTGTGTGATCCGGTGTCCGCGGATTTTACGCGCGCCTGTTCAACCCTTCTTCGGAACGAGGCGCTGGCGATAGAAATGGGGCAAAAATGCAGGGAACTGGCCGAAACTCAATATGCCTGGAAACAAATTGGCACCTCGGTTGAAGCCTTTTATCAAAAATTGATGCAGAGAAGTGTTTGATATCGGCAGGAAGAGACGATTAATCAAAACATTAGTTTTGGTGAATTGTTCTTAATGTGCCGAAATGAAATGGGTTAAACCCAAAACACTTAATGCATTGACCCATCGATAGTTTTACATTCTTAAATTGGATCATCTCAAGGAATCGGATTTGAGTTATTTGCCCAGCAACATTTCGAGTATCCTGTGATTCCAAGACGGTTCTATTGGCTATTTGATTTGATAGCGCTGAGCACTGTATTTTTGCTCAGCTATTGGTATATGCCGTACTTTCAAACACTTATTGCTCTCAGCGGTGTTTTGCATTTGCGTTGGATTGAGATGTTATCGCCACCACTTGATCAGGCCGGCAGTTTGCAGCCTTTGACTCATATGCTGTGGATTCTGGTCGTTTCAATTCCGCCAACAATTCTGACCTTGGACGCGGTCAGCAGAGGCGGCCGCTGGGTTGAGATTTCACTTTCAAGAATGCTGATTGCCGGCATGGCAACTCCATTCGCGGGGCTTGCCATTATCTCTCTTGCGATGTTTGCCCTTAAGATTCCCTCCCAGAGCCGGATTTTTCTTTTTTTGTTTGTCCTTATGAGTGGATTTGCCCTCACGTTATACCGGATGATACTTCGCAGTTACATCAACCGTCGGCTGAAGATGGGTTATTATGCGAAAAACGCTATGCGCGCAAAGGACGGTTGGCCATCAAATTGCTATGCTCGCAAGCAGGTGGCTAATTTTCTGCTGAAAATCCGGCCGGCGGATCAGCCTCTTCATTCTCGGGGAGACCCTGTCGGCGTTTTCCTGAGACTTTCGAAGCGCCTGTATCGCGCGCTTGCTGTCGATTGTGGCAAAGCGTTGCTCCAACGTCGAACACCCGTCCAGAAGGATCCGCATATACTCCTCGTTTCCCAGATTTTTCACCAGTGGGGTTTCCTTCAGGATGTACCGTAAGGTCTTTGACAGCGACGCCGTCCCCTCCCGCTGCCGGTTGCCTCTTTTCAAGTCGCGGAAAAACCGCTCCAGGATATTGTTGGTCCGTTGGGGTTGGATGAGCGTCGGTCCGTCGGGGGTCTCGACGATCAACGGGTCGGCAAAGAGCTTGGTCCAATATTTATCGATCTGGCCGAGCATCTTGACATAGGCTCGGTCTGCGGTGAACTGCATCTCTTCCACCCCCCATTTCTTGAATGCCTTCACCTTCTCTTCAATGGTCTTGAGGTCGAGTTCGTCCCCGTTGTCGTTGAGGCCGTGCCCGCCTTCCGGTTGGGCAATACTCAGCGCCTGACGGAGGGCATCAAAGACCTCCGTCTTTCTTGCCAGTTCTCGGGCCGCTCGCTTCAGCCTGCCATCGCCGGTCGCCGTCTCCAGCAGCCGGAGCAGGTTGCGAAGCGGTCGGCCCGATCGCCCTTGGATCGGCTTCGGCATTCCCTGCAGCAGGCGGCAGGCCGCCTCCAGCCGCTGATACAGGATCTGATGAGGGCGGTCGAAAGGGAACCCGTATCCCGCCAACTGGCTGGGATAGTCCAGAATCCAGTGAATCAGCGTTCGGCAGAGTTCCATCGGAACCCACTCGGCCAGGGGAGCTCCTGACCTGCCCTCATCCAACAACAATCCCAGTTTGACGGCGTCCCCCTCGGACTTCTGACCAGCCGCTTTCAGCTTCTGCCGGAGCAGCACACGGACCCGGTGCTTCTTCAGTCCGTTGCGGAGGTCGTTGTACT